>OBAA01000030.1_pt1 | contig 162146 bp, 144 predicted proteins | sample 1475961 | NCBI WGS metagenome assembly OBAA01 (sample SAMEA2579960, study PRJEB22360) | human gut metagenome | biome: human gut; feature: human-associated habitat; material: faeces | place: Denmark | collected 2008/2010 | reverse complement strand
GCAGCCATTAATCCGTGTAATCCGCGTAATCCGCGCCTAAATCATTATCAGCATTTAGTTCATTACTGTACCATAATTACTCCCCTCCATCCTTTCCGATAAATTATCGTCTGAATCATAGAGGAATGAAATGACGAGAAATGTTATAAAATGAAAAATAAGTTTCAATATGATATTAAACATATCTTTTATACTAAATAATTCAAATATAAATTTGACTATATGTCAGAATAAACCTTTATATTTGTACTTGTTAAGTTAACCGAGTAATTCATATATGTTAAACCGCTAACTGTTGACTGCGATGAAAAAGGAAATTAAATTCAGTCTTGTTTACCGTGATATGTGGCAATCTTCCGGTAAATATCAACCTCGTGTAGATCAATTGGTACGTATCGCTCCGTTGATTATTGAAATGGGGTGTTTTGCCCGTGTGGAAACGAACGGGGGAGCTTTTGAGCAAGTGAATCTGTTGTACGGTGAGAATCCTAACAAAGCCGTACGCGCTTTTACCAAACCTTTCAATGAAGTAGGCATACAAACGCATATGCTGGACCGTGGTCTGAACGCTTTGCGCATGTATCCTGTGCCTGCCGATGTACGCTGTCTGATGTATCGTGTGAAGCATGCGCAAGGGGTGAATATCACCCGCATCTTCTGTGGACTGAACGAGACGCGGAATATAATTCCTTCTATTAAATATGCATTGGAGGCAGGGATGATACCGCAGGCAACCCTTTGTATCACACACTCGCCTGTGCATACGGTGGAATATTATGCCCATGTTGCCGACCAGCTGATTGAAGCGGGAGCACCCGAAATCTGTCTGAAAGATATGGCAGGCATCGGTCGTCCGGGTATGCTGGGACGGTTGACGAAGACAATTAAGGAAAGGCATCCCGAAGTGATTATCCAGTATCACGGCCATAGCGGACCGGGGCTGTCGATGGCTTCTATTCTGGAAGTTTGCGAGAATGGCGCCGACATCATTGATGTGGCTATGGAACCGATGTCCTGGGGTAAAGTACATCCGGACGTGATTTCCGTACAAGCCATGCTGAAAGATAAGGGCTTCCAGGTGCCCGATATCAATATGAAGGCATATATGAAAGCACGTGCCATGACACAGGAATTTATAGATGACTTCCTGGGCTATTTCATGGATCCGACCAATAAACACATGTCCTCTTTGCTGTTGAAGTGTGGCCTTCCGGGTGGTATGATGGGTTCCATGATGGCTGATCTGAAGGGAGTACATTCGGGTATAAACATGATATTAAGAGGGAAGAATGAACCGGAACTCAGCATTGACGACCTGTTGGTGATGCTCTTCGACGAGGTGGAATACGTATGGCCTAAGCTGGGGTATCCTCCGTTGGTAACGCCTTTCAGTCAGTATGTGAAGAATGTAGCATTGATGAACCTCATGCAGTTGGTGAAAGGTGAGGAGCGCTGGACGATGATAGATAATCATACGTGGGATATGATTCTCGGTAAGAGCGGACGTCTGCCGGGCGAGCTGGCTCCTGAAATTGTGGAATTGGCGAAATCAAAAGGATATGAATTTGTGAATACCGATCCGCAATTGAACTATCCGGATGCTCTGGATGAATATCGGAAAGAAATGGACGAGAACGGTTGGGAATATGGAGATGATGAAGAAGAACTCTTTGAACTCGCCATGCACGACCGTCAGTATCGTGATTACAAGTCCGGCACAGCCAAGAAGCGTTTCGAGGATGAATTGCAACGTGCCAAAGACGCGTCTATGGTGAAGAATGGATATTCGGAAGAAGAAATCCGGAAACTGAAACGTGCCAAGGCCGATCCGATTATTGCACCGGATAAAGGACAGGTGTTGTGGGAAGTATCTGTGGAAGGTCCTTCCGTGGCTCCGTTCATAGGGCGTAAATACCAGCATGATGAAGTGTTCTGTTACCTCTCCACCCCGTGGGGAGAATACGAAAAGATATTGACCGGATTCACCGGACGCGTCGTAGAGATATGCGCCAAACAAGGCGATACTGTGAATAAGGGCGATGTGATTGCCTATATTCAAAGAAGCGATATCTTTGCGTGATTAGTGATAAGTGGGTTAATTACTTATTAACCCACTTCTTTATCGTCTCCTTCAATTTCTCCTGTGTGAAAGGTTTGGTCAGGAAATCGTTGCAACCCGCTTCGAGTGCGGCTTTGCGGTCATGATCGTAGGCAAAGGCAGTCAGGGCGATGATAGGGACGCCGGGCGATAATTCCCGGATGATTTTTGTTGCGTCCAATCCGTCCAGGTTCGGCATCTTCATGTCCATCAGGATGATATCCGGATTTATTTCTACAAACATATTGACGGCTTCCATACCATCTTTGGCACGTTCCAGATGGTATTCCTTCCCCAGAATAGCTTTGGTCAGGATATAATTGCTATCCGTATCTTCGGCTATCAAAACGGTTTTCAGCGAGACGGTTTCTTGTGGCGATGCCTGTACATTTTCCGTGCTTTCGCTGTCTGCACTTTGTTCTCCGGCTGCCGTTTTGTTTTCTTCGGGGCTGTTTTCAGTTTTTTCCTTATCTTCGTCTTGGGTGGTCTTGGCGGGCAGGGTAAAGATGAAGGTAGTTCCTTTCTCCAGTTCGGAGGTCACGGAGATTTTTCCGCCCAGACGTTCGATGATTGTTTTGCAAATGGCTAAACCCAATCCGGTGCCCTGTGCAAAATTGTTGGCTTTTACAAAACGCTCGAATACCTTTCCTATCTTTTCGGGGGCGATGCCTGTGCCCGTGTCAGTCACATGGAATACGATAGTTTCCCCTTCCCGGTGGTATCCGTAGCTGATGCTGCCTTTGGTGGTGAATTTGAACGCATTTCCTATCAGGTTCGATATCACTTGGAAGATGCGGTTCTTATCAGAGTCTATCAGAATATCTTCGTCGGATGGATCGAATATCAGCTCTACACCTGACGGACAGCGGAATACATGCGCATCATGGATTTCCTTGCACAGCGGGTGCAGGCGGACGGCGGCGATGCTGAACTCCACAATTCCGGCCTCTATCTTCGAGAGGTCGAGAATTTCATTGATGAGTTGCAACAGACGTTCGTTGTTGGCTTCCACAATGTTGTAATATTCTTTGCGCTCTTCCGTATTTTCGCTTTCGGCAATGATACGTGAAAAGCCTACGATGGCATTGAGCGGTGTACGTATCTCGTGGCTCATGTTGGCAAGGAAGGCTGATTTGAGTTGGTCGGAGGTTTCGGCTTTCTCTTTGGCTACCATCAGTTCCCGTTTCATCAGTTCCATTTCTGTGATGTCCCATTCTATGTTCAGCAGGATGGGGGAGAAGTCTTTGCTCTCTATTTTCATTTTCCGCTTGTCCAGGAAAAGCGGATTTCCATGACCGTCACGTTCTTCTGCAATCCAGTGCATCTCTTGTCCGGTGGTGGCTATATCTTTGTCCTGTCGGCGTTTCTCACGGGCTATTTCGAGAGGATAGAAATCGAAGTCGTCTTTGCCCAAAGCCTCTTCCATAGGGACGTCACGGTTGTACGATTCACGATTGCGGTACAGGTATTTGAAGTTGTTCCTGATATCTTTCACAACAATTCCTGCGGGCAGATGCTCCATGGTTTTGTCCAATATCTGGTTGAACCACTTGATCTGTTGTTCGTGGCGGATGCGTTGTGAAATGTCCCGGCCGAAAGCCCAGATGGTTCCTACGCCTTCATCGCTGGTCACCCAATAGGCATTGCCTTCGTACGCCAGTATTTCCGGGAAGCGCGGCAAGGGGTTGTATACCATAAAGGACTGGTGTTTCTCTCCCTCCTTGATTGAAGCTATCATCTTTTGCCAACCCTCCAGGGTACGCGTATACGAGCCGATTTCGTATATTTTTAGTTGACTGATATCATCCGTACTTCCCAGTTCATGGTGCAGCTTGAAGAGGCGGTTGGCAAAAATCAGGGTACCGTCTTCCTTGGCGGCGAAGATATCTTCTGTGGAATTGTTGATGGCGTGCGTCAGCAGGTTGATGTCATTGCGGCTTTTTTGGATGTCAGTAATGTTCTGTATGTATCCTTCCAGCGAGATGTTGCCGTCTTTATCGCGTTCGCGACTGAATGTTTTCAGGCGGATATAATGTACATCTTTGTTGTAGAGAATGCGGTAGTCCACAGTATTTTCCATGTTACCTTTCAGATTATCGCCGAGCCAGTTCTCAAAAGTATTTCTGTCTTCGGGCAAGATCAGGTTCAGGTATGCATCCAGTGGAATGGCTTGCTCATCCGTCTTGCACATGATGCCCGTATGTCCGGCATAACCGAATTCGCGGGTGGCCGTGTCAAACACCCACCTACCGATGAATGCGGCTTTCTGTATCTCATATAGTTCCCGGTTTCTTCTTTCCAGCTCCAGTTTGCGCTGGCTGCGTTCGGTGATATCCCGGTATTGGCAAAGCACGAGGTCACCGTAGGGCTGCATGATGCATTTGAAGAAGTAGGTGTCATCCCGCAACATAAGTTCGTAATTGCGGACAGACTTTGTTCTCCGGAGCAAAACTTTCTTGAATTCAGGATAAAACTCACTGTATGTCACCGGAGGTAGCAGGTTCAGCAGATTCTTTCCGAGCAATCTCTCTTCGTTCATAAACCATAGGTCTACGTTGTGTACGGCCATGTCTACACAAACACCGTCCTTGTCCATGAGTATCAGGGTGTCTGATACCATGTTCAGTAGTTTTTCGGAGTTATTTGTGTCTTTCAGAATGCTTTTCATTATTTTCTTTGTATTAGATTTTTGTCGAGGTATTTCCGTCTTAACTTGCCCTTCGTGCTTTTTCCCAGGCTCCGCTTTTATTGCCTTTGCGCTTACTCAGGTAGCGGAATCCTCTTAGCACATTGACGTTCATGAAGAGGAAGTAGTAAGGGATGAAAAGAATTTTGTTTTTGATGTGTTTCCTGGAGAGGATATATCCCCAGATTCCCATCAGGTAAAACAAGATTTGCAGTCCCAGTATAACGGCGTAGAACAATGGTTGTGCGGTGGTGAAAAGTAGCGCTACGTTGAGAGGGAACAACAGGAACAATAGGATAGGAGTGATGGACCATCGTAAGACACGATGGGATACGTATTGGAAATTGAGCAGACCGTAGCGGAAAGGATTCAGCAGCGGGCGCAAACGCCAGATGGACTGTAAGCCTCCGGCGGCGATGCGTACTTTGCGCTTTTCTTCTTCCTGCATATCGGCGGAACCGCTTTCGGTGGCATAAGCCGCGGCACAGTAGGCAATGGTGTAGCCACGCATGGCGATGCGGAGGGAGAGGATAAAATCATCGAGTAGTGTGTCCGTCCGCATGTCTTCGAACAATTCCCGGCGTACGGCAAACAGCTCTCCGGCAGCGCCTACGGCTGAGTAGAGCCGTGAGTCGAGTGCTTTCAGGGTGGATTCATATTTCCAGTAAATGCCTTCTCCTCCTGATGCGGCATTGTCTTTGCTTTGCATGGCAATGCGTTTTTCGCCTGCCACGCAGCCCACTTTGGGGTTGACAAAAGCATGGACGATTTCGCGCAATGCTTCCCGGTTCAGGTGGGTATTGGCATCGGTGAATACGACGAGTGGTGTTTTCACGAACTTCATTCCGCGGTTGAGGGCGGCGGTTTTTCCTTGTCGTTCGGGTTGGTGGAGGACGGTGGCACGGGACCAGTGGGAAAGCCGTTCGTTGGTGTGGTCGTTGCTGCCGTCCGTGACCCAGAATATTTGCAGTTTGTCTGCGGGGTAATCCAGCGCCAGGCAGTTCTGCATCTTTTCGTCCACCACGTCTTCCTCATTGTAAGCTGCGATGAAGAGTGTGACTTCGGGCAGTTCCTCGTCAGCAGGCATGGGGTAGTGTACCGGTTTGCGGAAAGTTTCTTTAATTTTGACCAGAATGTATAGCACAATTCCGTATCCTATATAAGTATAGAATACGATAAACAGGCTTATCCAGAATAATATCTCGAAAGTTCTCATTGTGTAATGTCCTCAGAGTTGTTTGTTCAAGGTAAACAAAATATTTCTCAAAAGTATGGATAATCTTTTACTGATGCAAGAAAAGAGGGAAAAATAAATAACGGAAAGGATAAGGGAGGGAGATGCTGGCGGGAGTTGTTTGTTTGTAAACGGGTCATGATAATAATTTTAGGCGCGGATTACACGGATTACGCGGATTTATTTTCTGTAATATAGTGTGATAGCGCAGCCTTTAATCCGTGTAATCCGTGTAATCCGCGCCTAAATTACTATCAGCATTTAGTTCATTTCCATAATTTTCAGAACGCTTCCGTCATATTGAAATAGAACAACGTCTGATTGTTGACCGTATTTTTACCCAGGTCGAGTCGTACGTTCATACGTGGTTGCACTTCGATGCGCAATCCTACGCCATAATTAGGCAGCACACCTTCTATTTTGCCGGGGGTGGGTCCCATGAATCCGCAGCCTGTCCAGGCCACGAAGCCGACGTGATTGAGCATGCGTTTCAGCCAGGTGCTTTTATCGGTATTTATCATCTGACGGTATTCGGCCATGACTACGTGGGACGATTTATCGCGATACTGCCCCATGTAATATCCCCGCAGGTCAAAAGGAGTTCCTGTCAGGATATATTGTGTCAGGGGTACATCGCCGAATACGTTTTTGCTTTGAGCAGTCCAGGCAATGACTTTGCGCTTACCGACAGTCTTATATTGTCGATAGTCTATTTCCAGACGATAGAAATTGTCATCACTTCCAAGAAATTTAGTATACATCATTCCCCGGAAATCCAGATACGTGCCGCGATAGGCATTGGCGGGGATGTCTCTGCTGTCATAGGTCAGCAGGAAACCGACACCGGAATTGAAATTCTTGTATCCTTTGTCCGTTCCTCCGGCTGCTTTGTACGACGGTTCGTCCACCAGATATTTGGCTGGTTTCGTGATGTCGTCGTAATTTATATCTATCTGCGGTCCGGCGAATATGTTGCTGTTGCCCAGGCGGAACAGGAACCAGGGGTTGAACTGGATGCCGCTGTAGCGATACTGACTGGTAGTGTCGCTCCGGACATAATTCTTGTTCGTGCTGTAGCCCAAACCATAGAAGTTATCTTCCGTATTCTTGTAGGCAAACTTTCCGAAGATGCGGAAACGGTCACCTTTAAAAAAGAGTTGGGGTTTGGAGAAAAGGTTGATACCGCCATTGAAGAGGAAAGCGATGGCTACGGGAACCACGGAGCGCAGTTGTGTGGTGTCACTTGGGTTCATGCGGAAGGTCATCAGGGCGCTTCCACCGAGTACGGCACCAAAGTCGGGGGTGTAACTCGGACCACCCAGAATGTTGTAGTGCAAATTTCGTTGCGCTACCTTCTGTTTTCGTAGTTCACGTTTAGTCAATGCCGGTGTAGTGTCACTGATGCTAACCAAATTTGTAGCTTCCTGAGCGGAAAGGCTTGTTACTGAAAGCAGTAACGTCATAATACCTATTATATATTTCTTCATATCGTGCGAATGAGGGTGCAAAGAAAACTAATTTATTTGGATAAGTTTTCAAATTGATAGACAATAAATCTAAAGATTTCACTAAAAGTTTCAAAAAAACGGCTATTTTTGCATGTAATCTGAAGCTTGGCTGTGAGAAATTCTAAATAAGTTTTTTCGACATATCGGATAATTAGACCAATATTCAGAACCCTTCCGTACCCGGTCCGTGTCTGGCCCGTACCTGGTCCGTACCAAGTCCAAAGTCTTAGATACGGAGCAAACACGGATTTGGTACGGTTCGGGTAACAGGAAGCAAGAGAAACAGACCAATTACTATAAAAACCATATAATTTATGAATAAACGAATTTTATCCGTTTTTGTTTTCAGCGCCGCATTACTTTCCCTACAGGCGCAAGATAGGAAAGGCGGTATCAGCGATGCGATGCTGAACCAGATCAAACAAAGTTACGAGGAAACCAGTGCCGACAAAGCTCTGCGTAATGCCATTGGCAACAATGACATCCGCAAACTTGCCCTCAACCAGGAGAATCTGACCGGAATGGATACTCATTTCTCCGTAAAAGTAAATTCGAAAGGCATCACCGACCAGAAATCATCCGGTCGTTGCTGGCTTTTCACAGGACTGAATGTGATGCGTGCCAAAGCCATCGGTAAATACGGTTTCCAGTCTTTTGAATTCTCGGAAATTTATCCTTTTTTCTGGGACCAGCTAGAGAAGGCAAACCTCTTTCTGCAAGGCATCATTGATACCCGTGACAAACCCTTGAATGATAAAACCGTAGAATGGCTTTTCCAACATCCGCTAAGCGATGGAGGAACTTTTACGGGCGTTGCAGACATTGTAGGTAAATATGGTTTGGTTCCTAAAGAAGCCATGCCGGAAACGAACAGCAGCGACAATACGTCGCGTATGGCAAATCTGATTTCTTTGAAGTTAAAGGAATACGGTCTGCAACTGCGTGATCTGGCTTCTAACGGAGCAAAACCTGCGGCGCTGGATAAAGAAAAGACTGCGATGCTCGGTACCATTTATCGCATGCTGGTGCTGAATCTTGGCGTTCCTCCTACGGAATTTGACTATGTGCGTAAAGATGCCCAGGGCAATCCTGCCGAAACGGAACACCACACTCCGATGTCATTCCTCAAGAAGTATGGCGACGAGAATCTGTTGACCAATTATGTGATGGTTATGAACGATCCCTCGCGCGAGTACTACAAGTGCTATGAAATAGATTACGACCGTCATCGCTACGACGGGAAGAACTGGACGTACGTCAATCTGCCTGTGGAAGATATCAAAGAGATGGCTATCGCTTCTCTGAAGGACAGTACCATGATGTATTTCTCTTGCGACGTAGGCAAGTTCCTGAATTCCGAGCGTGGTTTGCTCGATGTGAAAAACTATGATTATGAATCGCTCATGGGCACCACCTTCAATATGGATAAGAAACAACGCATCCAAACCTTCTCCAGCGGCTCATCTCATGCCATGACCCTTATGGCTGTGGATCTGAATAAAGACGGAAAACCCGTGAAATGGATGGTTGAAAATAGTTGGGGACCTGCCAGCGGTTATCAGGGACATCTGATCATGACCGATGAATGGTTCGACGAATATATGTTCCGTCTGGTGCTGGAGACTAAATACGTTCCTGCCAAAGTAATGGATATATTCAAGCAGAAACCCATTCGTTTGCCCGCCTGGGATCCGATGTTTGCAGAAGAATATTAAACACAATAACTCATCTTGTTGTCATCGTGTTCGTTAACGAAAGGAATTACGGAAATTTATCCGTAATTCCTTTCTTTTTTGCTCTTTATTCACGTTCTTTTTTGCTACTTTTGCGGCAAATTAATGAAACCATTATTTTAAATAAACGCATGGCAAATGTAATTAAGTTACGTAAAGGCCTTGACATCAACCTGAAAGGCGCTGCTGCCCAGGAACTTGTGTCTGTTAAGGAACCGGGATTCTATTCGCTGGTTCCCGATGACTATACAGGCATCACTCCGAAAGTGGTGGTCAAAGAGCAGGAATATGTGATGGCCGGGGGACCCTTGTTTATCGACAAGAATCATCCTGAATTGAAATTTGTTTCGCCCGTTAGCGGCGTAGTGACAAGTGTGGAGCGCGGCGCACGTCGTAAAGTGCTGAACATTGTCGTTGAAGCTGCGGCTGAGCAAGACTATGAAGAATTCGGTAAGAAAAACGTGAGTTCCCTGAACGGCGAGTCAGTGAAAGCTGCATTGCTGGAAGCAGGTATGTTCGCGTTCATCCGTCAGCGTCCCTATGACGTGATTGCTGACCCCACGATGTATCCGAAAGCTATCTTTGTTTCGGCCTTCGACAGTAACCCGCTGGCACCCGATTTCGAATTCGTTCTGAAAGGCGAGGAAGCAAACTTCCAGACAGGATTGGATGCTCTTTCCAAGATGGCAAAGACGTATCTGAGTATTAGTGTAAAACAAAAGGCAACCGCGTTGACGCAAGCTAAGAATGTAACGATTAACGCATTTGACGGACCGAACCCGGCCGGCAATGTAGGCGTACAGATCAACCACATTTCTCCTATCGTGAAAGGCGAAACTGTGTGGACAATCAGTCCGGAAGCCGTTATATTCATCGGACGCCTGTTCAATACAGGACGTGTGGACATGACGCGCAAGGTGGCCGTTACAGGTTCCGAAGTGTTGAAACCTGCATACTGCAAACTGAAAGTAGGTGCTTTGCTGACAAACGTATTCAGTGGAAACGTGAGTTCGGGCAAGGGAGACTTGCGCTACATCAGCGGTAATGTGCTTACAGGCAAGAAGGTTTCTCCGAACGCTTTCCTCGGCGCATTCGACAGCCAGCTCACGGTGATCCCCGAAGGCGATGACATCCACGAAATGCTGGGTTGGATTATGCCGCGTTTCAATCAGTTCAGCGTGAACCGTTCTTACTTCAGCTGGTTGCTGGGCAACAACAAGGAATATGTGCTGGATGCCCGCATCAAGGGTGGTGAACGCCACATGATCATGTCCAATGAGTACGACCGTGTATTCCCGATGGATATCTTCCCCGAATATCTGGTGAAAGCTATCATTGCGGGTGACATCGACCGTATGGAGGCTTTGGGAATCTATGAAGTAGCTCCCGAGGATTTTGCCCTCTGCGAATTCGTTTGCTCTTCGAAGGTAGAAGTTCAACGTATCGTTCGTGCAGGACTCGACATGCTTCGCGCCGAAATGGCCTAATAATTAATACTTATATAATTAATACTTATAAATGAAAGCGTTAAGAAATTATCTCGACAAGATAAAGCCGAACTTTGAAGAGGGCGGCAAATTCCACGCATTCCAGTCTGTGTTCGACGGATTCGAAACATTCCTGTTCGTCCCCAGCACGACTTCGAAATCGGGAACGCACATTCACGACGCTATCGACAGCAAGCGCATTATGTCGATGGTGGTCATTGCGTTGGTACCGGCGTTGTTGTTCGGTATGTATAACGTAGGTTATCAGCATTTCACGAATACCGGTGCTACAGGTAGCTTCATTGAAATGTTTGCCTACGGTTTTCTGGCTGTATTGCCTAAAATCATCGTTTCTTATGTAGTAGGTTTGGGCATTGAGTTCGTTGTGGCTCAGTGGAAGAAAGAAGAAATCCAGGAAGGTTTCCTCGTTTCCGGTATCCTGATTCCTATGATTGTTCCGGTAGATTGTCCGCTGTGGATTCTGGCGGTGGCTACTGCATTCTCTGTAATTTTCGCTAAAGAAGTATTTGGTGGTACGGGTATGAACGTGTTCAACGTTGCCCTGGTCACTCGTGCATTCCTTTTCTTTGCATATCCTACGAAGATGTCCGGTGATGCCGTTTGGGTATCAGGCGACACAATCTTCGGTCTGGGACAAGCGGTTGACGGACTGACCGTAGCTACTCCGTTGGGTGCGGCTGCCACATCGGGGGCTGTTCCGCCATTCTCCTGGGATATGGTGACGGGCTTGATACCGGGTTCTATCGGTGAGACCAGTGTAATTGCTATCGCTCTGGGTGCTATCCTGTTGCTGGCAACGGGTATCGCAAGCTGGAAGACGATGTTCTCCGTATTCGTGGGCGGTGCGTTTATGGCTTGGGTATTCAACGTTATCGGTCCTGACACTCCGATGGCTCAGATGCCTTGGTACGAACACCTCGTGCTGGGTGGTTTCTGCTTCGGTGCCGTATTTATGGCTACCGACCCTGTAACTTCGGCACGTACCGAGACGGGTAAGTATATCTTCGGTTTCCTGATCGGCGTCATGGCAATCGTGATCCGTGTGCTGAACCCCGGTTATCCCGAAGGTATGATGCTCGCCATCCTGCTGATGAACATCTTCGCTCCGCTGATTGACTACTGTGTAGTACAGGGCAATATCAGCCGTCGCGAGAAACGTGCAATTAAGTCTAACAATTAAAATACCGAAGAAAATGAATACCAATAGTAATAGTTATACTATCATTTATGCTTCGGTAATGGTTGTTATCGTGGCATTCTTGCTGGCATTCGTTAGTTCCTCACTGAGAAGCATTCAGGATAAAAACGTGGAACTGGATACGAAGAAGCAAATACTCGCTGCATTGAACATCAAGAATGTGGAAGATGCCGAGGCTGAATATAATAAGTATGTAAAAGGAGATATGCTGATGAACGTAGACGGTACTCTGACCGAGAACACCGGAGCATTTGCTACCGGCTACGAAAAAGAAGCTAAAGAACACCAACGCCTGCACGTATTCGTTGCAGAAGTGAATGGAGAAACCAAATATGTATTCCCTGTTTACGGTGCCGGTCTTTGGGGGGCTATCTGGGGATATGTTGCACTGAACAGTGACAAGGATACCGTTTACGGTGTTTACTTCTCTCATGCCAGTGAAACTCCGGGTCTGGGTGCCGAAATCGCCGGACAACAATTCCAGGATGAATTCCTGGGCAAGAAGACGCTGGACAATGGTGAAGTTGCCCTGGGGGTTGTGAAGAACGGTAAGGTGGAAAAACCTGATTACCAGGTGGACGGTATCTCCGGTGGTACGATTACATCTGTAGGTGTAGACGTTATGTTGAAAACCTGTCTGAATAGTTACAAGAGTTTTTTAACCAATAATGATGAGGAATAAAGGATATGGGACAGTTATTTTCAAAGAAAAATAGAGAAGTATTCTCAACCCCGCTGGGCATGAACAACCCTGTTACCGTACAGGTGCTGGGTATCTGTTCTGCACTGGCTGTAACTGCCAAACTGGAACCTGCCATCGTAATGGGGCTTTCGGTAACAGTGATTACGGCTTTCTCTAATGTGGTTATCTCGTTGTTGCGTAAAACCATTCCCAACCGTATCCGTATCATCGTTCAGTTGGTTGTGGTAGCCGCTTTGGTAACCATCGTAAGTGAAGTACTGAAGGCGTTTGCTTATGACGTAAGTGTGCAGCTTTCTGTTTATGTAGGTCTGATTATCACAAACTGTATCCTGATGGGACGTCTGGAAGCGTTTGCCATGCAGAACGGTCCGTGGGAGTCTTGTCTCGACGGTATAGGTAACGGTTTGGGATATGCCAAGATTTTGATTATCGTAGCTTTCTTCCGCGAACTGTTAGGTTCCGGTACATTGCTCGGTTTCAATATTCTGAACCATGAATGGCTGACAAACCTGGGTTATGTGAACAAGGGTTTGATGCTGATCCCGCCGATGGCTTTGATTATCTGTGCTTGTATCATCTGGTATCAACGTGCCCGTCACAAAGAATTGCAAGAAAAGTAAGTAGATTTATGATTTCAGATTTATGATTTATTTTCTGCTACTTACAGTGCTGATAAATCATAACCGATAAATCATAATTCATAAATCAATAAAGATTATGGAACATTTAATAAGTTTATTTGTCCGCTCCATATTCGTGGACAACATGATATTTGCGTTCTTCCTGGGTATGTGCTCTTACTTGGCTGTATCTAAGAACGTGAAAACCGCAGTAGGACTGGGTATCGCCGTAACTTTCGTGTTGGTGGTTACGCTTCCGGTCAACTACTTGTTGCAAACCAAGGTACTGGCTGCCAACGCTATCATTGAAGGCGTTGACCTCAGCTTCCTGAGTTTTATTCTTTTCATCGCGGTAATTGCCGGTATCGTGCAGTTGGTAGAGATGGTTGTGGAACGTTTCAGTCCCTCCCTCTATGCTTCACTGGGTATCTTCTTGCCGCTGATTGCCGTAAACTGTGCCATCATGGGTGCTTCGCTGTTCATGCAGCAACGTATCAATGTGGGCGAGAGCGATCCGAAATACATCGGTGACGTATGGGATGCCATCTCTTATGCACTCGGTTCCGGTATCGGCTGGTTGCTGGCCATTGTAGGTCTGGCGGCTATTCGTGAGAAAATGGCTTACTCTGACGTGCCCGACGCGCTGAAAGGCTTGGGTATCACGTTCATTACAGTAGGTCTGATGGCAATGGCATTCATGTGTTTCTCTGGTTTGAACATCTAATAAAGAAAGGAATAGAACAATGGATATGAATTTAATATTAGCGAGCATTGGAGTATTCCTGGTGGTTATTCTGCTGCTTGTTGTTATCCTGCTGGTTGCCAAGAACTTCCTGGTACCTTCAGGTAATGTAAAACTGACTATCAACGGCGATAATGTACTGGACGTAGCTTCCGGTTCCACGTTGCTGAATACGTTGTCTGTGAACGGTATATTCCTTTCTTCCGCTTGTGGTGGTAAGGGTTCTTGCGGACAGTGCAAATGCCAGGTACTGGATGGCGGTGGCGAGATTCTGCCGTCTGAAGTTCCTCATTTCAGCCGCAAACAGGTGCAAGATCATTGGCGTCTGGGTTGCCAGGTGAAAGTGAAGAGTGATATGGGCATCAAGATTGATGAGTCTGTACTGGGTGTAAAAGAGTGGGAGTGCGAGGTTATCTCCAACAAGAACGTGGCTACGTTCATCAAAGAGTTCATCGTTGCGTTGCCTAAAGGCGAACACATGGACTTTATCCCGGGATCTTATGCACAGATCAAGATACCTAAATACTCAATGGACTATAATAAGGACATTGACAAGAGCCTGATTGGTGACGAGTATCTGCCGGCATGGGAGAAATTCGGTTTGTTTACACTGAAGTGTGAAAACAACGAAGAAACCATCCGTGCATATTCTATGGCTAACTATCCGGCAGAGGGCGACCGTATCATGTTGACGGTACGTATCGCAACTCCTCCGTTCAAGCCGAAAGATCAGGGACAAGGCTTTATGGATGTACCTGCGGGTATCGCTTCTTCTTATATCTTCACACTGAAACCGGGTGATAAGGTAATCATGAGTGGTCCTTACGGAGACTTCCACCCGATATTCGATTCTAAGAAGGAAATGATGTGGATTGGCGGTGGTGCCGGTATGGCTCCGTTGCGTGCCCAGATCATGCACTTGACGAAGACATTGCATACTACAGACCGTAAGATGACTTACTTCTACGGTGCACGTGCGCTGAACGAAGTGTTCTATCTGGAAGACTTCCTGCAAATCGAGAAGGATTTCCCGAACTTTACGTTCCATCTGGCTCTGGACCGTCCGGATCCCGCAGCAGATGCAGCAGGCGTGAAGTATACTCCGGGCTTCGTTCACCAGGTGATTTACGAAACTTATCTGAAGAATCACGAGGCTCCCGAAGATATCGAATACTACATGTGTGGTCCTGGCCCGATGTCGAAAGCTGTCGAGAAGATGCTCGACGATCTCGGTGTTCCGGCTCAGAACTTGATGTTCGACAACTTCGGCGGATAAGGCATACGCTAAAATTGGTAAATGACTTCGATATTTTTGAAAACTCCTGCAAGGCTACGGCTGAGCAGGAGTTTTTTTATTAACTTTTTCATACATGCATGAAAGTTCTACGCCCAATTTGCATTATCTTTGGCTCGTCATAACAAAAGATTATTATGGAAATTCAAGATATACTGCGTAATCTGCAAATAGAGCAACTTACCCCGATGCAAGAGGCAACCCGGGAAGCTTACCGTGAAAATAAAGATTTGGTGCTGCTTTCACCCACAGGATCGGGTAAAACGCTGGCTTTTCTGCTTCCGCTGGTGCAGACTCTGAAAACGGATGCGCAAGGCGTACAAGCCGTTGTTTTGGTGCCCTCACGAGAACTGGCATTGCAGATTGAAACGGTATTCAAATCCATGGGGACCCCGTTTAAAGCTATGAGTTGTTACGGCGGTCGTCCTGCAATGGAAGAGCACAGGACAATGAAGGGGATTCGTCCTTCCGTCATTATCGGTACGCCGGGACGAATGAACGATCATCTGCGGAAAGAGAATTTCGATGCGGCTACCGTCACCACATTGGTGATAGATGAGTTCGATAAATGCCTTGAGTTCGGTTTTCACGATGAAATGGCGGAAGTGATCGGACAGTTACCGTCATTAAAGAAGCGTATTCTGCTTTCGGCTACGGATGCTGAAGAAATTCCCCAATTTGCCGGAGTAGGAGGCGAGGACCAACTTTCTGCTGACAGTTCTCGACTTGTCAAACTGAATTTCCTGGACCCTGATGCCCTTGCACCGCGTCTGAAACTTCATAAAGTTGTTTCTCCCGAAAAAGATAAGCTGGAAACTCTCTATAACCTGCTTTGTGTGCTTGGTTATCATTCTACCCTTGTATTCTGCAACTATCGTGAAAGTGTGGAACGAGTCACCGGATATCTGCAAGCAAAGAAATTCCCATGCGATATGTTCCATGGCGGTATGGAGCAACCCGACCGTGAACGGGCGCTCTATAAGTTTCGTAACGGCAGTTGTGCCGTATTGATCTCTACTGATCTTGCTGCCCGCGGACTGGATATCCCCGGTATAGAAAACGTAGTTCATTATCATCTTCCTGTCAATGAAGAAGCCTATACGCACCGTAACGGACGTACGGCTCGTTGGGAAGCTGACGGAAATTCCTATCTCATCCTGCACAATGAAGAACGGGTTCCTGAATACATTCCCGAAGATATTGAAGTTTTTGAGTTTCCGGAAGTACTGCCGAAGCCGGCCAAGTCCCGATGGGCTACCTTATATATAGGTAAAGGAAAGAAAGATAAGCTGAACAAAATCGATATTGTCGGCTTCTTATATAAGAAAGGTGGACTGGCGCGTGAAGATGTGGGACAAGTGGATGTGAAAGAACACTATGCTTTCGTAGCTGTGCGCCGTAGTAAGATGAAACAGTTGCTCACGTTGATACAAGGTGAGAAAATTAAAGGAGTAAAGACGATAATTGAGGAAGCTAAGTAAATTTTCTTATAAATATTCACTTTTTTTGCGTCTAAACTTCTGAATGTAAAGTAATAAAATCGTATTACTATTAGATTCTTCTAAAAGTCCGTTCTTGATAAGTATGGATAACAAAATGGTGCATATATCCTGTATAAACCATAAAAAAGTAAGCTAAATGCGCTGTTAAAATAGAATTTCATTATGAAAGGTTTGTTTTAAAGAAATATTTCCGTAATTTCGCAAGGTCTAAAGACACTAATGAACGAAATTGTATAACCAAAACAAACTTCAAATGAAAAAGCATAATTTCAATGCAGGACCTTCTATTCTTCCTCGTGAGGTGATTGAGGATACGGCAAAAGCTATTCTTGATTTTAACGGCTCAGGCCTCTCACTGATGGAAATCAGCCACCGTGCTAAGGACTTCCAACCTGTTGTGGACGAAGCCGTAGCACTATTCAAAGAATTACTCAATATCCCCGAAGGGTATTCGGTACTGTTCTTGGGCGGTGGTGCCAGTTTGGAATTCTGCATGGTCCCCTTCAACTTCCTCGAAAAGAAAGCTGCTTACCTGAATACAGGTGTATGGGCTAAGAAAGCCATGAAAGAAGCCAAAGCTTTCGGTGAAGTAGTTGAAGTCGCTTCTTCCGCAGAGTCTACTTATACTTATATTCCTAAGGATTATACAGTGCCTGCTGATGCTGATTATTTCCACATCACGACCAATAACACTATTTATGGTACTGAACTTAAAGAAGACCTGGATGTAAACGTTCCGATGATTGCCGATATGTCTTCCGATATTTTCTCCCGTCCTATCGACGTGTCTAAATATATCTGTATCTATGGCGGTGCACAGAAGAATCTGGCTCCTTCAGGCGTAACCTTCGTTATCGTGAAGAATGACGCTTTGGGTAAGGTATCCCGCTATATTCCTACGATGCTGAACTATCAGACACATATTGACAGCGGTTCTATGTTCAACACTCCTCCGGTGGTTCCCATCTATGCTGCATTGCAGACTTTGCGTTGGATCAAGGCACAGGGTGGTGTGAAAGAAATGGAACGTCGTGCCATAGAAAAGGCAGATATGCTGTATGCTGAAATCGACCGCAACAAGATGTTCGTAGGCACAGCCGCACAGGAAGACCGTTCACGCATGAACATCTGCTTCGTGATGGCTCCCGAATACAAAGAACTGGAAGCTGACTTCATGAAGTTTGCTACAGAAAGAGGTATGGTAGGTATCAAGGGGCACCGTTCAGTGGGTGGTTTCCGTGCATCTTGCTACAATGCTATGCCGAAGGAAAGCGTACAGGCTTTGATTGACTGCATGCAGGAATTTGAGAAACTTCATTAATAATATTTATTCACCACAGATTACGCAGATCCCACAGATTGTTTTATGATTAAAATCTGTGATAATCTGTGTAATCTGTGGTGAGTCTTTTTTTAATATCATAAGAATCATGAAAGTATTAATTGCAACCGACAAACCGTTCGCTAAAGTAGCTGTAGACGGTATTCGCAAAGAAATTGAAGCAGCAGGTTATGAACTTGCCTTGTTGGAGAAATATACAGAAAAAGCCCAGTTGCTGGACGCAGTGAAGGATGCCAATGCCATCATTATCCGTAGCGACATTATAGATGCCGCAGTATTGGACGCTGCAAAAGAACTGAAGATTGTAGTACGTGCAGGTGCAGGTTACGATAATGTAGACCTGGAAGCTGCCACTGCTCATGGTGTGTGCGTAATGAACACTCCGGGACAGAACTCTAATGCCGTAGCCGAACTTGCTTTCGGTATGATGGTGATGGCTGTCCGCAATATGTATAACGGTACTTCCGGTACGGAATTGAAGGGTAAGAAACTGGGTATTCACGCTTATGGTAATGTCGGTCGCAACGTGGCTCGCATAGCCAAGGGGTTCGGTATGGAAATCTTTGCTTTCGATGCTTTCTGTCCGAAAGAAGTGATTGAGAAAGACGGTGTGAAGGCTGTTGACTCTGCTGATGAGCTTTATTCTGCTTGTGACGTAGTTTCATTGCACATCCCGGCTACTGCTGAAACGAAGAATTCTATCAACTATGCTTTGGTAAATAAAATGCCGAAGGGTGGTGTATTGGTAAATACTGCACGTAAGGAAGTTATCAACGAAGCGGAACTGATTCAGCTGATGGAGGAACGCGGTGATCTGAAATACATGACTGATATCATGCCCGCAGCTCACGAAACATTTGCTGCCAAGTTCGTAGGCCGTTATTTCTCTACACCGAAGAAGATGGGTGCACAGACTGCTGAAGCTAACATCAATGCCGGTATTGCCGCTGCACAACAGATTGTTGGTTTCCTGAAAGACGGTTGCGAGAAATTCCGTGTTAATAAGAAATAATCAGATTTATGATTTATAATTTATGATTTATGAAGGAAAAACTGACGTATGATAAGGCGTTGAAGTATGCTGTTCGCGTAGTATTCTCACTACCAAGCAAAAGTCTTCATAGTTCATGAGTTATAAATCATAAATCATAAATCATAAATCTAGCCATGGCAATAATTAAACCTTTTAAAGGTATCCGTCCACCGCAGGATCTGGTGGAGCAAGTAGCTTCCCGCCCGTATGATGTGCTGAACTCAGCAGAAGCGCGTGAAGAGGCAAAAGGAAACGAAAAATCGTTGTATCATATCATTAAACCCGAAATAGACTTTCCCGTAGGTACCGACGAACATGATGAATGTGTTTATCAGAAAGCTGCCGAAAACTTCCAGATGTTTCAGGACAAAGGCTGGCTGGTGCAGGATGATAAAGAAAACTACTACGTCTATGCGCAGACCATGAATGGGAAAACGCAATACGGTTTAGTAGTAGGTGCCTATGTACCTGATTATATGAACGGTGTCATCAAGAAACATGAGCTGACCCGTCGCGATAAGGAAGAAGACCGTATGAAGCATGTTCGTGTGAATAATGCCAATATCGAACCGGTATTCTTTGCATATCCTGACAATGCTACTCTGGATGCTATTATCGCTCATTATACAGCCGAAAAGCCGATATATGATTTTATTGCTCCCGGTGATGGCTTTGGTCATACTTTCTGGATTATTGATAAGCAGGAAGACATTGATGCCATTACGAAGGAATTTGCTAAGATGCCTGCTCTTTATATTGCCGACGGACACCATCGTAGTGCCGCTGCCGCTTTGGTAGGAGCGGAGAAAGCTAAGCAAAATGTAAACCATACCGGTAATGAAGAATATAATTACTTCATGGCCGTTTGTTTCCCTGCTAACCAACTGACCATTATTGATTACAACCGTGTTGTAAAAGACTTGAATGGCTTGACGCCTGAACAATTCCTGACTGCTGTCAGCAAGAATTTTACGGTAGAAGAAAAAGGCACTGAAATCTATAAACCTGCCGGTTTGCATAATTTCTCCCTTTATCTGGATGGCAAGTGGTACAGTCTGACCGCTAAACCGGGTACTTACAATGATAATGATCCGATTGATGTACTGGATGTTACTATCTCTTCCAACCTTATTCTGGATGAAGTTCTCGGCATCAAAGATCTGCGTTCGGATAAACGTATTGATTTTGTTGGAGGTATCCGTGGTTTGGGTGAGTTGAAGAAGCGTGTGGATAGTGGTGAAATGAAAGTGGCTTTGGCACTTTATCCTGTCAGCATGAAGCAATTGATGGATATTGCAGATACGGGCAATATCATGCCGCCTAAGACAACGTGGTTTGAACCGAAACTACGTTCGGGGTTGGTGATTCATAAGCTGGATTAAAATATGGAATAAAAAAGTGAAGCGAGGATGTTCCTGCAAAGGATATCCTCGTTTTTTCTTTAAGGGTGATGCTTATTAAAATATCGTTTCCTCATCCAGCGGTCAAAGATAAGGAACAGAGGCATTGCGATAAGTATCAGTAAATAGAATGAGGGAATTTGAATCTTTTCCGTTTCCAGTATTTCGGGGCGGGTGAAGGCTTCTCTGATTGTATTACCGAAATAAATCACTAATCCGGCAATGCAGCATCCTATTAAGAATATGGAAGCGGCTATCGTAGCAAACAGCGTTCTTCGTTCCGATTTCTTTTCGCGTAAGCGTATGGCTTCTTCCACCTTCCTCATGGTATGGTAGGCGAAATTGGAAGGTAGACGAAATCCGTTTTCCTCTTTTATGGCTTTTTTCAGCCCTTTGTCTTTTTGTTCTTCGTTCATACTTCCTCTTGTTTTATGAGTACATATATCTTTTTGCGTACGCGATGCAATTTTACTTTTGCATTGCTTTCCGTCAGGCCCAGAATCAGGGCAGTTTCATTCAATGACTTTTCTTCGTAGTAGAACAAGGTAATCAAGGCACGCTCGTCTGAGTTAAGTTTTTCTATGGCTCTGTTTAATCTGATAATCATTTCCTCACTTTCATCATTAAGCGTTTCATCTACTTGTTGGTCGGAAATGTTGGCGAGCAATGTATCATCCATGGCAAAGGTATCGAATTTCTTCTTACGGGTTGCCGAAATCGCCGTATTATAAGCAATGGAATAAATCCATGTTGAGAACGAACTTTCGGCTTTGAAAGAGGAGAGGTGCTGGAACGCTTTCAGAAAAACGTCTTGCGTCAACTCCTCGGCATCTTCCTGGTTACAGATGATGCGGGCAATCAGGGAAAAGACCTGTTGACCGTGTTGATTCAGGAAGTATTCGTATAGAGCAGTTTCCCCTCTCAGTATGCGTTGGATAATATGTGTTTCGTTATTCTCCATTCTGCCTTTTAGACGCAACTCTTTGTAGGAGGTTACATTGTTTCTGAGAAATATTTTTTTTCGATGAAATGTGTAACCTTACACAAGACACTGCGTCTAAAGTGTACAAAGGAACAAAAATACTAATTTAAAACGAAACGAATATGATGAATTTTATTATGGTGCCTGCGATAATGGCAATCATTACTGTAGGGATTTACAAACTGTTTGAACTGTTTGTATGTAAGAAAGAGCGGTTGATGCTTATTGAGAAAATGGGAGATAAATATGAACCGGATGTGGCATCTATACCGAGATTTCACAGTAATTATTCTTTTTCGGCGTTGAAGATAGGATGTCTTCTGCTGGGTATGGGGTTAGGTCTGTTGATAGGTTTTATTATCTGTACTTCATCGGTTCCCGGATATTTGGATAAGAATATGGATGATTGGCGTGTGTATAGAGAAACAGTTTCCTTGGTTTATGGAGCATGTGTACTTGTATTTGGTGGTATAGGGCTTGTTGCCGCTTTTATTACGGAGCTGAAATTGAGTAAGAAATAATACTCTATTCTGAAGAATTAAAAAAAAAGAGTTGGCAATGTCCCTGTCAACTCTCTTTTTTTGCAGCAAAGTAGAACTTTAAGGAGCATCTGTTTGTTAGTATATCAGTAAATAACCTAAACCAGATAACGATATGGATAAAAAAGATGAAAAGGCTCTTGAAGAGAAGAGCAAGATACAAAAAGATGCTGAAGGAACATTACCTGGACGACAATTGGGCTTATATTCCAAAGTCGATAAGAAAGAAGTGCGCAATATGGTTTCGGAGATAAATCCGGATAAGAATAGTTTGGGCAGCAGAGGATAGTTTCGGCATAACTTTTTCATGCAAGTATGAAAGTTCTGCGCTCAATTTGCATTATCTTTGCAAAACATTAGCCTTTCAGCTATATTGTAATGTATAAAAATTGTAGAACAATGAAGACGAAAAAACGTAGGGATGCCCTGTCGGCATTCAAGGAAGCGAACCGCTTGATAGAGATGGAACGCAATGGTGGACGTTGGATTGCAAAAGATCGTCCGCATAAGAACAAGAAAAAGTATTGTCGTAAAGATAGTAAGAAAGAGTTGTCACGTATGATCGATGGCAGCTCTTTTGTTTTATATCACTCTTTTTGCTAACTTCGTCCTCTCTAAAATAAAAAACTATGTTTCGTAAACTTGTAGCAATAGAACCCGTAAGTCTGATTCCGTCAGCAGAAAAAGCACTGCATTCGTATGCAGAAAAGGTAGTGATGTTCCCTGATGTTCCGGCAGGGGATGATGAAATAGTAGCCCGTATCGGAGATGCCGATGCTGTGCTATTGAGTTATACTTCACAAATAAACAGGAGTGTGCTCGAGAAGTGTCCAAATATAAGATATATCGGTATGTGCTGTTCGCTGTATTCGCCGGAGAGTGCCAATGTAGACATTCGTTATGCGAACGAACGGGGGATTACTGTAACCGGTATCCGGGATTATGGGGATGAAGGTGTGGTGGAATATGTAGTCAGCGAATTGGTGCGTTGCCTGCATGGATTTGGTCAGGAATCCTGGGAAGAAATGCCCCGGGAGATCACAGGGCTGAAAGTAGGTGTCATAGGATTGGGTAAATCCGGTGGCATGATTGCCGATGCATTGAAATTCTTTGGGGCGGATATCGTTTATTTTGCCCGTAGTGAAAAAGAGGATGCGGCTGCCAAAGGATATCGTTTCTTACCCTTGGGAGAACTTCTTTCTCAGAGTGAAGTCGTTTTCTGTTGTCTCAATAAGAATACAGTCCTGTTGCATGAGGCTGAGTTCGAACAACTCGGAAATAAAAAGATATTGTTCAATACCGGGCTGTCTCCGGCGTGGGACGAACCCGCGTTCGTTAAGTGGCTGAAAGGTGATAACCTTTGTTTTTGTGATACACTGGGAGCTTTGGGTGGAGCGCATCTTTTAAGCCATCCGCATGTCCGCTGTATGCAGGTGTCTACAGGCCGTACCCGTCAGGCGTTTGACCGCCTGAGCGAGAAAGTACTGGCCAATATAGAAGCATATAACCGATAATGTAATCAGAAGAATACAATCGGTGATGTTATGTTAAGCAGGGTGTTCACAACAGACCACCCTGCAATTTCAGCGGTGGCGCTGTACACATCAATTACGGCATGCACCTGATCGTTCTTTATTTCCACTCTTTGAGTGTCTCCCACGAATCCGGGAGTGGATTGCATGGACATTTCCATATTCTCCGGGCCGACGGAGGCCAGTGAAGCAGCAACGGCTACATTGACTTTTGTTGGGAACATGGCTATGGCTTCAGTAGCATTTCCTGAGAAGACAACACGTTGCTCCGTTTGCAATGTCTCATCATATACAGCTGTTCCCTTCAAGGCATCAGGACCTTTTTCATTAAAGAATTTAGCTTTTGCATTTCCCATTAAAGAAGCTGTCCGCAGAACATCGAAACCGCCCGTAGCACCGGAAACGATGTATACACGCATACCGTTCGCTTTGGCAGTCTCCATCACTTCCTGATAGAATGCAGTGTCTGCCAGAGCACCGATAGACAAGGTGACGATGGAAGTACCGTTCTTTAGGGCGGGTAATGCAAACTCTTTCATGGCAGCAGGAGAGGCTGCTTCTACCAGATAATCCGGTTTCAGTGCCAGTAAATCTTCCGGGGTTGTACATGCTACGCAGGATTTCCCGTGTTGCTGCATTTTACTAACTATACGTTCAGCTTTTTCTGCTGTGCGTGAGTAAACTCCAACTAAATCATATTCCGGCAATAAGCCATTAACAACTGCATCCGAAACTATTCCGGCCAGTCGTCCACATCCGACAATAACTAATTTTTTCATGGAGCAAAGATACCGCTTATTCATATAATCTCCAAAAACGCACGATGAGCTTATTCCATATTTGGGTGGATAGCATAAATGTTGTACTTTTGTGGGAAAGAAGAATCATTTATAACTTATGGGACGAAAAGAAGAATATAAATTGCAGAATGAGCGGTACCTGGAGGCTTTGCGTGCAGAGAATGATATCCGGGAACTGCCTTGCGGAATTCTATATCGGGTATTGGAAGAAGGGAATGGCGGCAATACTCCTCGTTTGAATAGTATCGTAACAGTGCATTATAAAGGCACTTTGATAAATGGCCGCGAGTTCGATAACTCCTGGAAACGGAATTACCCTGAGGCTTTTCGTCTGAATGAAGTCATTGAAGGCTGGCAGATAGCCCTACAACGAATGCATGTAGGAGATCATTGGATTGTTTATATTCCTTATGCAATGGGATATGGTACACGTAGCAGTGGCCCTATTCCTGCTTTCTCTACTTTGGTGTTTGACGTCCAGCTATTGGGAATTGCGTAAATACGGACTAATTATGAAAATACTGATTATCAACGGAAGTCCCCGCAAGCAAGGACATATCTCGAAAATGCTGCAATTGATGGAAACGGAAGCCCGGGCGAATGGGGACGAAGTTACCGTGATTAGAGTGGCTGACCTGCAAATCAGTCCCTGCATCGGCTGTATGAGTTGCCGTGAGAAACTGAAATGTTGTTTGCCCGAGGATGATGCACAACGTGTGCTGAAGCAGATAGAAGAAGCACAAGCACTGATAATCGGCGCTCCCTGTTATTGGGGAAACCTGCCGGGACAACTGAAAGTGATGTTCGACCGCATCGTTTACGGAATGATGGGAGAGACCTCACGAGGTATTCCTATCGGCCTGCATAAAGGTAAAAAGGCAGTTATCGTAAGCACTTGCACTACTCCATATCCTTTCAATATATTCTTTAATCAGACAAGGGGAGTAGTAAAAGCGCTGAAAGAAATCCTGAAATGGAGCGGCTTTAAAGTTGTTTCAGCCATCGAGAAAGGCGGAACGAAACAACATCCCGGACTGACGGAAAGGGAAATGAAACGTTGTCGCAGAGTGATACATAAACTCTGATACAGAGACACACTTGCATCTAATCATTTATTTCTTGCAAATAGACTCGACTGTTTGCTGTATGTTTTTGCATGCAACTTCCGGTCTCATGGCTTCTTCTAACGATATGAATGGAGGGTTAACAGAGAAGACCCCTTCAAACCCGGCTTGTTGTAATTCATCTGAATCTTCTATGTTGCCGGCTAACAGGATTACCGGAATATTTTGTTTCCGGGCTTCAGCAAGTATGCCGGAAGGAACTTTTCCCATCAATGTTTGCCGGTCAGCTTTTCCTTCTCCGGTAATGATCAGGTCAGCGCTTTTTATTTTATTACTGAAGTCAAGAGCTTCCAGCATCAGTTGTATGCCGGGTTTCAGTTCCGCATTCAGGAAAGCCAGCAGACTACCACCCATACCTCCGGCGGCACCGGCTCCGGGATGATGGGAAATATCTTTTCCCGTCGTATGACGGATGACTTCTGCAAAGTTTTGCAGTCCTGCATCCAATGCCTCCACCATTTCCCGGTCTGCTCCTTTCTGAGGTGCAAAGACATAAGCCGCTCCTTCGGGACCATAGAATGGATTTTGTACATCACAGGCAACAGTAAATCGGCAACTGTTTAAAGCCGGATGGACACAAGTGCTGTCTATATGCGCTACTTTTATTAATACTTCTCCACGGCCTGTCCCTACTTCTTTACCCTCCTTGTCTGAAAAACGAAAGCCTAATGCCTGAAGCATTCCTAACCCCGCATCATTGGTTGCACTGCCACCAATGCCAATGATAAAGTTGCGGCAACCACGTTCCAGAGCATCACGAATGATTTCTCCCGTGCCGTAAGTGGTAGTCAGCATCGGGTTTCTTCTTTCCGGTGGAACTAAAGGCAATCCGCTGATGCTTGCCATTTCTATGAAAGCTGTTTCCCCATTTTCGGAAATGCCGTAATAAGTATTGCGCCACCTCATCAATGGATCGTGGGCGGAGATCGGAACTTCCTGACCGTTGGTTGCCATAATCAGCACATCCAGCATTCCTTCGCCCCCATCGGCTATGGGCAGGCAGATGACTTCACATTCCGGGTATACGGAACGAATACCCTCGGCAGCTGCTTTTCCAGCTTCTACCGAGGGTAAACATCCTTTAAAGGAGTCAATAGCTATGACTACTTTCTTCATATATTTAGATTTCCTCTATATCTTCTATATCTTCCAGTTTGGCTTCGGCTTTTGCTTCTGTCTTTGTCAATTTCCTGGTGTTGTTGGCAATGACGGCCAATGCGCGATACAACTCGGCAAGCAGGCGTGCGAACACCACAATCAGGAAGCCGTATATAGGCATCAGGAAGAACATACCGGAAGGTATCGGCAGTATGTATCTGATTTCATTGGCAGCAAAGATTGCAATAACCACCGAACACAGTGTACCGATGACACCGATATAAAGTCCCAGCCATTCACCCATCGTCTGCGTCAGGTGCGATACAACAGGAATGGCAATGAATTCATTTTCTTCCTGAATAGCTTCTTTCAGTTTGTTTTTCCGGTTCATCCAGAGCAGATAGCTTCCCCATGCTCCTGCGCAAAGGATAATGAACAGCAGAATGAAAGCAAGGATTAATTTCCCTTCGGCATATTTGAAGAAGTCCATCTCGATGACCTTTGCCAGTATAAAAATAGGAAACAGCAAGTTCAATACGGCAAAGATGACATAGAGCCAGCGGAAGGGTTCGCGGAAGAAACGACCATTGTCGATGTAACCCAGCAGAGGGTCGAGAAAGGTAAACAGCTTGTTGTTCATAGTAATAAATGTTACTTATGGGAGGACCTTACATGCTAAGATTATCAGTATGAGGCCCTGATACATACTCATAATCAGACTTTTTTCTATGGAATGCGCTGTACTTTTGACAAACTTACGAAAAAACTTCTAAAGTTGCCTGTTTCGTCTGAAAAAGAGAGAGGATTAGAAACTATTTTCTCATAACAATAAGAATACTTATCTTTGCAGCATGAGTGAAGATACCTACAAAACCATAAGCGCCCCTTCCGAAGGGATTTACACAGAGAAGCGCAGCAAGTTCATTGCTATCGCTTTGCCCGTGCGTACTGTCGATGAGGTAAAATCGCATCTGGAAGTTTATCAGAAGAAATATTATGATGCCCGCCACGTCTGCTACGCCTATATGCTGGGACCCGAACGTAAAGATTTCCGCGCCAATGATAACGGAGAACCTTCCGGTACGGCAGGAAAGCCGATCTTGGGACAGATAAACTCTAATGAACTGACGGATATATTGATAATCGTTGTCCGCTATTTTGGTGGCATAAAGCTGGGAACAAGCGGACTGATTGTTGCTTATAAAGCTGCCGCTGCCGAGGCGATAGCTGTTGCCGAAGTGATAGAGAAAACGGTGGACGAAGCAGTGACCTTCTTGTTTGAATATCCCTTTATGAATGATGTAATGCGTATCGTAAAGGAAGAAGAACCGGAAATTCTGGAACAGTCGTATGATATGGATTGCCGTATGACACTTCGCATCCGGAAGTCGATGATGCCGAAGTTGAAGGCGCGTCTGGAAAAAGTAGAGACATTACGCTTCGAGGAAGTGTAATGTCTCCGGCTTCATGGTGATCCAGTACGTTTATTTCAAAGATAAATCATTATAGTGGATTTTCCGGTGTGTACCATCGCAAAAGGGTTGTTTATAGGACTTACCGCACCGGCATAAGGCAATTCTGCCTGTTCGTATTTCCGCTTTTCCTTCTCTGTCTATCAGTTTAAAATTGCCTTCCACAATGAAAGGCCCATTCGGTGTAGCTGTGATGGCTACTATATTCTTTTCATTTTCCATGCTATAGGGAGTTAAATGTTTGATGTTTTAAGTAGAACGCTTCTACATGGAAATAGTTTGTCCATTCACTTTCTTTTGGGGGGATTTCCTTATCTTTAAATAAAATAAGCTGCACTTCAGCATAACTTTTTCATGCCAGCATGAAAGTTCTACCTTCGATTTGCATTATCTTTGCACACTTGTTAATTAGGAAAAAAAACAATTTATTATGGCATTCGAAGCTACAAAACGTGAGTTGGGCGAACTCTACACATTCTTTCGCCTCCTGGCAGACGGAAAGGTTTCACTGGGTACACCGCAAGTCCGGAAGGATGAAACGAAGTGTTGGCCTGTTGCGCTGATACAGAGGGAGGAACATGACGGTACGCGTCGTTATTATATAGAGCAGGGCAATGTCCGCATTGTCAGTGGTGTGATAGAGAAGGAGGGGGCATTTGTTGCAGCCGATAAGGAGGAACAAGTCATTCCCCGTGAAGATTTTGGTGGAGCGGCCGAGTTTATCCTTGAGTTACTGAAGACTACCAGTGGCACTGACGCCATTGAAGTTCCCGAAGGACTGGAGGCATTTCTGGATGCGGTCAATATCTACGACCTGGAAGCGAAGACGGAAGACCGTACGGATTTCTCAGTAGCTTTCTGGCATCCCGAGGCTCCGTTGACGGGATTCAATGTTCGTTGTCGGCTCAGTTCAATGAATCCGTTGCTTGATGGCGGACGTACGGCAAATCTGAAACTGGAACAGTCGGGTGTTAAATTTGCCACGCCTACGGTGAATAAGGTGAATGCTTTGCCGGAGTCTCCTACGGAGGTGGCTGAGCGTATGCTGATGATTGAACGTCTGGGCGGAGTACTGAAATATTCCGATGTAGCCGACCGCGTATTCCGTTGTAATTTGCTGATGATTGATTTGCATTTTCCTCGTATGCTGGCTGAAATGGTGCGTATGATGCATCTCGACGGTATAGCCCGTATCAGTGAACTGACGGAACGCATCAAAGAGATAAATCCCTTGAAGATAAAAGATGAGCTGATAAACAAGCATGGTTTCTATGAGTTTAAGATGAAGCAGTTCTTGTTGGCACTTGCCCTTGGCATGCGTCCGGCAAAGATTTATAACGGTACAGACTCTGCCGTAGAAGGTATTCTGCTGGTGGATGCAGAAGGAGAAGTGCTTTGCTATCATAAGTCGGAGCACCGGACATTTGCCGATTTCCTCTTCCTGAATACCCGTTTGGAGAAAGGCTCGGTAGACAAGGACAAGTACGGCTTTCTGGAAAAAGAGAACGGCGTGTATTATTTCAGACTGAATGTAAAGATTGGATTGACAAAAAAATAAAGAGTATGAATGAAGTTTTAAAAGCCATCAAGTCGCGTCGCAGTGTACGCGCTTATACGGCACAACAGATTTCACAAGAAGATCTGAATGCTATTTTGGAAGCGGCAACCTATGCTCCCAGTGGTATGAACTATCAGACGTGGCATTTCACAGCCATTCAGAATGCCGCGGTGCTGGAAGAACTGAATGAGAAGATCAAAGGCGCTTTTGCCAAGAGTGAAGAGCCCCGTTTGCAGGAGCGTGGACACAGCCAGACCTATTGCTGTTATTATCATGCGCCTACGCTTGTCATCGTATCCAATGAACCGACGCAGTGGTGGGCAGCTATGGATTGTGCCTGTGCCATGCAGAATATCTTCCTTGCTGCAAAATCTCTCGGAATAGGTTCCTGCTGGATCAATCAATTGGGGCAGACTTATGATGATCCTGAGGTACGTGCTTTCCTGACGAAGCTGGGTATTCCCGAAAATCATCGTGTGTACGGTTGCGCTGCTTTAGGTTATGCGGCAGCTGCCCCGGTTAAGGAAAGGCAGCTTGCAGAAGGCACTGTGACTATTATTAAGTAATACCGGACCTGCTTTTCAGGAGCTATCAACCTGATAAAATTCATCTCCATGTTCCCAGATTTGTTTCATGGCTTGGAACTCTCAGTTTCATGCCGTGAAACCAGTAGTTTCATTGCTTGAAACTGACAGTTTCACACCGAGAAACTGCTGGTTTCATCCTTTGAAACTGGAAATGAGGAATAAGGATGAAAAAGGGATCATGCGGAAGAAAGATTTTTCTTCCCGTTTATAAATAGAAAAAGTCCGCAGGGGAGGCGGCAGTCAGGTAATTAATGAATTATACATGAAGCAATTTTGTATAATCCGCCACCTCGCCCTTTGGACTTCCTCTTTTCACAAAGAGGGCTGAAATGAAATTATATCCGGATATTTATCTCTGCATGTCAATGATGCCACTGTCCGTATCACTATTGTTCAATCCCTTGTTTCCGGCTTTGTGCTTGCGGCCGAACTCGAACGTATAGCCTATGCGGAGTATGAACATTTGCCCCGTCTCCTTCACAAAAGTTTCCGAACGGAAGGGAGCCACCTCACTGATGCGTTCTTTTCCCACCTTATAATTATTGGTGAAAGGAAACAGAACACCAATCCCTGCCTGAAAGTTCTGCTTGGCGTACATTGCCATAAATGCCGTCTGATTTTCATTCTTCTTGATGGTCTCACCGAAGAAGTTGTTCTGCACCTTCCTGAATTGCCCGAGCAAAGAGAAGCCTTTGTATTGCAGTTGCGCCATCACACTGTAGTAAAATTCATCGTACGTGTGGCTGTATTCCAAACCTTCCGACCAACTGCGGGTGTATCCTCCCGAAGCATAAAGGGTCAGGAAATCTTTCAGTCCGAACAGTGTTGCCCCGTTTGTGCCGATCATCAATTCCGCATTCAGACTCTGAAACGAGCGTTGGTTTTCATCTTTCAGTATCAGTTTTCCATCCTCGACGAAGATACTTTCCATGATGGGACTGTCGTAATACTGATGGCGCAGGCTCAGATTGGCATTGAACTGTTTCTTAGAATAACTGTAGGACAAGGAATTTGTGAACTGCTGGTATGTTTTCAGCAACGGGTTACCACGAACAATCTGTATGGTATCAATAGCCTGTTCCACATCCGTCAGCGAACCGAGTGAAGGTATGGCGGGACTAATATTGAACCGATAGCGCAGGAAACCCGCTTTCTTCAAATTATAACTCAATCGTACGGTAGGCGTGAAAGTATAGTAAGCATGGTCTTCGTCACTTTCCTTGAACCAGGCGCGCGTCATGCCTACGCTGCCTGCATAACTGAACTCCTTTACCTTGCCCTGCACCTCAAAGAAAGCGGAGGTCTGTGCCTGATCCATCTTCGAAGTTGTGGGGTTGGAGCCTTTGTACTCATTTTCCGTCCTCATCTGATAGTGGCGGGCACCGCCGCTTAGTTTTACATCCTTGAAACTCTTTTCATAAATGGCCTCACCGATGATGGAGCGTTTGTCACCGTCCACCAGTGTCTGAATGTCTGCCAGTGGCGTATTCTCGTTCTTGTACTCCTTATATTTCCGGTTGTTTTTGGTATGGATAAGCGTTCCCGTCACATTCATCTGAATGCTCTGCTGATGGGGCAGGGTATGCTGGAAGTAAAGGTCGAGTGCCGGAGAATAGCTGGACGAATGGTTGTTGACGTACGAATAAATAGATTCCGTATCGCCTGCCGCCCACATTTTGTTCAGTTCATTCTGATAGGGAGCGTTGTTGAGGTTATTGCGAAAGATGGCGTTGAATACATACTTGTCCGCTTTTGTCAGATTGTAAGTCAGATTCAGGTTGTTGATGAAACTGAGTGCGGGAGATTCATCTTCGATACCTTCCTTGATGCGGTCGATGGTACGGTCGCCCAGATAGAACGTTTCGTGAGATTCGAGGCGGCTGTGGTATTTGCCATTCTTGTTGAAGTAGTCGATGCCCCATTCGGAGTTCTTGTAGTTGAACTTCGCACTCAGGAAATTCTCTCCCCACAGGGTATGGGGCGAGTCGGAAAGCTGGAAGTTCACCACACCCCCCGTTTCGCGGCGACGCAGGATAATATTGACTACGGCACCTAGTTCGTCGTCACCGTATTGCTTGCCCGGGTCTTCGATGAACTCCACGCGTAGCACGTCTTTGGCTCTGACGGCGGCTATTTCCTTGTCCGTCACTTTGATGCCGTTGATACGGGTTTGTACGGCTCCGCCACCGCTGATGCTCATGCTATTGGTGAACTTGTCCACTTGCAGACGGGCGATGCCGAGGTTATTCAGCAGATCGTAGGCACCGAACGAGCGTTTTAGCTGGCTCTCGGTGGGTAGGATAATCTGACGGTCCACGCGTTGAAGCACGTTACTGGCGGATACGGTCACTTCACCCAGGCTTACGGCATCTTCCTGCAACTGTACATCGCCCAGGTCGAGGTTGTTGTTCAGTTTCAGTAGGATGACTTCACTTTGATAGCCGATAAAAGTAATGGCCAGGCGGTAATTGCCCGCCTTGATTTTATTGAGGGCAAACTTACCCTGCGTGTCCGAAGTCACTCCGGTCACCAGAGTGGAGTCCGTGGTCCATAGCGATACATTGGCGGCTATGATGGCTTCTTGCGAAGTATCCGTAACACGTCCTTTGATTGTAAGGTTCTGTGCCTGCGTACTGAGTACGGAGAGGACAGCCAGTAGTAAAAATAGTTTTGTTTTCATATTCGTTCCTGTTAGTAGATTACTGTTTGATTAGAGATGTAGAAGGTACTCCTCCCTGTCAGGGAAGATTCTATAATTTGTATTTCAGATGTTTATACTTTCGGCGTCGAGGCTGTAAAAGTTAAGACTGTACAGCGGAATTCAGTTCGTACATCAGAGTAAAAACTTTGACTATGATGAGCACGAAGAGGAGTCCGAAGGTAATCCATAATGCTGTCTTTGCGTATCTCTTCATGAACTGCTGTTTTTAAGTTTATTATATCGTTCTATCACTTCATCTATGCTGATGCCGAGCAGTTCCATATTGAGGAATACATCGGCCAGTTGGTTGTCGAAGAATTCTTTCTTCTGTATCTTCATCACTTTCTTCACCGCATCCTTTGCCAGATAGAAGCCCATACCCCGTTCCGGATAAATAATGTCTTCCGCCTGTAGGTATTCGTAGGCTTTCATCACGGTGCGCGAATTCACGGCAAGCTGTGTAGAAAGCTCCCTGACCGAGACTACCCGCTCTTCCGCCCGCCATTCCCGGGTGAGTATCTTGCTGAAACAGAAGTCTACGATCTGTTGGTATATTGGTTTGTTGGTTTTAAACTCCATAGCTTACAGTTGTTTTTCTTTGAGCAGGAAGTAGACTGATACCCATGTTCCGATGATAAACAGCGGGGGAGTGGCATAGTTGCAGAAAGCGATGATGGCTTCTCCCGTACTGCTCATCGGAAAGTTATATATCGGATAGGATATGTTTGCTATCCAATATCCGTGGCTGTTGTCGGCCGGTTCCCATAAACTTATAGAAAGTATGATTCCGAAAAAGGCAATAAGGCAGGAGCATAAGACAACAAAAGAATTTATTAGTTTTTGTTGTTTAAAGGCTATGCAACCGATAAAAAAGGTACCTTGTAACAGGCTATATGTCAGGATCTGATCTTTTTGGATTATATAAAGTTCCATGTGATTACCGAAGTGTGACAGATAGCCGGTACCTGATAGGGTAAGTACCCCTTTCATTCCTAATATCAGTATTATACAAAATATTGGGAGTATGAGTATATATTTCATCCATAAGTGAAGGAACTTCTCAAAAGCAGAAGCTGGCAGCAACAAATAAAGGGTAGAATTGTGCTTGGTCATACTTGGCTCTAATAGGCAAGGAGCAATGCAGATATACCACAAGATATATCTACAAAAGTAATTGGCTTGTGTATGTTCGGTATAATAACTCATTCCTTTATTAATATCATACATCATACAGAGAATACAAATCCCCAGAACGACACCTGCACTCCATAACAAGTGTTTTCCGGTTTCTTGCTTCTTGTATTTCTCCAATAGGAAGAAACGTTTCAGATTAAAAGTTGTATTCATAATTTCTTCTTATGATTTATTCGTTCCATATCATTTTAATTTTCTCCGGTACTTGCAGCACTGCCTTATACAGTAGTTCAATGTCCGGTGTATTCTCTTCTCCCTCTTCATTAGGCAGGATGGAGAAGTAGCCATGCAGGTCTTGTTCGCTATAAAGGCTATCTTCGGGTAGATAGGCTGTGCGGACAAAAAGCAGCCGTTCGCTGATTTCATCCAGTGAACGGTTCAGTAAGATTTCGCCTTCGCTGAGGATGATGAGGTGATCCAGCAAGTTTTCGAAATCGTGTGCCTGATGAGTGGAGATGAACAAGGTGCTTTCATCATCCACGGTGCGACTGATGATACGTTTCAAGGCTTGCCTGGAAGTGATATCCAGTCCGTTGGTAGGTTCGTCGAGCAAGGTGAGGGGAGTGTGCAGGGCTAAGGCATACGCCAGCATCGCTTTCTTCTGTTGTCCGTAGGAGACGGCGGAAAGTTTCTGTTTTCCATCGATGTGCAATTCTTCCAGGTTCTGTTCGAAATCCTTGCGGCTGAAACGGGGATAGAATACGGAATGGCGGGCGGCGAACTGATAGATACTTTCAGTAGGCATCTGCATTTCTTCCGGCAGAAAGAAGTAGCGGCTCAGTAATTCCGGACTTCTTCGGGCGGAGTTACTGTTATCGATGCTGCATTCACCTTTCCAAGGGAAAAGAAGTCCGCAAATGAGATGTATCAGTGTTGTTTTTCCTACACCGTTTTCTCCCAGGAGTCCGTATATCCCACTGCCTACTTTTAGAGATATATCACTGAAAATAGGTTGTTTAGGCTTATAGCCGTAGCTTATGTTCTCTATCTTTATCATAACTTTACAGGTGTTGCACTGATGTACAACACTGCAAACGTAAATGATGCTAAGGAGAAAAGCAAGGAAGAGAGACTTTAATTAATATATTTTAGCAGATGGATATTTATAGGATAAGCCATACCGCCACCATGTGACATGCCGACCCTGCCAGTACGAAGAAGTGAAAATGGAACACGCGTTGAATTCGATTCAGGATAACTTGTTGCATAAATATCTTGTGAAATGGTGATATATTTGGGTTGATAAATATTCTGAGAAATATTTGTTTACTTGTACAGAAGCAGTAACTTTGCGAGAAATCCACAGATAAGGAAATAATGGAAGTAGAATGGTTTGAGTTGTTGCCAGAACAATGTCCACCCGAAGATGCTCAACAGTGTGATGGTTATTATTATAGAATAGCAAACGGCAATCCTGCGCAATCGGTAGATTTTTTTTCGCAGAGAAGACTGCAACCGGACAAAGTGTTTAAGGGGCTGGGCGTAGATGAGTGTATAACAAGAGCCGTTTCTTTGTTTTCTGACAGAAAAGAGGCTGAGAAAAGATTGAAGCTTCCAAAGTTCAGGAATGCAAATATTGCCTTGGTTGAATTGAAGCCTAAAGATGGGATGATAAAGAAAACTTTCGGCATTGCACATTATTCTTGGTGGAGAACGAAAGATTTTGATGTTTCACAAGCTAAAGTAATCTGATTATGGAAAATGTATTAAGGATAGAAAAGATATTGGATTTCTGTGATGTACCACAGCTTTTTGTGGCACGTGATGCCTTTGATACTTTGTATCTTTGTTTGCTATATGAAGATGAATTGCTTTGTCGCTATACAGGTATTCGTATTTCTGCCCGGCGTTTGGAAGACTTTTTGAGTGGCGGTATAGATTTACGCTCACTTTTCATTCATCCTGAAAACAAACATGAATATTTTGATGTAGTGTTTCAGACGGGGCAATATCAACACGAGAGGCTCATGGAGAAATCGTTACCTGAAGACAAATTGCCTGCTGAGGGATATATATTGTCAGGAGATATGCGTGAGAATGTGGTAATTAATCTCCCTGTAAAAGACCGTAGCCTATTGGCGGAACTTGTGCGTAAATTCGGATGGGCGTGTATGTGATGTGTTGTAAGGGGATTAATGTAATTTCCTGCGTATTTATTTTATAGGATAAGCCATACCGCCACCATGTGACATGCCGATCCTGCCAGTACGAAGAAGTGGAAGACAGAATGCATATATCGCTGTCGGAAAGAGTAGAATACGGCTCCGGTGATGTAGCAGACTCCTTCGGCAATCATCCAGTAGCAAGTTCCTGCGGCAATGGCATATAGAGGTTTGAAGGCAACCAGTACGGACAATCCCATGACAATGAAGCAAATGGTTTCCACATTGCTATGCTCCTCCATCTTGCGGAAACTCACGATAGTGCCGATTATGGCGCATAGCCAGACGAATCCGAACAATCCCCATCCCCAGGCACCTTCATTCCGCAGTGCAATCAGCGTGACGGGTGAATAACTGCCTGCAATGTGCCAGTAAATAGCTGCATGATCCCAATTCCGCAACCGTTTCTTCCAAGGATTATGGTATTTCAGCGCATGGTAGAGGGTAGAGGAGACGTAAGAGCCAAGCATACCGAAGAGATAGAGCCAGATGCCAAATACAGCCCAGAAGTTTCCACTCTGATAGCCTTTCACGAGAAATATCGTGCCGACAATAATCCCCATCAGGATGCCTGCGGCGTGCGAGAGGGTATTTATTCTTTCTTCGGCTTTTGTGTAGAAAAGTCCGTTTTGTTTCTTTTTTCGGGTGATGCTCATTTATAGAAATGCGATGTTTACACTTTCGTTCTTCGCTGATAAATTTATTCTATTTCTTCTACCTCCTCCATTGCTACCACTTCCCATGTACGGAAGACAACGGTAATGAGTCTTAGTTTTGCCGTTCCGATGCTCTGTGTCACGATGGGGTCGGCGGCATATTGCAATAATTGCGTGCGGGCTTCCGTCATGAGCTCTTGCTCTTTGTCGGCGGGATCGGAGGCCTTGGCGTACTTCACTTCCAGTAGATAGAGATAGGGAATACCCGTTACCGAGGGGTTGGGGCGGAAGTAAAAGTCGGCATAGCCCTTGCCCGATTCGTATTCCGGTTGCAGATAGTAATAATTAGTCAATCCCAGATAGGCGAGCAGGAACCCTTTCACGTGCGCCTCGCCGTCAATGAACTCACGGATGCGACTCTGGCGTTTCAATTCTTCACCGATGTAGGTGAAGACGGGTTGCCAGTCGCCGTCGTAGGCCATACCTGCCATCAGGTTGTTCAGTTTGTTGAGATCTACTGCGAAGAGTTCGGCCTGGTGGTAGGTGTCGACGAGATAGGTGTAGAGTTGTTCGCGTACCGTCTGGTTGGGGATGGTGAGTACAACGTTTCCCCGCTCTGTGCCGCTGATGGTCAGCAATCCGAAGTAGTAGAGCAGCGACTTGAAGTTGTTGGTGTCTACCATTCGGTCGGCGGGGAAGCTACTGTTGATGTTGGCCGTAGTGCGTCCGTTTTCCACAATCTCGCGGATGATGGAGAAGTTGGCTCCCAACTCTCGGTCTATGCGAATGAGGTGACGTATTTTGTTGTAGTCCGTGCGGATGTTCCTGTCGATCATCTCCTTTGGTGGAGTGCCCAGGCGCAGGAAAGTGGAGAGGAAATAGAGCACCATGTCCGAGTTGAACATCGACTCGGACAGTGTTTCTTCCGCGAAGCAATAGTTGTCATACCAAGGTTTCATCATCGTGATGAGATCTTCCACTTCGGCTTTCAGCGTGCCCTCTTCTTTGTAATAAGTGAGCATGGTGCGTAGCTCCGTTTCGCTGAAGCCGACGATGCCGTTGAATTGGGGATCGGTGGTGAAGTTGGAGCCGATGTTGAATCCGCTCGTCACGTCGTCCAGCGTGATGGGCGACACTCCGGTGATGAACATCCGCTTCAGTGCTTGTTCGCTGCCGGTGGTGGCGGCTTTTATCACGTTGAAGAAGAAGCGGAAGAATCCCTCGCCGTGGGTGGCCTTCTGATAGGTCTCGGTGCCGTAGGTGGAGAGTATGGTGTTGGTAAAGTTGTCGTACTCATCGATAATGAGGTAGAGGTTGAGCTTTAGGAAGCTGGCTTTGGTGTTGATGTAGCTCAGGCCGGATGCTGCCGTTTCGCGTTCCATCAGTTCCTGGCGGAAGCCGGGGGCGAAGAGGTGCTCGTAGCGGTCAGCAAAATCAATGAAGCGATCTTTGCAGTGCTCCTCAAAGGAGTCAAGCATCCGGTCGATGTTGGAACTTACTGCCGAGAAGTTGAATCTCAGAATCAGGAACTTTGCCCGCAGTGCTGTAGGATGTTGGTATATCCACCGTTCTCCGAAGAGTTCTTCGAAGCGATTGGCGTTGTTGATGTCATAATAGCTTTCAAGCATACTCAGCGTGAGGCTCTTGCCGAAACGCCGGGGGCGGATGAGGAAGAAAAACGAAGCGGCCTTCTCTATCAGTGGGATAAAGTGGGTTTTATCTACGTAATAATAGTTTTCGAGGGCGAGGCGGGCGTAGTCGCTCAGACCGTATGGAATTTCTTTTGTAGCCATGATGAATATTGCTTAAAGAGTTGGTACAGATGCAAAGGTAACAACTTTTTCTTATATTTTGTTGCTGCGCTGCGTAAATTCCCCTAGGCAAGTGACAAAGAAATCCGTATGCCTTAAATGCATACAGGGATGTATGCCCTAACCATACACCCCTGTATCAAATGCTTATACACCCGTGTATCGGCAGTCGATACAAAAGTCTCCGGTCATCCCAGCGGATTCTCGTCCAGACCGCCGCCGCCTTCGGTGCTTCCGCCATCGTCGCCACCTCCTGCGGGTGCTTCGCCCAAGTAGATGGTTTGCGATACGCTCCGTGGGGTCTTGAGCAGAGTCTTCCCGTTGGTGCTATATTGCGTGGTGACGGAGTTGTCTGCCAACTGGGCATTCAAGGTATACTTGATGTCGTTTGTTGCCATAATTTAAATGTTTTTTTTAAAGTTGATGAATAATTATTTAGTGAAAGCCTCCGCAATCCAGCGGTTAAGGACTGTCTTGCGGAGGTTTTCGGGGTTATGCTTAGTTAGAATTTAGGAGTGCCCCAAGCTGAATAATCCGTGATATCTTCGGAATTTGACATTATGCAGCCTTTGAAGCAATTTGTCGTTTTCCACTGGCCCGAACCTTTCTCATACTTCCACAGCGCGGGGGCGGTACCTGAATTGTTATGCAGATTGACTTGGTAGAAGCAATTCCTAAAGTCCATGTCTTTATCTATGAAGCGGTTTAATTTATCCTGTTCGGCCGCGGTGGGATCGACGAATATATTTGGATTGAACATCATATAGGTACACCCATAGAAGCAACTGTTGAAGTTTGTAGCTTCTGCGTTCTTCGCGAAAAGCCCTTCCGGGATTGTGGTTAATTGGGTACTACTACAGTCATAGAAGCAATAGCTGAAGTCTGTAGCCGCTGTGTTCTTTTCGAAAAGATTTCCCGGGATTGCCTTTAATGCGCTACACGATTGGAAGCAATTTTTGAAGTCTGTAGCCGCTGTGTTCTTTTCGAAAAGATTTTCCGGGATTGCGGTTAATCCTTTACAATTAGCGAAGCAATAGCTGAAGCTTGTAGCCTCTGCGTTCTTCGCGAAAAGCCCTTCCGGGATTGCCTTTAATGCGGTACACTCATAGAAGCAATAGTTGAAGCTTTTAATAGCTGTGTTATTCGCAAAAAGATCTGCCGAAATTGTGGTTAATGCGGTACAGCCAGAGAAGCAATAACTAATGTTTATATTTGCGTTGTTCGCGAAAAGTCTTGCCTCGATTGTGGTTAAAGCGGTACAATCGGCGAAGCATTGACTAAATTTTGTAGCCTCTGTGTTGTTCGCGAAAAGTGATTCCGGTATTGTGGTTAATGCGTCACAGTGATTGAAGCAAGTGCTAAAGTTTATGGCCGCTGTGTTGCTTGCGAAAAGCCCTCCTGGAATTGACTGTAATTCTTTACAATAATAGAAGCAATTGCTGAAGTCTGTAGCCGCTGTGTTCTTTTCGAAAAGATTTCCCGGGATTGTGGTTAATCCTTTACAATTAGCGAAGCAACCGCTGAAGTTTGTAGCCGCTGTGTTGCTTGCGAAAAGCTCGTTAGGAATCTCTTTTAATAGTTCGCAATTAAAGAAGCAAAAGCTGAAGTTTGTAGCCGCTGTGTTCTTTTCGAAAAGATTTCCCGGGATTGCGGTTAATGCTTTACAATAATCGAAGCAATTGCTGAAGTTTGTAACCGCTGTGTTCTTTTCGAAAAGATTTCCCGGGATTGTGGTTAAGTTTTCGCAAATTCTAAACGCTTTGCTCAAAGATGAGCAATTCATATTGAGCAATGGCGTTTCAAGGCTCACCAGTTTATTCGGGTTGTAAGAGCTGCCTCTTTGGTTAAAATTCAGTACCGGTATTTGCTGTTTATCCGCCGTCGCACCCGAGCCGATGGTGATGGTGTATGTGCCCGCTTCGGCATACGTGTACTCGAATTTGTCACCCGTTGCAAGCGTCGTGCCTTTGGGCACTACGACAGCGGGTGTACCGTCACCCCAACTTACCGTGATAGTCGCGGGAGTATTGCCGGAGTCGGGGAAGGGAATGCAGAATCCCAGATTGCCACTTTCCACCTTCACGGTGAACCGCATTGTATCAACTGGAACCGTGGGGATGAGTGTGTACGATGCGGGATTCGTTTTCTCTTCAGTGGTAGTGGCGCTGCCGTAGCCCGCGAAGTTGTAGTAGGTGGGCTTTTCTTCCAGGATTGTCTTATATGCGGTGCCCACTGCGAGATCGGTGATGGCGGGCAGGAATATTTTGATGTCCGCGTGCGTTCCGGTTATGATGCCGGTTCCTAAGCTTATACCGTCGGTTTCGTTGACCGCTTTTGTGCCTTCGAATATGAGGGCTGTCATTGCCGTGCACCCTTCAAAGGCGCTGTTTCCTACGCTTTGTATATCGGCGTGCAGGAACATTTCGGTCATCGAGGTGCAATTTTTAAAGGCGCTGTGGCCTATTCTTTTTATTCTTTTGGAGATACTGCGGGTGGCGGGTGCTACATCGGCGGGTATCGGGTCGTTCTGGATGACTGTGGTCAGTGCCGTGCAGCCTTCAAAGGCATTGTCGCCAATGGCTTCCGCGGCGTCGGGCAGTATGACTTTCTCTATCTTTGCGCAGCCTGCAAAGCCTGTCACGTCGGTTATGCCGCTGATGCCGGACAGGTCGATGGCGGTGATATTCTCAGCCTTGGTTTCTTTCAAGAAAGCGGCCAGGGCGGTGATGTCGTCGGTGTTTACCGCGCCCGTCACGGCCAGTTCGGTTTGTCCTTGGGCCGGGGTTATATTGTTCAAGGCGTTTCCCAAACTCCCCGCCGTAGCGGGTGGCAGGCTGATGGTTTTGCCGAGCGCTAGTGTGGGTTCTAAGGTATAGCACAGACCGGCCTTCAGCAAGGTGCTGGCTCCGGTTGTCAGATCGCCGGTGTAGGTATTGCCGCTTTCCGTGTTTACGGTGACGGTGAGCTGGTCGTTGCTCAGATCGCATGGAGGTATCATCATGTAGGCTTTCAGCGGCTCTGTGGAGGGGGTATGGTTAGTGATGTCGAGGCCGAGACTTGACACCGGGGCGTATTCCGTATCCGCTTCGACGGTTAACCCTCCTATTTCCGAGCCGGCGAGTGATGCGCACATCCGGGAGCTCAGTTTGTTATTGGCGGCAGCGAGGCTTACACGGGTGATTTTCTCTGAAGAAGGAACGCCATTGAGGGTGAAGCGTATCATCGCGGCCTCGTGGCTGAATGTGAGTTTATCATACGAGCCCGTTGTCGCTGCTCGTCCCACCATAAGGTCGAAGCCTTTGAGGTGCGCCATGGGCTTGGCGCAGTCTTGTGTCTGGTCTGAGAAGGAGGTGTAGATGGCTTGAACCGTAGTGTTGTAGTTGCAGTTATCGGCAGGATACATGGCAAAGTAGAGGCTCTTTGCATTAATGGTTCCTTCGAAGCTGATACTCGTCCCGTCCTGGCTGAGGCTGCTTGGCAGGCTATTGAAATCTACCGAGTAATCCAGCTCATTTGCATCGACTCCGAATACTTTAATCTTCTCCACCGGTGCACCGTCTGTACTTCCGCCTTCCCACTTCACTGCTATGTTGTCTATACCGGTTATTCCCAGATTGTCTTCATAGTCGGTGCGCGTCTGTGAGGCCGCGCCTTGTGTTGCCCGGATGGTCATGGTTATCTTCTCACCCGGTTTGGGTTCGTTGTACTCTTCCTTCAGTTCATTCTGGCAGGCTACCGTTGCCAGTGCCGCGGCTATCAGAACGATGCCCCGATACATGCTTCTTGTTTTCATGCTGCTCGTTTTTTAGTTATTTTTCGATGGTGAGGATGTCGTTAATCAGGTCTTCCAGCTCGCTTGAAGATGCGTTGCGGCTACCGCGCGAACGTCCGTAGTTGCGGGAAGACGTGCCTATTGAACCTCCGTTGCCGAATCCTCCTAAGTTGCCGCTCCCTGCAATTACACACGATGTTCCTTCTGTTTCCATCTGTATCACCTCTATTTGGGGAGCCAGATACTTTTCTTTTACTTGATTTTTCATAATTATACTTGTTTCTTAAGTTGATAATATATTCTCTACTATATCGGCGGTTACTATAGCTTCACATTCATATTCGGCGGTGTCTTTTCCTCTTCCGGGGCGAGCAGGCTGCGTACTTCGGTATCCAGGTCTACGCCTCCCGGCAATTGCAGTTTACACCGCAGCCGGTACCGGTTTTTCAATACGGTGGAACGGCTGACTCCCAGCAGATGGGCTATCTCTTCGTTATTCTGCTTCAAGAGGATGAGCATACAGAGCAACTCATCGACGCGGGTAATTCGTGGGGATATGGTGCGAAGACGGTGTAGTGCGTTGGGATACAGCGACGTAAAGTAGTTGCGGAAATTGACTTCCACTTCAGCGGTGGTGAGTCGCGATTGAAAGCAGACTGTCTGTGAAAAATGGGGAGCGGCAGGATTGGAGAGTGACTGCTGTTCCGTTTGCTGTTCTATTTGCTGTTTCAGCGGACAGGTCAACGGATGTTTTTGGACTTCCTCTTCTATTTTGGAAAGCCGCATTTGGGTATGTCGTATGATGTTACGCTCAATGAAAGCGTAACGAATGAGGAATGTTACACCGAATAATAAAATGAGGAGGAGTCCTCCGATAATTTCGTTTGTTAGATTCATTGGTTTGTTTTGTCTATAGTCCGGCGTAAACGATGTATTTCGTTAAAGCCACTCAAATGTAGGAAATCAGGACCGAATAAACCTAAAAAACGGTATGGACAAAACTAAGGACAAATATAAAATCCCTTGTATATGAGAGGTATACAAGGGAATACGTTTTCGCATAAAAAAGGAAAGGGGAGGAAAATGCTTTATTTCGGCAGTAGTAAGGCACGTACTTCAGAGTCAAGATCACACCCTTCGGGCAGGCCTAACTTGGTGCGCAGACGGTATCGATTTTTCAATACACTGCTACGGGTGATGCCCAATGTGCGGGATATTTCTTCGTTGTTTTGCTTCAATACGATAAGCATACAGAACAATTCTTCGGTACGGGTGATGCGCGGACAGATGGAACGCAAGCTATGCAGTACGGTGGGATAGAGCGAAGCGAAGGCGGTGCGGAACTGTTCTTCTTCTCTGTTGGTGAGCAGGCAAGGTTGCAGGCTCTCCATTACGTGCTCTAAGTCGCAGGTTTTGTCGTGCGTGGCTTGTATGTCGACCAATTGACGGAGGAGTTCTTCGTTGCGGTTGTTCAGCTCTTGCCGGGAAGTGATGAGTTGTTGCAGGCGTTGGCTCTGTTCGTGCAATTGCTGCTGTGAGAAAAGTTTCTCCCGTTCTTTCAGGCGAAGACGCATCCATAACCAGCCGCCTATGCCGACTCCTATAGCGAGCAGGAAGAGTCCGGTGAAGATAAATGTTTGTAAGCGACTGCTCTTCAGCTCTACTTCGGCGGAGAGCAAACGGTTCTCTTTCTCTTTCTGTTCTGTCTGATAACGGATATCGGCTTCTACTACCGCTTCGCGGGTCTTCTGTTCCAGATAGACTTGTAAAAGCGGTTCGCGCAAGCGGGTGAGGTGGGCGATGACAGTGTTGTCTTTCCAATGTATGTAATGGCTCATCAGTGTATCAAGGAAGTGGTAGCTGTCTGTAGAGTTATACTTTTTGATGGCAAGTATTGTTTTTCGGGCTTCGGCATCGCGTCCCAAGCGGAATAAAGCTATAGCACGCAGTGCTTCAACATTGTAATCGGATGTAGTCGGGGCATTGGATCCGTAATACCTTTTTATATCTTCCAATCCTTTTGCCGATTCGTATGGCAAGATCATTATCCGGTCGATTGCTTTGTAAAAATGTGTTTGGGCCGTTTGCTTGATTTCGGAAAGAAGAAAACAAGAATCCGCCGTCGCCAACAGTTTCAATCGCTCTTCCCGCCGGTAGCCCGGAAGTTTTTGTACAATGCTCCATTTGGTCAGATGATATGCTCCTTTGTCTTTCAGGTTGGTATTGGTGTTTTCCTGCCAGGCGAAAACTTTGTCAATGTAATATTGAGCCTGTGGATACATCCCCCATTTGTAATATAGATTGCTCAGTTCATGATAGCAACGTGCGCAAAATACACTGTCCTGCAACCTCAGACCGATTTCCAGTCCCTGATATTGTAATTGCACGGCTTCTTGAAACCGGTTTTGCCGGGAGTATATATTTCCGAGCAGACTCATGGCCCAATTGATACCCGGTATGTAGCGGTCTTTGCGTCCTTCAGAGATGGCATGTTTCAACAGGCGTTCCATATCATCTTTGCGGTGGGGAAGCGCATAATATACGCTGGCGGCAAAGGAGCAATCGCGGAAGGTGTTTTCTGCTGTCTTCCGATAGACGGGTAAAGCGTGGGCACTGTCCATTACAGCTTCTGCCCGCTCTTTTTGTCCGGCAAGTCCTCGCAGATAGCCCTCGAATATCATCATGTCGCGACGACAGCATTCGTCGAGTAATGCAGGCGGGTTGGTGCGGAGTCGGTGGAACCATTCGGCGCCTTGGTCGGTACGGTTCGTGAAGTAGAAGATGTTGTTCACGTTGTTCATGGCACCCACGGCACGGGTACGGATGCCTTCATGCGCAAGGGGATCACCGGGCGTGGGCACCAAATCCATTATTTGCCGTGAAATGGCAATCGCTTTATCATATTGCTGCATGAATTGGTAGCAGCGGGATCGTGTATAGAGATAATTGGCTTGGGTGGCGGGCAAGTCTTTGTAGCCGGGCATCTGCTCTGCTTCGTCTAGCATTTCCAGTACACGCGGGAAGTTTTTCTCATTGAAGTATGAGTTGATGTAGAACTGGCGGGCAAGGAAATATTCTGGAGTTCCCGGTGGGGTGTGAGCCATGAAATTTTCAGCTTCGATGCGCAGTGAGTCGGTTTGCATGATCCGATCGTTACAGCGTACTTTCAGTGAATCGCTGAGGGCTTTTATTTCGGTGTCCTTTGGAGAAAGGCGGGAAGTGCAACTGCTGAAGCAACTGGCATATAGCAATAGAAAGAAGATTAATTTCATGAGCGAGATATTTGTTTGTCTGTATTGACTGTTGTGCGAATATAAAGAATATATTAGAATTAGGTAAACATGAGGAAATATATTCTTTATTAAGAATCAAACGCCCGTTTTCGAAATCCGGAAACGGGCGTTTGCAGGAATTGGTATTATCTTTTTTGTCTTTTATTCAAAACATCCGTAGCACGTCGGCAACAATTTACGGTCGCCCAACGTGTTATCCACGCGCGCCACGTTTATCCAGAACTTGTTTTCGCGTACACTTTCTATCGGATAAGCTGCCTTTTCCCTTGTATAGCTGTGTTCCCAATTATTGGCAACCACCTCATATTCGGGATGTGGGGCATTTATCAGAACATTATCTTCCTTATCCGCTTTTCCTTCTTTCACTTCCTGGATTTCCTCCCAGATGGTCAACATCACGTTCACGAAGTTATCCAGTTCGGCAAGGCTTTCGCTTTCTGTAGGCTCTATCATAAGCGTGCCGTGAACGGGGAAGGAGAGGGTGGGAGCATGATAGCCATAGTCCATCAGTCGTTTGGCAATATCATTCTCACTGATGCCCGTTTCTTCGTGAACCTTGCGGCATTCCAGTATCATTTCATGACCAACAAAGCCGGTTGCGCCCCGATATACGATACCATACGTGTCTTTCAGACAGGCTGCCAGGTAATTAGCGCTGAGAATAGCGATTTTGGTAGCACGTGTCAATCCTTCCGTACCCATCATGCGGATGTATCCGTAAGTGATAGGTAGAATACCTGCACTACCGAACGGAGCGGCAGACACTGTATTTACAGGATTACTGAACAACGGATGTCCCGGTAGGAACGGAACCAGATGTTCCGCTACGCAGATAGGACCCACACCCGGACCACCACCGCCATGAGGTGAAGCAAAGGTCTTGTGCAAGTTCAGATGGCAAACGTCGGCGCCGATAACCCCGGGGTTCGTCAAGCCCACCTGCGCATTCATGTTTGCACCGTCCATGTATACCTGTGCACCGCAATCATGGATGATGCGGCAGATTTCTACGATTTCCGTCTCAAAAATACCGTGGGTGGAAGGATAAGTGATCATCAGTGCAGCCAGGTCGTCTTTGTTCTCTTCCGCCTTGGCACGCAAGTCCGCCATATCGACATTTCCTTGCTCATCGCATGCACAAGTCACGGTAGTGAAACCGGCCTGGATGGCAGATGCGGGGTTGGTACCATGAGCAGATGCGGGAATCAGCACTTTGTTACGATGTCCCTGTCCGATGTTCTCCAGATAAGCGCGGATCACACGGAGACCGGTATATTCGCCCGCAGCACCGGAGTTCGGTTGCAGACTGACACCTGCAAAACCTGTAATGACTCTCAGTTCTTCGCTGAGATTGTTAATCAGTTCACGGTATCCTTCTGCCTGGTCTTCGGGTACAAGCGGATGCATACACATAAATTCCGGACGGCTGAGGGGCAACATTTCTGCCGCAGCATTCAACTTCATGGTGCAGGAGCCAAGGGAAATCATGGAGTGGGCAAGGGAGATATCCTTACGGTCAAGGCGCTTGATATAGCGCATCATCTCCGTTTCCGTATGATATTTATTGAACACTTCATGTGTCAGATAAGCGCTCTGGCGTTTCAGCGTCTTATTAATAGTATTGCTTACGGGAATATCATCCACTTTGGTGTAGTCTTTTCCTGCGGCAATGGCAAAGATGGAAAGCAACACATTGGCAGCGGATACGTCAGTTGTTTCGTCGATACTCATACCTACGTCTCCATTATCAAAGTAGCGCAGATTGACTTCCTTGCTCAATGCGATGGTACGTACCTGTTGGGCAGATACACTGTCGGGCAACACAAAGCGCAGGGTGTCGAAGTATTGGTCATTCACTTGTTTGTATCCCAGTTTCTTGATACACTTTTCCAGATATGCGGCGATGCTGTGGATACGTTCTGCAATGGCGTGAATACCTTCCGGACCGTGGTACACGGCATAAAAGCCCGCCATGGTTGCCAGCAGAGCCTGTGCGGTACAGATATTTGAAGTAGCCTTTTCCCGTTTGATATGTTGCTCGCGGGTTTGCAGTGCCATACGGTAACAGAGTTTTCCGTATTTATCTTTAGACCAACCGATGATACGTCCCGGAATATTGCGTTTGTATTCGTCGCGCGTAGCGAAGTACCCGGCTGACGGTCCGCCATAGAACATCGGTGTACCGAGGCGTTGGGTGGTACCGAATACAATATCAGCTCCCCATTCTCCGGGAGGGGTGAGCAGGGCAAGACTCAGGATATCAGCGGCAACGGCTACTTTGCAGTTAGCGGCATGGGCTTTCTCTACAAAGGCACGGTAATCTTCTGCGTTTCCGCTCGCATTCGGATATTGCAGTATACAGGCAAAAATATCCGGTGTCAGTTCCTGTTCGGAATATTTTCCCGTGCGTATCTGAATACCTTGCGGGATAGCACGCGTAGTCATTACAGCCAGTGTCTGTGGGAAAATGCTCTCGTCCACAAACACTACGTTTGCACCGGACTTCTGCATATCACGCGGACGCAGGGCGTACATCATGCTTACGGCTTCGGCGGCAGCCGTAGCTTCATCCAGCAGAGAACAGTTGGCAAGTGGCATACCTGTCAGGTCGCATACTGCGGTTTGGAAGTTCATCAACGCTTCGAGGCGTCCTTGCGAAACTTCGGTCTGGTAGGGGGTATAAGAAGTGTACCATACCGGATTCTCGAATACATTCCGTTGAATAACGGCGGGGGTAATGGTGTTATACCAGCCGAGGCCGATATACGTTGTGTAAAGTTTGTTTTTGCACGCCAACCGGGTGATGTGCTGTCCGAACTCATATTCAGTCATAGGCGCGGGCAATGCCAAAGGTTCTTTCAGGCGAATGTTTGCAGGGATGGTTTTGTCTATCAACTCATCCAGACTGCCGACTCCTATTTTCCGGAGCATTTTCTCTTCGTCTTTTTCGCTGATGCCGATGTGGCGGCAAGCTAATAGGTCGTTTTTCATATCTATATTTTGATTAAAAGTTTATGCTTTCTTTTTCACCACAGATTACACGGATTATCACAGATTAATAATTTCTTTTACTGATTGTCGGATAAAGAAATCCGTGTGAATCTGTGTAATCTGTGGTGGACTCTTACTTTTATCTGAAGAATGGATTTTCTGCCTTTTCAATACCGATAGTGGTCGGGGCGCCATGTCCGGGATAGACAATCGTTTCATTGGGCAGTATGAACAGGCGGCTGCAAATGTGCTCTTTCAGTTCGTCGAAATTACCACCGGTAAGGTCGGCACGTCCGATGCTGCCCTGGAAAAGTACGTCACCGGAGAACATGCAATGATCTGCGGCACAGTAGTAAACAAGACTACCCGGTGAATGTCCCGGTACGTGGATAGCTTCTAACGTAGTGTTACCGAAGTTGATGATATCTCCGTCATGAAGATAGTGTCCTATCGGTGCGGGCAGTTCGTTCCAATGAAAACCGAACATGCGGCTTTGTTTCGGAGCTTCGTCAATCCAGAATTCATCGGCTTTGTTGGCTTCCACCGGCAGACCGAATTCTTTGACCATGAAAGCATTTCCAAAGATATGGTCCAGATGCAGGTGCGTATTAAGGAGGTGCTTTACGTTCAGGCCATTTTTGTGAATGAAGTTCTTCAACGCTTGTTTTTCCTCCTCATAGTAGCAACCGGGATCTATCACGGCAGCTTCAAGAGTGTCATCCCACAGAACATAACAGTTTACTGGGAACATATTAAACTCAAACCTTTTTATTTTCATGATAGGTATATGTTAGTCATTATTTCTGTGATTAAGGCGTCACGTAAACCACTTTCTTCGTTTCAAAGAATTCTTCTTCGAAATAGTCTTTCAGATCATACATCATGGTCTTATTCTTGAAAGGCATGGCTTCATTTGCCAGCTCACCACCTTTCAGGCAGATCAGTCCGTTTGGCATAGCATTGTGTTGCTCGGAGGCGATGTTTTTGCGGATGATTTTCAGCAAGTCGGCCAACGGCATCACGGCACGGCTTACAACGAAATCGAAGAGTTGCTTTTCCTCCTCAGCACGTGCATGGCGGAAAGTCACGTTTTTCAGTCCGATGCTGTTGGCTACTTCCGTTGCTACACGTACTTTCTTCCCGATGCTGTCAACAAGATGGAACTTCACCTCGGGGAATAAGATGGCAAGGGGAATACCCGGAAAACCACCGCCCGTTCCAAGGTCCATGATGCGGGTGCCGGGAGTAAAGCGAATCACTTTTGCTATACCCAATGAATGGAGTACGTGGTGTTCGTACAGGTTTTCAATGTCTTTACGTGATATGACGTTTATTTTTGCATTCCAGTCCGTATAGAGATCATAGAGGGACGCAAATTGCTGCTTCTGCGCCTCTGTGAGGTCTGGGAAGTACTTTAGAATGATTTCCATGTGAATAATTTATGATTTATTAGTTCTCGTTTCTTATTTCGTTCAATACCATAGTATCATCACTCAGCAGATGCGACATGATCTCATAAGGCAAGGTAATTTCTACCGGGCCCATCACATAAGGAGCAATTTCATAAATGTTATAATAGAAGGTGATACCTTTGGGACTTAGGTAGAAGTTCTCAGTCGGTTCCAGGTCTCCTGTACTTGTATAGCCCATATCCTCCACTTCCTGGCGTGTAGTAACTTTATTGTCTGCCATGAGCTGGTTCCATAATAAATCGGTGAGAGCTTCCTGATATTCTCCTACAAAAATATCATCCAGACGTATCGGGCTCAAGGTGCGCAGGTCCATATTCAGGAAAGTAGACATATAAATACCATGTGCGCCTCCGGTATATTCATTGTAGTTGATGCGGTAAACCAGCAGATGTTTTTTATAATACTGCACGTGGCTTTCAATACCTTTATAATAAGAATACCAAGCTAATATTGAAGCGGAATCTTCCTTTTCAGCTTCATCTTTGGCATACATTGGTTCCAAATCTTTCAGGTAATCCTTGATATAGTTTTCCTTGTAAAGCTTTACCGCCTCTTCAGGTTTCAGAGGCATGTATTTATCTCCGAAACAGGCTGAAAGGAAATAGGTGTTCAGACTGTCTTTCAGCTTTTCGTCGGACGACTTATTAGCGTATGCAAAGTTAATAATGATGTTGCAGCCGGGCTTCGCAGTGTCTCCGAAGAGGTGGGCTACCTCATTTACCTGTATACTGTCGAACTCCAGCGCACCCGCGCTTTTGTTCACAGTGTTACCGCAGGAAAATAAAAAGCCACTTGCCGCAAGTAGAATGACAAGTAGGCTGACATATTGCTTTTTCATTTGGACTTTCTTCGTTAAATTCAACATTTCGATATCAGTTCGTTATCGACAAATATAGAACATATTAACGAATAGAACATATAAAAAATGAAAAAAGATAGGTATGAATGCTTTTATCTGGCTATCTTTGCACCGGATATGAAGAGACTTCGTTACATATTGGCAGTTTTATTGTCCCTGACGGTTGTTTATGCAGGGGCAGGAGTCTCTATTGTCCATTATTGTTGTGCCCGCTGCGAGACAGCACAAGCATGTTGCACCAATGGCTGTGCCAAATGCCATAAATCTCATAAAACTTCTCATAAACCGGAAAAATCTTGCAAAGACGAAGGCTGTACGGCTACTTTTTATAAAGTGGATTTGGTGAAATATTCATGTGAAAGTCCTGTTATAACCGTACCTGTCATTCAACTTTTCTGCGAAGTATTGCCGGATTTCCAATACTCCTTGCCTACGAGGGAATTGAAAGAGGCATCGTATGCCGTACCTCCGCATCCTGATAGTTCGAGGCAGTATCTGGCCTTATATTCTGTTCTCATTATTTAGAATCAATTAGTGTGCAGGAGAAGTGTTTTCCTTCCTGCCCGGTTCTATCCAAAGCTATATCTGAACTGTGTCTGGTCCGTAGTTTGTCCGTATCTAAGAGTACGGAGATGATACCTTTGCACGTTCTCTTTTAAAGAATTGATAGCTGGATAGTCTTGCAACCTTGTTGTATGAAATATATCCTATTTTTGTACCCTTAATAAATGAATTCAGATATATGAAATATATATTCTTATTAATTTCACTTTTTACTTTTAATTTTTTGCAGGCGCAAGTAACAGGTGTCGTAAAAGATGCTGCCGGAGAACCTATTCCGGGAGCGAATGTGTTTTGGATGAATACAACCAATGGAGTAACTACCAATGAAGACGGTAACTTTTCAATTCATAAGCCTGCTCGCAGCCACATGCTTGTGGTTAGCTTTATTGGTTTTGAGAATGACACGATACATGTAGACAAAGGAAACCAACAACTTGATATTGTTCTTCGTGAAGGAGTGGAACTGAGTGAAGTAAATGTAGTGACCCGCAAATTGGGAACTATGAAACTGCGCACCAGTGTGATGAATGAAGATATGATTAGTAGTGCCGAACTGACACGTGCGGCTTGCTGTAATCTGGGAGAGAGCTTTGTGACGAATCCTTCCGTGGATGTCAGCTACTCGGATGCAGCTACGGGAGCCAAACAAATTAAACTGTTAGGACTTTCCGGTACGTATGTGCAGATGATGACTGAAAATATTCCCAATTTCCGGGGGGCTGCCGCTCCTTATGGTTTAGGATACGTACCCGGGCCGTGGATGCAGAGTATACAGGTCAGCAAAGGAAGTTCGTCCGTGAAGAATGGATATGAGTCCATAACCGGACAGATCAATGTAGAATTCAAGAAGCCTCAATTGCCGGAAGCGGATTGGGTGTCGGCAAATCTTTTTGCCAGTAGTACGAACCGCTATGAAGCCAATGCGGATGCTACGGTAAAGTTGTCGAAGCGATGGAGCACTTCTTTGTTGGCACATTATGAGAATGAGACGAAATCTCATGACTCTAATGATGATGGTTTTGTAGATATACCTCGTGTGGAGCAATATAATGTCTGGAACCGATGGGCATATATGGGTGACCACTATGTATTCCAGGCAGGTATAAAGGCGTTGCATGAAACTCGAAACAGCGGTCAGATTGCACACAGAAATACTCCTTCGCATGACCTGTATGAAATAGGTATCAAAACAAATCGTTACGAAGCGTTCACGAAGAATGCTTATATCTTCGACAAAGAGAAAAATACGAATCTTGCTTTGATTTTACAGGGAACGTTGCATAATCAGGATGCCAATTACGGGCGTAAACTGTATGATGTGGATCAGAGTAATTTTTATGCTTCGCTGCTGTTTGAAACGGAGCTCAGTAAGCAGCATAGTCTGTCTGCCGGATTAAGTTTTAACTATGATGGTTACGATCAGAACTATCGGCTGACGAATCAGGCAGAAGAAGGGCTGACGAAGAAATTTGTGAAGGAGTCTGTTCCGGGAGCTTATGTCCAATATACATTCAATCTGAACGATCAGTTGATGCTGATGGGAGGTATTCGGGGAGATTACAGTAGTGAGTACGGCTTCTTTGTGACGCCGCGTGCCCACGTCAAATATAATCCGAATGAATATCTGCATTTCCGTTTGTCTGCCGGCAAGGGATATCGTACGAATCATGTATTGGCGGAGAATAATTATCTTCTGGCAAGTAGCCGCAAGATGAAGATTGCTTCTCATCTGGACCAGGAGGAAGCGTGGAATTACGGTGCGAGTGTTTCGACTTATATTCCCCTTTTTGGTAAGACGCTGAATGTGAATGCAGAATATTACTATACGGATTTTCTGAAACAGGTAGTAGTGGATATGGACAGCAATCCGCATGAAGTGGCTTTTTACAATCTGGATGGGCGTTCTTATTCGCATGTATTCCAGGTAGAAGCCAATTATCCGTTGTTCAAAGGCTTCACTTTGACTGCGGCTTACCGTTTGACGGACGCGAAAACTACCTATAATGGTAAATTAATGGAGAAGCCACTTACTGGTAAATATAAAGGCTTGTTGACTACTTCTTATCAGACTCCTCTGGGCTTGTGGCAATTCGATGCTACCTTGCAGTTGAATGGTGGTGGAAGGATGCCCGATCCTTATGAACTGTCTGACGGAAGTCTTTCGTGGGAACGTCGTTACGGTAGTTTCCAGCAACTCAGTGCGCAGGTGACGCGCTATTTCCGTCGCTGGTCTGTTTATATCGGCGGTGAGAACCTGACGAACTTTAAACAGAAGAATCCGATAATCGATGCTTCTAACCCATGGGGAGAGAATTTCGATGCTACCATGGTGTGGGGACCGATGCACGGGGCGAAAGCATATATCGGGTTGAGGTTTAACCTGGCAAGAAACTAATTACTAATAACTAAATTGATTATGAAAACAAGAAGAATGATGGCTGCCCTCGTAGTAGCTTTGTTGAGTGTAACGGCAGTAATGGCAAAAGATATCCGTACAGCTGTCTTTAAAGTTTCACAGATGCATTGCGAAAACTGTGAACGGAAGGTGAAGAATAACATTAAATTTGAGAAAGGAGTAAAAGAATTCTCTACAGACTTGAAAACGAAAACAGTTTCCATTACTTATGATGCTGAAAAGACAACTGTGGATAAACTGAAAGCCGGTTTCAAGAAGTTCAACTACGAAGCCGAATTCGTGAAAGAAACGAAACAAGAGGACAAGAAGTAGTCGAACAAACGGCCTGTAGAGATTGTTTTGATATAAAACTTGAAATAAAAACAATATATGGGTAATTTAAAAAAACAGACGTTTCCCGTGCTGAACATGCATTGTGCGGGATGCGCCAATAACGTAGAAAAGACAGTTCGCAAGTTGGTGGGCGTTGCAGATGCTTCGGTCAACTTTGCTTCCAATACACTGTCTGTCTCCTATGAGACGGACAAACTGACACCCGGAGAAATTCGTGCTGCCGTACTGGCTGCGGGCTATGACCTCATCATGGAGGAAGAGCATGTTGAAGAACGCCAGGAAGAAGAACAACAGAAACGCTATCACCGCTTGAAAACGCGGGTGATAGGAGCGTGGATTTTTGCTGTTCCCCTGTTGTTGCTTTCCATGGTCTTCATGCATGTACCTTATTCTAACGAGATACAGATGGTACTTGCTATTCCTGTATTGGTATTGTTCGGTACGCCATTCTATACCGGTGCCTGGAAACAAGCACGTCTGGGACGCAGTAATATGGATACACTGGTGGCACTAAGTACATCCATTGCTTTCCTGTTCAGCGTCTTTAATACTTTCTTCCCCGATTTCTGGTATAACCGTGGATTGGAGCCTCATGTCTATTACGAAGCTGCTGTGGTTATCATCGCCTTCGTTTTGACAGGTAAACTTATGGAGGAACGTGCGAAGGGAAATACTTCCACTGCTATTCGCAAACTGATGGGTTTGCAACCTAAGAAAGCCCGTGTAGTACGCGACGGTAAAGAACTGGATGTACCTTTGGATCAATTGAACATCGATGATCTGGTGAGTGTCCGCCCCGGTGAGCAAATCCCTGTGGATGGTTTTCTGACCGAAGGTGACTCTTATGTAGATGAAAGCATGATAAGCGGTGAGCCTATTCCGGTAGAAAAGAAGATTGGCTCGCATGTGTTGGCCGGAACCATCAATCAGAAAGGATCGTTCATTATCCGTGCCGAGAAAGTAGGTGGAGAAACAGTGCTGGCGCGTATCATCCGTATGGTGCAGGAAGCGCAAGGCAGTAAGGCTCCCGTGCAGCGTATTGTAGATAAAGTGACGGGTATCTTTGTTCCTGTCGTACTGGGTTTGTCTGTCCTGACATTCTTTATCTGGATGTTCTTTGGTGGTGTGGATATGCTTTCACATGCCATGCTGTCAGCGGTTTCCGTATTGGTGATTGCTTGCCCTTGTGCATTGGGACTGGCTACTCCTACGGCTTTGATGGTAGGTATCGGTAAGGCTGCCGATCATCATATTCTGATAAAAGATGCTGTGGCACTGGAACAGATGCGAAAGGTAAATGTTGTGGTATTGGATAAGACCGGTACATTGACTGAAGGGCATCCTACCGTTGCCGGTTGGTTATGGGCACAGCCGCAGGAAGGACATTATAAAGACATTCTTCTGGCTGCCGAGCTTAAATCGGAGCATCCGCTGGCTGGTGCTATTGTCACTGCCTTGCAAGAACAAGAGAACATTGTTCCTGCAACTCTGGATGGTTTTGAAAGTATTACCGGTAAGGGTATTAAAGTGACTTATCAGGGTGCTGAGTATTGGGCAGGCAGCCACAAGTTGTTGAAAGATTACCATGCCACCCTGACTGATGTTTTGGGAGAAATGCTGGCTCAATACGAGTCGGACGGTTGTAGCATCGTTTACTTTGGCCGCAAGGATGAATTGCTTGCGATTGTTGCTATCAAAGATCAGATAAAGGCGACTTCCGCTGAGGCTGTTCGCGAACTCCGTACCCAGGGTATTGAAGTTTATATGCTGACGGGAGACGGTGAACGTACTGCTTCTGCTGTTGCCGGACGATTAGGCAATATCCAGTATATTGCCGATGCTTTGCCGGATGATAAGGAAGAGTTTGTACGCCAGCTTCAACTTCAGAGAAAGACGGTAGCTATGGTGGGTGATGGTATCAATGATTCACAGGCTTTGGCTTGTGCAGATGTAAGCATTGCCATGGGTAAAGGAACGGACATTGCCATGGATGTGGCAATGGTCACTCTTATGACTTCGGATCTGTTGCTGTTGCCGAAAGCATTCAATCTCTCCCGGCAGACGGTGCGCTTGATTCATCAGAATCTGTTCTGGGCATTCATTTACAATCTGATAGGTATTCCTATTGCTGCCGGATTACTTTATCCAATCAATGGATTATTGCTGAACCCCATGTTGGCAAGTGCCGCTATGGCATTTTCCAGTGTATCGGTAGTCTTGAACAGCCTTCGTTTAAGATACTAACTATTTCTATATTCCAACGGACTCATCCCCATGTGCCTCTTAAAGTACTTTCCGAAGAAAGAAGCACTGGGGAAGTTCAGTGAATAGGCTATTTCCTGAATAGTCATATCTGTGGATTTCAGCCGTGCTTTGACGTCTGTAATCACCACATGCGAAATAATTTCGAGTACATTCCTTCCTGTTACTTGTTTTACGGTAGTACTGAGATGCTGCAATGAAATTCCCAGCTTGTCGGCATAGAATTGAGCACGTCTCTCAGTCATATAATTTTCAATAACCAGTTGTACGAATTTTTGGCAAATTTCTTCTTTGCGGCTTTTGGCAAGAATGCTTTGCGGACGATTGGCATAAAGGGCATTAATTCCAAGCAAAATGCTGTGGAGCACACTTTGTGCCATTGCGGTACTGGTGGCGGTAGGATGGGAGATTGATATACGTGTCAGTAGTGCAAAGTAATCCACGAAATAGGATGCTATTAAGTCGCTGACATTTACAATCGGATTATCCCATATTTTGGAGAAAGATCCCATCGTAGCCTGCAATAGATTAATACCGTTGACGCAGTGACTGGAGAAACCTACGAAGCAAAGCCGTACTTTTTCTACTTGCTCATTGAGCTGTAAGATAGTTCCCGGCATCAGAATGATCAGATCATTCTTTTTTATTTCATGTTCCATCAGATTGATGGATGCTGTAATGGTCCCTTCAGTGCATAATGCAAAAATACATGCCTTCAGACGGCATGACTGGCGATAGAGATTCAGAATATCTTCTGTAACATCTCTCCATGCCAGCATTTCAACCGGCAAATCTACTTGTGGGAAGTTATGTTTCATCTTTTTTCATTTTGCTGTCGGCAAATATACGATTTTATCCCTAAAGTCTTAACTTTGTCGGCATGAAACTGAATGTAACAGACTGGAATATTATTCCGTATGCCGATGCATGGACCCGACAAACGGAGTGGTTTGATGCTCTTATTCGTGCCAAGCAGGCAGGGGAAGAGTATGAAAATCACATCATTTTGTGTGAACATCCGCATGTCTATACTTTAGGTCGTAGCGGTAAAGAAGGAAATATGCTGTTGAGTGAGGAACAACTTCAGAAGATAGGAGCTACGCTCTATCATATAGATCGTGGAGGTGATATCACATATCATGGTCCGGGACAACTGGTATGTTATCCTATCCTGAATCTCGAAGAATTCTCGTTGGGGCTGAAAGAGTATGTACATTTGTTGGAAGAAGCGGTCATCCGTGTATGTGCCTCTTATGGCATTGCTGCCGGGAGATTGGAGAAAGCAACAGGTGTTTGGCTGGAGGGAGATACGCCGCGTGCGCGTAAAATATGCGCTATTGGCGTGCGTAGCAGTCATTTCGTTACCATGCATGGATTGGCGCTGAATGTGAATACTGATTTACGATATTTCAGTTATATCAACCCCTGCGGCTTTATAGATAAAGGAGTCACTTCGCTGCAACAGGAGCTGAAACGGGAGGTGCCGATGGAAGAAGTAAAACAACGCTTATGTCTTGAATTACAGGGCTTGATGCAGAGATAAAAAACAGACCATCTATTCACTGCGAATAGATGGTCTGTTCGTATCAAATAGACGGTCTGTTCATCCCTAACAGATGGTCTGTTTCAGGAGACTTCAATCGTCTGTTTTTTATTTCAACCATTTGTCCAGCCATTCAAAGAATGTGCGTTGCCAGAGGATACCATTCTGTGGTTTCAATACCCAGTGATTTTCATCCGGATAGATCAGCAGTTCGGCAGGAACACCACGCATTACGGCGGCATCAAAAGCAGCCATTGCCTGGTTGGCTAGAATACGGTAGTCTTTTTCGCCATGAATGCAAAGGATGGGTGTATCCCATTTGTCTACAAACTGGTGCGGAGAGTTGGCGAATGTGCGTTGGGCTACCGGATTTTGTTTTTCCCAGTATGCACCACCCATATCCCAGTTGGCAAACCATTTCTCTTCTGTTTCCAGATACTGCATTTCCATGTTGAAGATGCCATCATGTGCAATGAATGCTTTGAAGCGCTTGTCATGATGTCCGGCGAGCCAGTAAACGGAGAAACCACCGAAGCTGGCACCTACACAACCGAGACGATCCTTGTCTACAAACGATTCTTTAGCCATCTCGTCGATAGCTGTGAAATAATCCTTCATGCACTGACCACCGTAATCACCACTGATGGCTTCATTCCATTCCACTCCAAAGCCCGGAAGTCCGCGGCGGTTGGGAGCTACGATGATATAGTCGTTGGCAGCCATAATCTGGAAATTCCAGCGATAGCTCCAGAACTGGCTTACAGGGCTTTGCGGACCACCTTCACAGAACAGGAGGGTAGGGTATTTTTTATTCGGGTCAAACTGTGGCGGGTAGATAACCCATGTCAGCATCTGTTTGCCGTCTGTAGTCTTCATCCAGCGAGCTTCAACTTTACCCATTTCCAGTTGGTCGTAAATCTGCTTGTTTTCGAAGGTCAGTTGTTTTGCTTCGGCAAAAGCATCCCCGTTGCGGGTGGCAGATACGGCATAGATTTCATCACCCATACTCATTGAGTGGCGTAAAGCGATTACTTTATCTCCTGCAAGGGCGAGGGAAGCATAATCATACATACCGTCTGTCAACTGCGTAACCTTATCGTTGGCAGCAAGATCGATATTGTAAATCTGTGTTTCACCATGCCAGACACCGATGAAATAAATACTCTTAGAGTCTCTATTCCACAAGAAACCATCTACGTTCGATTCGAATTCCTTGCTGACGAAACGTTTCTCACCTGTTTCCAGATTCATGATGAAGAGACGGTTTAGGTCAGCTTCATAACCGTCACGTTCCATGCTCTGCCAGGCAATGTATTTACCATCGGGAGAGTACTGAGGATTTGTATCATAACCTTTGTTTTCTTCGGTGATATTGTCTGTCTTCTTGGTTGCAAGATCGTAGATATAAATATCCGAGTTGGTGGAGATGGCATAAGCCAGACCGGTCTTCTTACGGCAAGTATATGCCACCTTGTCTCCGGCAGGACTCCATGCCAGTTGCTCGATGCCACCCCAAGGTCTCATCGGGCTTTCGTAAGGTTCTCCTTCCAGTATATCCTTTATATTGCTGATACCGTTTCCATCAAAATCGGCTACAAAAGGATGCGGAGCACCGGTTACCCATTCATCCCAGTGTTTGTACATCAGGTCGGTAACGATGATACCCGTCGCTTTAGGGAGATCGGGATATTTATCCGCAGTACTTTGTTTAGTTTTCACCTGTGCAATGAAAAGCAACTTCTTGCCGTCGGGAGAGAAAGAATAACCTTCGATGTCACCATCATATTGAGTTAACTGCTTACGCCCGCTGCCGTCCGGATTCATTTCCCACAACTGGCTGCTGCCACCTTCATTGGAAAGGAACGCCAGTTTAGTGCCACCCTTTATCCAGTTCACTTCGTTTTCCTGCCAGGGAGTGTGGGTGATTTGTTTGTTGCCTGTTCCATCTGTGTTCATCACGAAGACTTCACGGTTACTCTTGTTCTCCGGTACACTGTAGTAAGCTACTGTGTAAGCAATTTGCTTTTCATCGGGGGATACGGCTACACCACCGATACGACCCATGGCCCAGAGAGCTTCGGGAGTCATGCGTTTGCCTTCAATCTGGATGTCCGACCGCTCGATAAGCGGTACTCCGGCTTGCCCTGCGTCTTTAGTTCCGCCGCAGGCAGCCAATGTCATAGCTGCTGACATAAGCAATAAATTTACTTGTTTCATGTATGTTGTTCGTTACGGTTATTTTGCGACAAATATACAAATTATATGCGTTTTTCTTGCCATCGTCCTCCTTTAATATACCACCAGCAAAGTAATAGTATAAAAATGGAGTATACCATTTCCGATGTCCAGCACAGGGCTACATCAAGTTTCAAGTAAAGAATGATGTATGTGATGTAGGCAACATAGAAGACGAGCGTTATCAGTTCCATGACCAGAGCCGTGCGCGTGTTTCCCGTTCCTGATACTGCCTGGAAATATACATTGGCAGGTACGAGAAACAGATATGCCGAGCACATTACCCAAAGTGAATGTACGGCTGCATCCTGTAAATCGGGTATATCCGTATAGATTCCCAGTATAAGTTTTGGGAACAGTGCAAAAAACAGTGCTAGCGGCAATGTGAACAGGTATGCAATGCGTATATGCTGCCGGATAGTGCCTGCCACGCAGTCTTTGTCTCCTGCACCGATGAGATTGCTGACCAATGAACCACAGGTTGAGGCAAATGCCATCATTACCATGAACAGAATGCCGGATATGCTCCGGACAATGTTCGTGATGGCGAGCGACCGTTCTCCCAGATGCTCCACATAGAGGAAGAACAAGAACCAGGTGGACAAGGAGAAGACGTTCTGTATCATGGTCCAGAAGGAAATGTTCAGCATGCGTTTCAGTATCTCCGGGCGGAACTTCGGAATACGGTCCAGTCCAAACTTACGGCAGTCAATGCGGTAACGGGTGTAGAGGATAAAGAATATCAGTGAAACCAGCTCTGCAAGTGATGAACCGATGGCGGCACCTGCAATGCCAAGCGCAGGAAAGCCGAATTTACCGAAAATCAGTATATAGTTGAAAACTACGTTACTCAATACCATGACTATGGAATTGAGTGTCAGTGTCTTGGTCTGCGTAGTTCCCAGGAAAAAAGCACGGAAGATGACTGCACTGAATGAGAAGAAGGCTCCGAAAACCCGCCAGTTCAGATAACTGATGGCAGCCTCATAGATGTGTTCGGAAGAAACGATTCGTTTCAGTATCATTGGTGAAAGGAAGTAGGAGAGCAGGAACATTACTGCCGCCAGTCCTATCTGAAAGTAAATTCCTTGATAGAAAAGGTCGCCTATTTCCCGGTATTGCTTTTCACCGTTGCGCCGGGCAATGAGTATCTGCGTTCCGATACTGAAACCGAAAGCTGCCATGAATATTACCATGTAGAAGACACCTGCAATGGCTGATGCTCCCAGTTCTACTTCGCCTACCCGTCCCAGGAAGGCTGTGTCTGTCATACCTATCATTTGCTCCATCAGTAGACTGATGAGGATCGGATAGGCTATCATCCAAATCTGTTTGTTGGTATATTTAGTTTTCATTTTTTTTAGTTAACGAGGTGCTTAGTGGACAAGTTGACGAGAGTAATAGAGAGAAAGAAGGCCACACTATCCATTTTGAGTACAGTGCAGCCCTTGTATCTTGTTAACTCGTTCCCTTGTCAACTCATTTCTTATTCTGTCTCTCTTTCAACAACTGTTCCTGTTGTTTCTGCATTGCCTCCAGGCGGGCGGCAAAGCCGGTTTTCTTAGCTTTCTTCGGATCTTTCTTTCGGGCTTCCAATTGGGCAAGAAGTTTCTCTTCATTCGTAGTCTTACGCAGAATGAGAGTAGTCACCACACTAATCAATGTCGATATGAAGTAGTAATAGTTCAGACCTGAAGGATAACTGTTCAAGATGAACAACATCATAATCGGCATGAGATACGTCATCCACTTCATCGCCGCCATCTGCGGGTTGGCTCCGGTATCCTGTTGCTGCATCATGAACTTGGAGTTCAATATATTCACAACCGTCATCAGCAAACAGAACAAACTGAGGTGGCTACCCAGGAACGGGATATTGAACGGGAAGTTGATGAACGCATCGTACGTTGAAAGGTCATCAGCCCACAAGAAGCTCTGCTGACGCAATTCAATAGCACTTGGCACAAACATGAACAATGCAATCAGAACCGGGAACTGTACCAGCATCGGCAGACAGCCACCCATCGGACTCACACCGTATTGGCTGTACATTCCCATGACCTCCTGCTGTTTTTTCATCGCATCTTCCTGTTTGGGGTATTTCTTATTGATCTCATCGATTTTCGGTTTCAACACACGCATCTTGGCAGAAGAAATATACGTTTTCCAGGTAGCGGGGAATACGACTGCTTTTACAATCAAGGTCATCAGTAACAATACAATACCCATACTTAGACCCCAACCGGACAACCAGTCGAAGATATTGATGGTGAACCACTTGTTGACCCAGCGTATCAACGGCCAACCCAGATAAACCAAACGGTTCAGTTCCCATTTCTCATCACGTCCCTTATCCAGCGCAGTCAGCGTCTTGTAATGGTTCGGACCGAAGTAGAAGAACATTTGCGTAGGCTGTTTACCTGTCGGGTCAAAGCTCGTGCTCATCTCGGCGGAGTAGTCTTTGATATATCCGCTGCCTTCTCTTTCCATTTTGGAGACTAGCTTCGTTTTTTCAAAGTCAGCGTCTGCAATGAATACCGAGGAGAAGAATTGATTTTTGAAAGCAATCCAGTCCAGACGTTCGGGCACTTCTTTTTCATCATCCTTATTGGCTGACAAGTAGTCTGTGCCATTTCCCAGCATTTTATAAGTCAGTTCAGACAAACGGTTCTCATATACATAACCTTTTTCGATCTGGCGGGCGCGTTGTGCCCATTCGATGTCTACATAGTTATTGCTTGCTGCCAATTTATCTGCCATACCTTTAGCATCGATGCTGAAGTCTACCAGGTAGGTATTGGGATGCAATGCATACTTGAAGTCTATATAACTTGCACTGTCAGCTGATAAACGCATTGTTACGGTGCTGTCCGTACGGTTCACAGTGGTGAAGTAATAGTCCTTAGTCTGTATTGTTTCCTTTTTATTATAGAAAAGGAAATTCATGGAAACATCGTTTCCGGTGAATAGGGTTACAGGAGTTTTCTTGTCCTGTTCCATATACTCTTTCAATACAGCGGAGAATATGGAACCGCCTTTGGTGCTGAGGGTCAACTCAGCCACGTCGTTCTGAATCGTAATAAGCGAATCTGTTCCTTGGCGGGCATTGAAGAAGAGTGAAGTAGAATCCACAGTTTCTACATCTTTTTCATTGGCCAATGCTGCATCCGCTTTGGCTTTCAGCGCTTCTTCACGTTGCTGTACCAGCGCAATGGAATCATAATAACGCTGCTGTGCTTCCAATTGCTCTTTACTGGGGCGACTCAGAAAACTGAAGCCGACTAACAAAATTGCTATTAAAACAAGACCTGTAATGGTGTTTTTATCCATGAATAATTTCTAATTTACAATTTTATAATTATTGAAATAATCTTATTTCTTTGCTTTCTCCTTCTCCTCGAAACTTTCGACAGATGCTTTGATGAAAGCCACGAACAACGGATGGGGATTCAGTACCGTACTGCTGTATTCCGGATGGAACTGAGTTCCGACAAACCACTTCAACTTCGGTATTTCTACGATTTCCACCAAATCAGATTCCGGATTGATACCTACACATTTCATGCCGGCAGCTTCGTATTCCGCTTTATACTGGTTGTTGAATTCATAGCGATGACGGTGGCGCTCCTGGATGTGTTCCGTTCCATAAGCTTCATAAGCCTTGCTACCTTTCTGCAAGATACATTCGTAGGCTCCCAGACGCATTGTTCCACCCATGTTTGTGATGGATTTCTGCTCTTCCATAATGTCGATGACATTATGCGGAGTCTTTTCGTTCATTTCGCGTGAATCTGCATCGGTATATCCCAGCACGTTGCGTGCGAATTCAATGGCGATACACTGCATTCCCAGGCAAATACCGAAAGTCGGAATATCATGTGTGCGTGCGTATTTGATAGCCACGAACTTACCGGAAATACCACGTTCACCGAATCCCGGACCTATCAATACACCTGCCATGCCTTTCAGTGCTTCCGCTACATTTTCTTCTGTCAGCTTTTCACTGTTCACAAAGTCTACGGATACCTTACGGTCATTGTATGTACCAGCTTGTGACAAGGCTTCGCGAATAGATTTGTAAGCATCCTGCAAGTCATATTTGCCGACTAATGCAATGTGCAGTGGTTCTGTATTTTCTGCTTTATGGCGACGTTCGAGGAAAGCACGCCATGGACCGAGTCCCGGTGTGTCTCCTACGGGCAGTCCCATTTTCTTCAATATCGTTTCATCCAGTTTCTGAGCCTGCATCAGAATAGGCACTTCGTAGATGGTGGGAGCATCGATGCTCTGTACTACTGCGTTTTCATCCACATTACAGAATAATGCTACTTTTTTACGCAGGTTGGTACCCAATTCGTGTTCTGTACGCAATACCAATATATCCGGCTGTATACCTGCACTCTGCAATTCTTTTACGGAGTGTTGTGTCGGCTTGGTTTTCAATTCACCGGCTGCCGTGAGATAAGGTACATAAGTAAGGTGCACGCACAAAGCATCACGTCCCAATTCCCACTTCAACTGACGGATACTTTCCAGATACGGCAATGATTCGATATCACCCACCGTACCACCGATTTCTGTAATTACAAAATCGAATTTATATTTGTTACCCAGCAACTTCACGTTTCGTTTAATTTCGTCCGTGATGTGAGGGATAACCTGGATGGTCTTACCTAAATAATCACCACGGCGCTCTTTGTCGATAACGCTTTTATAGATACGTCCGGTTGTGATGTTATTGGCTTTAGTAGTCTGGATCCCAAGAAAACGTTCGTAATGACCTAAATCGAGGTCAGCTTCATGTCCGTCTACAGTCACATAACATTCTCCGTGTTCGTAGGGGTTTAAAGTGCCCGGGTCAATATTGATATACGGGTCAAACTTCTGAATGGTTACTTTGTAACCTCTTGCTTGTAGCAATTTACCAATGGATGAGGCGATGATGCCTTTACCTAATGATGAGGCAACGCCACCGGTGACGAAAATATACTTTGTTTCTCCCACAGCTATACTGTTTTAATATTATTGTTTTGTTTGGTCGATGTACACATTTGTGTACCTACCTGTCTACAGATGAGACTTAAAAAGCGCAAAATTACAAAAAAAAGAGGAAGTACATAAAGTTTCGGCGAAACAATTCTAAAAAAAGTGATGCTGCAATGTTATTAAGTCCTTATCATCTCCGTACTATCTCCGTGTTATCTCCGTACTATCTTCGTATCACCTCCGTGTCATCTCCGTATATATATGTTTGGACTTGATACGGACTTGGTACGGGGCTGGTACAGAGTTGATATGAACTTGTCATCCTATGTACCGGCTATTGCTAATCTTTTCTTTACTCTTTTCTATGTTTTCTAAACATTTTAAATTACTTTTGCAGTCAAAACATAGATTTTAGGGCGTTATGAAGAATAGATACTTATCTTTATGGGCAGTTGCTGCGCTTTTTTCTTCGTCGATAGTGGCGCAGAATTCAGTAAAGACTGTCTTAAAGGCCGGAGAGGAACCGGCTGCCGCACAAGTGGATACCTTGTCGGATGTGATGAAGCAATATTTTGTCTTAAAGTTGAAACCAGCGAATGATACTCTCAAGTTGGATACAGTATCCATACTGCATGAGAAGTATTTTGGAGTATTAAACTACCTGAATGATCCGTCTACTCCTGAACGTTACATTCCTGATAATCCCGATTACTACCGTCTGTTTCTTAAGCCATTTACATATTATAATTCTCCTATAAAGCGTGTTTCGACATTGAATTGGAAATTTGAACCTTTTGATACGGTTGAATTGCCAGTGAAAGAACTTTTGCCATTTGATGAAGCCCGCTTCACCTCGAAGGAACGCGCGAATGAAACAGTGGATCGTGCTTTGCTCTATCTTTATGTTAATGATGATCTGCATAAGATTGTGGCATGGGAAGATGATATTATGCAGGTGAGGGTATTCAAGGATAATATTGAAAAAGAAGCATCTTCAAAACCTTCTGTGATGAAATTATTCACTCAGGAAAGCATGGCGGAAGTGAAAGAAGACGCGGAAGTGGTTATCCGTAAACCTAACTGGTGGGTAACAGGCGGAAATGGTTCTTTGCAGATTACTCAGAATTATATTTCGGATAACTGGTATAAAGGAGGTGAGAGTACGAATTCTGTACTGGCCAACTTACAACTGTTTGCTAATTACAATGACCGTGAAAAGATTCAATGGGAAAGTTTGTTGGATGCCAAATTAGGATTTTCTTCAGCGCCCTCTGATGAATTTCATGATTATTTGGTCAACACGGACCAGCTTCGTCTATACAGTAAGTTAGGTGTTCAGGCAGCGTCTAATTGGTACTATACGATTTCGACGGAATTCAAGACACAGTTCTGTCATGGGTATAAAGCCAATAAAGAGCCTTTGGTATCGGCATTTCTGGCTCCGGCAGATTGGTCTGCCAGTGTCGGTATGGACTATAAGTTGAAGAAGAAAAAGTTTAATTTGTCTGTTTTTATAGCTCCGTTGACGTGGACTATGCGTTATGTGGGTAATAAGGAAGTGAATGAAGTGGACTTTGGTTTGGAGAAGGGTAAGACGGTGCGTCATAATTTTGGTTCGCAGGTACAACCCACTTTGTTCTGGCAAATCATTCCATCCATTACGTTAGATTCTCGTTTGGACTATCTGACAAGTTATGAATGGGTGCGTATTGAATGGGAAAATACATTCAACTTTGTGTTGAACCGTTATTTGTCGACCAAACTTTATATACATGCCCGTTTTGACGATAGTAGCAAGCCTACTTCAGGTGATAGCTATTTCCAGGTAAAAGAATTATTGAGCTTCGGTATTAATTATAAATGGTAATCACGTAAAGCTGATATAATGTAAAACAAGTAAGGCTGCTTTTAGGAGAAAAGCAGCCTTACTTGTTTTTAGGAGGAAAATTCATAGTATCATTTTGTTATCTTATACTTATCAATGGTGCAAAGTGATACCTAAGTCTGTGTTATAAAACAGGTTTTCTTGCTTGTTCTGTGGAAAAAGTGAAGAAAAATAGTTAAAACGGGGAAAAGTACGTTGGCGTACACATAAAAAAAGCGGGTGAAAGCCTTGCAGTTCACAAATAATGCGTAAATTTGCCGCAATTTGTAATGCACAGTTTGCAAAATGGCAGATATTATAAAACATCAAGGTATTGTGGAAAACATAAACAGTTCTCATATAAAGGTGAGAATTGTCCAAACGTCAGCTTGTGCGGCATGTAGTGCGAAGGGACATTGTGCCTCGGCTGATACCAAAGAAAAAATAATCGATGTAACTACCGGCGATGCCTCTTCCTATCAGGTGGGTGACCGGGTAATCGTTTTTGGCGAACTCTCTATGGGAATGATGGCGGTGTTGTGGGCCTTTATAGTACCTTTCTGTATTCTGGTGATTTCTCTCTTTGTATTTATGGCTATTTGGAGTGATGAACTTCTCTCTGCACTTTGTTCGTTAGCTCTTCTTATTCCTTATTATTATATATTGTGGCTAAATAAAACACGTATGGGAAAGAAATTTTCTTTTTCAATAAGGCCAATTGACTAACTCTTGGAACATTAAAACAAATAATTAAATAAATAACTAATTTATGAATGTAATTCTGATTGCAGTGATTTCATTGGGAGCCATAGCGCTGGTTTCGGCCGCTATATTATACATAGCTTCCAAGAAATTCGCCGTGTATGAAGATCCGCGAATTGCACAGGTAGGAGAGGTGTTGCCTCAAGCAAATTGCGGTGGATGTGGTTATCCGGGTTGTAGCGGTTTTGCCGATGCCTGTGTAAAGGCAGGTTCGCTGGAGGGCAAGTTCTGTCCGGTAGGCGGACAACCTGTTATGACGCAAATTGCGGGAATCCTTGGTTTGGATGCCGTTGCTGCCGAACCGATGGTGGCAGTTGTGAGATGTAATGGAACCTGCGCCAACCGTCCCCGTACGAATATGTACGACGGTGCGAAGAGTTGTGCTATTGCGGCCTCTCTTTATGGTGGCGAAACCGGTTGTAGTTTCGGATGTCTGGGGTGTGGTGACTGTGTGGAAGCTTGTCAGTTTGATGCTATCCACATGAATCCAGAGACGGGACTTCCGGAAGTGGATGAAGCAAAATGTACGGCTTGTGGAGCTTGTGTCAAGGCTTGTCCGAAGAACATTATCGAGATTCGTCCGCAAGGTAAGAAGTCACGCCGTATTTATGTGCAGTGTGTAAACAAAGACAAAGGCGGCATAGCGCGTAAAGCTTGTACAGTTGCTTGTATTGGTTGTGGCAAGTGCGTGAAGGTTTGTCCGTTCGAAGCGATTACACTTGAAAATAATCTGGCTTACATCGACCCGAACAAATGTAAATCATGTCGTAAGTGCGAAGAGGCTTGTCCTCAGAACACGATTATCGCACTCAATTTCCCGCCGCGTAAACCGAAGGCGGAAGGTGTTGCTCGGGTTGAAACTCCAAAGGCAGAAGCTTAATAATAAAGAAGTAATAAACGACTAAAATACAGAATTGTATGTTGAAGACATTTTCAATCGGTGGTGTTCATCCACACGAAAATAAACTTTCAGCACATCAGCCGATTATAAAGGCGGAAATTCCTGCCAAAGCTGTGATTTTGCTGGGCCAGCACATTGGTGCGCCTGCAAAGCCGATTGTAGCTAAAGGAGATGTGGTGAAAGTCGGCACAAAGATTGCCGAACCCGGTGGTTTCGTATCCGCGGCCATCCACTCGTCTGTCAGCGGCAAGGTTGCTAAAATCGATACGGTTATCGATGCCAGTGGTTATCCGAAACCTGCCATCTTTATTGATGTGGACGGTGATGAATGGGAAGAAAGTATTGATCGCACCGAAACGTTGGTGAGGGAATGTAACCTTACATCCGAGGAAATAGTAAAAAAGATAGCCAATGCCGGTATTGTAGGTTTGGGTGGTGCATGTTTCCCTACTCAGGTGAAACTCTGTCCGCCGCCTGCATTCAAAGCAGAGTGTGTGATTATCAACGCTGTGGAGTGTGAACCCTATCTGACAGCTGATCATCAGCTAATGCTGGAACATGCCGAGGAAATTATGGTAGGTGTATCTATTCTGATGAAAGCTGTGAAGGTGAACAAGGCATTTATCGGTATTGAGAACAATAAGCCCGATGCTATTCAGTTGATGGCGAAGGTGGCATCCAGCTATGCAGGTATCGAGGTAGTAGCCTTGAAGGTGCAATATCCGCAAGGAGGTGAAAAGCAGTTGATAGATGCTATTACCAGTCGTCAGGTAGCGAGTGGTGCTTTACCAATTTCTACAGGAGCCGTGGTACAGAATGTAGGTACTGCATTTGCGGTATATCAGGCCGTACAGAAAAACAAGCCGTTGTTTGAGCGCGTGATTACCGTTACTGGTAAGTCAGTAGCAAAACCGTCTAACTTCCTGGCACGTATTGGCACGCCGATGAAGCAATTGATTGATGCTTGCGGTGGTCTGCCCGAAGATACAGGTAAGATTATCGGTGGTGGCCCGATGATGGGTAAGGCATTGGTCAACACGGAGGTTCCTACCGCTAAAGGTAGTTCCGGTATTCTGATAATGAATCAAAAGGAAGCCAAACGTGGTGAGGTTCAACCTTGCATCCGTTGTGCAAAGTGCGTGGGTGCTTGTCCGATGGGATTGGAACCTTATTTGCTGTCGGCACTTGCCGAACATACAGAATTCGAGAGAATGGAAAAAGAAAGAATTATGGATTGTATCGAGTGCGGTTCTTGTCAGTTTACCTGTCCTGCCAACCGTCCGTTGCTGGACTACTGCCGCTTGGGTAAGGGCAAGGTAGGAGCGATCATCCGTGCACGTCAAGCTAAATAATAACGAAGTATGGAAAATAAATTAGTAATATCACTTTCACCCCACGTCCATGGTGGTGACAGCGTGAAAAAGAATATGTATGGTGTGCTTATTGCATTGATTCCTGCATTTCTTGTATCGCTCTATTTCTTCGGACTGGGTGCGCTGATTGTCACGGCTACATCGGTAGCTGCCTGTTTGTTCTTCGAATGGGCTATTGGTAAATTCCTGATGAAGAAAGAAACCACAACAATCTGTGACGGTTCTGCTGTAATCACAGGTGTGTTGTTGGCATTCAATTTACCTTCCAATCTGCCTATCTGGATTATTATTCTGGGTGCATTGTTTGCTATAGGTGTAGGTAAGATGTCTTTTGGCGGGTTAGGTAATAATCCGTTCAACCCTGCATTGGCAGGCCGTGTGTTTCTGTTGCTTTCTTTCCCTGTGCAAATGACGAGTTGGCCGGTAGTGGGACAGTTGACTTCTTACACCGATGCTACGACGGCTGCTACTCCGCTTAATCTGATGAAGCAGATTGCCGGTGGAAATATAGAGGCTCTGAAAGATCTGCCTTCCTCTTTTGATTTGCTGATTGGTAACAATGGCGGTTGTCTGGGTGAAGTCAGTGCATTGGCGTTACTGCTGGGATTAGCTTATATGCTTTGGAAGAAAATTATTACCTGGCATATTCCTATTTCTATATTGGCTACAGTATTTGTATTCTCGGGTATTATGCATCTGGTAGATCCGGAACTGTATGTATCTCCCGTGCTTCAGTTGCTTACAGGTGGTTTGATGCTGGGTGCTATTTTTATGGCTACTGACTACGTCACTTCTCCGATGAGCAAGAAGGGAATGCTGATTTATGGTGTATGTATCGGATTACTGACAGTGATTATCCGTCTGTTCGGTGCTTATCCCGAAGGTATGTCATTCGCTATTTTGATTATGAACGCCTTCACTCCGCTGATTAACACATATTGTAAACCTAAACGCTTTGGGGAGGTAGCGAAGAAGAAATGAAAAAGTTAGAATCATCCTTGAAGAATATGTTGCTGGTACTCACGGGCGTTACTGCCATCTCTGTGGCTTTGCTGGCATATGTGAATGAATTGACGAAAGAACCTATAGCACAAGCCAATGCAAAGACATTGAGCGACGCTGTCAGTGCAGTGGTTCCCGGTTTCGATAATGATCCGATTGCAGAAAAGAAGATGCAGGCTGTGAATGGTGTAGATTATGCTGTGTATCCTGCTACGAAAGGTGGAGAGTTTATTGGTGCTGCCGTAGAAGCAAGTTCAATGGCATTCGGTGGTGAGCTGAAAGTCTTGGTCGGCTTTGATGCGGAGGGAAACATTATAGATTATTCCCTGTTGTCGCATGTGGAAACTCCGGGATTGGGGTCCAAGGCTGCCGATTGGTTTAAAGAAGGAAATAAAGGAAGTATCAAAGGAATGAATCCGGGTAAGGCTCCGTTGTCTGTAAGCAAAGATGGAGGCCAGGTAGATGCCATTACAGCTTCTACCATTACTTCACGAGCTTTCCTGAATGCTGTGAATGCTGCTTATGCAGCTTATGCCGGTCAGAATGAATCGGATGCCACTACGGGCGCTACGCAAAAAGTTGTTGAACCTGCTGAAAATGCCGCCACTGAAGCTGCGGACTCTATCAGCGCTAAATAAAGAAAGGAGTAGAAGATATGAATAATTTTAAAGTTATGATGAACGGGATTATCAAAGAGAATCCTACGTTTGTACTCCTGCTTGGTATGTGTCCTACGCTGGGTACCACCTCTTCCGCTATCAATGGTATGGGTATGGGACTGGCAACGATGTTCGTACTGATCTGTTCTAATGTCGTAATCTCGGCAATCAAGAATGTAATTCCTGATATGGTACGTATTCCGTCGTTCATTGTGGTCATTGCTTCCTTTGTAACTTTACTGCAAATGGTCATGCAAGCTTATGTTCCTGCTCTATATGCTACGCTGGGTTTGTTTATTCCGCTGATTGTGGTAAACTGTATTGTATTGGGACGCGCAGAAGCTTTTGCTGCCAAAAACACTCCGGTTGCTTCTTTCTTTGATGGTTTAGGAATGGGCCTTGGCTTTACTTTGGCTCTTACTTTGCTGGGTGCCGTACGTGAATTTCTGGGAACCGGTAAGATATTCGATCTGACTATCCTTCCTGAAGAATACGGTATGTTGATATTTGTACTTGCACCGGGAGCTTTCATTGCACTGGGGTATCTGATCGCATTGATAAACGGCTTGAAAAAGAATTAATAATGGAAAATTAGAAATTAAGGATGAGAGTAGTAATTGCTTTTAGTTTTTAATTTTTAATTCTTAATTTTGGAAAGTATGGAATATATATTGATATTTATTTCGGCAATCTTTGTCAATAACATCGTATTGTCGCAGTTTTTGGGTATCTGTCCGTTTTTAGGTGTATCCAAGAAGGTGGAAACTGCATTGGGTATGTCGGCTGCCGTGGCATTTGTGCTTACGATTGCAACCATAGTGACATTCCTTATTCAGAAATTTGTGCTCGATGCTTTTGACCTGGGTTATTTACAGACTATTACTTTTATTCTGGTGATTGCTGCACTGGTTCAGATGGTAGAGATTATTTTGAAAAAAGTATCGCCTTCTTTGTATCAGGCACTGGGTGTGTTTTTGCCTCTGATCACAACTAACTGTTGTATTCTTGGTGTTGCCATCCTTGTAATTCAGAAAGATTATGATCTGTTGACCGGTGTGGTTTATGCATTTTCCACAGCTATCGGTTTTGGCCTGGCGCTGACTCTTTTTGCGGGTTTGCGCGAACAGATGAGTTTGGTAAATATCCCGAAAGGAATGAAGGGAACTCCGATTGCTCTGATTACTGCCGGTCTTTTGGCTATGGCATTTATGGGTTTCTCCGGTGTTGTGAAAATCTGAAAAATAGAACATTAACTAATAGGTTAGGGGTAGAAGAAATTCTACCCCTTTCTTTTTTAGACTAAAAAAAACACTCTTTTTTTATTTTATCTAAATTAAATTTCGTAATTTTGCGGTCACAACGATGATAACCTAATAGAATAAATCACTGATGAAGGAAAGAATTTTGGTTACAGGTGGAACTGGCTATATTGGTTCACACACTGTAGTAGAACTTCAGAACGCAGGTTTCGAAGTAGTGATAATAGATAATTTGTCAAACTCTAGCGCCGATGTAGTTGATAACATCGAAAAAGTATCGGGTATCCGTCCGGCATTCGAGAAGTTGGATTGTTTGGATTTCGCCGGTCTTGACGCTGTGTTTACTAAATATAAAGGCATTAAAGCCATCATCCACTTTGCAGCCAGTAAGGCTGTAGGCGAATCGGTTCAGAAGCCGTTGCTTTATTACCGCAACAATCTGGTTTCATTGATAAACCTGCTTGAACTGATGCCGAAGCATGGAGTGGAAGGTATCGTATTCTCGTCTTCTTGTACTGTATATGGCCAACCGGATGAATTACCGGTGACGGAGAAAGCACCGATCAAGAAAGCTGAATCTCCTTATGGTAATACAAAGCAGATCAATGAAGAGATTGTTCGTGATACTGTGGCTTCAGGTGCTCCTATCAATGCAATATTGCTGCGCTATTTCAATCCGATTGGTGCGCATCCTACAGCATTGCTTGGTGAATTACCTAATGGTGTGCCTCAAAATTTGATACCTTATCTGACCCAGACCGCTATCGGTATCCGTGAGAAACTGAGTGTGTTCGGTGATGATTATGATACGCCCGACGGCTCTTGCATACGCGACTTCATTAATGTAGTCGATTTAGCAAAAGCACATGTGATTGCTATCCGCCGCATCTTGGAAAATAAACAAAAAGAGAAAGTGGAAGTGTTCAACATTGGAACAGGACGCGGTCTTTCAGTATTGGAATTAATTAATGCTTTCGAAAAGGCAACCGGCGTGAAGTTGAATTATCAGATTGTTGGTCGTCGTGCGGGAGATATTGAAAAGGTATGGGCCGATCCTAAATTCGCAAATGAAGAGTTGGGTTGGACAGCTGTTGAAACCATCGAAGATACGCTGCTCTCTGCTTGGAACTGGCAGTTGAAGCTTCGCGAAAGAGGTATTCAATAAGCATTAAAAGCGATTTTTGTTTTTATTAACAAATAGGACATGAACAAATGCTTCCCCGCATTTGTTTATATGTTGCAAATCAGCCTGACGCTGTTTATGTATATGTGAATATCCGTAACTAGTACTTATGCCTCCCCGGCATAGACAGGTAAGATTGCATAGTAGTTTTGTCGTGTTTTATTTTGTGTTTGTGTTGTGAATAAGCCTTGTCGGGAGACAGGGCTTATTTTTTTTTGTTCACCAGTGAACAAAAAAATATCAGGGTCTGATAAAGGTTCAGTTGCAGCTTCTGGAAAATGGCATAAAAAAAGAGGCTGAATTTAGCCTCTCCAATATAGTTTTAATCAAGGTCGTTATTTTAATATTCCGCGGTATATAAATGTCTTCTCTCCAAAAGTATTGCTGGGTAATATGGCACTTGGTTCGAACAATCCAAAAACAGACGAACCGGAACCTGTCATGGAGGCATAAATAGCTCCTTGTTTATACAGGTCTTCCTTAATTTCCCTGATAGCCGGGAACTGGGGGAATACACTTTCCTCGAAATCATTCATCATCCATTCTTTCCATTTTTCTACAGGACGTTTCACTATCTCTTTTAGTGGCATTTCTTGCCGATGCGGTTTTATTTGAGCAAAAGCATGGCGGGTGGAAACAAAAATATCCGGTTTGACTAAAACAATCTGATACCCTTTTAGGGATAAAGAGATAGGGGAGAAGACGTTTCCTATTCCTTCAGCGTATGTTGGGGCATTCCGGATGAAAAAGGCGCAATCTGCTCCCAATTTTGCGGCATATTCTTCTAAGGTCTCATCCGTGAGTGCCAGATTGAATTTTTCATTCAATAATTTCAGCATATAAGCTGCGTCAGATGATCCGCCGCCTAAACCGGCACCGGAAGGAATATGCTTGAACAGGTGAATATCCACGGGCGGCAGATTGAACTTTTCATCCAACAGCTTATAGGCTTTCACCACTAAGTTATTTTCAACTTCTCCTTCGATTTCTAATCCTGCCTGGTGCAATCGAAACTTCTCATTGCCTTCGTGCAGAATATTCACTTCTAGCGCGTCTTCTAGGGGAACAGGATAGAATACTGTTTCCAGATTATGATACCCGTCGGGACGCTTCTCTACAATGTTCAGTCCCAGGTTTATTTTGGCATTCGGAAATGTTATCATGATATTTAAAACGGTTTTTGTTTAGCAAATATACGAATTTGTTTAGAGTGGAAAGAAGAAAGCACCACAGATTTATCCAGATTCAAATAAACAATTGTTATCCAGTATAGATATTCTGTGAGAATCCGTGTAATCTGTGGTGGAAGAAGTGTAAACACCTTCTTTAGTTCTTTTAGTTTTGCAGTAGCTTCAGAATATATTTTCCCGGCATCACGATCCTTGCTTTCATCTGCGGTGAGTTGTTGATGTCATAGAGTATTTTCCATATCCTTCCTTTCAGCTTTCCGAAATCCGTGAGTCTGAGGATGGCATTGATTTCCTTGATGACCGTTACTTTTTGGCGTTGCAACTCTTCCATCAGTCCTTCATAATTATGTGTATTTTTGTTGAGTGCATACTCCGGTGGAAGAAGAAGAACCTCCTCATTCTTTCCTGTCTCCCTTTGGGGAGATATAGAGGGGGAGTTATTTATATCATTAGTCTGATTGATAGGTAAAGCGTCGCTTGCCATGCCTTCCCTGATTCTCTGTTGGTTAGCCAGTCCTCCACGTCTGCCCGATTCTCTGTTCGCTTCGCGCTTGGCTTCCAGTGGCCCCATGCGCCGTGTGAGTCCGGGCGATGAAAAGGTTGTGTCGTTCACCTCAAATAGTCCTGAATCGAAGATGATTCTCTTCAAGGTTGCTACTGTCACTCTCATTTTTCTTGCCAGTACGGGCAGTATTCTTACGTCTGCCTTATATCCGTTCTGCACTCTAAGAAACTCCAGTATCATCCAGTAGATACCGTATCCTTTCATTCCTTCTTTCTGTATCATCATCATTATTTTAAAATTACTGCTTGCATTGGCGTCATGTAATAGATATGATTCCATAATCTCCTGATTTTTAAATTCTCCACTCTCAATTAACCACCGGTTTCCACTCCAGAAAATTCTCTATCTGGAATGTTCTCCATCCCTGCTGTTCTATATCCCAGTATACCACATGGTTCTGGATACGTTCAATGTCGTATTTTCGATGGAAACAGGTTTCATAATATACGAGTGTGGCTCTTGCCATATAAAAATCTCCATTCTGCTTGCGATAGGCTATTAGTGCACATCCGTATGCCATATACTCAGTCAGTAGTCTAATTCGTCTTGTCATCCATGTGATGGTTTCATCTGATAAATCTGTTTCTTGTCTGATAAGTTTCTTCCATAGATTTTCTACTCTTTCGCTTTTCGTTACATGATTCGATTGGTGTCCCAACGTTTGTTTCTTCATTTTAATGAATTTAGTAGTTTATAAATGATTAATAATCAATCTTCTGCGATGGCTACACCCTTTGCTCCGGATAGCTATACCCTTTTTAGGTTAGGGCTACACCATCCGGGTGAAAGGGTGTAGCCCTTCCACAATCAGATTGACGGGGCAAAGTTATGCCCTTTCTTTGTAGTAAACTATCAATGATTTATTGTTACATCATAACCATACGGATCTATGTGTTCGGTATCTTCCTTTTGTATTACTGCCCACATCTTTCTTAGTTCTGTCATAAAGCTGCTTATTTCCATTAAGTTATCTTGCCCTTTCTCGTGTTTTATGGCGTCGCCCGATTTGTACAAATGCATTCCTAAATCGCTTATGTTATTAATATTTTGACCTTTAAAATAGCCTAATTTGAAGCTTCTTAGAGCTCCTACACACAGATGAGTTTTTATACCTGCATAATACCGTTCAGCCAATAAATCCTCATCAACTATACTGATTTTACTTACTGTTCTGGTACTGCTTGTACTCTGATTTTCAACTTGATGAGATGTTTTCTTTACGTTAGATTCATTTTGAACCTCTTTTTTTTAATTTTTCCATATTGTATAATTTTTAATTGTTGATTTAACTGATATTCACAGTTAAAAATGTTACAAAAATAGGAAATTAAAATTAGAGGGATAATAGAGTAGGGGGGAAATACAGTAAATATAATCTTTTATGAGTAGTAAATAATTGTATACTAGATATATAAGTTTTAATTTGGAAAGTGTTCAAAAAACGTTCGTTTAATGGGCGTCAATATTTTTTGAAAGCGGAAGATAGAAAAAGAATAAAATGAGTAAATATTAACAGATATTTTTAGCTCTCGTTTATTTCTTATAATCAGATAGTTAGCTTTGTTTTTATCCAATTTAAAGAAGATTTTTTATCAAACATTTTGTCATTCGGAAAAACACCTTTATCTTTGCGCCCATTAAACGAACGATTAAAAAATACTTTTTGACTGTAATCTGCTCGTTTATAGCTATTTACCTATAAAGCATTGAACTGCTGTAAAAAACTCGTTGACAAGAGGAGCACAAAGCTTGTTGTATTTTACATAAAGTGTTCGCAAGTGATTGAATTTCAAGTGTATGCAAGAAGTTCAAAGCCCCGGAGGAACGCACTTTTCTGAAATAATCATAGAATGGAAGTGGAGAAAGAAACCCCAATATGGTATGCTATGCGTGCCACTTATCGTAGAGAGCCGGATGCTATGCGTCTGCTTGAAAAGGAAAAATTGGGTTGTTTCGTTCCCATGCAATACAAGATCAGTATAAAGAAAGGTAAGAAAGTGCGTGTTCTGGTTCCTGTCATTCATAATTTACTTTTTGTTCATGCTTGTCCTTCTGAGGTGAAGCGTATCAAATCACAAGTAACCTATTTACAGTATATAACCGATACCCGTAGCGGTCAGAAGATCATTATCTCCGATAGCGAGATGCAGCGTTTTATTGCTGTAGCCGGTACTTACAATGATCATCTCATGTATTTCCAACCTGATGAACTGAATCTATCTAAAGGTACAAAAGTTCGTATCACGGGCGGTGACTTCGAAGGTCAGGAAGGTATTTTCCTGAAAGTAAAAGGTGCTCGCGATCGTCGTGTAGTTGTTGCGATACAAGGTGTCATAGCCGTTGCCATGGCTACTATCCATCCTGACCTTATAGAGGTAATTGACAGTTGATAACTCCAAAATCATAATTCTTTATGACTCTTTCCGAAGAAATAGTTTCTCTTCAGCGTGCAGCGCACGAGCTGATGTATTTGGGCATGGACGGGAGTCCGGTCTATAGCGATGACTTGTCCCGCCGTAACGGTGAAGTTTACCGCCTGACCACGGCTTTGTATAATTCCGGTGTCAAAGGTTCTACTGTGGAAGAACAGGCTAATGTTTGTCTGGCTCTTCTGATGGGTTACAACGCTTCATTTGTCGATCATGGTGAAAAGCAAATACATGTTCAGGAAGTTTTAAACCGTTGCTGGAATATCCTCGATTCACTTCCGGCTTCTTTGTTGAAGCTCCGTTTACTAACTGCCTGCTATGGTGAGGTTTTTGACGATCCCTTGGCTGATGAAGCTCGTACCATCATTGCTTCCTGGGATTCCGCATCACTTACTCCCGATCAACAGGAAGCTATCGCCGAGTTCCAGAATGTAGTGGATAATCCTTATCCTTGGGAATATATTGATGAATGAGAAAATCATCATGAAGAATAATTATCTTTATATATAAACTATGCGTCGATTATTATTATTTATCTTTTGTCTTTTTACTTTATCCGGTTTTGTTCATGCCCAACGCATGTCTGATGAACAGGTTGTTGAGTATGTAAAGAATGCACAAGCAGCAGGAAAATCCCAGAAGCAAATGACTACTGAACTGCTTCGCCGTGGTGTGACCCAGGAGCAGGTATTGCGGATTAAGTCCAGGTATGAGGCTACCAACAGTACTGCTGAAGGTACAGGTAATAAGCCCAACCAGATGCGTAAACACGCCGTGGCTTTGGATTCATCTTATGAAGCTGCAGAGTTGGAAGACCAGAAGGCTGTTATTGATGAAAAGCAGGATAGCAAAGCTCATCTGGAAATGTCTGCCAGGCAGATTTTCGGTCATAATTTATTCAGAAATACCAATTTAAGCTTTGAACCCAGCGCTAATCTTGCCACTCCGATAAGTTACCGTTTGGGGCCCGGTGATGAAGTGATTATAGATATTTGGGGCGCTTCGGAAAATACAATCCGCCAGACGATCAGTCCTGAAGGTGATATTCAGGTTAAGGATCTGGGACCGGTTCATTTGAATGGGATGACGGTGAAGGAAGCCAACCAATATCTGCAACGTGAATTTTCTAAGATTTATTCGGGTATCGGTGGCAATGAGCCTAACTCTCAGATTCGGTTAACGCTTGGAGACACACGTACTATTCAGGTAAACATCATGGGAGAGGTTTCCGTTCCGGGTACTTATTCTCTTTCTGCTTTTTCTACGGTTTTTCATGCATTGTACCGTGCGGGTGGTGTTAATAAAATCGGTAGTTTGCGTGGCATAAAGTTGGTGCGTAACGGAAAGACTATAGAAAATCTTGATGTCTATGAGTTTATCATGAAGGGTAAGATGAATGACGATATACGCTTGCAAGAAGGCGACGTTATCATTGTGAATCCTTATGAATCTCTGGTGGAGATCGTTGGAAAGGTTAAGCGTCCAATGTATTACGAAATGAAGCCTACGGAGACTGTCGCTAATTTGCTGGAATACGCCGGCGGTTTTACAGGGGATTCCTACAAGAAAGCCATTCGTCTTATCCGTAAGAGCGGACGTGAGCATCAGGTTTTCAATGTCGATGAAATGGATTATTCCGTATTCCGTCTGGATGACGGTGATCTTGTAACCGTTGATGCCGTACTCGACCGTTTTGAAAATAAAGTTGAGATTAGCGGTGCTGTTTACCGTTCGGGACTCTATCAGTTGGATGGAGAGGTAAACACGGTAAAACAGTTGATAAAGAAAGCTGAAGGGCTTCGTGGCGATGCCTTTTTGAATCGTGTATTATTGGATCGTGAACATGAGGATCTTTCTCATGAAATTATAGCTATTGATTTGAACGGTTTACTCAATGGTACCGTTGCAGATATTCCCTTGCAAAAGGATGACCATCTTTATATCCCCAGTGTGAATGATCTGAAGGAGGAAGAGACCGTATCAATATATGGTGAAGTTCTAAATCCGGGAACCTTCTTGTATTCGGACAAGATGACTATAGAGGATTTGGTTGTTCAGGCTGGCGGTTTGCGTGAGGCAGCGGCTACTACGCGAGTGAGTGTGACGCGCCGTATCAAAGACCCCAAGAGCACTGCTTACAGTAGTAAATTGGCGGAAACGTTTGCTTTTGATATAAAAGACGGCTTGGTGATAGGGGATGCGGATTTCTATTTGCAGCCGTTTGATATGGTTCAGATCCGCAGGAGTCCGGCCTATAAGGTGCAGCGTACAGTTTCAGTATCAGGAGAAGTGTTGTTTAGTGGAAGTTATGCGCTTTTGAAAAAGAACGAGCGTTTGAGTGATTTGATAAAACGCGCGGGTGGTATAACTCCGGATGCTTACATAAAAGGCGGTCGTCTTATTCGCAGAATGAACGATGAAGAGCGTCGCCGTGAGAGGGATGCTCTGCGTATGGCACGTAATGGTGAGGGCAAAGACAGTATATCTGTTGCTAAGTTGGCTATAACGGAAACATATACGGTCGGTATAGATATGGAGAAGGCTTTGGCTAATCCGGGTAGCGACTATGATGTTGTTTTGCGTGAAGGTGATGTGATCTATATTCCTGAGTTTGTCAATACTGTTAAGATTAGCGGTTCGGTTATGTATCCGAATACGGTGGCTTGGGAGAAAGGTGCGAAGCTGAAGCATTATATCAATATGGCAGGAGGCTATGGTAATATGGCGAAGAAGAAGAAGGCTTATATTATTTATCTGAATGGTACAGTGGCACGTGCAAGACGCGGTGATAGTCAATTGATACAGCCAGGTTGTGAAATTGTAGTACCTAGTAAGGCTGAGAAGCAGCACATGAAATTTGCAGAAATATTGGGTATCAGTTCTACTACTGCTACGATGGCGGCTATGGTGGCAACTTTGGTAAATGCTTTTAAATAGAATATGAATTATGAGTGAGGAACTTCAAAAGAACCCTTCTTCTCAAGAAGAAGAAATAGATTTGCTGGAGCTTGCATTAAAGGTCTGGGGGGAACGTAAGTTTATACTGAAGGCTTGTGGATATGCTGTACTGATAGGCTTGGTAATTGTATTTAGTATTCCCCGGGAGTATACGGCGAGTGCTATGATTGCACCAGAATTGTCTGATAATAAAGGTACAGGTGGACTTTCGTCATTGGCCGCAATGGCAGGTCTTAATCTTAATGCTACATCTGGTGCAGATGCAATATATCCTGATTTGTATCCCGATATTGTAAGTTCTACTCCTTTTATTACGGGACTTTTTAATGTTCAAGTTAAGGATTTGGATGAAGAGATTGATACGACGCTTTATTGCTATTTGAATGAACACCAACGTATGCCATGGTGGTCCCTTGTGACTTCTACGCCTTTTAAGGCACTTGGTTGGGTTATTTCATTATTTAAAGATGAAGAGGTGGATGATGCTATTCTTGATCCTTTTCATTTGACAAAAGAAGAAGCTGATATTGCAAAAGAGTTAAGTGAGCGCATCAGTGTTTCTGTTGATAAGAAGACGGGAGTCACTACTTTGTCTGTGACGATGCAGGATGCTCGTATTTCTGCTTGTCTCACTGATACTGTCGTACGTCGGTTACAGGACTATGTTACAGAATATCGAACAAACAAAGCTCGTCAGGATTATCAGTTTCAGGAGAAACTTTTTGAAAGAAAAAAGAAAGAGTATGAGATAGCCCAAGAGAGTTATGCAAAGTTTGCCGATGCTAATAAGAATATTATTTTGCTGAGTTATCGTGCTGAACAAGAACGGTTAGAGAATGAGATGCGTTTGGCATATCAAGTTTATACATCGGTTGCACAACAATTGCAGATGGCAGAAGCAAAGGTCCAGGAGATTACACCTGTATATACAGTTATTGAACCGGCAACTATTCCACTAAAGGCGTCAAAACCCCGTAAAGCTTTTATGCTTTTAGGTATTGTATTTTTGACCGGATTATGTTGTGTCGGCTGGATACTATTTGGAAAAGGTTTCTTTATTAATTTAAAGAATGTAAGAGAAAGCAGAAAAGTAAAATTGGGAGAAGAGAGTAAATAGATACAAAATTGACTAGGGGAGGGGTTACACTATTTCTTAATGTAGATCTATGCGAAGATTCCTATAATTAATATAAATCAACTTAGTGTTTCTTTTCCCTTAGTTTTTTTGTGATTGTATTTGTTGATGAATTCAAATTAGAAGTTTATAATTCAAATGGAAATTATAAAAACACAAATCGAGGGGGTGCTTATTATTGAGCCTCGTCTCTTTAAAGATGAGCGTGGTTATTTTTTTGAATCTTTCAATCAAAAGGAGTTTGAAGATAAAATCTGTAAAACCACATTTGTACAGGATAATGAAAGTAAATCTACCTATGGAGTGGTTCGTGGTTTACATTTTCAAAAGCCTCCTTTTGCTCAAAGTAAGTTAGTCCGTGTAGTGAAGGGATCAGTATTAGATGTGGCTGTTGATATAAGAAAAGATTCTCCAACTTTTGGACAGCATGTAGCTGTAGAATTGACAGAAGATAATCATCGGCAATTTTTTATCCCAAGAGGTTTCGCTCATGGTTTCTCTGTTTTAAGTAAAGAAGTTATTTTCCAATATAAATGTGATAATTTCTATGCTCCTCAGAGTGAAGGAGCTATTGCATGGGATGATCCCAATCTGGGAATAGATTGGCGAATTTCTATTGACGAAATCCTTTTAAGTGAAAAGGATAAATCGCATCCTAGGTTGGCAGAAGTAATATTGTAAGCATGGCATCAGATAAACAGCGAATAGCTCAAAATACCTTATTCTTGTATGTAAGAATGTTTCTAATAATAATAGTCTCTCTATATACTGTGAGAGTTGTTATTAGAACACTTAATGTAACGGATTATGGTATATATACGGCTGTCGGTGGTATCGTGTTGGCACTATCTTTTTTATCTCAAACAATAGCTTCTGCTTCTCAACGTTTCTTTGCTTATGAGTTAGGGCGGAAAGACTATTTGAAATTAAAGCGTACTTTTAGCATAATCTTTATTGTATATGTGATTATTGCTTTGGCAATATTAATTATTGCTGAGACTCTTGGATTATGGTTCTTGAACAATATAATGACTATACCATCTGACCGATTGGAGGCTGCTAATTGGGTTTATCAATTTGCATTGTTTTCTTTTATTGTTAAGATATTAACAAGCCCTTATAATGCAATAATTATTGCTAGGGAAAATATGAAAGTTTATGCATACGTGAGTATTATAGAGGCTTTTCTAAAATTATTAATAGTTTATCTACTGGTTGTCTTCGCAATAGATAAATTGAAACTATATGCAGTCTTGACATTTGTAATAACCTGCATTATATCAGCTATCTATGGTTTCTTTTGTTATAGAAGATATGAAGAATCCCGTATCTCATTATATTGGGATAAGGCTCTTTTTAAATCCGTATTTTCTTATTCTTCATGGACTTTATTTGGAACAATGGCAGGGGTTGCTAATGGGCAAGGATCTAATTTATTGTTGAATGTTTTTTTTGGTCCTGTTTTGAATGCAGCTTATTCAATAGCATATCAGGTAAGTACGGTTATACAACAGTTTTCAGGTAATTTTTTTATGGCAATTCGCCCCCCTTTAATTAAGAGTTATGCAGAGAAGAATTATGATTATATGATGCAACTATTTTATTTGAGTACTCGTTTTTCTTTTCTATTACTATATGCGATAATATTACCTTTGATATTAGAAGTAGAATTTATTCTTAAATTATGGCTAGGCACTGTTGGAGAATATATGGTTCTTTTTACTCAATTAATTTTAATTTATTGCCTTGTTCTGGCAATAGGAAACCCTATTACTATCATTATGCAAGCAGCTAAAAAAGTAAAATTATATCATGGTATCGTTGATAGTTTTGTTTTATTGACTTTACCATTATCATATTTGTTTTTTAAATTAGGCTATCCACCTGAATCAACTTTAATCGTTTCTATTAGTATGCTTGTGATAGCTCATGCTATACGGATTTGGGTTTTTGCTAAAATTGTGACTTTTTCTTTGAAAGAATATTGCATGCAATTTGTTTTTCCTGCTGTAGTTGTAGTAATTTTATCTGTAATCTCAACAATGTTTATTCAATCACTGTTTCAAAATGGATTAATACAATTTGTAGTAGTCTGCTTAGCTTCTTTCTTATGTATTGGTTTATGTAGTTATTATATTATATTGACCGCAAAAGAGAAATTGTTTTTATTTAAAGTGATTAAGAATAAATTTAAGTAGCTTTTTCCTAATGTCTAACATTGTAAAAGAAAAAGTAACTACTTATTTTTATAATAATTTGTTTCATGAATGAAAGTACAGCCATATTAATTGTAAATTCACTATTATATATTGTGACATTTGCTATCTATCAGAAACGTATAAAGGCATTTCAATTAGGTAGCTTTGTTTTGCTGTTTTATTCTTTAATTTCTATTGGTAGTATTTTTCTATATAATATAGATAGTGTTTGGACTTTTGAAGAAATTACAGTATTTCCTTTAATCTATTTGTATATTGTTTTAATGATATCTTTTTATCCGGTATTAAATTTTTCAAATAAAAAGGTTTGTGATATTAAAATGCCTGATGGAATGGCAATGAATATTATTTCCATAATAGTAATAATTGTATATTTGTGTTTCTTTTTTCAAACAATACTTTCAAGTTTTTCTCTTTCAGGTCTTTTTGATCCAGCAACCTTAGTTGAAAATTACGAGACAAAATCAGATAATATAGGATATGATGATGGAAAGATCAATATTTTCGGTATATTAAAAAACTTTTTTAATAGTATCTTATGGATACTATTTATGTATAATTGGATTCAAAAGAAAAAACTACTTGTTATTGGTGTTTTTTTGGCGATTATAATTTCTGTATTTACGAGTTTGGCTTGGGGGGCGAGAGGTCCATTAATGTTCATTATTTTGCAAATACCATTTGTTTATCTTGTTTTCTCTCCTTTAATGACTCAAAAAATGCGGAAACAATATATTTTCACGGTAGCAGGTTTTGTCATTTTTATATTTGCTGGAGGGGCAGCATTAACAATAGGACGTTTTGATGATGCGGCAAATTTCACAATAGTAGATATTATATTATATTATGCTTCATCGAATTTTATAAAGTTTGATAATTTTATATTAGATGTAGGTGGTTGTAGATATGGTGACAGAGTTTTTCCTTTAATTAGACTGTTATTGGGATTAGACACAGCTGGTGATTATAAAACACGTCGTTTGTTATATCCTAATTTGAAAATTGATGATTCTCAATTTACCTTTTTTGTTGGAGAGTTTGTAATCGATTTTGGTCCTATTTTGGCATTTTTAATTATTTCTTTTTTTGCTGTTTTCTTTTTTAAAAAATTATCTTCTAAGAAATATGATCTAGGAACAGTTTTATTATTGTCTTTGGTCTACAATATTATTGTGGTTGGATTTACTTTATTTCCATATTCGGAATTAGGGGGTAACATTTCTATTTTATATACTGTATTTTGGATTTTTGTATTTAAATATTTTACGTCAAGACGATTGGTTATAGGAAAAAAACAATTATTATGACAAAGAAAGCTCGCGTTATAGCCTTTTATCTTCCACAATTTCATCCTATTCCTGAGAATGATAAATGGTGGGGGAAAGGGTTTACTGAATGGACAAATGTAGGGAAAGCCAAACCTTTATTTAAAGGGCATTATCAACCTCGTGTCCCAGCAGATTTAGGATATTATGATTTGCGTATGCCTGAAATTAGAGAAGCACAAGCTGAAATGGCTCGTGAAGCTGGCATTGAAGGCTTTTGTTATTGGCATTATTGGTTTGGTAGGGGGAAGAAATTATTGGAAATGCCTTTTAAGGAAGTTTTATCAAGTGGTAAGCCGGATTTTCCTTTTTGTCTAGGTTGGGCAAACCATAGTTGGACTAATAAATCCTGGGAAGTCGGTACTAGGCGTATTAAAGAATCGACTTTAATGGAAATGGTTTATAATAAGGAGGAATATATAAAGCATTTTAATGAGGTGCTACCCGCTTTTAAAGATAAACGATATATTCAAGTGGATGGTAAACCTTTATTTTTGGTATTCAGACCTTTAGAAATACCAAATCCTAATGAATTTATAGATTTATGGCAAACGATGGCTAAAGAAAATGGCCTTAAGGGAGTCTATTTTGTAGGTATTGCTTATAATATGCTTCCACAAGATCAAACGTTAAAAAATATTCTTTTAAAAAATGCTCCAGACAAGTCTGCTTTGTATTACAAATCGGTATTGAATGCTGGATATGACGCGGTTAACTCAAGAGGTTATCACAGGGCTGATTATTATTGTAGATCATTGATAGATGTTTTGTGGCGTGGTATTAATATGCGTTTATTTAAGCATACTCCAGTTTCTAAATGTGTGCAGAAAGAAATAAATAAGTATTTGTATGTTAAGGAAGATAAATGGGAAAATGTATTTCCTACTCTATTGCCTAATTGGGATAGGACAGCACGTAGTGGAGTAAAGGCAAGAGTTTATACTCATAGTACACCAGAAGTATTTCGTGAACAGCTGAAAAATGTATTGGATTTATTATCAGAGAAGACTGATGAGCATAAAATTTCTTTTTTGATGTCTTGGAATGAGTGGGCGGAAGGAAATTATGTAGAACCGGACTTAAAATATGGGCATGGATATTTAGATGTGTTGAAAGAAATAATTATAGAGTAATTGATATTATGAATCTAAAAAAAATTAGTGCACGATTTCGCGAAATGAGATCAATTTATGTCGGAACTGAGATCTCTTTTGTTCGAAAACTTTTTTATGCAGTAGACTATGTCTTTGCTTTTTTAATCGATGGCGCTTCTATTAGTGATTATTTTGCTTATGGCTTTTATAAGCTTAGATATAATGGAAGAAGGGAGTATATAACTTATAGACGTTATCACGTTATACAAAATAAATGCAATAAAGTTTCGGATAGATGCTTGTGTCGAGAAAAAAATAAATTTAACAAATTATTTGAAAAGTTTTTGGGGCGTGATTGGATTGATGTAAATAATGTTAATGAGATGCAGTTTGTCTCATTTTGTCATAAATATCCTGTTGTTTTTATTAAAGAAATTAATGGATATAGAGGCATAGGTACTCGTAAAATAGAGACGGAGAAGTTGAATGCAAAAGATTTGTATAATGAACTGGTTTCAGATGTAAATTCTCATTATATAGCCGAAGAGCAAATAACTCAGATTAGTGAATTGGCAGAATTTCATCCTTGGTCGATCAATACGATACGTATAGTAACGGTTTACGATACGATAGATGATGAAGTTCATATAATGAATGCTCGTTTACGAATGGGAAATAAAAAAAATAGTGTTGATAATTTTCATTTTAGCGGAATTGGTGCAAATATAAATATAGAAACAGGAGTTATAGATACAATTGGTTATGATGCTCATAATAACACTTATATAGTACATCCGATTACAGGAAAACAAATAATAGGTGCTCGGATACCATATTGGGAAGAGTGTAAAACTTTTGTTAAAGGTGCAGCAAGACATATTCCAAGTGTTCGATATATAGGTTGGGATATTGTAATACAGAGTGGAGGCCGTTTTTTATTAATAGAAGGCAATGATAACGCTGATCATGATTTTCAGCAATTACACAACCGTGGTTTATGGAAACAATATCAAGCTATAATCAAAAGATTTTAAGATTATGTATATATTGATGATTGCTCGTGGATATCCTACTAAAGAAGATCCACAATGGGGGTGTTTTGAACAGGATCAAGCGGAAGCATTGTATAATAATGGGAATAAAGTTGTTATACTAAGTGTTGATAACCGCTTTTTATGGAGGAAAAGAAAAATAGGGATTACGCACTGTCAAAAAGATGGAATTGATTATTATAATATTTATTGGATACCTGGTGCTATTACACGTTTGGTTCTTGGGCATTATAACCTGTTTGTCAAAGAAATGCAGATTCAACGGTTGTATAAGAAAATAGAAAAAATACACGGTAAACCGGATGTGATATATGGGCAATTCTTTTTTAATACAGCTATTGCGGTTTGTTTACAAAAAAAATATGGTATTCCATTAATCGGGATAGAACATGCTGGGCGTTTTAATGCAGATAAGCTTGATCCTATAACAAGAAAGATGGCTTTTTATGCTTATTCTAATGCAGAAGAAATAATAACAGTGTCACAAACGTTAAAACAAAGGATATTATATCATTTTGAAAGAGATAGTTTTGTTGTTCATAATCTAGTCAATAGTATTTTTTTTCAGGCTAGCCAGGACAGAAAAAACTCTGAAATTTTTAATTTTTCTTCTATAGGTAGTCTTGTATATGGAAAAGGATTTGATTTATTAATAGAAGCTTTTTCTATAATGTGTAAAATTGATGAGAAAATGTATTTAACAATAATAGGAGAAGGAGAAGAAAGAGGAAGGTTACAAGATAGAATAGATCAGCTAGGTCTCTCTAATAATATTTTTTTGGTTGGTCGGAAAACAAAAAGTGAGATAGTTCAGATATTAAATAATAGTTCAGCCTTTATCCTTCCTTCACGAAGCGAGAATTTTTCGGTTTCTGTATTAGAAGCTTTAGCTGTTGGTTTACCTGTAATAGCAACTTTATGTGGCGGAATAAAAGAATGTATTGATGATAGCAATGGCTTATTAGTACCTATTGAAGATGTAAACTCTTTGTCTGATGCAATGAAAAAAATGTATTATACAATAGATAAATATGATAGTCAGAGTATTTCCCAAGACTGTTTTGATAGATTTTCTCCTTCTGTAATTGCTGCCCAATTAATAGATGTGTTTGATAGTGCCATAAAAAAACATTCATTATGCAACAATTAATTATTATTGCTGCCGGCGGTATGGGACGTACTTTATATGACATGGCGCGTGAAAGTTTTGGTTTTGCAACAGAATTTGTTATTAAAGGTTTTATTGATGATAATTTGTCTGCATTAAATGACTTTCCGAATTATCCTCCGGTAATAGACAAGATTAGCACTTATATACCACAGAACGATGATGTTTTTGTCTGTTCTATAGGTGGAAATGCACGTAAAAAATGTATAAGTGAAATTATTAATAGAGGGGGGCGTTTTATTTCTTTAATCCATCATACAGCTAGAATTGGTTCTAACGTAAAATTGGGTGAAGGAAATATTATCGGTGCTTATACAAGCATTGGTGCTGATGCTGTGATAGGTGATTATAATATGATACAATCTTACACAGTAGTGGGACATGATGTTCGTTTGGGTGATTGGAATCGTATTGATACACATGTCACTTGTGTAGGTGGTACGGTTGTTGGAAATGAGGTTGATATTTATACTTCTTCCGTGTTAAATCATGGAGTTGTTGTAGAAGATAATGCTCATGTCGGCGCTTGTAGTTTTGTTATACGTAGAGTTAAAGCTGGTACTACTGTTATGGGAAATCCCGCTAAAAGATTAATATAAATAAAAAATAAAATGGAATTAGTAAACTTTATTGAAAAATTTGCTGAGCAATTTGATGATGTGGATGTAGAACAACTAAATTCTGCAACTAGATTCCGCGAGTTAGATGGTTATACGTCGCTGATTGCTCTATTGATTATTACAATGATTGATGAGGAATATGATGTTACAGTTACTGGTGATGATATGAAACAACAGGTAACTATTGGTGATTTGTATAATTTGGTATCTTCCCGTTTGTAATGTATAATCCTTTTTCTTTAGAAGGGAAGACTGTACTAGTTACAGGAGCTTCATCTGGTATCGGACGAGCTACTGCTATTGAATGTTCGAAGTTGGGAGCAACTTTAGTTCTGACAGGTAGGAATGAGAATGCTTTGCAAGAAACTAAAGAGTTGCTATCTGATTCAAATAAAGAACATTTAATGCTGGTTGCTGATTTAAGAATAGAAGAATCCTGTGAGAAATTGGTGGCTCAATTACCAGTATTGGATGGTTTTGTTTGCAATGCGGGAATAGGGAAAATGTTACCATTGCAGTTCTATTCTTTGGATGTACTAAACGAAGTATTTCAGATGAATTGTTTTGTTCCTATGCTGTTATTGAAATTGTTGGTGAAGAAAAAAAAACTGAGAAATTCATCTTCAGTGGTCTTTACTGCATCAATTTCTGGTTATAATAATGTGGCACCTGCAAATGGTATTTATGGAACTTCAAAGAGTGCTTTGAGTACTTATATGAAATATGCTGCCTTGGAATTGGCAGGGAAGGGGATTCGATGTAATGCTGTACAGCCGGGAAGAATCAATACTCCTTTGATTTCTAATCGTTTGCTGTCAGAGGAAGATGTGGTTAAAGACATAGAACAATATCCAATGAAACGCTATGGCAAGCCGGAAGAAGTGGCTTTTGCCATAATTTATTTGCTTTCCGATGCTTCTGCATGGGTTACTGGTACTAACTTGGTAATTGATGGTGGTCGTAGTCTGAAATAATTTGTATGGAAAGGCTTTTATATAATAAGATATGTATTGTTACCGGTGCCGCACAAGGTATCGGTAGATCTATAGCTGAACGTTTTGCTTCGGATGGTGCAATAGTTTATGCTTGCGACCGTGCTGAAGGAGTTATGGATGAATGGGCGAAGACTTGCTCAGAAGATAATGATACCCGTGTGCTTCCTTTATATTTTGATGTGACGGATGCTACAGCTGTAAAATCAGCCTTTATGTCCGTATTCAAACAAGAAGGACGTATTGATGCACTGATTAACAATGCGGGTGTGGTATTTAATAAGAAAATCGGTATGATATTGCGTCCGGAAACAGAACTGATGTTTCGTGTGAATGTAATAGCTGTAATTGAAATGATTCAGCTGGTTTCTCGTTTGATGGCTCGCAATCACAGCGGCTCTATTGTAAACATAGCATCGGTAACGGCTGTACTAGGTTCACCGGGACAGTCTGCTTACTCTGCAACCAAAGGAGCAATCATGGCTTTTACTAAATCTGCAGCTAAAGAATTGGCTCCTCTGGGTATTCGTGTGAATGCTGTTGCACCGGGTATTGTCAAAACGGAACGCTTTTCAGAGCTTTATGAGGAAAGTGGCGAAAAAATCGATACTCGTATTCAAAAGATTGCTTTAGGACGCTTGGGAACTCCTGAAGATGTTGCTAATGCTTGTGCTTTTCTTGCTTCAGAGCGTTCTTCTTATATTTCAGGTCAGATATTGGGAGTTGATGGCTGTGCTTCCATTTAGAATAAAATAAACCAAATGATATTGAATTTAAATAAGCAGGCGCAGGATGCGTTTGCTGCAGTTGATGCTTTGGGGAATACCTTGAAGTATGGTGAGTTGTCGGATTTTTCCGAGAACATATCTACTATTCTTCCCAGTCGTTCCTTATTATTCTTATTGACAGAAAATAATGTCGGAGGTATAGCCTGGAGTATAGGTTGTATCAATTCCGGCAATGTCCCTTTAATATTGAATGCACATATTGAAAAGGAACTTCTTCATAATCTACTTGATATTTACCGCCCTTCTTATGTTTGTGTGCCTTCGTTGATGGCAGTTGATCTGCATTATGAAATGGTGTGTGAATATTATGGCTATATCCTTTTGCGTACAGGAATGGAAGATTGTGCAATGCATCCTGATCTATCTCATCTTTTACCTACTTCCGGCTCAACAGGTAGTCCCAAGTTGGTACGGCATAAATATGGTAATATAGAAGCGGCGGCCTTAAATATCTCTACTTTCTTTGGCCTGACTTCCAATGATCGCCCTTTGCTTGTTCTTCCATTATATTATACTATGGGGCTATCAGTGGTATTCAGTCATCTTTATGTTGGAGCTACTGTATTGATAACCAATCAAAGTATGACCGACAAAGCTTTCTGGAATTTTATGAAAGAACAGCATGCCACCAGTTTTACAGGTGTTCCTTATAGTTTTGAGATCTTAAATCTGATGCGCTTTTTCCGTATGGACTTACCTGATTTGACACTGCTTACTCAAGGAGGCGGAAAAATGCCGCGTCAGTTGAATTTGAAATTTGCAGAATACTGTCGTGATAACGGGAAACGTTGGATTGCCACTTATGGACAGTCAGAGGGTACTGCCCGTATGGCTTATCTTCCACCGGAGTATGCGATTTCAAAGTGTGGCAGTATAGGCCGTGCGGTTCCGAATGCAGAATTGTCATTGATAGACAGTGATGGCTCTGTAATAGAATTGCCAAACACGGAGGGTGAGATGTGTTATCGCGGCAAAAATGTAACAATGGGGTATGCTCGTAAACGCGAGGATTTACTGTTGGGTGATGAGCGTAATGGTTTTATGCGTACGGGTGATCTTGCCTATCGGGATGAAGACGGGTGTTATTTCATTGTAGGCCGTATGGGGCGCTTCTTAAAACTGTATGGGATGCGTATCGGATTGGATGAGTGTGAACAGATAATTAAAGGTAAATGCCCGATAGAATGTGCTTGTGTGGGTACGGATGAAAAGATGATTGTCTATCTGACTGATGATAAATATGTGACTGCGGTAAAGGAAATATTGGTAGAAAAGACCAAACTTGTGGCGTCGGCTTTTGAGGTGAGAATAATAGATAGTATTCCTAAGAATGAAGCCGGAAAGATATTATACAGTAAGTTGAATTTATAAAAATAGAGAATGTAATGACGAATATTGAAAAATACAATGATGCTTTTGTTGAAGTGTTTGGTGTGGATAGTTCTGTACTGAGTGATGATTTCTCGAAAGAGAATGTAGAATCGTGGGACTCTGTTCACCAGTTGAATATCATTGCTTTGTTGGAAGAGTCTTTTGATGTGATGTTCGATCCGGAAGATATTATGGAGTTCACTTCTTATGGTAGGGGACGTGAAATTTTGAAAAAGTATGATGTTGAACTCTAACGGGTTGCACTATGGCAAGATGGAAAATTAAGAATGTCGGCATGAAGGGAGTGGCTATGGCTGTTCCAGAGAATGTGGTGAAGACATCTGATTTTGATTTTTTTTCTCAGGAAGAGGCGGAAGTATTTGATAATACAGTCGGCATAAGAAGACGTCATATTGCTCCGGATAATATGTGTGCTTCGGACATGTGCCAAGCTGCCGCTGAGAAGTTACTCGAAGAACTGGGATGGGAGAGGGATAGTATTGATGTTCTGCTGTTTGAATCCGTAACAGGTGATTATCGTACTCCGCCTACTTCTTGCATATTACAAGACAGATTAGCGTTGTCGGAGAACTGTTTCTGTATGGATATCCCTATGGGATGTTGTGGATGCATGTATGCAATAACGGTTGCGGGCAATTTGTTGACGACTGGTAATGTAAAGCGTGCTTTGTTACTTATTGGTGATACGGCATTACGTATGGGGTCGATGAAGGACAAGAGCCGCGTACCATTGTTTGGTGACTGTGGTACGGCAATAGCTTTAGAATATGACGAGGCGGCTAATGATATTGTTGTTGATTTTCATACTTATGGTAAGGGATATGAAGCATTGATGACTCCTCACGGTGGTTTTCGTCATCCGGCTATACCGGAATCTTTTGAATATGAAGATTTTGGTAATGGTATTGTTCGTGCTCCTATCCATACTCTGATAAATGGGATGAATGTTTTCTCATTCGCAATATCCCGTCCTCCCAAATCTGTAGAGAAATTTTTGGCAGATTATAATATTAATCGCGATACGGATATTGATTACTTCTTAATTCACCAAGCTAATAAAATGATTGTTGATCGTATCGTTAAGAAGCTAAAACTTCCTCAGGAAAAGGTCCCTTATAATTTGGAAGAATTTGGAAATTTGGGAGGCGCTTCGATTCCTTCATTGATGGTGACACGACTTCGAGGACAATTATTGTCGAAGGAGACCACCTTGTTAATGTCTTCGTTTGGCTTAGGATTAACATGGGGAACCATGTGGATGAAGACAAAGCCAATGTGTGTACCTAATGTTGTGATAATGAATGGTAAAAATACAGATTTTTAAGTCAATGTAGACTTGGTAATATGATGGTGCACATTGTTATAAATGTAGAATTGTATTGAAAATATAAAAGTATATATTAATTTTTTTATAAACATATTATGGATAGGAATGATTTTATAGTAAAGTTTGCAGAACAGTTTGAAGAAACAGAACCTGGAAAAATAACTTATGAGACTCGTTTTAGAGATATTGAAGAATGGAGCTCTTTAGTTCATTTGTCAATAATTATGATGTTGGATAGAGAGTGTGATGCTGCTATTGATGAAGATGATTTTAATAAGTTGGAAACTGTAGAAGATATATTTAATTATATAAATAAGTAATTATGGGCTTTTTGCAATTTGAGGGAGTCGGTGTTTCCGGTATGTCTGCTTGCGTCCCTCGACGTATTATTCACAACTATGAATATACTGAGTTTTTCTCACAGGCAGAAGTAAAAGAGGTTGTTGATAAGATTGGTATTGTGGAACGTCGCTTTGTTGATGACAAGACTTGTAGCTCAGATTTATGCTTTGCTGCGGCAGAACGTTTAATAAGCGACATGAATATTGATAAATCAGAAATTGATATGTTGATATTTATTTCTCAGACTCCGGATTATCGTATGCCAGCCACTTCAGTAATATTGCAGGAACGTTTGGGATTGTCGCATAAGACAATTGCATTTGATATAAGTTTAGGTTGCTCTGCATTTATATATGGTTTGACGGTGGCTTATTCATATGCACAGCAACCTAATATACGTAAAGTGCTATTGCTAGATGGTGAGACTAGGTCGAAAGTTTACTCTCCTAAAGACCGGAAAACAGCGTTCTTATTTGGTGATGGTGGAGTTGCAGCGATAATAGAAAAAGGTGAGAAATATGGTAAATCATTTTTTTCTTTAAATTCTGATGGTTCTCGTGAATCTTTAATAAAGATAAATGCGGGTGGTTATCGAATTCCTAGTTCTTCAGAAACCGTTAAAGAGAAAGTTGTGGACGAATATGGCAATATCAGAACAGATGAACAAGGATACATGAAGGGAGGTGATGTATTTAACTTTGTTATTCGTGAGATACCTAATGATATTAAGGCAACATTAGAATTTGCTGGGATGAATATTCAAACTATGGATTATTATATATTTCATCAGGCAAATAATTTTATGAATTCTTATCTTGTAAGCAAGTTGAAAATTGATGTTGATAAGGTTCCTTCAACTATTAGTAAGTTTGGAAATGTTTCATCTGTATCTGTGCCGCTGACTATTGTTTCTGAATTAAAAGATAAACTTATAGGAAATCATACAATACTATTGAGTGCTTTTGGAGTTGGAATGACTTGGGCTACTGGTATTGTATCTATGAGTGATTGTTATGTAAGTGATATTGTGGAAATTTGATTTGTTATGAAGCATAATCCATTTTCTTTAGAGGGAAAAGTTGTTCTTGTCACTGGTGCTTCGTCAGGAATTGGAGCTCAATGTGCTATAGATTGTAGTAATATGGGAGCTCGTGTTATTCTTGTTGGCAGAAATGAAACAAGATTAAATGAAACTTTAACTCAAATGACAGGGGATGGTCATACTGCTATCTGTTATGATTTAGGAAATCTGAATGGTATTGCAGAGCTGGTTGAACAACTCCATAATAGTTATATACATATCGATGGGCTGATCCATGGGGCAGGGATTGAGAAGACTATACCTTTGAAATTTCTGTTACCACAGGATTATGAAGAAGTATGGCGAATAAATACTTTGAGTGCTTTTGAATTGATAAGATGTATATCCTCTATAAAGTACAAAAATACAGGTTGTCATTTTGTTCTGATATCTTCTATTGCATCTGTCATCGGAAGGTTAGGAGTAACTGCATATGCAGCTTCGAAAGGTGCTATGGTTGCTGCTGTGAAGCCGATGGCTCTTGAATTGGCTGCTAAACAGATGACTGTTAATTGTGTTTCACCTGGTACGGTTTTAACCCCAATGATGAACAAATATTTAAGTTCTTTATCAGAGGAGAACAAACAAAAAAGACTATCTGGTTTCCCTTTGGGAGTAGGTACGGTAAATGATGTGTCTAATGTTTGTACCTTTCTGTTGAGTAATGCAGCCCGCTGGATCACAGGGCAAAATATTGTGGTAGATGGCGGCTATACTATACAATAACAATTGTGATGAATCAAATCATTTTAAAAAAGACAACAGAACTGGCGGAAAATGAAATGGGGCAGATTTGTATCTTGTTTCATGAAATATTCCCTAAGCATTCAATGACTGTTGAATCCTTTCGCAATCGATATCTTCAAACTCCTTTAGGTTATTCTATCCATGCTTTATTAAAAGATGAACACGATATAGTAATTGGTAGTCATAATCTGGTTCCTTATTATTATGTTTTTAATGGGGTAAAAACATTGTTTGCCTATGGGGCTGGTACTATGATTAAGAAAGAGTATCGTAATTTTTTTACATATGAACGTTTGATCAGAGAAAGTCAAAAATATATTGTATCAAATGAAAAATGCTCCTTTCTGATGGGATTTCCCAATGCTAATGCCTATCCGATTCAGAAAAAAGGATTAAAAAGAAAGGATATTGGAAATCTATCTACTTATATATTACCAGTTAGGATTGGTAGCATCAAAAAACAATTTCGACTATTAAATTTTCTGTCCGTATTTTTTGCAGAATTATGGCTATACTTATCTGTACTTTCTTTCTCAACTAAAATCAACAGAGCTCTTGTTCATAAAGAGCGAATGTCTTTCAATAAGTTCAGATATTTAGAAAAGGAGGGAAAAACACCTAAATATTCTTTTATAGAGAATAAAGGAATACATGCAGTCTATCGTGTAATGGATTATGAAGGAATAAAAACAGCCTTTTTATTGGATGTATATCCTTTGTCGAAGAAAAACTTCGATTGGACTGTGAGAACTATATACAAACATTGTAGTACGCAATCCCTTGATATGATCATGTATGTCGGGCATCTTCCTTTTACACCAATGACTCTGATAAAAGTGCCAGAGAAATTAGAACCTAAAAAGTTTCATTTTGTAGGTACTATATTTGATCATGATTTGATAGATGAGAGGATATTTGATATTGAGAATTGGGAAGTAAGCCTTGCAGATTATGATTTAGTATAATTAAGATGGTAAAATGAATATATTATCTTTTGATATTGAGGAATGGTATATTGAAAAGCACTTTAAAGGCGGACGAAAAGAGAAATATCGTCAGTATGACAAGTTGTTTGATTGGATTTTGAATACACTTGACAAAAGTAATTCCAAAGCAACCTTTTTCTGTGTGGGCCAATTAGCTGTAGAGTTTCCGGAGGTGTTGAAAAGAATTTCTGATAATGGTCACGAAGTAGGTAGTCATTCAAATCGGCATCTGTGGATAAACAAGATGACTAGACAGGAATTTACAGAAGATACACGCATAGCTGTGCAAGAAATAGAGAACTTGATAGGCAAAAAAGTCAAAAGTTTCCGTGCACCGGCTTTCTCTATAGGAAAAGATAATGACTGGGCATTTGAAGTATTGGCGGAAAATGGGATTGAATATGATTGTTCCGTTTTTCCTGCTAGTCGGGATTTGGGAGGATTTCCCCAGTTTACTTCGACCATACCTTCGTTGGTTAAAAAGAACGATTATACGATTAAGGAGTTGCCAGTCTGTCCTGCCAGATTAATGGGAAAAGCGGTGCCATTTTCGGGTGGCGGCTATTTCAGATTAGTGCCATTGTGGTTACATAAGGAACTTATTAGTCGCATGGATTATGTGATGTTCTATTTTCATATCAATGATTTAATCGAACAGAGTTCAACGTTTATGACTAAACAGGAATTTGAAGAATACTATAAAGAACCTGGTACATTAAAGAACCGTATAACCCGTTATGTAAAGACAAACATAGGTAAAGGAGGAGCGTTGAATAAATTGGAGACGTTACTGGGGAATTATTCATTCTGTAATGTACAGCAAGCTGCTGAGTCAATAGATTGGAGTAAACAACCGTTAATTGAATTGTAGATTATGTATAAGAACGGATTAAAACGTGCGATAGATTTTCTTATAGTATTGTGTGCCTTGCTTATCATTTGGCCAATCTTACTTATTATTATCATTTTCCTTCATTTTGCAAATAAAGGTGCCGGTGTCTTCTTTACCCAGGCTCGTCCCGGGAAAAATGCCCAGATATTTAAGGCTATTAAATTTAAGACCATGACGGATGAACGGGACGCGGAAGGCAATCTGTTGCCGGATGACGTTCGTCTGACAAAGGTCGGAAAAATAGTTCGTTCTCTTTCCATAGATGAACTGCCGCAGTTAATCAACGTTCTAAAGGGAGATATGGCATTAGTAGGACCTCGTCCTTTGTTAATCAAGTATCTTCCTTTATATTCGGAAGAGCAATATCGCCGTCATGAAGTTCGTCCGGGAATTACGGGTTGGGCACAAGTGAATGGTCGGAATAGCATATCCTGGACTAAGAAATTTGAACTGGATGTTTGGTATGTGGATCATATCTCTTTCTGGCTGGATATAAAAATAATCTTCCTTACAATCAAAAAAGTATTTATTCGTGAAGGAATAAATATGGAAGGAAGTGCAACAACAGAACCATTTAATGGACATAATTAAATGTATATCCATCGGATCATAAACAGTGTATTTACTTCAAATACGTATATTCTTACAAGCGAGGGGAAGTCGGCTTTTTTAATAGACATCGGTGATGTTCAGCCTGTAAAGGAGTTGCTGGATAACGATGGGAAAGTTGTGAAAGCAGTATTCCTGACTCATACTCACTATGATCATATTTATGGGATCAGGGAACTGATAAAAGCATATCCGGATTGCATCATTTATACTTCCTCTTTTGGAAAGGAAGCTCTAGGTTCCGACAAGTTAAATTTCTCACGTTATCATAATGATCCCATTGTATGGACTGGAAATAATATCAGCATACTGGGAGAGGGTGATAAAATAGAAATTACTACTGGAAATGTTTTGGAAGTACTGGAGACGCCGGGGCATGATAAAAGTTGCTTAACTTATAAATTAGGTAATGATGTTTTTTCAGGCGATTCATATATTCCCGGTGTGAAAGTAATAGCTTCATTTCCGAACAGCCATAAAACGGATGCCGTAAAATCAAAAGAGCGTATTGTCCGCTTGGCGGATGGACGTAACTTGTACCCCGGACATGGAGATGCTTATATCCATTATAACGGTTGTATTGAACAGGGAGGCAACGGTTGAAGATACGCTTCGATCTGTTCTGGCTCAAACTTATCCTCACATAGAGTGCATTGTTGTTGACGGAGGTTCCGTAGATAATACCGTTTCTGCAATAGAAAAGTATGTTCCTTTGTTTGAAGGACGACTGAAATATATCAGTGAAGCAGATTCCGGTGTTTATGAAGCCATGAACAAAGGTTTGCGGATGGCTACGGGAGATGTTGTCGGTTATCTGAATTCTGACGATGTTTTTAAAGATCGGCATGTAATAGAAACAATGGCCCAAACTTTTGAACAACCGGAGATTGATGCTGTATTTGGGAATGTGTTGTATAGAAGAAGGAATGGCGAACGATTGCTTCGTAGATATTCGGGTAGTCATTTTAACCCTGGGATGTTGCCCTATGGCATAATGCCTCCTCATCCTTCTTTTTATGCAAGAAAATCGTGTTATATAAAGTCCGGAGGATTTAATACGAATTTCCGGATTGCCGGTGACTATGAATTATTTTTGCGTTTTTTCCTGAAAGAAAGGATTTGCTACCGGTATCTTGATCTTGACGTAGTAGTGATGCGCTTCGGTGGGATTAGCAATAGGAGTTTTTATAGTGTATTATGTGGGAATAGCATTGAACTTATGAAGGCATGCAGAATTAACGGTATATATACGAATTGGCTTATGCTTTTTTCCCGCTTTTTTATGAAAGTGGGAAGAGTTATCCGATGGTTGATAGTGCCTCATTATATTTGGCGGAAATAGCCATCCCTCTTTTTCGATTTATAGTTTTATAATCACATAAATTTTATGGACAAGAGAATTTATCTTTGCCTTGCTCACATGAGCGGCAAGGAGCAGGCTTTTATAAAGGAAGCTTTCGATACTAACTGGGTTGTTCCTTTGGGTCCCAACGTGAATGCTTTCGAAGATGAACTGAAACATTTTGTAGGACAGGATAAGGAAGTTGTAGCTTTATCTGCGGGTACGGCAGCCATCCATCTGGGATTAATCCAACTTGGTGTAGGAGCCGGTGATGAGGTTATCTGCCAGTCGTTTACGTTCTGTGCGTCGGCCAATCCTGTAGCTTACCAGGGAGCTAAACCTGTGTTTGTCGACAGTGAGGAGGATACCTGGAATATGGACCCTGTTTTGCTGGAAGAAGCTATCAAGGACAGAATCGCAAAGACGGGTAAGAAGCCGAAAGCTATTCTTCCTGTTCATCTTTACGGTATGCCTGCCAGGATTGATGAGATTTGCGCGATAGCCGCTAAATATGATATTCCAGTGCTGGAGGATGCTGCGGAAGCTTTAGGTTCTGAGTTTAAGGGGCAGAAGTGCGGTACTTTCGGTACCTTTGGCGTGTTGTCTTTTAACGGTAATAAGATGATTACTACTTCGGGTGGCGGGGCTTTGATCGTTCCTGATGAAAGCGCCAAGAAGCAGACGATGTTTTATGCTACGCAGGCTCGTGAACCTTTCCCTCATTACCAGCATGAAAAGATCGGTTACAATTATCGTATGAGTAATATTTGTGCGGGTATCGGTCGTGGTCAGATGACTGTATTGGATGAGCATATTGCGCATCACCGTCATGTACATGCTCTTTACGAGAATGCTTTTGAAGGTGTGGACGGTATAACGTTGAAATCTAATCCTGATGGTCGTTTCAATGCTAATTATTGGCTGTCTACGATTCTGATAGATCCAGTGAAGACGGGTACTAACTATGATGAGGTCCGGCGTAAACTGGATGAACAGGGGATTGAGACCCGCCCTTTGTGGAAACCTATGCATCTTCAGCCTGTCTATGCAACTAATCCTTGTTATGTGAATGGTGTTTCTGAGCGTTTGTTTAATATGGGTTTATGTATTCCTGCCGGTCCTTGGGTGACGGATGAAGATGTGGCTTATATTGTAGAGCAGATAAAGGCATGTTGTAAAGGATAATAGTTGTTATTTAGAGGTAATGACTATTTAAAAACAACTTTGATAGAATGTAAAGAGCTATTTCTGAATTTCAGGAGTAGCTCTTTTTTTGTTTGGTAGAATAGGGATGATTTTGATTAATAAGCATTATCTTTGCCATCCCTTTAATAATTCATAGTATTAAAAAATGGCAGAACAGAGAAAAGCTCCCCGAAGCAATAGTAAGGCAAAAATACAGCCCGTAAATGACTACGGACGTATCCAGCCGCAAGCGCCGGAACTGGAAGAGGCTGTATTGGGAGCATTGATGATAGAGAAAGACGCTTATTCGTTGGTAAGTGAAATTCTTCGTCCGGAGTCTTTTTATGAGCACCGGCACCAGTTGATTTATTCCGCTATCACCGACCTGGCTGTGAATCAGAAGCCGGTGGATATCCTTACGGTAAAGGAGCAACTTGCTAAACGCGGTGATTTGGAGGAAGTGGGCGGTCCGTTTTATATTACTCAGTTAAGTAGTAAGGTTGCCTCTTCAGCGCATATTGAATATCACGCCCGCATCATTGCACAGAAGGCATTGGCTCGAGAATTGATTACATTTACCAGCAATGTTCAGAGTAAAGCTTTCGATGAAACCCTGGACGTAGATGATCTGATGCAGGAAGCTGAAGGAAGATTGTTTGAAATCTCCCAGCAGAACATGAAGAAGGATTATACACAGATTAATCCTGTTATTGCCGAAGCGTATCAGTTAATTCAGATTGCAGCTGCCCGTACGGACGGTTTAAGTGGTTTGGAGAGCGGTTTTACCAAACTTGACAAGATGACTTCCGGTTGGCAAAGATCCGACCTTATTATTATTGCTGCCCGTCCGGCCATGGGAAAGACGGCATTCGTACTTTCTATGGCAAAGAATATTGCGGTGAATTATCGTAATCCGGTAGCTGTGTTCTCTCTTGAAATGAGTAACGTGCAGTTGGTGAATCGTTTGATCTCCAATGCGTGCGAAATTCCGAGTGAGAAAATTAAGAGCGGACAGCTGGCGGATTATGAATGGCAACAGCTGGATTATAAGTTGCGTGATCTTTTGGATGCTCCGCTGTATGTAGATGATACACCTTCATTGTCAGTGTTTGAACTTCGTACAAAAGCTCGACGCCTGGTACGCGAACATGGAGTGAGGATTATTATTATCGACTACCTCCAGTTGATGAATGCGAGCGGAATGTCATTTGGTAGCCGTCAGGAAGAGGTAAGTACGATTTCACGTTCGTTGAAGGGATTGGCGAAGGAGCTGAATATTCCGATTATTGCCTTGTCACAGTTGAATCGTGGTGTGGAAAGTCGTGAAGGTGAAGAAGGTAAGCGCCCGCAGTTAAGTGACCTGCGTGAGTCGGGAGCCATTGAGCAGGATGCCGATATGGTGTGTTTTATTCACCGTCCTGAATATTATAAGATTTATACCTCACAAGATGGAACCGATTTACGCGGTATGGCAGAAATTATTATTGCCAAGCATCGTAACGGTGCGGTAGGTGATGTCCGTTTGCGTTTTATCGGTCAGTACACCCGTTTCCAGAATCCGGAAGATGATATGGTGATTCCGCATCCGGCAGAAGGTGGTGGGGCAACCTTTGGTTCTAAAATGAATGCAGTAAGTGATGGCAGTGTGCCGCCTCCGGCTGAGTTTGCCCCTCAAACAGACAATCCGTTTGGTGGGGTGGGATCGGATGGACCGTTGCCATTCTAAATTAACGGTAAAATTACATAAGCATTTTAATATTGCAGCCGGAATTACTTTTTATCATGTAGTTTCGGCTGTTTTCATTATTTTCTTGATGGATAATTCCCTGTCATCCAAAAAAACTTTGTAATTTTGCGGGTCACTTTTGGAAACAATAAAAAATTAATGATATGAATATCTCTTATAATTGGTTGAAGGAGTATGTCGATTTCGATTTGACACCGGAAGAAGTTGCTGCTGCATTGACTTCTATTGGCTTGGAAACGGGAAGTGTAGAAGAAGTGCAAACGATTAAAGGAGGACTGGAAGGTCTCGTAATCGGTGAAGTGTTGACATGCATTCCTCATCCAAATTCAGACCACATGCATGTGACTACTGTGAATTTGGGGCAGGGAGAGCCTGTGCAGATAGTATGCGGTGCACCGAATGTGGCTGTCGGCCAGAAAGTGGTAATTGCTACTTTGGGTACAAAACTCTATGACGGGGATGAATGCTTTACGATCAAGAAGTCAAAACTCCGTGGTGTTGAGTCCAACGGTATGATTTGTGCTGAAGATGAAATAGGCATCGGTACGGATCATGCAGGTATCATCATTTTGCCGGCTGATGCGGTTCCGGGAACCCTTGCCAAAGATTATTATAATATCAAGAGCGACTATGTGCTGGAAGTGGATATCACTCCGAATCGTGCCGATGCTTGTTCGCATTATGGTGTAGCTCGTGACTTGTATGCTTATCTAGTGCAAAACAACAAACCGACTTCTCTGAAGAAACCGTCTGTAGATGCCTTTGCCGTTGAGAATCATGATCTGGATATCAAAGTTACAGTTGAAAACAGTGAAGCTTGTCCTCGCTATGCCGGTGTAACGGTGAAGGGTGTAACGGTAAAAGAAAGTCCGGAATGGTTGCAAAATAAACTCCGTATCATCGGACTGCGTCCTATCAATAATGTAGTGGATATCACAAATTACATTGTTCATGCATTCGGCCAGCCATTACACTGTTTTGATGCAGACAAAATTAAAGGTGGCGAAGTAGTGGTGAAGACAATGCCTGAAGGTACTCCGTTTGTCACGTTGGATGGAGTGGAACGTAAATTATCTGATCGTGACCTGATGATTTGTGACACGGAAAAACCGATGTGTATTGCCGGTGTATTCGGTGGTCTGGATTCCGGTTCTACGGAAACTACCAAAGATGTCTTCATTGAAAGCGCTTATTTCCATCCGACATGGGTTCGTAAGACAGCTCGTCGTCATGGACTGAATACAGATGCTTCTTTCCGCTTTGAAAGAGGTATTGACCCCAATATCACTATTTACTGTTTGAAATTGGCTGCCATGATGGTGAAAGAACTGGCCGGCGGTACTATTTCTTCTGAAATAAAGGATGTTTGTGCTGTTCCTGCTCAGGATTTCATCGTAGAGTTATCTTATGAGAAGGTGCATTCGTTGGTAGGTAAAGTGATTCCGGTGGAGACAATCAAGAGCATTGTTACCAGTCTGGAAATGAAAATAACCGATGAGACAGCAGAAGGATTGACTTTGGCGGTTCCCCCTTATCGTGTAGACGTGCAACGCGATTGTGATGTTATTGAAGATATCCTCCGTATTTATGGATATAATAATGTAGAAATACCGTCTACGCTGAAGTCTAGCTTGACTACGAAGGGCGAACATGATAAGTCTAACAAGCTGCAGAACCTGGTAGCTGAACAGTTGGTTGGTTGTGGCTTCAATGAGATTCTGAATAACTCTCTGACACGTGCCGGCTATTATGACGGTATGGAAACTTATCCTTCCAAAAATCTGGTAATGCTGCTGAATCCGTTGAGTACAGACCTGAATGCTATGCGTCAGACTTTGTTGTTCGGTGGATTGGAAAGTATCTCTCATAATGCTAACCGTAAGAATGCCGACCTGAAATTCTTCGAATTCGGAAATTGCTATTATTTCGATGAAGAAAAGAAGAACCCCGAAAAGTCATTGGCTGCTTATACCGAAAATTATCATCTCGGGTTGTGGGTAACGGGTAAGAAAGTAGCCAATTCATGGGCGCATGCTGATGAAGAAAGCTCTGTATATGAGTTGAAGGCTTACGTAGAGAATATTTTCCTGCGTTTAGGACTGAATATGAGAAATCTGGTTGTAGGTAACCTGACGGATGATATTTATGCTGCTGCCTTGTCTGTACAGACTAAGGGCGGAAAGCGTCTTGCTACATTCGGCATCGTAACGAAGAAGATTCTGAAAGCGTTCGACATTGACAATGAAGTATATTACGCTGACCTGAATTGGAAAGAGCTGATGAAAGCTATCCGTTCTGTAAAGATCAGCTATACGGAAATCTCCAAATTCCCGGCTGTGAAGCGTGACCTTGCCTTGTTGATTGATAAGAAAGTGCAGTTTGCCGAAATAGAGAAGATTGCTTATGAAACCGAGAAGAAGTTGCTGAAAGAAGTATCTCTCTTCGATGTTTATGAAGGTAAGAATCTGGAAGCCGGCAAAAAATCGTATGCTGTCAGTTTCCTGTTGCAGGATGAAACGCAGACACTGAACGATAAGATGATCGATAAGATCATGTCGAAACTCGTGAAGAATCTGGAAGATAAGTTGGATGCAAAACTTCGCTAATTGATAGTTAAACAATTAATAATTAAACATTAAAATATAATTCCAATGGGAAGAGCGTTTGAATATAGAAAAGCTGCCAAATTGAAAAGATGGGGTCACATGGCAAAGACCTTTACAAGACTGGGTAAACAAATTGCTATTGCAGTAAAGGCTGGTGGTCCGGAACCGGAAAATAATCCGACTTTGCGTTCGGTTATCGCTACTTGTAAGCGTGAGAATATGCCGAAGGATAACATTGACCGTGCTATCAAGAATGCAATGGGTAAGGACCAGAGCGATTATAAAGGAATGACTTATGAAGGATACGGTCCTCACGGTATTGCTGTATTCGTAGATACGTTGACTGACAATACTACCCGTACAGTTGCCGATGTACGTTCCGTATTCAATAAGTTTGGTGGAAACCTAGGTACTATGGGATCATTAGCTTTCCTGTTCGATCATAAGTGTATGTTTACTTTCAAGAAGAAAGACGGCATAGATATGGAAGAACTCATTCTTGACCTGATTGACTACGATGTAGATGATGAGTTTGAAGAGGATGAAGAAGAAGGGACAGTCACTATCTATGGCGATCCGAAGAGCTATGCGGCTATCCAGAAACATCTGGAAGAATGTGGCTTTGAGGATGTCGGTGGTGAATTTACTTATATTCCGAACGATACGAAAGAGGTGACTCCCGAGCAACGTGAAACTTTGGACAAGATGATAGAACGTCTCGAAGAGTTTGATGATGTGCAAACAGTTTATACCAACATGAAGCCGGAGGGTAGTGAAGAGTAATGAAGTATACTTATAAGACTCAAGGTACATGTAGTTCTCACATTGAATTGGAAATAGAAGATAATATAATAACGGATATTGCGTTTTGGGGAGGTTGCAACGGAAATTTGCAAGGTCTTTCCCGTTTAGTGAAAGGAATGTCGGTAAATGATGTGATTTCCCGTCTGGAAGGGGTTCGTTGCGGAAGACGTTCGACTTCTTGTCCAGATCAGTTGTGTCGGGCACTGCATGAAATGGGATTCTAACTGAATTCCTGTACTTTTAAAAATATAGGTTGGCCCCCGGTATTGTACAATGCCGGGGGCTTCTTTTTTGAACTGAAAGTGTGGCTCGCTTGTTATTATTTCGTAATTTTACGCCATTAAAAGAACGAACAATGAAAAATATTCTGAAAGACTTGAAGCGTAGGGACCACAAGCGTTATTTGGGTGGTCTGGACGTTTTTAAATATATTGGTCCCGGGCTGCTTGTTACAGTCGGTTTTATTGATCCGGGAAACTGGGCTTCCAACTTTGCTGCGGGTTCCGAATTTGGGTATTCCCTGCTTTGGGTGGTAACTTTATCAACGATCATGTTGATTGTATTGCAGCATAATGTGGCTCACTTGGGCATTGTTACAGGTTTGTGTTTATCGGAAGCCGCTACGAAATATACGCCTAAATGGGTTTCACGTCCAATTCTGGGTACTGCGGTGTTGGCATCCATATCAACTTCTCTTGCCGAAATACTGGGAGGTGCAATTGCCTTGGAAATGCTTTTTGATATTCCTATTATATGGGGAGCCATATTGACAACCGTTTTTGTCGTCATCATGCTTTTTACGAACTCATATAAGAAGATAGAGCGTTCCATTATTGCCTTTGTTTCCGTTATCGGATTATCCTTTATTTATGAGTTGTTTCTGGTGAAGATTGACTGGCCGATGGCTGTGGAAGGATGGGTGACACCTGCTTTTCCGGAAGGAAGCATGCTGATTATTATGAGCGTGTTGGGAGCAGTGGTGATGCCGCATAACTTATTCCTGCATTCGGAGGTGATTCAGAGCCATGAATATAATAAGCAAGATGATAGTTCTATTCGTAAGGTTTTGAAGTATGAGTTGTTTGATACGCTCTTCTCTATGATTGTGGGATGGGCTATCAATAGTGCTATGATATTGCTGGCTGCTGCTACTTTCTTTAAAAGTGGTATTCAGGTTGAAGAACTGCAACAGGCGAAGTCTTTGCTGGAGCCTTTGCTTGGAAACAGTGCCGCGGTTGTCTTTGCTCTGGCTTTGCTGATGGCGGGTATTTCATCTACCATTACAAGTGGCATGGCGGCGGGTTCTATCTTTGCCGGTATCTTCGGAGAATCCTATCACATCAAGGATAGTCACTCGCAGGTGGGTGTGATCCTTTCATTGGGTATCGCCTTGTTGCTGATATTCTTCATCGGCGATCCTTTTAAAGGACTGTTGATTTCGCAAATGGTGCTGAGTATACAGTTGCCTTTTACCGTTTTCCTGCAAGTCGGGTTGACATCTTCGCGTAAGGTAATGGGGCAGTATGTCAACAGTAAATGGAGCAGTTTCGTACTTTACGCTATTGCGGGTGTCGTGACTGTATTGAATATTATGTTATTAATATCTGAATTATCATGAAACAGGAACGTTTGAACAGCCGCTTTTTGAAAGTACTGCCCATGAGTGCAGAAGAGCATGGAAATGGAGGCCGCAATCTGAACATTGCCTACTCTTTTACTGAAACCCCTTTTGGGGAAATATTAGTAGCTTCTACTTCTAAGGGAATCTGTTATCTGGCTTTTGTTACTGAGGGTCGGGATGCTGTATTGGATGAATTGAAGCATATCTTTCCGCATGCTGCCTACAGAGAGCATAGAGATGAACTTCAGCAAAAGACGGTTAATGCTGTCCTGTCTATAGATAAAGAGAATATTGATGTGTTGCCATTACACCTGAAAGGAACAGAATTTCAGCTGAGTGTATGGAAAGAGCTGCTGAATATCCCCTTGGGGGGTATTACCTCATACAGAAAAATTGCGCAGAAATTGCAAAAGCCGAATGCTTGTCGTGCTGTTGGCTCCGCTGTTGGCGATAATCCTGTATCGGTACTTATACCCTGTCACCGGGTGTTGCGTACGGATGGTGGATTAGGAGGTTATCATTGGGGACTGGAACGCAAAGTGAAACTTCTGGAATGGGAGAAAACTCTTAATAAATAAGATAAAAATAAACGATCATATGAAAATTATTACATATAATGTAAACGGGCTGCGTGCAGCTGTTAGTAAAGGTTTGCCGGAATGGCTGGAACAGGAACAAGCTGATGTAGTATGCATTCAGGAAACCAAATTGCAACCGGACCAATATCCGGAAGAAGCACTGAGTACATTGGGGTATAAGCATTATCTCTATTCTGCGCAGAAGAAGGGGTATAGCGGAGTAGCCATCTTGACTAAAAGAGAGCCGGACCATGTGGAATATGGCATGGGGATAGAAGAATATGATAATGAAGGACGTTTTATCCGTGCCGATTTTGGCGATATATCCGTCGTAAGTGTTTATCATCCTTCAGGAACGAGTGGTGACGAACGCCAGGCATTTAAGATGGTGTGGTTGGAGAAGTTCCAGGAGTACGTGACGGAGCTGCGAAAATCACGTCCGAAACTTATACTTTGCGGAGATTATAATATCTGCCATGAACCGATAGATATTCATGATCCTATTCGTAACGCTACTAATAGTGGTTTCTTGCCCGAAGAACGGGAATGGATGACGCGTTTTCTGAATGCCGGTTTTATCGATACTTTCCGTTTGTTGCATCCCGAACAGCAGGAATATACGTGGTGGAGTTATCGTTTCAACTCCCGCGCAAAGAATAAAGGATGGCGTATTGATTATTGTATGGTGACCGAACCTGTTCGCCCGTTACTGAAAGAGGCGCGTATTCTGAATGATGCTGTGCATTCTGATCATTGTCCCATGTTGTTGGATATAGAAGGTTAAAAAAGAAGGATAAGGTAATGTTTGAAGAAAGAATAGAGAAAGCGGTAGAGTTTTTTAAGAGTGGTTATAATTGTTCCCAGTCTGTGGTGCTTGCTTTTGCCGACATGTATGGATTTACGCAAGAACAGGCAGCGCGTATGGCAGCTTCCTTCGGTGGAGGTATCGGTCGTATGCGTCAGACTTGTGGCGCTGCATGCGGTATGTTTCTGCTTGCCGGACTGGAAACCGGAGCGACTGATCCCAAAGATCGTGAAGGAAAAGGGGCCAATTATGCAGTAGTACAGGAATTGGCTGCCGAGTTTAAGAAACGGAACGGCTCTACAATTTGTGCTGAATTATTGGGGTTGAAGAAGCCGGAAGGAGTGTCTACTCCCGAAGAACGCACCGACCAATATTATGCTAAACGTCCGTGTGTCAGGATGGTGGAAGAAGCTGCCCGCATTTGGGCGGAATATCTTGAAAACAGACCGTCTATTTAATGTAAACAAACCATCAGTTTCGCTTGAATGAATCATTCTTTTTGGTCTGACCTGCTGAAAAAATGCTCTTTTTATGACATATAACATAAAAAAACAGATAATAATGTGTTATATAACATAAATATAACTATCTTTGCCGCTGAAATAAAATCTGAACCTCACCAATGAGAGAATTTAGATTAAAGCATGTATAACTAAAAACAAAAAGAAAATGTTAAAAGAAAAAGCTGGTGAAACTGCAGGAAAAATTTGGAGTGCTCTGAATGAGACTGAAGGTTTAACTGCTAAACAAATCAAGAAAGCAACTAAGTTGGTAGACAAAGATTTGTTCTTGGGCCTTGGCTGGTTGTTGAGAGAAGACAAGATTTCGACTCAGGAAGTAGAAGGCGAACTGTTTGTTAAGTTGGTTTAAGAGAGAGTGACATTTATCTTATAAAAAGAAGCGTTGGTACATTTATATGTTATCAACGCTTCTTTTTATGTTCTATTCCATTGGTGAGAGAGATGTCTAGGGAGCCAGTCTTTCCTGTTTCCAGCTACCATCTTTCTGAAGTATATACTGAATGCGGTCGTGCAGGCGGCTTTCCCGTCCCTGCCAGAATTCAAAGCGGGTAGGAGTTACGGCAAAACCACCCCAGTTGTCGGGACGGCTGATTTCATGTCCCGCCAGTTTGAAGACCTCTTTTACGAAAGCCCGCATAATCTCCATACGGCTACTTATCACCTGGCTTTGCGGAGATATTCTTGCCCCTATCTTGCTTTTATAGGGTCTGCTGGAAAAGTAAGTGTCCGACACTTTGCCGGGGCACTTTTCGGCTTTGCCTTCAATGTGTACCTGCCTTTCCAATTTGTGCCATACAAAAGAGAGGGAAATATATGGGTTGCCAGCCAATTGTCTCCCTTTCCGGCTTTCATAATTAGTAAAGAATATAAATTTGTTGTTTTCCACTCCTTTCAGCAGAACGGTGCGTGTGGAGGGATGTCCTTCGGCCGAAACAGTTGCTACTATCATGGCGGTGGGCTCGTCCGCATTGTGGGCAATGGCATCATTCAACCATTCTTCGAATTGCTCAAAAGGATTGTCATTGATAGTACATTGTCTCAATTTACCTTTGGTATACTCTTTTCTGATCTCGGATATTTTAGTTTCCATATTTTCTACTTTGTTGTTGTATTTGGGGGATGCAAGAGTGATCCCTATTATTTCTGTGTCGGATAAAGCGGATTGCCGGATTCATCTACTTCGGTCCAGTCTTTGATGCTGACATTGGGGAACGATACGGAATTTCCGTCTATGATGGCACTGAAGACGTACGAAAATCCTCCTGCCAGTTTACCCGGAATGGGAATGCCTACGGTATAGGTACGCGGAGTCGTTTCTCCGTCTGCCAATATCTTTAATGTCAAAGACATGGGGCTTGTAGCTTTTGTCGGTAGGACGATGGCCTGCGTGAGAAAACCGTTTTTCCCCATAGTGAGCGGAGTGGTATCATAGGTAAAGGTGGATTCAATAATTCCGGTCTGTATATCGAGAGTGGCCCCCGGGGTGGGTGGAAGTATGCTTGCTGAAATCAGGCTGTCCAGTTTTATACCGTCGCCGGCTGACAAATCAACTACAACCTGAGTGGCGACATGTTGGAATACAATGGGCATATGGATTTGTGACGTTGTGACGTCCTGATCCAGATTTTCCCACCATAGGTAGTCAATACCATTCTTTAGCGGAGCGGATATTCCATCTATCAGGTCTGGAGGATAAACGGATGAGTTTTCAGAAAACGCATACATATTATATGATCCGTTACTCAAATACATTTTATATCCTTTCAATCCGGTCAATACACCTGCGGAAGCGGTTGAATACAAACCTTCGGCAAAAGGGGCATCGAAATTCCTGTCTGTAGTTTCAAAGGCATAAATCTGACTTACCAGACCTTTAGGCATGGGCGACATGGATCTGGTTACTTTACGACTTTCGAGTGAAGCGGAAAAGGTGATGAGCGCATCTTCTTTCTCTGGAGGCTGATTGTTGTCGGATTCATTGTTTTCGGGCGATGAGCCATAAATGATTATCTCATTCTTGGAGCATCCGGCCAATAATAGGAGGGAACACGCAAAAATAATAAATTCTTTCATTTCAGTTATTCAGTTTAGGTTATTATGCATACATAACAGTGGGATGATAGAATAGTTTTAGGATATATAGACATTTACGACCTTGGATATTGAATAAATCACTTTCAAAACCTCATATTTTTCATTATCTTTGCGCCCGCAAAAGGAGGCGAGCCCGTTGCGAGATATTACCATTTTGTTTTGCGACTGTACTACGAGTTATTCAGCCTCATTTTGTAATATACTTATTTATAGATAGATAATTGTAGAAAATGAAGAATATACGTAACTTTTGCATTATTGCCCACATTGATCATGGTAAGTCTACTTTAGCTGACCGTCTGCTTGAATTTACCAACACCATACAAGTGACCGGAGGACAGATGCTGGATGATATGGATCTGGAAAAAGAGAGAGGTATCACCATTAAGAGCCATGCTATTCAGATGGAGTATACGTACAAAGGTGAAAAGTATGTTCTGAATCTGATTGATACTCCGGGACACGTAGACTTTTCGTATGAAGTTTCCCGTTCTATTGCTGCTTGTGAAGGTGCGTTGCTGATTGTAGATGCTTCGCAAGGTGTACAGGCACAAACGATTTCCAATCTTTATATGGCAATAGAGCATGATCTGGAAATTATTCCGGTTATCAATAAGTGCGATATGGCGAGTGCCATGCCCGAAGAAGTGGAAGACGAAATTGTAGAGTTGCTTGGTTGCAAACGTAGTGAGATCATCCGTGCTTCCGGTAAGACGGGTATGGGCGTAGAAGAAATTCTGGCTGCGGTTATTGAGCGTATTCCCCATCCTAAAGGAGACGAGGAAGCACCTTTGCAGGCTTTGATCTTCGACTCCGTATTCAATTCTTTCCGTGGTATCATCGCTTACTTCAAGATTGTGAACGGAGTGATCCGTAAGGGAGATAAGGTGAAATTCTTCAATACCGGTAAAGAATATGATGCCGATGAAATCGGTGTGCTCAAGATGGAAATGGTGGCGCGTCAGGAACTGCGTACTGGTGACGTGGGATACATTATTTCCGGCATTAAAACCTCTAAAGAGGTAAAAGTGGGAGATACGATTACCCACATTGCCCGCCCGTGTAAAGAAGCTATTGCAGGTTTCGAGGAAGTGAAGCCGATGGTTTTTGCGGGTGTATATCCCATTGAGGCGGAAGACTTTGAAGACTTGCGTTCTTCTTTGGAAAAGCTGCAATTGAACGATGCATCACTGACTTTCCAGCCCGAATCTTCATTGGCACTGGGCTTTGGATTCCGTTGCGGATTTCTGGGACTGTTGCACATGGAGATTGTGCAGGAGCGTCTTGATCGTGAATTCGACATGAACGTGATAACTACTGTACCGAACGTTTCTTATAATATTTACGACAAACAAGGGCATATGACAGAGGTGCATAACCCTGGAAGTATGCCCGATCCTACTCTGATCGATCACATTGAGGAGCCTTATATCCGTGCTTCCGTTATCACAACTACAGATTATATCGGTCCCATCATGACCTTGTGTCTGGGTAAACGCGGTGAACTGGTGAAGCAGGAATATATTTCCGGCAATCGTGTGGAGATCTATTATGACATGCCTTTGGGAGAAATTGTGATTGACTTTTATGATAAGTTGAAAAGTATCTCGAAAGGATATGCTTCTTTTGATTACCATGCCAGCGGTTTCCGCCCGTCCAAGTTGGTAAAACTGGACATTTTGCTGAACGGCGAACCGGTGGACGCTCTTTCAACACTGACACATTTCGACAATGCTTATGATTTGGGACGCCGCATGTGCGAGAAGTTGAAAGACCTGATTCCGAGACAGCAATTTGATATTGCTATCCAAGCGGCTATCGGAGCTAAAATCATTTCTCGTGAGACGATTAAGGCGGTGCGCAAAGATGTTACGGCGAAGTGCTACGGTGGCGACGTCAGCCGTAAGAGAAAGTTGCTGGAGAAGCAGAAAAAAGGAAAGAAACGTATGAAACAGATTGGTAATGTGGAAGTGCCGCAGAAAGCGTTCCTTGCGGTGTTGAAATTAGATTAATATAAAAAAGTATAAAAGCTGATTCATATTAGTCCGGGGATTGTTCTCTTTCTGTAGGACTGTCTTGACAATCCCTTTGTTTTGAAAATTCTAACTAATAATAAATGAGAAAAGTTCTATCGTTTTCGGCCTTCCTGGTGGTAGGTCTCTTTATAGCGCAATATCTGCCTGCATGGTCAGGAAGTGATTATGGTATGGTGAAAACTGTATCTAATGTGTTACTATATATTTGTCTGGGATTCATTATGATCAATGTGGGACGTGAGTTTGAGGTGGACAAGTCCCGATGGGCAAACGTACGCAAAAGATTATTTCGTTGCTATGGCTACGGCCGCCATGCCTTGGTTTCTGATTGCTATTTACTATATTTTTGTTTTACTTCCGCCGGAATACTGGAATAGTTGGGAGGCATGGAAAGAAAACTTGTTACTGAGTCGTTTTGCGGCTCCTACTTCCGCAGGTATATTATTCACTATGTTGGCTGCTATCGGACTAAAGTCCAGCTGGATCTACAAGAAGATTCAGGTGCTGGCCATCTTTGATGATTTGGATACCATCCTCTTGATGATTCCTTTGCAAATAATGATGATCGGACCTCGCTGGCAGTTGCTGGTAATTATCCTTATCGTCTTTCTGTTGCTTTCCTTCGGTTGGAAAAAACTGAGTAAATACAATATGCGGCAGGATTGGAAAGCCATTCTGTTTTATTCCGTTCTGGTGTTTGCCGCCACTCAATCGCTTTATCTTATTACAAAGAACTTATATGGAGAAGATGCCAGCATTCATATTGAGGTGTTGCTTCCGGCATTCGTTCTGGGTATGGTCATGAAACATAAGGATATTGATACGGCTTGGGAACGTAAAGCTTCAACCGGAATTTCATTTATCTTCATGTTCCTGGTTGGTATGAGTATGCCTCCGCTTCAGGGAATCAGTCTCCCTGGTGATACGGGGCTGGCCTCTATAACCGGTTCTCAGGAGATGATGCCTTGGGCATTGATTATTGTACATGTGGTAATTGTATCGTTACTTTCCAATGTAGGTAAGTTATTTCCAGTATTCTTCTACCGCGACCGTAAATTGAGCGAACGTCTGGCACTTTCCATTGGTATGTTTACCCGTGGTGAGGTAGGGGCAGGAGTTATTTTCATTGCGTTGGGTTACAACTTGGGTGGTCCGGCATTAGTAATTTCTGTGCTTACTATTGTGTTAAATTTAATATTAACAGGTGTATTTGTACTTTGGGTTAAAAAGTTAGCGTTAATGAGCTATCAGGAATAGCTCGTTAACGGTGTCGGGATATCCCTTTGGAAATCTAATACTTAAATCGAACATATGATTATTCTACGTACTGTGAAAAACTTTTCGGCACTGAATGTGGCGGCGAGTATTTTATTATTCCTGACTGCTATTCTGGCAGCTATTGTTGCCAATTCTTCATTGGCTCCTGTGTATCAGAGTTTCCTGTCGCAGGAGTTGCATTTGCGTATAGGTGATTTTAACTTGCTTTCGCATGGCGGTCATAATCTGACCATGATTGAGTTTATCAATGACTGTCTGATGACGATTTTCTTTTTAGCTGTGGGATTAGAGATAAAACGCGAGTTACTGGTAGGAGAGTTATCCTCTTTCAGGAAAGCTATTCTGCCGTTCATTGCAGCATGTGGAGGAATGATATTTCCGGTTCTGGTTTATTATTTTCTGGTAACTCCCGGTACTCCTGAAACACAAGGCATGGCTATTCCTATGGCTACGGACATTGCCTTCTCATTGGGAGTGCTTAGTCTGCTGGGCAAGCGCGTACCGTTGAGTCTGAAGATTTTCCTGACTGCTTTTGCTGTGGTAGATGATATTGGTGGTATTTTGGTGATTGCCATTTTTTATAGCTCCGAGGTTGCTTACGGTTATTTGATTGTAGCTGCCATACTTTATACGTTCTTATATTATATGGGAAAGTTTGGTATGACACAGAAGATCTTCTTTCTTTTCTTTGGCATTATTATCTGGTATTTATTCCTGCAATCTGGCATCCACAGCACAATATCCGGTGTGATACTTGCATTTGTGATCCCCGCCCGTCCACGGCTGGATGCGGGTAAATATATCCGGCGTATCCGGGCTATTGTCAGCTCTTTCCCGGTGGTACAATCTGATAACATTGTATTGACAAACGAACAGATTGCTACATTAAAGCAAGTGGAGCGGGCTTCGGATCGTGTGATAAGTCCTTTACAATCTTTGGAGGATAACTTGCATGGAGCTGTGAATTTTGTCATTCTTCCTTTATTTGCTTTTGCCAATGCAGGAGTTGTTTTTAGCGGTGGCGGAGAAGTTATAGGAAATGTAGGTCTTGCTGTTGGCTTAGGTCTTCTTTGGGGGAAGTTTTTGGGAATTTATCTTTTCACCTGGCTGACTATTAAAAGCGGGCTTGCCCGTATGCCCGAAGGTATGAACTGGAAAAATATTGCAGGCGTGTCATTGCTGGGTGGCGTTGGATTTACGGTGTCATTGTTCATAGCCAATCTTTCTTTCTCTGATGCTTATCCGGAACTGCTGAATCAAGCTAAATTCGGTGTGTTGTGTGGTACTATTATTGCCGGAATACTGGGATATGTAGTACTGAACCAGGTATTGCCAAAGAAAAAGAAAGTATAAATAAGAGTACGAAACCTATCTTCGTATTGCAAAAGAAGTTTCATTGCTTGAAACCATTAGTTCCAAGCGATGGAACTCTCAGTTTCAAGGCATGAAACTTTCAGTTCCAAACGGTGAAACTGTTGGTTTCAAATGATGAAACATCTTGTTTCTTATAATGAACTTACATTCAGGACTGAATGTATTTGATTTCTCTTCTGCTGCAAACAATCCTTGCCCTTATACTTCTTCTCTTTTTCTATATATAATAAGGTGTATTTACTATCTACTAATAATATTAGTTAAACTACTTGTTTTGTTAGTTGAATAACTAATAGCATTAGTTGTTTGTTTAAAACTAATTCCTATCTTTGCGTTGTTCACCCAAATAAACCTGAAAATATTATGAAACGATTAACTGTTAAAGAAGAGGAAATCATGCAAATGTTCTGGGAACATGGTCCGATGTTTGTTCGTGAATTGCTGGCTTTTTATGAAGAGCCGAAACCTCATTATAATACCGTATCTACCTTAGTTAGAGGATTAGAGGAAAAAGGCTTTGTGAAATACAAGGCCTATGGTAACACGTATCAGTACTATGCGGCTGTTTCCGATAAAGAATATAAGCGTTCTGCACTGAATGACGTAGTAGCCCAATACTATAATAACTCTTATACCAATGTTGTATCTACATTTATTGAAGAAGAGGGTATGTCGGTAGACGAGTTAAAAGCGTTGATAGCAGAGATCGAAAGTAAAAAGTCTAACAGATAGAAATAGAGTTATACCCGGCAAATAAATAGATCATGGGAACTATATTGTTTTATATATTTGAGTCTACCTTATGCCTGACAATCCTGTACTTTCTGTTCAGATTGTTTTTCAGGAAAGATACGCTGTTCCGTACGAACCGTTTTTTGTTGCTGGCAGGAACGATGGCATGTACGTTACTTCCATTGCTGCAAATAGATGTTCCTCAATATACAACCTTGCAGTTGCCAATAACTACTGTAAGACATTTATTGACTGAGAAGGAAATAGATGTTCAAAGAGAAGGAGGAACGGGTGAAAAGCATTTGTCTGAAGAAGCAAGTCTTTTGATGGCAGAGAAAGGGGAGGGTATAGAGGGAGATCGTGTGAATGTGATTCATACTATTCCTGTGATCTGGCTGTTGGGCGGTTGTTATTTTATCGGGGCTTTGATAGTGCTTGCTTTCCTCTTGCTTTCTACCATCCGTATGCGCCGGCTTATCCGGAGCTATCCTGCCTGTAATTACGGGAAATACAAGCTGGTCATCTGTCCGGAGAAGATGGTCTCTTTCAGTTGGGGGCATACCATTGTCCTGTCACAGGAGGATTACGAACGGAACCCCGGAGAAATCCTGTTGCATGAGCAAATGCACCTGCAACATAGACATACACTGGATTTACTTTGGATGGAATGTATCGTTATATTCCATTGGTTCAATCCTGCCGCATGGCTCCTGATGCGTGAACTTCGTGAAGTGCATGAATATGAAGCCGATAATGGCGTTATTAATAATGGCATCGATGCAACAGAATATCAACTCTTGCTAGTGAAGAAGTCCGTGGGTGCAAGGCTCTACTCTATGGCTTGCGGGTTCAATCACAGCAAACTTAAAAATCGTATCACAATGATGTTAAAAAGAAGAACAAACAATTGGGCGCGTTTGAAGCTATTGCTTTTTGTGCCCGTAGCTGCCGGAACGCTTTATGCATTTGCGCGTCCGGAAGTTAAGAAGACAGTGGGGCAGGCGATAAACGCGTCTGCGAGTGTGAAACAAAATTCAGTTCAGGAGAGCGAGTTGCAACAGTTGGAGGCTTTCTTCACTCGTAAAGCGAACGATGCTATGGGCGGAAAGATGGAGTCTCAGACTGAGAAATCAACGGATCGTTTTTATAGTTTCTTTGTAAATATGAGAAATAAGATGATGCTGAATCAGGAATTGATTAAGGAATATGATGTGGAAACCTTATCAGCCCGTCTTAAGGATCTCTTGAGGAAAGAATATAGGAAAGTTGCAAATACGGATAAAAGGCAGGTTCCCGGTTTATTTGTGAGATATGACCGTGGTTCGTCATCCACCGCTATCACTTCTTACCTGCGCACCATAAAAGAGGCTTATCTACAAGTTCGTGGAGAAATTTCCGGAGAGTTAGGCGGAGTTTCCGAAGCTCGTTTAGATAGTTTGCTTCCTATATTCGTTTCTTTTGGAGAACCTAAGATTTACAGTTCTAAATATAAGACGGCTTCGGATATATTTTTACCCATAGAAGTATCTTTGTATCCGAAAGGAGGTACAAGCTCAGTGATAAAGAATCCTTCTCTTCAGGAATTGGAATTGAAGTTAAAGGATTACCAAACGGTTGCCAACAGCGATGGATTATCAGTGGGACTGAAGTTTGATAAAGATGTTACTATGGGAATCGTGGAAGATGTGAAAGAAGTTATTCGGACAACTTTATCCCATAAATAATGCTTTACTGAATAAAAATAGATACTAGGATTATAACGAAACAGCCGGCTTGTTGATTCATAAACAAGCCGGCTGTAAGTTTATAGATGTACGATAAATACTTTTACCTGATTTTAATTTCGCAATTGTCAAGGCTCTCAATAATCGCCAGAGACTCCACATGAATACCTTGCTCACGAAGTTCGTCACCTCCATGCTGAAAGGCTTTTTCTATGATGAAGCCCATGCCCACCAGTTCGGCTCCGGCCTGTTTCACAAGCTCCATGATGCCTTTGGCAGCATTTCCGTTGGCCAGGAAATCATCGATGAAAAGTACCCGGTCGCCCGGACGGAGAAAGTCTTTACTGACACATACATCATAGGAGCGTTGCTTGGTGAAAGAATAGACAGAAGTAACCAGCATGTTCTCCATAGTGCTCGGCTTTTTCTTTTTTGCGAAGACTACGGGTAATTCCAATAAATAACCTACCATAATGGCGGGAGCGATACCACTGGCTTCTACCGTAATAATTTTGTTGATTGGTGTGGAGGCAAAACGTCTGACGAACTCCACACCGATGGATTTCATCAGGATAGGATCCATCTGGTGGTTGATGAAGTTATCTACTTTCAGTATACCTCCGGGGTAGCATCTTCCATCTTTCAGGATACGGTCTTTTAGGATTTTCATGTTTTATATATCTTAATTTGGATTGTCTATCTGTCCTGTCCGTTTTCTTCCTCCTCCGTTTCCTCTTCTTTGGGCAGCAGTCTTGCTGATATTCGTTTTTTAGGAGTCAGACTCATATTACGCAGCAGTTCGGCCTGTCTTACCACACTGCCGTTGCCATCCGAAAGCTGGTTGTAAGCCTTGTCATAATCTCTTTGCAATCCGCTCAGATTGTCACCGATGCGCAGGAATGTATCTGTAAATCCGGCAATCTTTTCGTAAAGCAATGTACCTCGTTTGATAATATCCTGCACATTCTTCACTTGATTTTCCCGTTTCCAGAGATCGAGGGAAAGGCGGAGCGCACTGATCAGATTGGTAGGACTCATCAATACCACCTTTTTATTATAGGCGTATTCCCATAGATTGGTATCCGCTTTGATCGCCGTCAGGTAGGCAGCTTCGGTAGGGATAAACATCATCACAAAGTCCGGTGCTTTTGCATCATAATGCGAATAATCCTTCTGGCTGAGTTCATCCACATGCGCCCGTACCGATTGCAGATGTGCTTTCAACCAGCGAGCCTCTTCCTCTTTGTTTTCGGCGGAATTGTAGGCGGCATAGGCAGTCAGGGATACCTTGGAGTCGATAATCATTTCCCGCTCATCCGGATACCTGACAATAATATCCGGCTGCATTCTCTGACCGCTTTCTTCGTTGGTCAGCATTTCACCCTGTTCGTTTTTCAGGAATTCCTGGCGGAAATAATGTTCGCCTTCTATCAGGCCGGAAGCTTGCAACAGACGTTCCAGTATCATTTCTCCCCAGTTGCCCTGTATCTTGGAATCACCTTTTAGCGCACGGGTCAGGTTGTTGGCATCTTCGCTGATCCGGTTGTTCAGTTCTACCAAATCTTTGATGCGTTCTTCCAGCGAGAAACGTTGTTTCGACTCTTTGTCATATACTTGTTCTACCTTTTCCCGAAAATCTTTCAGGTTTTCCCCCAATGGGCGGAGTAAATTGCTGAGATGCTCCGAATTCAGTTTGGTGAAGTCTTCTGTCTTGCTTTTGAAAATGCGGTTGGAGAGATTCTCAAACTCCGTGCTCATGCGTTTGTGCAAGGCTTCCGCTTCTTCAGTTTGCAATTTCAGACGTTCTTCCCATTGCTTCTGCTGTTCCGCCAGTCTCAGATTGAAAGATTTTTCCTGCTCCGCCAGGCGCTCGGCTGTGATGGTTCTCTCACGTGCAATCCGTTCTTCTACCGTACGATTCAGCAGTTCTTCCCGTTCGCGGGTGGCTTGCAGTTGTGCGGACAACGCGGCACTTTTTCGTCCGGCTATCAGATACCCTACGCCGACACCTACTATAAGACCGATAATTAGAAAAACAATATCCATGCTTATTCAGTCAATATCTCGTTGCCGTTTTCGGTAATCAGAAGCATACTTTCCCATTGTGCCGAGGGCAGTCCGTCGTCTGTGCAGACGGTCCATCCGTCGGCTTCATCAATGAAGACTTCGTAAGTTCCCATATTGATCATCGGTTCGATGGTGAATGTCATTCCCGGAACGATAAGCATACCTGTACCGCGCTTGCCGAAGTGCTCAACGTCCGGTTCTTCATGGAACTTGATTCCTACGCCGTGCCCGCACAGGTCGCGTACTACACTGTATCCGTTTTTCTCCGCATGTTCCTGAATGGCTGCACCGACGTCTCCAAGCCGTACCCACGGTTGTGCTGTCTGTACGCCTATGTCACGGCATTCCTTTGCCACCTGTACCAGGCGTTGCATTTCCGGCTTCACTTCTCCAATCATGTACATTCGTGACGCATCCGAGAAATATCCTTTATAAATGGTGGAAACGTCCACATTCACAATATCTCCGCTGCGCAGGAACTCTTTCGTGCTTGGGATGCCATGACATACCACGTCATTGATGCTTGTACATACACTTTTGGGAAAACCTTCGTACATGAAAGGGGCAGGTATTGCATCATGATCCGTTGTAAATTCATAAACCATGTGGTCAATTTCCGCAGTGGACATTCCTTCGCGGATGTTTGCAGAAATGTAATCCAGCAGTGCGGTGTTGATTTTGGCACTTTCGCGGATGCCCGCCAGTTGTTCTTCGGTGCGCAATAAGTGGCGCGACGGTAGTTTATAACCTTCCTTTTTATAGTGTTGAATCTTCGCTTCTACTTCGTCGGAATAGTTTTTAGGAGCAAACCGGACTCCTTTTATGAACTTCTTCATTGTCTTTTTCTATTAATAGTTGCTACAAAAGTACATAATAAAATTCATAGTGTCCTCACTGTTGTGATTTCACTTCTCGAATTATCAATTCGCTTCACCTGTATCTGGGTCTTGATCCGCTCGCGCAGTCCTTCTACATGGCTGATGATACCCACTTTTTTGCCGCCCATCTGGTGCAGTTTCTCCAGTGTGTCCATTACTGTGTTCAGATAATCACTGCTCAGGGTTCCGAATCCTTCATCAATGAACAATGTATCTACAGACAGGCTATGCCGGCTGAGTGAAGACAAACCGAGTGCCAATGACAAAGAAACCAGGAAACTCTCTCCGCCGGACAGTGTACAGGCCGGACGTGCCGCACCTCCCTGATATAAATCGCGCAGCAGAATGGTGAGTGAACCTGCCTGACATTCCAACTCGTAACGTTCGGTCAGGCGTTGCAGGTAGAAGTTTGCTCCATTGAGCAATTCTTTCAGTACGAAGCTCTGGGCAATATTTCGGAAATTCGTTCCTTTCTCGTCACCAAAGTGATGGCAAAGGCGGTCCCATTTCAGATAAACCTCCCGTAATTCGTCTGCACGTTTCTTCTCATCTTTGATCCGGGCAATGTTTTTCGCATTCTCTTCCAATTGGATTTTCAGTCGTAAGAGGGTCTGATTGCCTGCTGTGATCTTTTCATCCAAAGCAGTGATAAGACTATCCAGACTTTCAAGGTTTTCTTCTTCTTCCATTTCCGGCTTCTTACTTTGGTGTTCTTCCAGTTGGCCGGTTGTAAGTCTGAAGGCTGTCTGTGCTGCCACTTCTTCTTCTCTAAGCCTCTGCTGTCCGCTACGCAGAGATTCTATTTGTTCGTTGGAGTAGGAGGAAAGAGCGATGAGGCGTGCTTCGTCCATATCCGGGTGTGTGGTATAGAATGCTGTCAGGCTGGCTTGTAGCTCATCGAGATTCTTCCGGACAGACAGGATGTTCTGTTTCAGTCCGCCGACTTCAGAATTCAGCGTATTCCACGCCATTCCCAGATTCTTGATTTCCATTTTTTCCTTTGCCGTAAGATCCCTCCATTCAGGGAAAGCCGTACAGATCAGTTCTTGTGTGGCGGATATGCTGCTCAGTTCTTTATCGATGAGGGCGATGGCAGCTTTTAATTCCGCCTGTCTGTTCTGTGCAAGTTTATAATGCTCTGCGGATTTCTGTAGGCGTTCGATAAAAGCGGTAGGGGAGGTCTGCCACTCCGTTTGCCACCCTTCCCAAAGAATCAGTGGGCTGACGCGTTCCAGCGTAGTACGAACAATCTTTTTTTCACTTTCTGCCAGTGAATGCTTATTGGTGATATCGTTTTTCAGCTTTGTCAGATTCTTGTCGGCGGTGTCCAATGCATTCCGGGCGGCTTCCACAGCTTTCTGGTGATTATCCTTCAGATGTTGCAGCCGGGAAATATGGTTGGAGAGGGTTTGTACTTCATTTAGTTTGGCATTGACATTCTCCAGATTCAGTTTATTCTCCTGAAATAACTTTTCCAGTATTTCTTTGGTATTGTCGGAGATGCTTGAAATAGAACACCGACTGCATTGCTCTTCTGCTTTCGTTCGGGCAAGATCATGACCTTTTCGGGTCTTTTCTGTTGCCAGGCGGCTGTTCGCTATCATATTCTCGTAAGTTTTGACCTCTGCCCGGTTGCTGTTTAATGCTTGTTCCGCTTCCTTGTATTCTTTCTCTTTTGCTTCCAACGACTGCCGGATAGGGGCAAGCATCGACTGAAAATCTTCGTCCTTGCTGAGTACCTCTATCTTCTGGCCGCATACCGGACACATATCTCCTATGGATAGACGGGCACGGGCTTCTTTGGCCCATTCCTCCACAGCTTCTTTTTGTTTGTCATAAAGCTCTTTGAGGTCATCGTACGCCTTCTTCTGAGTGTCGAATTCGTTTTTAAGTTTCCCGTTCCGGTTCTTGCCGGCTTGCAGATTGGTTTCCAGTGATTTCTCGTTTTCCTCTGCTGTGGCCAAAGCCGCCTTTTTATCTTCCAGTACTATCAGGGCATTTTGAGCTTTCTGCAAATTCTCTTTGATAGTCTCCAATGTACTTTTCTTTTCTTGCAAGGCACTTCGGTTCATGGAATCAAGCTGTGCGTTCAGTTGGTTTATTTCCTGTTGCCTGATCTGATTCTCTTTGCTTTTCAGATTGAAGTCATTCTCCTTATTTGTGCGTTCTTGCTCTTGGGCAGGTTGCTGCCGGAACAATTCCACTATCTGCTTTTCGTAAATGGAGATGCGGGAATGTGAGGAGAGCACGGCATTCAAATCGGTGACGATAGACTGGCTCTGCTCGAACATGGGCAGGAACGGTGCATGGGTTTGCAGATATTCTTCAGCAAGAATTAGTTTTGCCTGTTGCTCTTTCATATTCTCCTTCAGCCAAACGCAGCCACTGCTGAGGCGGATGAAATTCTGCTTCAAGCTTTCGGTTTGTTCGGCATTGATTTCTTGTTGCCACTGCTGCTGTTTGAAAGAGGAGAGCCAATTGCGGGCATCCGCAGTGTGATTCCAATCCTTTATCAGTAGTTCTTTCTGCCGGAAGTCATCCGATTGTAACTGTTCTTTTTTCACTTCCCAGATTCTCTGTTGACTTTCTTGAGTAAGGGTGAGTTCAGTATTTCTTTTCAGCCAGTCACGTTTCAGTGCTGCTATGTTCTTTTGCCCGGTATTTCCGTTGATTTCGCTACTTAACGCAGCCATTGTTTCGTTAATTCCGGTCATTTCTTCTTCAGTCAGCACATGGATTCCTTCCAGTTTCCGGTTCTGATTCTCATAGTCTACGCGCTTTTCTTTCGTTATGGCATAAATCCCTGCACCTATTTCAGAATAAATTCCGGTACCTGTCAGTTTCTCCAGGATGTCCGATTTCTCACTTTCTTTGCTCTGAAGAAACTTAGTGAAATCTCCTTGAGCCAATAGGGTGGTGCGGCAGAATTGCTCGAAGTTCAACCCTACGGCTTCTTGTATTTCCGCTTTGATTTCGTTTCTCTTGGTGAGTTGGAGATTGGTTTTGCAGTTTTCCAGCGTCCATTTAGTGTCTTGAATGGCACCGGATGCTTTCCGATGTGCGCGGGCTACGTACCATTTGGCGATGTAAGGTATTTCGTTTGATCCGATAAATTCCAGTTCTGTCCAAGCTTCACTGGTATTTCGTCGCATCAGTTGGCGGCTGTCGTTTATAGCCACATCTTCCTTTTTAGAAGAAAACGTTTGCCCTACATCCCGGTACTTTTCATTTGCTGTGCGTTCCATGCGGGGCGTTTCATTATAGAGTGCCAGGCAAATGGCATCGAGTAATGTTGTTTTGCCGGCGCCTGTTTCACCACAGATCAGGAACAGGGATTCTTCACTTAAGGGGCCGTTCTCAAAATCAATGACGGCATCTTCTATCGAGGCCAGATTCTTTATAGTCAGTTTTTGAAGTTTCATAGTTCACCACAGATTACACGGATTAGCGCAGATTATTCTTTTCTCTCACTTTCTGTACGACACTGCTCATCAGTTCACAGAGTTCCTCGTCCATCTCTTCTCCTTCTGCCTCCTGATAATAAAGTCTGGCTATTTCCAGTGGAGACATTTCCTGCATTTCCTGGATGGAGATGTGCCGGGCTATGTAGTCTGAAGTTTGTTTTTCGCGGTTGGATTTGATATAGCAGTATTTACAGCTTTTTCCTCTTACGGCATTCGATGCCCGTTCATTGCAGTCGGGTGCCAGATAGTCTTTTATCAGAACATTCAGGCGGATATAAGCCGGCTTATCGTCCGGATATTCTTCCAGTAACTTTATGGCTTCTTCAAAGACTACCGGTTCCTTGGGGAGGGTGACGAGTGGTATTGGATTTTCTATTTCTATTGTCCTTATCTGTGGCGCTTCCCGTCCTTTTAATTCGACGATAGATACGGAGTGTGGATAAGCTTCGTCGAAACTGACGGGCAGGGGGGTACCGCAATAGCGTGCATGCCGTCCGTTTCCTTTGATGTTCTGCGGACAATGAATGTGTCCGAGTGCCAGATAATCGTATCCTTCGCCCATGGAACTGATGGGGACGTATTCTATTCCACCCACGGTTTCGTCATGCCCCGTCCGGTCGCTGCCTTCTATGGAGAGGTGTGCCATTAATACAACGGGCAATCCTCCCGTGTTCATTTTTCCTACTTCGTCCAGCAATGCCTGGAAGAAACGTGCTTGCCGTTCTTCGCGTGGCGTTTCAGTGTCCAGCATCGGGAAATTCTGTGGATAGACGTGGGGGACGGCAATGATATATCCTTTCAGTGCTGCTGCTTCATCTATTACTTCCACAATATGTTTTTCCAGATTCACCTCTTCCCGGGTGCGTTCGATATTTCCCACGACTTTCACACCAAAATGGTTCCATAGACTGCTGTCTATTTCCAGTTTAGAACTGCTGTCGTGGTTTCCGGCAGTTACCACAATCGTCATTCCGGGACATGCCCTGTGAATTTCGAGCATACCATCCGTGTACATCTTTTGTGTGGCTGCCGATGGGGTGGAGTAGTGATAGATGTCTCCGCTCACTACCATTGCATCCGGCATTTCTTCTGCTACGATGCGGGTTAGTTGTTGCAAAAATGCTTGTTGCTCGTGGCTACGGTCATAGTTATATAATGTATGTCCCAGGTGCCAGTCGCTGGTATGAAGTATTTTCATTGATTTTATTGTTTTATGCTTTCAAAAGTAGGTAGAATATGGAAAATACGCAAATAATAATCAATAAACCCATTGTACGAGTTTATACCCTCTAAAAATAATTATCATATTTCCGTGAACAAAGAAATCTCGATATTCGTTGAATCGCAAAATTGAAAAATCATGAAACCAATTTCCCAATAAATAGCCATGAGAAAAGGTGCTCAATATGGTACGGTAACCATCTTTACCGGATGGAAAAGTCTAGGGATATTCCTTCTACTCTTCCTTCTCGCATTTGTTTCCTGTATCAAGGAAGATTCTGAAGTATGCCCGCCTTTGCAGGTGAATATTATCGTGAAAGATAAAAATTATTTTAACATTAGCAATGTGCCGTTGGAGACCCGTAAGAGTGAAACACTCCCTTTCCGCGAGTATATTCCTACGTTACATTATGTCTTGCGTGATGCCGAAACCGGTAGTGTTGTAGAGGAACAGGGGCTATTCAGAGTTACCGGTTCCGAAGCAACCTATTCCATTACCTTTTGCGAATGTCTGCCCACCGGGAAGTATGTGCTGACAGTATGGGGAGGGATGCCGGACGACACTTCGCTGACTGACGCTGCGTTAACCCATATCATACACGCCAACGGAAAAGAAGGCAGCGACGTCTATCTGACCAATGACACCATTGTGTACGATTATCAGAATAATTATTTCACGGTAGATATGGAACGTGTCACCGGAAAGCTCTTGGTACAGGTGGTCGACCTGCCCACTACCAGCAGGTATATGGATGAGCGCATAGACCGGATTTACGAACGGGTAAATCATCTGTTCAACTATCTGAACCCTATCAGTGTGGCTAAAATGGCCACTTGGGAATCGGCGGAGGGGATTGTGGTAAGCTCCATTCTTGCCCCTTCTACTGGAAGTGCGCAGTCTGTGCTGCATCTGGGTTTTTATAATACCTTGACGCGGAGCGTGCCCGACTTTACGCCCAAAGATGTAAATATTACCCTGAAGCGTAATGAACTGACCACCTTGAAATACGCGTATAGTGAAGAACGGAATGATTTCTTCATCTATATATTGATGGGAGATACATGGGAAATGATTTATGACCTGAATATTAATTGATATTGTTTTTTTCTCGAATGTTTAACTCAAAAACTTAACTAAAAATGAAAAAGTATGTTTTAATGTCTGCTGTCGGCATGATGATGCTTGCAGCTTGTAGTGATGACGAGTCTGTTGCTATGGATAAGCAGGACCCTCCGTCCCTGTCCGAAATCACATTGTCTCTAAACAGTGGTGGAGATGGCTTGAATACCCGTGCCAATCGTCCCGTAAACAGTTCCGAAGCTGCCAATAACGTTGCTAAAGTGCAGATTTATATTTATAACCCGAGTGGAACGGATGTAACTGCGGCAGCCTTGAGTGCCGGAACCGCCAATCCGCTTGCTTGGACAGCCGATCCCTCGGATGCCGCGACTCCCGGTACGGATGAGCATAAGGCGAGCCAAACCATTAAACTGAACAAACTGGCGGCTGATGGTACTTATACCATTGTAGTGTATGGCTATAATGACGTTGCCGACTATACAGTGAGCGGTGGTGGCAATACTGCGGATGCTTTTACCGCTACCCTTCCGGGAGCAACCGTGTCCGAACTGTTTGCCGGTAGAGCTACCTTTGAAGTGGAAAACGGTAACCTCAAAGCCGGAACTGCCAGCGAAGTGGAACTGAAACGTCAGGTGGCAGGTTTGCTGGGATATTTTAAGAACATTCCGGTGAAGTATCCTGACCCTAATGCTTCGGGAGCCATTACTACTGTGAAGTACATACGCGTCTATGCGTCTTCTGCATCCAGCGCATTTACCTTTCCAAGCGCCATGTCGGTGAACGCTACCGGAAACGCTACGAAAACGAAAGTGCTGGAATATGACCTTTCTATACTGTCCGATTATGCTGCTCAAGTCAGTGCTGCCGGTTCTGATCTGACCAAGAAATTCACGATTGCTGCCGGAACAGGTTCCGTAGCTACGGTAGCCAATTCATTGGTAAGTGGCAAATTCCTCATTCCTTTCAGTGCCGTTACAAATACTCCGACCTTTACCATTCAGCTGGAAGCCAATGAAGTAAGTGGTAGTAGCCCTGTGTTGAAATCATGGAAAGTGGTGAACAGTGCTGTCAGCTCCGGAGATAAATCGGTATATGACGTTCAGCGCAACTACTTCTACTCCATAGGTACAAAGAATCTTTCTGCCACAACAGATGGAGGTACAAATGATCCGGGAACTACGGGAGATGATGACCAGCCTATCGACCTGTCTCAGGAAACGGTAATCACCGTTACGGTAAACGATGCCTGGGATGTGATTTATAATTTAGGACTCGAATAGTAGATTCAGACCTTGGATATATAGCGAGGGTGTTGCAAAAACACCCTCTAAAAAAATACCTCACGCATCCTAAAATGATACAGAGATGAAAACCATTCATACACTTCTGACTTTCACTCTCCTCCTTAGTCTTTCAGCCTGCCAGGATGAAGAGTTCCTGTCCATTCCCGATGACACAACGTTATCGAGAGCGGTTTCAGCAGCATCCGCCGAAATATCCGCACTAACCTCTACCGATGGTGGACAGACATGGACAGCCAGCCGGAGAGTTCCTTTGGTGGGCGATGGACGTATCGTGGACGATATGTCGAATGCCTTGGTCGAAGTACTTACCAATAACCAGGGAATCAGTAATATTCTGGATACTGACATCACGAACTCCGCTTCGTTCAGCGGTGTAGTTACGGCCAATTTGATTGGGAATCAGATAGCTTCCGTACGTGATGTAAACCGCACTTACGCCGGTGGGCAGACAGCAGGATTTGTATATAAAATCAGCAACACTTCTTTGCTGAATGTCAATGTACTGAAAGGTTTCTGGCTGAAAACCTTCCTGAAAGGAGTGGAGCAGGAAATGAAAGGAAGCGATGTGCAGGAAGTACAAACATTGGAACTGAACCTGCTGAGTGCCGCTAACAATGACGGTCAGCAAGCCATTTCCATTACTACCCAACTGACCAAACCTTTTGATGAAATCAAGATCGGTATGTATGGCATTTCTGCCGACGTATTGAATGCCCTCAGTCTTTATTACGCTTTTGTAGGCGAAAATCCTATTCAACCCGCCATCACGGGAAGCAGCTATTTCACCGGTGGTGTGGAGGTTCACAACGATGCTCTCTTCGATACCGGATGGACCAATATGCTAAACAGCGCCCAACTTATCAATACGAATCAGACCGATGGCCCATCTTTCGGACTGATAGGAGCACTTACTCAGCCGCACGTCACTATCAATTTCAAAAAAGAAATTCCCATAGGAGCGGAGGTCGGCTATTTCCTTTCTTATAACGGTTTGTTAACCATCAGTGCATTGGGAACTACCATACTGACCACCTATAATGCCGCCAACCAGCAACAGGAACAGGTTACCATCAGCAGCCTGTTGGGAATTTCGGCCATTGCCGGAGGAGGAAGCCAGGTGAGCATGATCCTGAAGAAACCTTGTACTCAGATAAAAATACAATTTGCAGGTGTAAACCTGAATGTACTGAGTGCCACTACCATCAATTACGCTTATGTCCGCAATCAGGTGTTGGTAGACGCCTCCGCTTATTTTTCGTTGGGAAACGCCACTGTCACGGGCAATTTCTATCAACTGAAAACCCCTGTCACGGGAAGCGTGTCGTATGCCATTACGGAATCTCCTACAGGCTCTTCTCCCGTCATCAGTAACAATAAGATTACAGGCATGACCGTGAATGGGACATATAAAGTGATGGGTACTTATGTCGGAACCGATGGGAAAGTATATACCCAAACCGCCGTAATCACCCGTAATGCCAGCGGTATCAGCGAAACTGATGCATGCAATACCATGATTACCAATGCCGGCAATGGCGCCGCTGTGTATGCCCCTTTGGGAGGCGGATGTCTGCTTTGTGTAGGCGAGGGCACCAACTTCACGGGAAAGAATAATCTGATAGATAGTAACCCCGACAATTTTATCACTTACAATAATCTGGCAAGTATTGCCGCCAACACCTCTATCGTAGGAATCAGGACAGCTTCGGATAAGCCTGTCAATGCGTCGAAGAGTCAAATCCGTACAGGTTTCGTCATTCAGACTTCTACCAGGCTGTTGAGCGCTGATGTGCTGAAATTCTTTATAATCCGCTTGTATCGCAACGGTGTGAAGGTGTTTGAGAATGCTGCGGATAATAATAATGCCGTTTCTGCCGGGCTGATAGGTGACAGCGGAAATAAAATACGTATAAGTGTAAATACCAATCAGGAATTTGATGCCATTGAATTGTGGACGGGCGGTGTGCTCAACCTCAATCTCAACGCTTTCCGCATTTATTATGCTTTCTGGGAGAGTGCCAGTGCCGGTTGCTACAGCGCCAGTATCGCCAATGCCTGTCTGCAACTGATGACATCTACCACTTATGGAGCCAGCATCAATTATGCTGCCACCCGTAGCACCGGTGTAGCCAGCGTTGGAACTTCGTTCAATAATCTGGGCAATCTCATAGATTCGGACATCAACAGTTATGCGCTTGTAACCACCACTAATGTACTGGGTGCAGTTACCGTAGCGGTAAAATTCAATCAGATACAACAGAAACAACCGGTAGGATTCATTGTTGTAGATCCTACAGGCGTGACCGGAGCGGAACTTATCTCCTGGGCTACAGTCAGCGTATATAACGCAGGTGTGGAAGTGGGACGTACCGGGACAGGCGGACTACTGGGACTGGACGTCATAGGTAGCGGAGGCAAGCAGTTTGTTGAAACCACGCCTGTAACCACGCCGTTTGATGAAGTGCGTATCACCTTTGCCGGAGTGGCGGATGCTTTGAAGAGCATTCAGTTGGCAGGTGTCTATACTCGTCCCGACAGTAACGGTGACGGTATTCCCGATTGTGCCGAAACGACTACCGATCCCGGTGGTTCGATAGACGTGATCAGCGTGACAGAGCATATTTGCCAGGGATCGCCCATCCAGATACAGATACAAGGCGGAACGAACGGTAACAGCTATCTGCTGCGCTGTTACAATGTGGCTAAGAATAATGAAATAACGGAGCGCACGGCAACGCTGGCAGGACAGACATTTATCCTTTCCGCCATGCCCGTGGGCGATTATTATATCGCTATCTATGACCCCACGGGTACGAATCTTTATTATAACGGCATCCACTCCACCGTGCATCCGTTGCGTACTACCTGGAAAGTGAATGCAGCATCAAGCAATTGGAACGATTGGAACAACTGGAGTGACGGCAGTCCATGGCAATGTACGGATGTTATTGTTCCGTCCGGCTGTGTTCTCTATCCCGTTCTTCTTCAAGGTAGTGCAAATTATTGCAATAATCTCCATTTCGCTCCGAATGCAGAAATAGTGAATACGCATTACCTCAATTACGCTCAGGCATGGGTGGAAATGGCCTTACAGGCAGGGCGTTACTATATGCTTTCTGCCCCCTTGAAAGCCACGTATACCGGGGATATGTTTATTCCCGCCACTATGAACGGTACTCAGAATAATGATTTCTTTGTGACATTGAACGAAACGACTTCACCCGAAAACCGCTTTAATCCGCGCATCTACCAACGGCTGTGGAGCCACGATGCACCGGGACAGAAGATTAGCGGCGGTACGCTTACCGCTGTTACCGTAATACCGGATAAGACGAACTGGACACCACCGTTCAATGCTCTGAATCAGGTCTATCCTGTGGGGAGTGGTTTTTCGCTTTTAGCGGACCGTGAGGCGGTAAGCAATACAGTACTTACCTTCCGTTTCCCGAAGGTGCATACCCGCTACAATTATTATAATGCGGCAGGACAGGGAACGGCTTACAGCGAAACCGTCACCCGTTCGCTGCCCGGGCGCTTTATTTACGAGAACAGCAGTGGCAGTCTTACCTTTCCTTATGTGGTGACTGTGACTAATAAGGTTGCCGGAACTACCTTTCTGGTAGGGAATCCGTTCATGGCTCATATCCGGATAGATCAGTTCTTTGCGGATAATCCTACGGTGACTTCAATCAAGGTGTACGATGGCAACAGCAATAATTCCGTCATCAGGGCGGATGGAACGCTGCTTACCAATGGAGATGATTTCCGCTTCATAGCTCCGATGCAGTCGTTCTTTGTTACGGTGAACAGTGCTTCTACTACGTTGGCGGTGAAGTTTACCGAGTCTGTGTTGACACAGGCGGTCGGCAATGCGGGATTGATGAGAAGTACCCGTTCCGTGACTTCCACCCGTTCGGATTTGCCGCGTCCGGCATTGTTCCTCATGGCAAATGTTGGCAATGCTTCTGCCCATAGCCTGTTGCGCCTGCATCCGTCTGCTTCGACGGCGTTTCGTTCAGGCGAAGACTCGGAATTATTATTGGATGATGACATGCCTCCTGTGATTGCTGTCTTCAGCGTGGCCGGGGAGAAAATGCTTGATATTCAGCAGCTGAGTGATACCAATCGTATTCCGGTAGGATTTAGTTTGCGTAATCCCGCCCGGGTGACTCTGAAACTGACGCATGGACAGGGAGACGCATGGCGGAACTGGTCATTTGTGGATACGGAAACCGGAAAACGATATGCGCTGTCGCAACCGGAAACCAGCATAGACGTGGGAATCTTGTCTACTAATGTCGGTCGTTTTTATCTGGAAAAGAACAAATAATATCCTTAACTGATATGCATAATGAAAAATCTACGAATTAAAAAATATGTATGTGGCACTTTTCTGGCATCAGCGTTGCTAATGGTAGGATGCCAGACAGACGAAGCCGTTGATGAATGGGGGGAACCCGGTCAGCAGCCTGGTGATGCAGGCGATGTCACACTTTTATTAAGTGTGGCAGGCGAACTGGCTACCCGTACCATTCTTCCGGGATCGGAAAATGTACAGCATGTGACGTATGTGCAACTGTATATTTTCGATGGAACAGATGAAAATGCTCTGTGTGTCGCTTCTGAGAATATTGGTTGGTCGGCCTACTTTGGCAATAATCCGCCCACAGTAACTTCTACCATGAGATACCGGGTGAAGTATGAAGGACTTGCCAATGGGAAACCTTATACTTTCCTTGCAGTTGGACTTGACAACCAGTCCGGTGCTACTTATGGATATCCCGCTGCCATACAGACAGGCAGTTCGGTATTGTCCGGCGCGGTCGCTACCCTTTCCGGTAGTGAGGCAAGTACGTGGACCTCCATCCGGCAGTCCGAACTATTTGCCGGAGCAACAGTGCTGACTCCCAGTAGTTACGGCACTCAGGGGAATGTAGACCTTTGGCGTCGGGTGGCAGGTGTGATGGGATGGTTCACGAATGTACCGGCACAGATAAGTGGCACGAATGTTTCGGCTATCCGTATTTCTCTGTATGCACAACAGAATAAGCAAGTCCCATTACTTCAGCGTAGCCAGACACCTATATTTAAAGATTACATAAGTAGTCCGCTAACTTCCGTTTCCGGCGGGCGTGTATTGGTGGAAATCCCGGTCCCTGTAGGGACGGCGGCTTCTACTGTACTGTCTAAAGGCTCGTACGTGTTGCCTGCTCCTGCGCCTGCGCCGGTAGATGCGAATGACTACACATTGAGAGTAGAGCTTGTGGACGGAAGTGGCAATATATTACGCACTTTACGTGTTATGCTGTCCGACAGTGACGATACCAACTCTTCCACCGGAAATGGTACGGGAATCATTGATCCGGAGGGTGCATATCGCTTTCCGATTGTGGCCAATCGATTCTATGGTGTAGGGACAAAGAATATCCCTATTGATTTGGGGGCGACTTCCACTCGGAGTGTGATAACCGCGAAGGTACTTGATAGAGGTTAGTACCTGCTCTTAAAATTGACTTATATGAAAATCTCTTTTCCAAAAACTGGGAATTCTCTGATTTTTAATTAGTTTTGCAGTCTAATTTCTCTATGATGTAGACCTTTTGTTCCTTGTGTGGTAAAGAATGGGTACACTTGGAGACTAAACTGTAATTTCGATGAAATATTTGCAAATAATAATCAGAGTGTTTATTATATTAGTTGTTTTTCTTTTAAATGCTGTTAATGTATTTGGCGAAGTATCTTCAGTATTTAAACCGGGCAATGAAGATAGAATATTGATTCTCAACGCATACAGTGGCTCTTCTCGATGGAGCAACGACTTTATTATCCCTATTTATAATTCTTATCAGCATAAAAATTCTCCTTATGTAGTGGATGTGGAGCACATGGGCAGTCAATTTATGCATTTACAAAATGCAGAAGAATTATTGGAATATGAAGAAAGTCTCTTCGGAAAATATGCAGACAATCCTCCAAAACTCCTGATTCTTTTAGGTAGTGCTTCCTGGGGTTTGCTGAGAGATGATATAGAAAAAAAATGGAAAGATGTCCCTGTGATTCTTTGTACGGAGACGGATTACGTCGGTCCGCAAGAGGCTTATCTGGAGAGGCGCGCCATTCCGGTAGAAGAGAGAACTCCCTTGAAAGATTATAAAGGAGATTTGTCGCTGACTGTATTCTATGTACCTGCATATCTCAAAGAAACAGTTTCGCTGATGCAGGATTTGATGCCTGAAATGGATGAGTTGATATTTCTGTCGGATGCCCGGTATATAAGTGCCCAATTCCGTTCGGATTTAAAAGAGATTGTGAGCAAGGACTTTCCCGAACTTGAAATAAAGGATTATGTTGCCGGTGTAATGACTACCGATGCATTGGCGGATTCATTGAGCCATGCAGAGGCAAACAGCGGAGTTCTCTTTTGCTCATGGTATCAGGATACTCAAAAAGGGAATGTCGTATTAACCAATAATATTTCCAGAATTCTGAGCTATTATTCCTCTTCGCCTATCTTCTCATTAGATAATACCGGATTGCAGCGGAACGGTCTGGTAGGCGGCTATTTCTTTGATGAAAAAACTGTTGGAAGAAAAGTGGTTGAGATTACCAACGGTGTTTTATCCGGTGTCAACGAGAAAGGAGCCCGTATCGTAGACTGTGGTATGCCTACTCCCATGTTCAACTATTACGACCTTATGGAAGCCGGATTATCGCCTGGTTTGTGTCCTCCCAATTCAGTCTTTTATATGATGCCGCCCTCTTTCTGGGAACAGCATAAATATAGTGTCATAATTGCTATTGTAGTCATCATGCTCTTGTTTATGTGGCTGCGGATGGGGTGGCTGTCCAGAGCAAGAAAAAAGCAGGAAGAACAGATCAGACTGATGACCAGTTATCACAGTTTGTTTGAGAATATGCCTATCGTTTATTTGAAACAGCAACTGATTTACGACTCTGCGGGAAAGATTGTGGACTATATCACCGTGGAAGCCAATCCACGTTTTGAGAAATACTTCAAATCCATGGGTGAGGTCATCGGCAAAAAAGGAAGTGAGGCGGATCCGAAAGGTTTTGAAAGGATGTGCCACCTCTATAGCATGGTTACTTCCACTCAAAAGGAACTTTCTTATCAATACTATTACGAAAATATAGGTAATTATTTCAATGTGATTCTGACGCCTTCCAAGCATAAGGGATTCATTGATGTTTTCTGCGTAGACAATACCGAACTGGCCGAGACACAACAGATGTTGCGTTCCGCTAATCATAAATTGTCAATGTCGCTGGATGTGGCGAATATCGTTCCCTGGAAATGGGATCTGGAAAAGGGTACCATGCTCTGTGATGTGAACCGTCCGGTGGAGCTTAGCCATGACGACAGCATGATGAACGAAGATCAGCTTTCCGTACCCGATTACCAATATTTTGCCAAAATCTGTAAGGAAGATAGGGAACGGGTAAAGAAAGCCTATAAGGAACTGACGGAAGGTAATGTTTCTAAAATTAAGGAAGAATATCGTGTGATAGTCCGCAAGAATGGAGTGGCGCGTTATGAATGGGTCGAGGCTCAGGCCACGGTTGATAAGCGGGATGAAAAGGGCAATCCGATTACTTTGATCGGTTCTTCTCTCGTGATCACCGGGCGAAAGAAAATGGAAGAAGATTTGATTACGGCAAAAGAAAAAGCAGAAGAATCCAATCGTCTTAAATCAGCTTTCCTGGCTAATATGAGCCATGAAATACGTACCCCGCTCAATGCCATTGTCGGTTTTTCCAGTATTCTGGCGGATGCGGAAGAGCCGGAAGAAAAAGAAGAATACATCAATATTATCGAGAACAATAATACCCTGTTGTTGCAACTCGTAGGAGATATTCTGGATCTTTCCAAGATTGAGTCCGGAACACTTGAGTTTGTCTATTCTGATATAGATCTGAATGCCTTGTTTCAGGAGTTGGAAGAATCCGCCAGGCTCCGCCAGAAAAATGATGCGGTTGTCATCCGATATCTGCCGGAAATGCCGGATTGTTTTGTAAACATTGAGAAGAACAGGCTGACACAAGTGGTAACCAATATGATGAATAACGCTATGAAGTTTACCCCCAGTGGAAGCATCACTTTTGGTTATCATCTGAAAAATACTGATTTTCTCTATTTCTATATCACGGATACGGGATATGGAATTGAAAAAGACAAGAAAGATACTGTGTTCGGTCGTTTTGTAAAGCTTGATTCGTTCTCGCAGGGTACAGGACTGGGACTCTCTATTTGCCAAAGTATTGTAGAGAATCTGGGTGGTGAGATTGGTGTGGAATCGGAACCCGGCAAGGGCTCTACTTTCTGGTTCACTCTTCCTTATCGTCCCGTTGAGCTCAAATCGGTGAGGGAACAGAAGGAACACCGGTTGAATAAAGTGGAGAGCAAACTCACAGTTCTGATAGCTGAGGATAATGAGAGTAATTTCCTGTTGTTCGAATCTATCCTGAAGCGTCAGTACAACATTCTCCATGCCTGGGATGGGGAAGAGGCGGTGGAGCTATTCAAGCAATACAACCCCCATCTGATATTGATGGATATCAATATGCCTAAAAAGACCGGTTACGAAGCTACACAACTTATACGTGAAATGTCGCCGACGGTCCCAATTATGGCAGTGACAGCTTATGTCTATGCCGAAGATGAAGAACGCATTCTGAACAGTGGTTTTGATGCGTACACTTCTAAACCTATCAATGCGCAGAAACTGCAAAGCGATATTGTGGACTTGCTTAAAAAGCAGCTGATATTTATGTAGGATGATCAGGGGAGGTATGTCATAATTAGCTTATACTTGCAAAGTATAAACTAATTATGATCATCTACTTAATTTTGCAACAGCTTCAGAATATATTTTCCGGGCATCACAATCCTTGCTTTCATCTGTGGCGAATTGTTGATGTCATAGATGATTTTCCATATTTTGCCTCCCAGTCTTCCAAAGTCGGTCAGTCTGAGAATGGCATTTTTCTCTTTTAAGGATGTCACTTTTTGCCGTTCCAATTCTTCTATCAATCCTTCATAGTTGTGTGTCTGTTTGTTGAGTGCATACTCCGGTGGAACAAGAAGAATCTCCTCATTCTTCCTCGTGTCTCCCTGGGGAGATATAGAGGGGATTGTTTCATTCTCTTTATTCTCTTTGTTTGTAGCTAAAGCGTTGCTTGCCTTGGCATCTCTGATTTTCTGTTGGTTAGCCAGCCCTCCACGACGGCCTGACTCTCTTTTTGCGTCCTGTTGGGCGTCCCATGGTTTCATGCGCAGTGTGAGTCCGGGCGATGAAAAGCTTGTGCCGTTTACCTCGAAGAGTGCATAGTCATATATGATCCGCTTCAGGGTGGTTACCGTAACTCTCATTTTCTGTGCCAGTATGGGCAATACTCTTAAGTCTGCCTTATATCCGTTCTGCACTCTAAGAAACTCCAGTATCATCCAGTAGATACCGTATCCTTTCATTCCTTCTTTCTGTATCATCATCATTATTTTAAAATTACTGCTTGCATTGGCATCATGTAATAGATATGATTCCATAATCTTTTGTTTTTTTATTTTCAACTCTCAATTCTCAACTTACCACCGGTTTCCATTCCAGAAAGTTCTCGATCTGGAACGTTCTCCATCCCTGTTGCTCTATATCCCAGTACACTACATGGTTCTGAATACGCTCGATGTCGTATTTGCGGTGGAAATCGGCTTCGTAATGTATCAGTGTTCCTCTTCCCATGTAAAAATCTCCATTTTGTTTTCGATAGGCTATCAGTGCACATCCGTATGGCATGTAGGCAGTTAATTGTAAAATTCGTCGTGCCATCCATGCGATGGTTTCTTCGGATAAGTCTGTTTCCTGCCCAATCAGTTTCTTCCATAGATTCTCCACTCTTTCGTCTTTCGTTACATACTTTTGTTGGTGTCCCAACGTTTGTTTCTCCATCTTAATGATTTTAGTTGTTTATAAATGGTTTATAATCAACCGTCTGTGATGGCTACACCCTTTGTCTTGGATAGCTACACCCTTTTTAGGTTAGGGCTACACCATCCCGGTGGAAGGGTGTAGCCCTTTCACTATCCTGTTGACGGGGCAAAATTATGCCCTTTCTTTGGAGTTAACTATTACTGATTAATCTTTACATCATATTACATCATATCCATAGGGATCTATATGTTCTGTATCTTCCTTCTGTATCACCGCCCATATACTCTCTATCTCGGTTCTTAAGCTGCTTGTTTTTAGAGGTATATGCTTTCCTTTCACATGCTTTCTGATTTTGCCCGTACTGTCCCACCACTCTATAAAATCACTGATTGTATGGACTTCCGTACCTTCAAAACCGCCTAATTTGAAGCATCTCAGGGCGCCTACCAACAGATGGGTATTTGCTCCGTAATACTTTCTCGAAGCTAATAAATTTTCATTTATTACATTCGCTTTGTCTTGCTCTATTCTATCGTCTTCCTTCTGATTATCAGATTTGTACGATTTACTTCTCAGCTGATTTCCGTTCAGCTTCTTGTTTTTTTAAATTCTGTCATGACTTAAATGATTAATTAACCGTTAGGTAATATTAACGTGGTTAAAAAATGCGAAAGTAGATAATTTAATTGGAATGGGAGGGGGAGTAGGGTGGAAAATGATGGATGAAAATTTATTTCTGGGTGATAATATGTTGAATATTAATTGTTTAAATCCTGTTTTGTGGGGTGTCCAAAAAATGTTCGTTTAATGTGCACAAAGATAAAGGTGTTTTTTTGAATGACAAAATGTTTGATAAAAAAGATTTCGTAATATAGTGTTTTTTCTACTTAAATATCTGATTATAAGCGATAAAAAACTTGTAAAAATATTAGTTAATATCTATTCCTTTCATTTTTTCTCTGACTTTATCAGATTTAAAAAACTTTACGCATAAAAAACGAACGATTAAAAGACGATTTATTAGCTTAATTCATTCGTTTATAGCTTTTTACCTGCAATGTAATCAAGGTAATGAACAGCTACGAAAAATCAATAGGCAAGAAGAACACAATACTTGCCATATCTTACATAAAGTGTTCGCAAGTGATTGAAATTCAAGTGTATGCAAGAACTTCAAAGCCCCGAGGGAACACCCTTTTCTGAAATAACCCTTGAAATGGAAGCGGATAAAGAGACTGAAATATGGTATGCGATGCGTGCCACGTACCGTAGAGAGCCTGATGCTATGCGTCTGCTTGAAAAGGAAAAAATGGGTTGTTTCGTTCCCATGCAATACAAGATTAGCATAAAGAAAGGTAAGAAAGTCCGTGCTTTGGTTCCGGTTGTACATAACTTACTTTTTGTCCATGCCCGTCCTTCCGAGGTGAAACGCATAAAATCACAGATAAGCTATTTGCAATACATTACGGATACCCGTAGCGGTCAGAAAATCATTATCTCCGACAGTGAGATGCAACGCTTTATTGCTGTAGCCGGTACTTACAATGATCATCTCATGTACTTCCAACCTGATGAACTGAATCTATCTAAAGGTACGAAAGTTCGTATCACGGGCGGTGACTTCGAGGGTCAGGAAGGCATTTTCGTGAAAGTAAAAGGCGCACGTGATCGTCGTGTAGTTATCGAGATACAAGGTGTTATTGCCGTTGCGCTTGCTACCATTCATCCGGATCTTATAGAAGTAATCAAATAATAAATCATAAATCATTATGTCTCTTTCTGAAGAAACACTTGCTCTTCAGCGTGCAGCGCACGATCTGATGTATTTAGGTATGGACGGGAATCCGGTCTATAGCGACGACCTTTCCCGTCGTAACGGTGAAGTTTATCGCCTGACTACGACTTTGTATAATTCCGGTTTCAAAGGTTCTACAGTTGAAGAACAGGCTAATGTTTGTCTCGCTCTTCTGATGGGCTATAGTGCCTCATTTGTAGATCACGGTGAAAAACAAAAGCATATCCAGGAGGTCTTAGATCGTTGTTGGGATATTCTTGATACTCTTCCTGCTTCGTTACTGAAACTTCGTCTGCTCACTGCCTGCTATGGCGAGGTGTTTGATGAGCCTTTGGCTGATGAAGGCCGTATTATCATTGCTTCCTGGGATTCTACATCACTCACTGTTGAACAGCAAGAAGCTATTGAAGAATTTCAGAATGTAGTGGACAACCCCTATCCTTGGGAATATATTGACGAATAAAATTCCTTTGGATAGTTCGATTTACTGTCTAAACTAGAACTCACAATTGATAACACGGTAGCTTGCGTATTATTCTGATTCCATATATTTTCTTCCCTAATACAGAAAGGAATTTGAAAAAGATAAGCTACAACACAAAGTCTCTCTCTTTGGTTAAGCGCTTAACCAAATGGGCGGAATTGATAATAATAGTAAATATGCTTTGTTTAATTCTGCAATAAGGAAATTGCGTAATGGGTTGAACTGCACCCCAAAAGTTGGACATAAAACTTTTGGGGTGCAGTTCAGGGTGTCTACAGATCCCTATTATTTTATTATGTGAAAGATGTTGACGATGATGCCATTCTTTCATCCATCGATGAAAGAATGGATTAAGATAAAGCGAGATTGATAAATGCTAATGGAAGGTATCCGTTATCTGATGTATACAAATAACTTGTAATTAATTTGACTACCACATCTTTAAATAACAAACGAATAGCGAAAAATACATTTTATATGTATATCCGTATGGGAGTAACTATGCTTGTGCAGTTATATACTTCACGTATAGTACTAAACGCCTTGGGGGTGGATGATTATGGTATTTACAATATCGTAGGTAGTGTTATTGTAGCGTTTTCTTTCATAAGCGGACCGTTAGGTGCAGCTACCCAGCGTTTCTATAATTTTGAATTAGGGAAAAACAATAAAGAAAATGTCAATTCCGTCTTTAATCATAGTTTAGTCATATATTTAATTCTATCTATAATTCTATTGGCTACTATAGAATTGGCTGGACTGTGGTTTATTTATAATCAAATGCAATTGCCGGTTGAAAGAATGGATGCGGCATTGTGGGCATTTCATTTGTCTGTGCTGTGTTTTGTTTTTAGTTTGCTTAAAGTTCCGTATGAGTCATTGATTATTGCACACGAAAAAATGTCTTTCTATGCTTATATTAGTATAGTTGAAGTCTTGCTGAAATTGCTGAATGCTTTCTGTCTGTTATACATTACGGTTGATAAATTAAAGCTTTATTCTGTCAACCAGTTAGTAATAACATGGATAATTTTAGGGTGTATAATGGCATATTGTAAACGGAAATTTATTTATGTTCGTTTGCAAAAGATGTGGAATATATTTATATTCAAGCAACTTCTTGGCTTTTCCGGTTGGAGTTTGTTTGGTTCGTTAGCTTCGATGAGCGCTAATCAGGGATTGAATCTTTTGCTCAATGTGTTTTATGGCGTGGCAGTAAATGCAGCAATGGGTATTGCCAATCAGATTAGTTCATCAGTAAATCAGTTTGTCTCAAATTTTCAGATAGCATTTCGGCCTCAGATTGTAAAAACTTATGCCACCGGTAATATGGCAGAACTAAGAAGATTGATATCAAATACATCTAAATATTCATATCTTCTCTTGTTTATGTTGGTGTGTCCGCTATGTTTCAATATCGACTTTCTTTTGAGGGTATGGTTGAAAAATGTACCTGAATATACTTCTGTGTTTTGCATTTTTATTTTGATATATGCTTTGCTTGAAACTCTTTCAGCTCCCATGTGGATGACTGTGCAGGCTACTGGTAAAATTCGAACTTATCAATTGGTTATAAGCTGCGTTATTGGTTTGAATGTTTTTATTTCATATGCATTTTTAAAATCGGGATTTTCTCCCTTTATTGTTCTGCAGATCAAGTGCAGTCTTGATGTAGTGTATCTAGCTGTTAGGCTTTGGTTTATGCGGACGATGGCAGATTATTCTGTCAGAGATTTTATAAAAGAAGTATTAACTCCTATTTTTATTATTTCTTTTTTATCTATGATAATTATGTATTTGATTGTTTCTTTGGTTAGGGATGAATTGTACAAATTGCTTGTTAGTAGTGCTGCCTTTGCACTGATATATATTCCTGCTTGTTACTATATAGCCTTTACTGTGCATGAAAAGCAAATGATACTAAAACTGGTGAATTCTAAAATCAGAAAGAATAATTAATGATAAGCAGAAGTGTATGAGGAATAGAAGAAATGGTTTATTGGTATGTGCAGGTTCAGGGGACGTTAAAAATATAGGCGACTATATTCAAAGTGTGGCACAAGAACAGTTTTATGATCGAATAGACACTTATGTGGAAAGAGAGGATCTTGATGTCTTTTCATCTGACGAAAAAACAAATGTAATCATGAATGCATGGTTTATGTGGAATCCTGAACATTTTCCACCTTCTTCATCTATCAATCCGTTGTTTATATCCATGCACATTGTTCCGAGCATAGCAGATAAAATGCTATCACCTTCAACTGTTTCGTATTTAAAGCAATATGAACCGATAGGTGCTCGTGACATGGCGACAAAGGCAGTATTGGAGCAATATGGTGTGCAGAGTTATTTTTCAGGATGCTTGACATTGACTCTTGGGCTGAAATATAAAGATGATGAAAAGGATGGTTCCATTTATTTTGTAGATCCTTATTATGAATTAGGAAGAGGGAAAAAACTATTTAAAGGGTATAATGTTCTCCTGGCTTTCTTTTTATTGGTAAAATATTATTCGCATATCCGGCCTTTGAAAGATAAATTTGTATGCGAGTTTCATACTCGTTTGAATAATTTGTTTCCGAAGATGGACAGAATGTTACATCTTGCTTCTTTTTATGATACATATTCTAAAGTGTTTGATGATGAAGTATTATGTTCTGCCCATTATATTAGGCATGAAGTGTTGCAATCTCAATTTCATTATGATAATGATGAAAAGATGGAGTATGCTAAATATCTTATCCGCAAGTATGCAAAAGCAAAATTAGTTGTTACCAGTAGGATACATTGTGCATTACCTTGTTTAGGTATTGAAACACCTGTGATTTTCGTTACATCCGATAACTTAGAACAAGGCGTAGGCAGAAGTGGAAGTAATGGACGTTTTGGAGGATTGATCGAGTTATTGAATTTGATGGAATGGACCCCTAGTGGAGTAAAAGTATTGACAGATTCTCTCCATACTAGTCTGTGTAAGGGTAAAATATCTATGCTAACTAAAATACGCAATAGCAAATTATATAAACCTATTTGCGATTCTTTGATAAAATCAGTAAATAATTACATATCCCAAAAATAGTTTAAGTTATTGTGAATATAGCAGTAATATTTGCCGGTGGTTCCGGCAAACGTATGAATACGGTGGCCAAGCCGAAACAGTTTTTAGAACTGAATGGCAAGCCCATCATCATCTATACCATTGAACTGTTTGATAATCTGTTGAATATTGATGGTATTGTGGTAGTGTGCATCGAGGATTGGATTCCTTATATGTACAAGTTGATAAATAAGTTTGGTATCACCAAAGTGGTAGAAGTGGTGCCGGGTGGAGAGACTGGTCAAGACTCCATTTATAATGGTTTGGTTTGTGCAACAAGATATTATTCGGATGACAGTGTGGTGCTGATACACGATGGAGTTCGCCCACTTATCAATGAACGGACCATTCTGGAATGTATACAAACTACCTGCGAGTATGGTAATTGTATTACGTGCATTCCAGCTACGGAGACATTTGTGATACAACAAGAAGACGGGGCTTTGAAGATACCTAAAAGGTCTGATTCCCTTATAGCACGTGCTCCGCAATGTTTTCTGTTGAAGGATATTTTGACAGCGCATACCAAAGCGCGTGAGGAAAACAGACATGATTTCATCGATAGTTGCACTATGATGAGTCATTATGGTTATAAGCTGGCTACTATTTTGGGACCGGTAGAAAATATCAAAATAACTACTCCAACGGATTATTTCGTGTTTCGTGCTATGGTGGAAGTACACGAGAACCAACAAATTTTTGGATTTTAAAAGCGATAATTATGTTTGGATATAATGATTTGGTAGTACAAGACGATATGAAGTTAATGGCTGATACGCTTGTGCAATGGAGTAACTTGAAAAATAAAACAGTTTTGGTAACAGGTGCGACTGGAATGCTTGCTACTTATATAACTTATTTGCTTTGTTATTTGCATGAGGAGCGAAATTATAATATTCATGTCATAGTATTGTGCCGTACAAGAAGTAAAGCAGAAGATTTATTTCTTCCTTTTTTAAAAGAAACATGGTTTTCGCTATTTTGCCAAGATATTTGTGATCCGATTCACTGTCCAACTTCAGTAGATTATATTTTTCATCTTGCAGGAAATGCAAGTCCTTATTTTATCAAGAATGATCCTGTTGGCATTATTAAAAGTAACTTATTAGGCACTTACAATATTGTCGAGTTTGCCCGTGAGAATAAAGTGCAAAATATAGTATTTACTTCAACTAGGGAAGTTTATGGAAAGAATGAGGACGCTTTAATGCTATCTGAAGATAATTACGGTGTGGTTAATCCTCTTGAGAATCGTGCTTGCTATCCAGAGAGTAAGCGAGCAGCAGAGACTCTTCTTTATTCTTATTGGCTTCAGTATCAAATCCCATTCTGTGTTGTTCGCATTGCTCACTGTTATGGGCCAGGTATGAAATTAAAAGATGATGGTCGTGTCATGGCTGACTTGCTTTCAAATGTAATAGAGGGAGAAAATATTGTTTTAAATAGTGATGGGTCAGCGGAACGTGCTTTTTGTTATATTACTGATGCTGTAATTGCAATGTTTTATGTTCTCTTTAATGGCAAGAGTGGTAAAGCTTATAACTTAGCGAATGAAACAGAACCAATCTCAATAAAAGAACTTGCTGAGTTACTTGTCAGCATTCGTAAAGATAAGCAGATAAAGGTTGTATTCGAGATACCAGCAATTACACCAAGCGTCTACTGCAACTATAAACGCACTGGTTTAAGCACTACTGAGCTTGAAAAACTCGGTTGGTATCCTAAAGTATGTTTGAGAGATGGTATAATTAAAACAATAAATAGCATGTCTCAACCGATTTAAGTAACTGATAACTTATTCATAACTTGAAATTGATATAAGATATTTTATTCTTAAGCAATGTCGCGAATACAAAATTGGGACTCATTCTTAATTTGAATACAAATGCTTTTATTATGGTAAAATGTATAAAGAGGTTCTTTATTACATATTCAATAGTTGGGATGATTTTCTGACATATTGCAAAAGGTAACTATACAATTGAGGGAGGTTTGATCCATATGTTCCATGAGATTATACTGGGAAGCACAAATTATGAAAAGTAGATTCCACCAGTCGTATTACTATAAAGTGGTTAATTCAAAGTTTAACTTGAAATATTCAATTATTCATTCTACTAGTTATGTAGTGAAATGGATGTAATTGAGTGCTTATACAAATATTATTATGAAAATAGCAGTTGCCGGCACAGGCTATGTAGGCTTGTCAATCGCCATACTTTTGGCGCAGCACAATGAGGTTGTGGCAGTGGATGTCATTCCCGAAAAAGTAAATCTTATCAATCAGAAGAAATCCCCTATTCTAGATGAATACATCGAGAAGTATCTGGCAGAAAAGAATCTCAATCTTCGTGCGACTCTTGATGGGAGAGAAGCTTATAAGGATGCTGAATTCGTCGTGATAGCAGCACCGACAAATTACGATCCACAGAAAAATTTCTTCGATACACACCATATTGAAGATGTTATTGACCTCGTGCTTGAGGTTAATCCTGAAGCTATAATAGTTATTAAATCCACTATTCCAGTTGGCTATACTCGTTCGCTTTATGTGAAGTATGCGAAGAAGCTTGCGATAAAAGATAAAGATAGTAATTGCAAATTGTACCTACTATTTTCACCTGAGTTTTTGCGTGAGTCACAAGCACTTTATGACAATCTCTATCCTTCACGCATTATTGTTGGCTATCCCAAGATAATTCGTCAGCCTGAATTTTGGGAAGAGAATGAGGCAATCATTAAGATGGCGGGTAATCATATGGAGGAATATGCCAAAACCTTTGCCAAACTCTTGCAGGAAGGGGCTATTAAAGAGAACATAGATACACTTTTTATGGGCATAAAAGAAGCGGAGGCTGTGAAACTCTTTGCCAATACTTATTTGGCGTTGCGTGTTAGTTATTTCAATGAACTAGATACCTATGCAGAAATTAAGGGGCTTGATTCACAATCTATCATTCAAGGCATCGGTCTTGACCCACGTATAGGTTCTCACTATAACAACCCTAGTTTTGGTTATGGGGGGTATTGCTTACCAAAGGATACCAAGCAACTGTTAGCTAACTATACCGATGTGCCACAGAACATGATGACCGCTATTGTGGAGAGCAATCGTACCCGTAAGGAATTCATAGCCGACCGTGTGTTGCAAATTTCAGGTGCCTACAGTTATGCAGAGGGTACTTTTGATACAGCAAAGGAAAAGGAAGTAGTCATTGGCGTTTATCGTCTTACGATGAAATCAAATAGTGACAATTTCCGCCAGAGTAGTATTCAAGGTGTGATGAAGCGCATCAAGGCTAAAGGCGCTAAGCTAATCATCTATGAGCCTACACTCAAAGATGGTACAACATTTTTTGGTTCAAAAGTTGTCAATAATTTTGCGGAGTTTAAGGCACAGAGTCAGGCTATCATAGCCAATCGCTATGATGCTTGCCTTGATGACGTGAAGGGTAAGGTCTATACAAGAGACATTTTTAAAAGAGACTAAGATCCAGATAGTCAAGAACCAACTTTTATCAGTAACTTTCATTGTTTATTGGAAGGTTGTTTTTAGTAGGTGAATAGTCAGATAGAAGTTGCAATTTTTTCCTTTCTTGCATTTATGATTAATGAAATAATAAATTAGTTCTGATAATTATGATAGCAACTCCTAAAGCTATTATTCTTGGAATCATTGCAAGAGCAATAAATCCATTTATAAAAGTACATAAAAAAACATGGGTGTTTGCATCGAATGGTGGAAGAACCTTTGGAGAAGGTTCAAAGAATTTGATGCAGTATACTATGGGATTTGATAAATCTATTGATTGTACTTATATAACTCGAAACAAAACTGTATATAATCAATTAAAAGTAAATAGTATAAAGTGCGAGTTGAACTGGTCTATAAAAGGTATTTTGGCTATAGCTAAAGCGGATTGCATATTTTTTACACATGGTCCAGCAGACATTTATTATGCTTTTAAAAAGGATAATAGATGTTTTTATTATTTAACACATGGGCAAGCGTATAAAGTAGCTTTAAATTGCCTTGCTGAAAAAGAAAATAAAAAAATAAGAATACCTGAAAAGATAAAAGGGGTGTTGAGGCGGTACCTTTTCGATTTGCCATCTCATAATGATTCTGCATTTGTTTCTTGTTGTTCGGATTTTATAAGTCAGTTTACTCGCAAAGAGTTTAATCCTGAATGTGAGATTATAGTGCTCGGTTCTCCACGAAATGACATTCTGTTTACCCCCCAATTATTGCATGATGATTTCTTCGATATGTTTAAAAGAAAGAAGATTATTACGTATATGCCTACACATCGGGCCTATGGAAAAGGTAAACCATCGCCGACTTTATTTATTCATGACGAAGAAAAACAAAAATGGTTGCGAGAACATGATGTAGTGGTATTGATAAAGCAACATCCCAATATGATTTCCCAAATCATTGATTCAGAGAGTAATGATGTTGTTATAGATGTAACAAAAAAGGAACTTGACCCTCAATGTGTAATGATTAACTCAGACGTTATGATTACAGACTATTCCAGTGTTTGGATGGACTGGCTTTTACTGAGACGGCCGTTACTACATTATTTTTATGATAATTTTGCTGATGAAGATGCAGGATATTATTATGATCTCCATGATGCTCCAGCGGGTAGAATATGCGAATCAGAAGACGAGTTGTTTGATGCGATTAAACAATGTATTATACAACCAAAAACAATGTTACCCTCAGAACAAATTGTAGAAAAATATCATAAATATGTAGATGGTGATGCTTGCAAACGTCATTTTGATAAGATTGTAAGTCGTTACGAACAATGTAATAGTTAATGATTATCATCATGAATATTTTATAGACTTTTGAAATATGAAAATTTTAATATTTATGGCAGGTTTTTTTCCAGGGAAAAAATATGGAGGACCTCCTGTTAGTATTGATAATTTCTGTTCTTTGATTAGCAATAATGATAATCAAATTTTTATTGTTACAACTAATCATGATTTAGGAAACAAAGAAAAGTATCAAGATATAATGGATGGATGGAACAATCGGGGTAATTGTAAAGTCTTATATCTCAGTGATGCAGATTACAATAAGTCAAACTTTGAAAATGTTATAAAAGAACTCTCACCTGATTTAATATATCTTCAAGGTCTATTTCAAAAATGTATTGTATCATGTCTTCTTTTAAGTAAAAAATATAGGGTAAATGTGCTTCTGGCACCGAGAGGTGAGTTATGTAGTGGTGCGTTTAAAAAGAAATATAAAAAAGTTGTATATTTAATACTTTTGAGAATATTAGGTTGTTTGAAAAATATTCATTTTCAATCTACTAGCGAAGAAGAAACCAGAATGATATTAAAATGGTTAACATCTAATACTGAAAGAGTATTTGAAATATCAAATATTCCTTCGATGCCAAAGTGTTCTCGATCAAATCTAAATAAAATTTCTGGAGAAATTAGAGTAGTCTTTATTTCTAGAATTGTCCCAAAGAAAAACCTCTTGTATGCCTTAAATATTTTATCAGAGATCCGAAGTTGTGTTATTTTTGATATTTACGGAGCTAAAGAAGATAAAGACTATTGGAAAAATTGCGAAGATGTAATAAACAAGTTACCTGCAAATATTAAAGTCACATATAAGGGCGTAGTTTCTCATGAAGAAATTCATTCTATTTTTGCCAAGTATCATGTTTTCTTTTTTCCCACCTTTAGTGAAAATTATGGTCATGTCATTGCTGAAGCATTTTCTGTTGGTTGCTATGTTTTAACCAGTGATCAGGTTCCATGGTTGGACATGAATGAATATGGAGCTGGTAATTGTGTATCTCTTGATAATGGTTCTGCATTCAAAGAGGACATTTTGAGAATACTCGAATTAAATAATGAGGAATATGCTCAAGTAAGAGAGAACTGCATTGTCTATTCTAAGATAAAGCTTAATATTGAAGATCTGAGGTTGAAATATAATAATATGTTTGAATCAATGTGTTTAAGTTAGTATGGAAAGAATTAAATATATAGTATCATACGATTTAGAATCGAACAAGTATCAAAATAGGCTTAATGTTTTAGCTTCTGCAAATAAGATAAATTACATTATATCTGTTTTAAATGATTTAGGATATGCGGTTGATATAGTTTCAACGAGTCAAACACTTAACAAAAAATGTTATAAAGGAAATTGTGAAGCGTTTGGGATTAATACGATACGCAGATTCCCGACGACATGGCGAGGAGGGAACCTGTTGAAAGTTATTAACGTGTTGGTTATGAACATCTCTATATTGATGTATTTAATTTTAAATATCAAGAAGAATGAAAAAATAATTATTTACCATTCAGTAGGGAATTTATGGATGCTTCCAATCTTAAACAAGCTTAAGAAAGCATTTGTAATTGAGGAAGTAGAGGAAATATATGGCGATATTTTTGGAAAACTTAAAATGGCGCAAAAAGAAAGAGGTCAATTACAGTATGCATCTGCTTATATATACCCGACTAAACTTTTAAATCCAGTTGTAAATAGAAGTGGCAAACCTTTTTTGGTTGTACATGGTGCTTATAAAGATAATTCATATGAATATTTTTCTGATAAAGCATCTGAAGAGGATTCTTATTTTGAAGAAAGTGTTTACCATATAGGGTATACAGGTATTTTAGATCCTAAAAAAGGTTGTTTGAATATCTTGGAAACTGCTAAATATTTAGACTCAACTTACCATATTCATATTTTAGGATTTGGTAAAGATAGTGATCTTCAAATGGTAACTAAAGCTATTGAGGTTTATACAGCCGATAAGAATATTAAATGTAAAGTTTCATACGATGGGGTAAGGAGAGGAGATGCTTATACTAATTATTTGAAACATTTAAACTTAGGTGTTTGTCCAGTTGATTCCAGTCAAGGTTTTATTAATACTCAATTCCCATCTAAGGTTATTACCTATTTGGTTGCTGGTTTACCAGTGTTATGTTCTGAAGCAGAATCTGTCTTGACATCTGATATTGCAGAAGCAATAATGTTTTATAATGGCAATAGACCTGAAGACATTGCAAAGGCGATAATCTCCTCTAGAGAGAATAAATCTATAAAATCCCCTTCTAATATATTAGAACAGTGCGATGTGCATTTTCGAACAGAATTATTTAATATATTAAAAAACAATTAATATGAACTTGAAAAATGTTTTGATTATCGGTGCTCATTATGATGATGCCGAATTGGGTGCTGGTGGTACGGCTGCTAAATTGGCTTCTGAAGGTAAGACTGTTTATAAATTAACTTTAACAGATAATGAAACCGATTTCTGCCAAATGGGTATTAAAGTTGATAATCAATCAAGTAGGATTAGTAGTGCAAAAGCGTGTGAAATTTTAGGGATTCATGAAATAGCTGACTTTCAAACAGAGAAGTGTAATGAACTACAGTATTCTAAAGAAGTGATGCAGCGAATTGAGTTGATAATCTTTGAGAAAAATATTGATACGGTTTTTATGCACTTTAGATATGATATGAACCAGGATCATATAGAAGCGTCTCGCTTATGCCTCACAGCAGCAAGGCACTGTAAGAATATATTGGCGTTCCAAAGTAATAATTATATTTGTGAGCAAGTTTATAATCCTGTGTATTTTGTAGATATTTCCGGTTACTATAAACAAAAAATAGCAGCTTTGGAAGCATACGGAAAAGAGCACAATAGGTTTGATAGATTGTTTCAAACAAAATTGGAAATGAATCACGTTTGGGGAGCACAGAACAAGGTTGAGTATGCCGAAGGTTTCCATGTTGTAAAAATGCTTAATTGCTAAAAAGAGCATACAAGCCTAATTTTAAGGAAATGGTGTGATACAATAATATCTTAGTTTCGTAAGATCTTGACTTACTTTCTTCTTACCTGTCTTAGTAGATAGGCAGCCATTGGTTCTTACGAAACTAAAACTTAATAGATGTGATACACATAATAGAGATAAGTAAGAATTGTAACTTTTAGCTTTTAAGTATTCTGTTACTAATCTCTCATTGATTACATTATGACTGCCGATTATAAATTAGATAGATTTTGCTTCTATATTTTTATTGTTGATATTTTCTTTCTGCCTCTTTTCCCGTATTTTTCGGTAAGTTTATCGCTTCCATTCATGTTATATTGGTTTTTAAAAAGGGGATGTCGGGTGAAAGTATTTAGGGAATATAAGTACTTCCCATTAATTGTAGTTCTAATGTTTATTAGTACGCTGATTTCGGTAGTATATCCTGTAGAGACATCTTACGGAACTACTTTTATAACAACTTTTAAACGTTTAGTGCAATTTGTTACTTCTTTTTGGTATTTTTTCTTCTTTAAATATTATTTTGAAACCTATAGAGTTTCAATTAATAAGGTTTATTTTTATTCTATAATATATATAGTAATATTTGCTTTCTTTTACTTTTTAAATAGGGAGGCTTATGCAAGTATTAAAATACTGGTAAATCCTGTTGATAATCATACTAGACGAGCATTGGGGCATGAAATTATATATAGGTTTAATTTTTTATGGGCAGATCCTAATAATGTTGCATATGCTGTAGGTACGCTGTTATTAACTTTTCTATCAGAAGAACAGGAAAAGTATTTTTCAAAGATGCTTGCGGTAGTTTTAGTTATATTTATACTTTTCTGCACGATGAGTATAGGTGGATTATCTTCAATGATTTTTTCGTTGATTCTATTTTTTCTTTTCAAGAAGAAAAAAAAACAGATAAAAACTTCAGATTTTTATAAAATTTCCATTTCAACAATAGCGTTAATATTTTTAATAATTTACTTTTATCCAATTATCTCTGATTTCTTTAATTCAGATGTTATAGATAATTTGTTATCAAGAGTAGATTATTATGATGGATCTGATACTAGTGGCGGTAGGGGAAAGGATTTTATAAAATCCTTATCATATTTAAATCCAATGTTTTTATCAGTTGGGTGTGGTATCGAAGGTTTTGTTACTGAAATTGGACATATGTACATTTTATTTATGTATGGTCTTCCGGTATATATTTATTTCATTTATATATTGTTTTGGAGAAAAAGAAGTATTTGTTGGAGAAGACTTATTCCCCTTATTCCAATGTTCGCTGGATTTACAATGAATATTGCAATCATAGATCAAAAATATTTGCTAATTCTTTTGTTTACATCTGCTTATTTATCTATTTCTACTTCTAATAACCAAATTGTTAATGAAAAAAGTATATGAAGAATACCCTCGTTTTAATAGCTGTTGCATTTAATGGTTTTAGAATATTTCCATTATGGGCTTTGCTTTGTATAAAACAGTATATATTGAGGGATGAATATGCTCTTTTGTTTAAAAAAGACTTAGAACGTACACATATGGGATTCTGGCGAGCTTTATATTATCATCCCTATTGTAAGAGTGTATTATATCATAGATTAGGTTATGTCAGTTATCCTTTGAAACTAATATGTGGATCATTCCCTTTGTATATACCATGCGGAAAAATGTTGATGGGAGGGGTGAGTTTAGAGCATCCCTATAATACGTTCTTAAATGCTAGGTTTATAGGTGAAAATTTCACGGCTATGCATTCTGTTACAATCGGAAAAACATCTGGGGGGCTTCCTTCAATTGGTGATAATGTATTTATAGGATGTGGAGCATGCATTTTAGGAAATATTTCAATTGGAAACAATGTGAAAATTGGTGCGAATACTGTTGTATTAAAGAATGTTCCTGATAATTCAACAGTTGTAGGTAATCCTGCTTGTATAGTGAAGCTGAATGGTAAAAAAGTTAATATGAAACTATAGATATTGAAAAATAATAATATTATGAGTATTTTTAAAGACAAAACCCTCCTCATAACTGGAGGAACAGGTTCCTTCGGTAATGCGGTTTTACGTCGTTTTCTTGACTCCGATATCAAGGAAATTCGTATTTTTTCCCGTGATGAGAAGAAGCAGGATGACATGCGTCATTATTTACAGAATTCAAAAGTAAAATTCTATATTGGAAATGTTCGTGACCGTCAGTCTGTGGATGGTGCTATGATGGGGGTGGATTATGTGTTCAGTGCTGCTGCGCTGAAACAGGTGCCAAGTTGCGAATTTTTTCCATTGCAAGCTGTGCAAACGAATGTTATAGGTACGGACAATGTATTGGAATCTGCCATTGCATATGGCGTGAAGAATGTAGTGGTTCTTTCAACTGATAAGGCTGCTTATCCTATTAATGCTATGGGCATTAGCAAGGCTATGATGGAGAAAGTGGCTATTGCAAAAGGGCGAGCTTTGGGTGAAGATGCTAAAACGACCATTTGCTGTACTCGTTACGGGAATGTGATGGCGAGTCGAGGTTCTGTGATACCTCTGTGGGTGGAACAAATAAAGAACGGCAAACCTATTACGATTACCGATCCTAGCATGACACGTTTCATGATGACTTTAGACGATGCTGTAGATTTGGTGATTTATGCGTTTGAGCATGGTCACAATGGGGATTTGTTTGTGCAGAAAGCCCCCGCGGCTACTTTAGATGTATTGGCTCAAGCTTTGAAGGAAACATACACACAGATAAATTCAAAGTATGGTGATACTGAAGTGAAGACTATCGGTACTCGGCACGGAGAAAAACTGTATGAGACTTTGGTTACTCGCGAGGAGATGGCCAAAGCCATTGATATGGGAGAATATTATCGTATTCCTTGCGATACCCGCGATTTAAACTATGACAAGTTCTTTACGGAAGGTGATGAGGATATTGCTAGAATAGAGGACTACCATAGCCACAATACATTCCGTTTAGATGTGGAGGGGATGAAAAAGCTTCTTCTGAAACTCCACTTTATTCGTGAAGACCTTAATATAGAGGGAAAAGTTAAGTCAACAGAAATCAAAAGTGAATAAGATGAATATTCTTGTAACTGGTGCTAAAGGTTTTGTCGCACGCAACTTACTCTCTCAGTTGTATAATATCCAAGCCGGTAAAGCAAGGAATTATGCAGTTCAAGATGAGAACTTGACTATCTTTGAATATGACATTGATAGTGATCCTGTAGAATTAGATATATATTGCAAACAAGCAGACTTTGTTTTCAATCTAGCAGGTGTGAATCGTCCGAAAGATCAATCTGAGTTTATGAAAGGAAACTTTGGTTTTGCATCGACTTTGCTTAACACATTGAAGAAGTATAATAACGTGTGTCCTGTGATGATTTCATCGTCTACTCAAGCTACGCTTGATAACCTTTATGGTGAATCAAAACGAGCAGGAGAACAATTGATATTTGACTACAGTAAAGAGACCGGAGCAAAAGTCTTGGTCTATCGTTTTCCTAATATTTTTGGTAAATGGTGCCTTCCCAATTACAATAGTGTAGTAGCGACATTCTGCAATAATATAGCTAACGATTTGCCCATTCAGGTAAATGACCCAAGTGTAGTGATGAATCTGGTATATGTAGATGATGTAGTGGATGAACTAATAGCTGCCTTGAATGGTGATGAGCATCGCAAAGGTGATTATTGTGAAGTTCCAGTAGTACATACTATTACATTAGGTGGTATTGTAACTCTGATTAACTCTTTCAAGGAGATGCACACGAATTTAAATGTGCCTAATCTTGGGGATACTTTTACCAAAAAACTCTATTCTACTTATTTGTCTTATCTGCCTAAAGAAAAGTTTGCTTATCCACTTAAGATGAATGTGGATGAACGTGGTAGCTTCACGGAATTAATTCGTACAACAAATAGTGGCCAGGTGTCTGTGAATGTTTCTAAACCTGGTATAACAAAAGGGCAACATTGGCATCATACCAAAAATGAGAAGTTTGTGGTAGTGAGTGGTCATGGACTAATTCAGCTACGTAAGATAGGAAGTGATGAGGTAATTAACATCGAAGTGACTGATGACAAGATTGAGGCTGTAGAGATGATTCCTGGTTATACGCATAACATCATCAACCTGAGTGAGACTAAGGATTTGGTGACGATAATGTGGTGTAACGAGTGGTTTGATCCTAATCGGCCTGATACTTATTTTGAAAAGGTATAAAATAGACATGGAACTAAAAATTGATTATTCTAATATTAAGTTTGCTGATAATGGTAAGCTGAAGTTATTGGTTATTGTTGGTACTCGTCCGGAGATTATTCGCCTAGCTGCCGTGATCAATAAATGCAGGAAATATTTCGACTGCATTTTGGCCCATACTGGTCAGAACTATGATTATAATTTGAATGGGGTGTTTTTCCATGATTTGAAATTGAAAGATCCTGATGTTTATATGGATGCAGTAGGCGATGACTTGGGGGCAACCATAGGGAATATCATTAATGCTGGTTACAAGCTGATGGCACAGATCAAGCCAGATGCAGTGTTGGTGCTGGGTGACACCAATTCGTGCTTGAGTGTGATAGGTGCTAAACGTCTTCATGTTCCTATCTTTCACATGGAAGCTGGAAATCGCTGTAAGGACGAAAATCTTCCTGAAGAGACAAATCGTCGCATTGTAGACATTATCAGTGATGTAAATTTGGCGTATAGTGAACATGCCCGTTGTTATTTGGCCGAATGTGGATTTCCAAAAGAACGCACTTATGTGACTGGTTCTCCCATGGCTGAAGTTTTGCATCAGAATTGGGCTGAGATTGAAGCAAGTGATATTCATCAACGTTTGGGATTGCAAAAGGGTAAATATATACTCCTTTCAGCTCATCGCGAAGAGAATATAGATTCGGAGAAAAACTTTAATTCACTGTTCAATGCTATCAATAAAATGGCAGAGAAGTATGACATGCCTATTCTTTATAGTTGCCATCCTCGTAGTCGAAATCGTTTGAATACTAGCGGATTTAAGCTTGATGAACGTGTGATCCAGCATGAACCGCTTGGTTTCCACGATTACAATTGCCTTCAGATGAATGCGTTTGCAGTAGTAAGTGATAGCGGTACACTACCTGAAGAAAGCAGCTTCTTTACCTCGGTAGGGCATCCTTTCCCGGCTATTTGCATACGTACTTCAACTGAACGCCCCGAATCATTGGACAAGGCAGGTTTTGTGCTTGCTGGTATCGATGAGAAGTCTTTATTACAGTCGGTAGATACCGCTGTGAAACTGGTTCAAGATGGTGATTATGGAATACCTGTGCCTAATTATACAGATGGGAATGTGTCTACTAAGGTGGTGAAAATTATTCAGAGTTACACTGGTGTGGTGAATAAGATAGTTTGGAGAAAATATTGATTTAGAAAAATGAATATTCTGTTTCTTACTTTATATCCTATTTCCAATATTTCAGAAAGAGGTATTTATACGGATCTGATGCGTGAATTTAATCGTCATGGGCATAAAATACATATTGTTATTCCTGCCGAACGCCGCTTTCATCTAGCGACAGGAATAAAAGAAAGTGAAGGAGTTAATATATTGAGGGTAAGAACTCTGAATATTCAGAAAACAAATCTAATAGAGAAAGGTTTGGGAACTTTACTATTAGAGTATCAATATCAACGTGCAATATATAAATATTGGAAAGATATAAAGTTTGATCTGATACTGTATTCCACTCCTCCCATAACTTTCAACCGGGTGGTTGCTTCCGTAAAAAAATGCTGTGGAGCAAAAACATATCTTCTTTTGAAAGACATTTTTCCTCAAAATGCGGTTGACTTAGGAATGTTTTCAAAAAGTAGTTTTATATATAAATTGTTTCGTAAGAAAGAGGAGAGACTTTATCGACTTTCTGATTATATTGGTTGTATGTCTCCTGCGAATGTGGAATATATATTGAGACATAATTCATTAATGACAGCAGAAAAAGTGGAGGTGTGCCCTAACAGCATTGAATTGGATGAAGAGGAATCAAATTATGACAATGACCATTTACTTCAAAAGCTGAATATTCCAACGGATAAGTTATTGTTTATTTATGGCGGTAATTTGGGACGTCCGCAAGGAATTGACTTTCTAATAAATGTATTGGCGACTAATGAAAAACGAACTGATACATATTTTATTGTGGTTGGCAACGGTACTGAATATGGAAAAATAGCCCAATGGTTTCGGAATAATTCCCCTCATAATTCATGTTTAATCTCGTCTCTTCCCAAGCAAGAATATGATGATTTGGTGGGTACTTGTGATGTTGGCCTGATTTTTCTGGACAATCGTTTCACAATTCCCAATTATCCTTCTAGATTACTCTCTTATTTAGAAAACAGAATGCCTGTACTGATGGCTACAGATATGAATACCGATATTGGTTCAATAGCCGAGAAGAATGGATATGGCTTATGGACGGAAAGTGGAAATTTAGATACTTTTATGGAAATGGTTGAGTTTATTGCTATGAACAGAGAAAAGTTAAAGTTAATGGGTGAGAAAGGGTATGATTACCTAAAAAACAATTACACCGTAGAGAGAGCATATTGGATTATCATGAAACATTTCCAATAACCAAAAGCATGTATGTACATTTTATAAAGCGGCTGATTGATTTTATCATAGTCTTTTGTATATTAATAATTATCTGGCCGATATTATTATCCTTTTTTATCTGGCTGCATTTTATAAACAAAGATGCTGGGGCTTTTTTTACTCAGGAGCGTCCGGGTAAGAATGGCAAGATTTTCAGAGTTATTAAATTTAAAACGATGACTGATGAGTGTGATAAAGATGGAAACCTGTTACCAGATGAGAAGCGTTTAACAAAAATAGGAAAGTTTATTCGTTCGACTTCCATTGATGAACTTCCTCAAATAATAAATGTACTGAAAGGTGATATGGCTTTAATAGGTCCTCGGCCCTTACTTCCCCAATATCTTCCTCTTTATTCGAAGGAGCAACTCCGTAGACACGAAGTTCGTCCAGGGATTACAGGTTGGGCTCAAGTGAATGGTCGCAATGCCATCAGTTGGAAAAAAAAGTTTGAACTGGACGTGTGGTATGTGGATCATTGTTCCTTTCTGTTGGATTTGAGAATTATATTTTTAACAATAAAGAAAGTCTTTGTACGTGAAGGTATCAGTTCTGATACTTCAGCAACAATGGAGCTTTTCACGGGTAATAATTGATTCTATGCAAAATATATTAGTGACTTCTGCAGGGAAAAGAGTAGTACTTGTAGAACTATTTAAAAGGGCCTTAAAGGCTTGTGATCAGGCGGCAAAAGTCTATACTACAGATTTAAATCCGGAGTTAGCACCGGCGGGAATAGCTTCGGATAAATGTTTTAGGGTTCCTAGGGTATTATCTTCTGATTATATCTCAATTCTTTTGAATATATGTGTTCGGAATAATATTGGTATGGTAATACCGACCATTGATACGGAATTATTGGTCTTATCCCAAAATAAACAAAAGTTTTATGATAAGGGTATTGCTCTTATTATTTCTGATTTTTCATTTATTCAGCTTTGTAGAGATAAGCGCAATACTGCAATTTTTTTTCATGAAATAGGGATTAGGATTCCTGCGCCTATTGATAAGCTTTATCCTGTTTTCCCTTTATTTGCTAAACCCTATGATGGTTCCTTGTCGAAAGATCTTTATGTAATTCGAAATAGTGAGGAATTAACTCCCGAAATACTGAATCATCCAAAATTAATTTTCATGGAATATATTGATAAGGCTGAATACAAGGAATTTACAATTGATATGTATTACAGTAAAGATCATTATGTGAAATCAATAGTTCCAAGAGAGAGGATTGAAATACGTGCAGGAGAGATTAATAAAGGATATACCCGGAAGAATTTTTTGGTGAAATATTTGAGAGAACGGATGAACTATTTGCCGGGTGTTGTTGGATGTATCTGCATTCAGCTATTTTATCGGGAGAGTGATGATGATGTTGTTGGGATTGAGATAAACCCCCGTTTTGGAGGTGGATATCCTTTGTCATATTATGCGAAGGCTGATTTTCCGAATTATTTGGTTCAGGAATATTTTCAAAATAGAAGTATACAGTATTCAGAAAACTGGCTTGATAATACTTTGATGTTACGTTATGATTCGGAAGTGATAGTATATGAGAAGGAAAGTGATTGTGTTTGACTTAGATGATACTCTGTATAAAGAAGTTGACTTTTTGAAGTCTGCTTATTTTGAAATAGCTTCATGGATTGAACTGCATTATAATAAAACTGGAGTATATGACTTTATGTTTTCATGTTATATGCAAAAGAAGAACACCTTTTTATGCATTAATCAAGAATATAATCTAAATATTGAGATTGATATTTTCCTAAGGATGTATCGAGCACATTTTCCGTACCTTACTTTATCTGAAGAAGTGCAGAGTATGCTGAATAGCTTAGTGGCAGAGAATATGATTATAGGAATTATAACAGATGGGAGGGAGCGGACCCAACTGAATAAGATTAAAGCTTTAGGACTGGATAAGTATATTTCTTTAGCAAATTGCGTGATTTCTGAAAGTTTTGGTTATTCTAAACCCTCTCAAGAAGCTTTCTTGTTTTTTCAGCATAAGTATGGCATGGCTGATTATTACTATATTGGAGACAATACCCAAAAAGATTTCATCGCTCCCAACTCATTAGGCTGGACAACGATATGTGTGTTGGATGATGGTAGAAATATTCATAAACAGCAACCTGTTTCGGGAGAAATGAAGCCAACTTATGAGATCGGTATATTCAGTAAATTGTATCAGTATATTATCTGTTGAAAAAGATCTGTAAGTTATTTTGTTGGCTATTTGTGCCGTATTATGTTTGGCGGGAATGACTACTCTTTATACTCCTACTTTTTTATTTATTGTTTTCTTTTTAATCATAATAATTTAATTTTATGGACAAGAGAATTTATCTTTGTCTTGCTCACATGAGCGGCAAGGAGCAGGCTTTTATAAAGGAAGCTTTCGATACTA
>OBAA01000027.1_pt1 | contig 164420 bp, 129 predicted proteins | sample 1475961 | NCBI WGS metagenome assembly OBAA01 (sample SAMEA2579960, study PRJEB22360) | human gut metagenome | biome: human gut; feature: human-associated habitat; material: faeces | place: Denmark | collected 2008/2010 | reverse complement strand
GAAAAAGCACTGTTTGGTTGGGATTGTAAGGACGAAAATGTATCTTTGTCATAGTATAAAATGTTATGCTTAAAGATACAAAATCTTTAGGTAATAACAAAGCCCCTGCTTGTGAAAGTCGGGGCTTTGTGCATAAAAAAAGAAGGTGCGCATTTTGACACACCTTCTTTTGGAAAAATTCTGATTAATTATTCCATCCTTATGCCCTATTTGTATATGAATGCCTTATTAAGTTCTTCTTCAGGCATCAATGTACCGAATTCAATACCGTCACATATCCAAATGATATCTGTGGTTAACTTGTCCGCACCTGCACCTTTTACAATATTGTTCTGAATAGTCATATTTTTAAACTTGAATCCAAGAATTGTAATAGCTGAATCCTTACAATAATCTTTTGATATATTTTCAAAAGTACATCCGGTTATTTCGACACGGGCATTCTCATTTACTGTATATGCACTCTTATCTCTTAATTCAAGATGTATATAGCGGTAACCTGGCACAGTGTTTTTAAATGTGCAATTTTTAATGGTCACTGATGAGATATCCTTATCTGTCAACTGGATGGCATCCCATTCGGAATTGGTAAATGTGCAGTTCTCAAATGTAATATTCTTGCATTGTCCTCCATTGACATATACAGCAGAACCGTTTCCATTGGCACTATGCCCGTTATCAAATGTTATACCTTTCACACTGACATTTGTACCACTGAAATACACCGGATTGCCTTGTAAAGTCACTCCTTCCGCACCTCCATCAAGCACAACATTCTCATCATTGAATGAAACAGCTTCCGGCAAATAGACCGCTGCTCCCTCACTGTTGTTGATGATATCTTGGAAACTTGTACTATTGGCATATTCCTTAACCTCCCATGTTCCGTAAGGATCCGGCAATTCACTAGTTTTCACAGTCATATATTTCCCGTCTTGTGCCAAGAAATTAGTATCCTTACCTTCAGCCAGATTATTTGCCGGATTGAATCCCACAAACGTCCCCCCGGATATACTGATTTTGGCAGTTCCATTTTGATAGTTCTTATCCTGGCAGTTACAAAGGAACCTGTAATCGCCATAACTGTCTGACTTTTGTTGTATAGAGAACTCGCCACCTTTTACAATGACTTCACCTTCATAGCAATATATTGCAGAAATATTCCCAATGTAAACTCCGCTTTCTATAATCAGCTTGCCACCATTACGGACATCAAACACGTAACAGTCATTCTCTTTCGCTTTAATCGTACCGTTCTTTACTATCAGTGTTCCACCTTGAACTGAAATGGCAGACCAATTATTTCCACTACAAATTTTTGCTGAATTAGAGATGGTTTTACCGTTTAGATCCAATACAAGTTCCTTTCCTTTTGCCACCTCAACCGGCTTCTCTAGAATAATGTCATCAGACAATGTAAAGCTACCTCCGTTCTGGGCGGCTTCATCAAGAGCACCCGAACCAAAGAATTTCACGATACGGGAAACTGAAATTTCCTGCCCGTTGTTATCTATAAGGGTCACTTTCAGAACGGCCTTTTCTCCACTTATTCCTTTCTTGTTGATTTTGACTGTCGTTCCAGTACATTTCCCATCCGTAGTAAATACAGGTTCCTTAATTTCCACATCCTTATTTTCAGCACGGGTCACAATGTCTATATCTGTAGTACCGTCCTCACTTCTCAATTCCGCAACCAAAGCCTTATAATTCTCTGTTGTCAGACCAATAAATTCAATATCAATTGTATTACTAACGGAAGTTACCGAGAAGATGTCGCAACCATCCTTGAACTTGACAGATAATGTTTTGGTACGTGGTACGGTCAGCTTGGTCTTTCCGTCAGCCAGAGTGAATATGACATTATCAGGATCACTTGTGTAGTCCACTCCGTTTTCTGCAAATACCGCATCACCCCTGTCGCCTTTCTCCCCGGTCGCCTTAATCCCTGTCGATTTCCAGTTTTTGCCACCATCCGTTGAGATTTCCCATTCATTTGTCGTAGCATTAATTTGAACTTGGGGGGCAATGGCATCGTCCCCTTTGGCTCCCTGTGCCTTTATTCCTGTATCAGTTGTACCTATCCACCAGTTTCCGTTCTCACCGATATGAGGAGTAATACCGGAAGGTCCTTGTTCACCCTGTGCCTTTATCCCTGTATCGGTCGTGCCTATCCACCAGTTTCCGTTCTCGCCGATATGAGGTGTGATGCCGTCATCCCCGGCATCTCCCTTATCACCTTCAGGACCAGTTACAGGAATCTTCTTGTCACCATCAAGCAGGAACTCTCCGTCCACAGTCCAGTAATACACTCCGTCACTATCCTTTGCCACACCGATAACCGGGGTTGAACCGTCTTTGCCGTGTCTGATAATGATGGGGGATCCGCTCTGGAAAGTGATAGTGTAACCGGTTTCCTTTCCATTCTCCATTAAAGGGGTGACGCCTGTGATGAAATTCCTGTTTTCTAGAGCTGAGACAATGCTTTGCAATGACTGGATATTCATGTTGACAGACTTCTGCCATTCCTCAAGAGCCGTAATCCGGTCTTCCAGATTCTCAAGATTGTTTCGAAGTTCTGAGTCGTCATAATCATCGGAGCAGGAAGGCAAACCGAATGCACACATCACAAAGCCTGCAATCCACATCTTGCGGATCACATTTTTACCAATAATACTTCTTTCCATAAAAAAATCAAGCCTTCCCAGTTCCTCAAAAGGCCATTACCCCCAAAAAAAAATCAAGCGTGGAACTGCCATGCTATATTGTAAACAGAGAACTATAAGAATGACCAATAGAGAAATACAACAATAGTGATTTTCTTTATGATGTAAGAAAACATCATACTATTCCTTCTCATTTGGAGAATCCATATATCCCGATTTACAAGACGAACATAACGCTTTTTAAACTAATGTTATCAGATATTTATTAAATAATTGATGCAAAATTAACTAAAAAATGATAATGATGCTAGTCTGTAGTATAATTTTTTACATTCCAGTCCGATTCAATATATTTATATTCTTCTTCGGTAAATCGTTTTTTATCACTATCTTTGCAGTGTAACCAGGAGCTTGATGGCAATAAATATTGTCATCGGGCTCTTTTTTTATTGTCTATCTGTCGAATAATGGAATTCCCCGTCTGGCTTCACAGTCTGACGGGGGGAGGTTAAATCCAATCAATAATAGTTTTGAAAGAATCAGGTCAACAAAGTATTGACAAAGATAGTGAAATATGAATAGTAAGCAATATGGATATGGATTTATTTTGCATATATATAAATTCTCGGCATTTTTTTCAGGAAAGATAGGGACAGTTGAGAAATAAAGGAAACAGGATGAATAATTTATCATATAATAATTAAACGGTGAATGTAATGGAGATAGATATTGCAAACATTATTAGTGCTGCCGGAACATTGCTGGCAGCTTATTTCGCCTATAATCAGTATACTAAAAACAAACTGACTGATTTAAAAGTGGAATATTTTAAAAAAGAGGAGGAAAGAAGAAGTTACCACCGCAGCGAGAACTCCGCCAAGGTGTTCGGTGAGCTGTGGCGTGTACTTTATGAAACGAAAGCAGACAGGGTATATATCGTACAACCCCATCCTTTGGGGCATATAGCTTTTCTTTCGGTGCAGTTCGAGGTAAAACGAAAAGGTATAGCCGGAATGCGTGAAAACATCCAATCACTTCCCATGAGTGAAGTAGCCGTTTTTGCAGAAAATCTCGCAAAGAATCTTTTCATGTTCTACTCAGATATTGATAACCAGGTTAAGGATAAGGTTGCCAAATCTCTATTATCAACAAATGGATGCAACAGCGTCGCTATTAAACGGCTTAATTCATCTCAAGATTGGGTTGGAAATATCTTTTGTGAGTTTACAGATGAAACGGATTTGAATGAAGATGAACTTCATAAGGTCTTGCATGAAGCAGCGGTTAACATACAATATATCCTGCCGGAATTCAAGGAAAATAAAATCGAATAATTATAATTAATGAGTAGTATGGCTGACGTAAGAAAACTTGCACCGTTTATTCTGAAATGGGAAGGCGGTTTTGTAAATGACCCTGACGATTTGGGAGGGGCTACCAATATGGGGGTGACTATCGGAACCTATGAGGCATATTGCCGAAAGAAAGGATATTCCAAGCCTACAGTTGAAAGATTGAAAAATCTCACAAAAGAGGAATGGACGGAAATCTTGAAAACCATGTACTGGGACAGATGGAAGGCTGATGAGATAAAATCGCAATCAGTTGCTGATATATTGGTTGATTGGGTCTGGGCATCTGGTGCGCACGGATTAAGATTCCTCAACGCTTGCTTGGTGTTACAGTGGATGGCATTGTAGGTCCCAAGACCATTGCCGCAGTTAATTCCCGTAATCCGCGTGAACTGTTTGACCAGATCAAGATTGCACGGTTTGATTTTATCGAGGATATATGCCGGAAACGCCCAGCAAACAACAAGTTCAAACGGGGGTGGATGAACCGCATAAATAATATCTCTTATGTTGGTTAGAGTTATGAACTGGGTAAGCCGACATATATTGCTGGCTCCTTTCATGTGTTTGTTCCTGTTGTTCGGATCATGTGGCAGCTCGCATAAGGCTATCAAGTCCGATGTAAAAGTAATCAGCAAAGATAGCGCCAGTGAATCTGTCAACATCGTACACGGATCAAGTACCTCTTTGAGCGAACTCATTACTACTAATAGTAACTATGTGATTGATTTCTGTATCTATGATACCCGAAAACCGCCCGATAGCCTGACCGGGAAACCTCCGTTATTGGCAGACGGTCATGTGGAAGGTGATTTCAGCAAGAATAAAAGGAAGGAAACTGCAACCAAAGATAGTACGGAGGTGAAAGCTGACAAGGAAGCCACTTCCACCAAACATGAAGAAACCAAGACTGAAGGGGTAAAAGAGAAAAAAGAATCCACTTTGCTTAAACAAATTGGTTTTGCCTTTGTTTGTGTGTAACCGTTTTGATTGTCGTTATGCTGATAGTAAAGCATTGGCGCAACAGACAATCTTCATCATAAGACTTTAAATTTATAAATTGGACTGCCCCGGCTTGCGAAAGTCGGAGCATTTTTATATGTTTGCTGCAAAATGAAGTATTTATGAAAAACATTGTTAAAGAATATATTGCGAAATGCAATAAGAATCATCGCTACCTGTCATGGGAACATTATTATGAAGCCTTTGGTAATCCTAATAATTCAATAGACTATTTGGCTTTGCATTTGGCTTTCTATCTTGCTAGCTGGGGAATGTACAGAGGGTCTACTGAGTTGCTACAAAAAGATTATAAAATTCATATTCCAATAGTAGAATATATAAAGCCATTAGCCTTAAGACGTGATTGCGTAATTGAAGCAGATAAAGCACAAGAGGTTATGAATGAAGTTAAAAATAGATATGAAAATATTGCTATAAAAGCTTCAAGAACACTGCAAACAAAGGTCTTGTTGGGTACATTGGGATGCATTCCGGCTTTTGACCGTTTTTTTGTAGATGGATGGAAACTGAAAGAAGAGTCTATACCTACCATTAGCTCTGTCTATGAATTTGCAAAAAATCATGTGAGAGATATAGAAGAGTGTCAATTAATGATGGATAAAAACATACTTTATCCTCCAATGAAAATTGTAGATATGTATTTTTGGCAGTTAGGATATGATGAATACCAAAAGAAAAAAACTAAGACAGAGCTGCCTTTAATTTTCCAATAGAATTATATATAAATTTCCATTTCCCGCTTATCATAGGCATTATCCATAAAAAGGAAAAAATGGATACAGAATTAATACGGCAAGCAATCCTACACTGAAAAACAAACTATACCTTAAACATCTTTTTCCATACTATAATGTAGAAAAAAGTATCTGATTATTTTTTCTTTTGTTTGTAAACGTGCAATAAAATTGCCAGTGCACTAAAAATAACTCCGACAAGTATACCCAAAGCTACTCCGAGTTTAATATTCCCAATACTTGCACCTATTACTATACAAAACATTAGTCCTAATGCCATAATCGACCCGCTAATTAAAAAACATTTATATTTATGATCCCATACTTATATTGTTGCAAAGAATTTACCTGTATACTTTCCTACTGTATAAATCATCAGACAAGCAAAAGCAACTAATCCAATAATAATAAACGTCCGCAAAAAATCATTGTACATGATTGTGTTTTTTAATCTTTCAAAATCCTCTTTGATATTCATAGTTAAACCTATTTGTAGGTGATTTTGGAGTAGAAGCCAATCTCATAATAAAAGTTGGGAAGGGTGTCGTTATTGACACACCTCCTTTTTCTTATCGACAGACTGCCATCTAACAGACTAATCATAAATAGCATCACTGTTTAACGGCAAACGATGCCATAGATTTCAACTTCACCAACCATAGCTGTTTTCGGTTCATCCCAACAAATACTCACAAAACGCCCACGCGGTGTTGACGTCCCTGTGTCGACTTTCCACTCATATATGGTTTGTTCTCCCTGAAGTACAACTTTGGCAAGACTTTGCCAATGCTGTCGATCATTGGATATTTCAATCGTGAAATGTCTATTTACATTGATCGGTGGAAAAACAAAACGTAAACGTTTCACCTCAAGCATCTTTTCGGTATCTATGGTCAAACGCGGTGCATCATCTGTCAATTCAGCCTGCCAAAATGAAGAATCACACTCATCCGTGGCCATTCCGGCATCATATCCATCCAGATGTGAAGTGGAAAATGTTGGATTATTGCGTCCAAAACGTTGAAGAGAAGCAGTCGTTTCACGAATAAACGAGGTATAAGGACGATTGACAGCCTCCACCGATTGGCCTGGACAAAAGGCTGGTGCACCTATAAAGTCTATAGATACGGTAGCCGTTTTCAAACCGGGTGAACGTGCCTCTACGATGCATTTACCAGAATAGTATGCACGCAGCGAAATGGCAGCTTTCCCGTCTTGAATCCGAATGTCGCTGTTGGCACGAAAGCAAATCGATTTTCCCGTAGGAAATTCACCAGGACCCTTCGTGACACACAAATCAACCGGAACATTGTTACTCAAATCCCGTCCAGTGCTGTCAACCACGGTTACAAGCAATTGTACATCATCCGTTCCGTCTGCCAATACTTCCTTATTACCAATGACTTCCAAACGAAGCGCTACCGGTTTTCCTTGTATAGGCCAAACAGGTGGTTCAATACCTCGATAAGCACGACGGTACCAATACCATGCACGTTTGGGAATACGGAAATAATCGACAATACCCATTTTGCCTAAAGCACTGCCAGCAATGCTTCCATGATCAAATCCGCACCAAATGGCTTGTCCGCTCCGCCACGACACCCCTCGCCAAGCCTCGTTGGCAGCAAGGTCCCCCCATCCTGGAGCATAGTTTCCCGGTCTGTCAGCGGTAACGCTACCGTATTCGGCCACAATCGATGGAATGCCAGGCTGCTGAAAATCGGGCTGTGTAGCTCCATCACCATTGTATCCAGCCATATCGCCAATACGGTCAATGCGGTTTTCGCCCAATGGACGCTGAGCCCCTCCGATGGCAGCCAAGCGGGTAGGATCAAGTTGATGGGTACGTTCAACCATACGGTGTAGCAGCCGCTGCACTCCGGGCAGTGTCGACGACTCTGAAAAGAAAGGCTCATTGCTCATACTCCATACCACAATAGAGGGATGATTCCGGTGAATACGTATCATTTCCTCCAATTGCCGTAACGCACTTTGCTCAAAAGCTGCCGTATCGGACGGTGTAACGGGATAGGCACTGCAATCCCAATACCCATCACCCCGATAACCGCCTATCCCCCAAAATGGAGCTTCTGACCAAAAGAGCATACCTTCTTCGTCGCAAGCCTGTGAAAAAGCTGGCGAATGAGGATAATGCGAGCCGCGGATAAAGTCGAATCCGGCTTCTTTCATCATTTTTATATCACGTCTTTGGGCTGCTTCAGTCACAGCATCTCCCCATCCAGCCTGGTCCTGATGCACATTTGCTCCATGAAAGTAGTGATGGTTCCCATTCAGGAAGAAACCTCTGTCGACAGTCCACTTCACCCAGCGAAAGCCAAAAGTTTCAACTGTTGCGTCACAGAGTTGTTTTCCCATATAGAGTTTGCTTTCCACCTTATATAACGTGGGACTTGTTGGAGACCATAGTTGTGGATGCTCTATTTCAGGGGTCAGTTGGCTGTAGCAAAGCCGTTGCCCGGCCGCCAGCATACTATCACTTTCCACTTTTGCCAAGACCTTGCCATGCGGTGAAAAGATGCACGTAACCAAACGTAGGTTGACGGCTTTCTTGCCGGCATTTACGACATCGGTTTCTACCTTTACACGTGTGGATGTTCCGCTTCGAGCTTCAAGATCAGGTGTAGTTATACCCACTCCGCACCAATCAATGTAGTGGTGACTTTTTCGTACCAAACGTACATTTCGATAAATACCTCCAGAAAATGTATGTTCACCGGCACGAGGAGCAATATCAGCCCGCCATAGATTATTCACTCTTATGGCTATGAGGTTATTTCCACACTGCAAATAAGGCGTAATCTCAATTTGAAAGCCCGTATATCCTCCGAGGTGATTTCCCGCTTTTTTTCCATTGACAAAGATTTCTGCTTCTTGAAACACGCCATCAAATTCTAGAAATACAAGTCCTTTCAAATCACTCCGATCCATTTCAAGATGACGACGATACCAACCATAGCCGGTATAAAAATCCTTTGACATAAAATAAGGTAGGCTAAACGAATGAGGTAAACCTACCGGCTGCCATTGGCTGTCGTCAAAATGAACAAAAGCAGCCTGTGCCGGGTCACCTAGGATAAAACGCCAAGACCTGTTCAGAAGGGTCGTTTCTCGAACAGGCTGTGCCGTAATCCATGCAACACTGGAAAATAAAAGGATGAATGAAAAAAGGTAGTTTTTCAGAGTTGTATTCATAAAGTCAAAATTAAGAAGTTGTTTAAAAATTATCAAAAACAAACGTTACCACAGCGGATAGCACATTGTAAATCAGCGTATTAATTATTCATAATCTTATGAGTACCAATCGATTAAAGTTATGGAACAATACTTAACCAACCTTACTGATAAACAGTGGCAAGTTATAGAAAAAATTATAAATCTACAAGAAAGGAAGCGAAAACATTCTCTCAGAAACATCATGAAGGCGATTCTATATATTCTCAAAACAGGCTGTCAGTGGCGCATAATTCCCAATGAACTTCCAAAAGAAATGCAGATTAACAAAGCGGCTTTTACCCCGAATTTGAAACTTACTATTGAAAGCTGTATCATGCAAGCAAAACAAAACTTAGGGAACTATAAGATGGGAGGGCCGTTTCTGATTTTGAAACAAATCAGAGCAAATATTGAAAACAGTAAATGATATTCTTTTATTATTCAGTAAACGAATCAAGCGGCCGTCTTTTATAGATAACCGCTTGATTTTTAGGTTAGGACTTCATCAGCATGATGTCTGCTCTCATTTCCAAAAACTCCTTATATTTCTCCGGATGATCCACATAATCAATCACCCGATTGACGGCTATTTCCGCTTGTTTCTCCCTTACCTTAGCGTAATAGCGTATCACTCCCCTACTCTTGTCCGAATGCCCTAAACAGTAGTCTATCACTCCATCAGGTATCCCTAGTTCTGAAGCTAATTGTGCAAAGGTTTTCCGGGCGGAGTAGTAAACCACACGTTCCTTTATCCCAAGTTCCTTTGCAAGCTTCGCTATTCCCCGTGATATATGACGAGAGAAATTCTTATAAGTGAAATTATAATGAAAATCCAGCTTACCGGTTCTTGGGTTCATCCATTTTGCTATAATACAGGCTGCTTTCTCGTGAACAGGCAATATAATTACATTTGCATTGGAAGTCCGCCCCATAATCTTCTTACGGGAGTATTGTATATACCTAGAGTTTCTAAAATCCATATCCATCAAGTCAGTCATATTAATACCTCCGAGATAAAATGAAAGAGAGAACAAATCTCTGGCTACTGACAGATAATTACTGTCAACCTCAGCATTAAGTATCTTGGACAAAGACTCCAGCCTGATACTGACATCGCGTACAGGAGATTGCGGAATAGAATAATCTACAAAAGGATGTACATTATATGAAACCTTTCTCTTTTTTATCGCCCTGTTTATGATTGTCCGCGTATTTCTCATTACTATCCCCAATGTCGCCCGGCTCCAATTCTTTTTTTCAAGATACGCTGCATATTGCTCTATAAGTTCCGGGGTAATATCGACAAGTCGTACATCCCCACGCAGGAACTTCAAGAAATGAGCCTCACTTTCCCTCATCATATTAGCATAGTTGGTTTTACTGTTTTTAAACAGTTCCTCAATATATGCATCACACACAGACTTAAATGATTCCCCCTGTGTATCCACAGATTCCCTTAAGATGAAATCCTTCAACTGTGTACATGAATAGATACCTGGATTATCTATCTTGTCCAATCTTTCCTGATACTTATTGAGAAGATTACGCAATTTTGTATTTATCATTGCGGCATCCGGGCGTTTTACCACCTGTCCGTTCTTGAACTGGGAGAGATTATCTATGATAAACCGAGTGATAATGTAGCAAGTTTCCTGCTTATGGCAAACGGCCACTCTAATTTTATGTCTGCCATCTTTTAAAACTTTTGCTTTGAAAATTGTTAGTTTGAGAGTTGCCATACTGATTAAAATTAAAGGATAAGTTTTGGATAAGTTTTTGCGTCCATTGATGGGCAAAAATTCCTTTTTTTTAATCAATAAAATGAAGATTTTTTACATAAAAAAGACTTTGAAAACAGCATCAAATCACTGATTATCAAAGTCTTTTTCTTTTGTCGGGGTAGCGGGATTCGAACCCACGACCCCCTGCTCCCAAAGCAGGTGCGCTAACCGGACTGCGCTACACCCCGAATCTTTTTTTTATTTTTCAATCGCTTTATCTCTCAAAAGCGATGCAAAGGTACGGCTTTTTTTTATATATGCAAATATTTAAAGCGATTTTTTTCTACTTTTTTTTCGCATCATTACTTATCAAATTATAAATCAAAACATTAACCTTAAAACTTTTTTTTATCCGCAACAAAGAAATTTCAGTGTAAAACAACTCCCCTTTCCGATTTCACTACTCGCCGAGATACTTCCACCATGTAAATTCATAATTTGTTTGCATAAACTGAGTCCTATACCACTACCTGTTGGCTTCGTTGTAAAAAAAGGAACAAAGATTTTATCCAATACTTCTGGAAGAATGCCACTACCATTATCACAGACAGAAAGGAAAAATAGATGTTTTTCTAAATCACAATGTGTGCTAATGATAACTTCGGGATAGATTTGCTCTACACAAGCCTCACCTGCATTCTTTAGTAAATTGATTAATACTTGTTCTATCTGTGAACGATCCAGCATCAGTGTCGTTTCTGGGTTTTCTACTTTATATATATATTGTATGTTTTTATTAGGAAACAGTTTTTTCATATCACTCAGTAAATCACCTATATTTATTGGAGCCAGTATCGGAACAGACAGACGAGAAAGTTTACGATAGTTTTCCACAAAATTCAGCAACCCTTTACTTCTTCTATGAATAGTCTGCATCCCTTGCAACATGATATTGTAATCTCTCTCATTCATACCATTTTGTACAGCACGCTCACTTAATGTTTCACTTAATGAAATAATGGGCGCAATGGAGTTCATTATTTCATGAGTGAGTACACGAATCAGCTTCTGCCATGCTTCCATCTCATTTTCTTCCAATACAGCATGGATATTCTTTAAATTAACCAACCGGAGTTCCGTACCATGTTGAGCGGAATATTCAGATACCGTAACAGCCAATTCTTGTATAATATCTCCTTTATGTATTCGTACTGTTTTAATTTCTCCAGGCTGTAATGACAGGATAATAGTAGGAAAATCAGAATTTAACAGAGCCAATTCCCTGACAGAATGAATACGATAACCGCACAAATCCTGCATGGCTGCCCGGTTCATCCAATGTATATTGCACTGACTATCTACTACCAGCAAACTGCTGTCAACAGTATTCAATAATGTTTCATAATATTGATATCGCTCTTCATTCTCGGACAACCGAGTACGGAATTCAGCAACAACATTATTTATTTCTTGTGCCAATCGTTGTTCTGTACGAGTTTTGTGCTGGGTAGAAAAACTCAAAGAGAAATCTGCATAACGAATACCTTCTATCATTCGCGATATCATACGGGTCGTTTTATACTGCCACTGACAGATATAAATGATAATACCTGCCATAATCATCAGCGAAAAAAACAAGCAAAAATAGAGCGAATGTTGATAAAAGAGATATGCAGCTATAGCTACTACCCCCATTAATAACATACAAGCTATCATCCGTAAAGTTTGTAAACGACTCATAACCCTAATTTTTCAAGTTTCCGATAAAGAGCGTAACGGGTAATCCCCAAATATTCCGCTGCACGACTCAAGTTCCCTTCGCTGCGTTTCATAGCACGTTCTATGGCATTGCGTTCTAATTGTTCCAAGTTCAGTATCTCATCCGTATTCACCCTCTTCTCGGGTTGTGGCTGCAACATGAAATTTGCAGGCTTTAACAATGGCGAGTCCGAAAGAATAATTGCCCGTTCTATGGCATGCTGCAATTCGCGGACATTACCCGGCCAATGGTAACGCATGAGTTTCTGCTTGGCTTCGCGGCTCAGTCCGTTTATCTCTTTCTTATATTTATGAGTATACCGTTGTAAGAAATAATCAGCCAGTAAGAGAACATCCTCTCCCCTTTCCCGCAATGGAGGAATAGTAATCTCAATCGTATTGATACGATACAACAGGTCTTGACGGAAATTACCCTCCTCCACCAATTCTCGGATATTTACATTCGTTGCGCTTATCAACCGAACATCAATAGGAATTATATCCGTTGCTCCCAAACGTGAAATCTGCCGTTTTTCTATGGCTGTTAGTAATTTGGCCTGCATAGGTAATGACAAATTCCCTATTTCATCCAAAAAAAGCGTTCCTCCTGATGCCACCTCCATACGTCCCGCCTTTGCTTTGCGGGCATCTGTAAAAGCCCCTTTTTCATAGCCGAACAATTCACTTTCGAATAATGATTCAGGTATGCTCCCCAAGTCAATCGTTATAAAAGGACATTCACGACGAGGAGAAAAATAACGTAGAGAACGGGCCACCAAATCTTTACCGGTTCCATTTTCACCCAATATCAAAATATTAGCATCAGTATCCGATAATTTCCGAATAGTATCAAAAACCTCTCGCATAGGCGCTGAGTGACCTATCATTTGAGGCATCTCTTCATCCTGCGCGCTCAATGCTACAACTTGTTCTTTCAGTTGCCTGACCTCTTTACGAGAATCACGAAGTTTGATAGCCGATGAAAGCGTAGCAAGTAGTTTTTCTTTTTCCCAAGGTTTGGGAATAAAGTCAATAGCTCCAGCCTTAATGGCCCGTACTGCTTTATCTGTATCCGCATAAGCAGTCATAAACAAAACAATAGCCTGCGGATCTAACTTTAGTATCTGCTCTAGACAATCGAATCCTTCCTGCCCGCTGATAGCATCCCGACGAAAATTCATATCAAGCAGAATAACATCAGGTTGAAAAGTAGTCATGAAATGCTCAATACGAGTCGGTTGAGTAGTAACTTTTATTTTTTCCACGTAAGGATCCAATAAAAGGTTTAGTGCAAAAAGCACGTCCTCATTATCATCTATAATCAATATTTTTCCTTTTGCATTCATTATTTTATCCTCAATATATCTTGTTATACGAATAAAAGATTTTCTATCCGCTTTTTTGCAAAGATATTGTTTTTTTTAATGTGTTGTCTGTGCGGATACGCACTATTTTTGTGCGTATCCGCACAGAGACATCATTATCTTTTATCCCACAAAAAACTGGTAAACAAAGAGATAAGATAATGGCACGCTATTTGATTAGTCTACAATACTAATATATTAAGTTATGAAAAAAAAATCAGTAATAGCTATCAATTTATGCCTTATAGCAAGCATAGTAACTCTATTCGGCAATAAGATCTATATGCTTTATATAGGTGACTACCATCAATTGTGGGAAGAAGCACAAACTCACTATGTTAATCGACAATATGAAAAAGCACGCGAGTTATTAGAAAAGATAGCTCGCATTGATACGGCCCATCATGCCCAATATCTGACAGGCGATATGTATTTAAAAGGCTTAGGAGGTGAAATTGATTATGATAAGGCTTTGAAACTTTTTCATCAATCGGCAGCGGGCGGAAACACGTATGCTGAAAACAATATAGGCTTTATGTACACATATGGTTTGGGAGTCACTAAGGATTACAGCCAAGCTTTCAAATGGTTGAACAAAGCTGCCACTCAAGGAAATCCAGAAGCTCAAATTGGTATGGGGAGCCTTTATAAAAACGGTTGGGGAGTACGTAAGGATTGTTACATTGCTATGACTTGGTACCTACGTTCTGTAGCTCATGGTAATACGGACGCCATGAACAATATCGGTTATTTATATAAAAACGGACTTGGGGTTCCCCAAGACTTTGAAGAAGCTTATTTTTGGTTTAAAAAAGCAGCAGATAAGAATAATCCGATAGCTCAATATAATATAGGAAATATGTATTGTTATGGCGAAGGAATGGAAAAAGACTTTGCTAAAGGAGCCGAGTGGCTGACCAAAGCTGCTTTACAGGGGAATGCTCCTGCACAATACAACCTGGGACGCATGTATCAGTGGGGCAAAGGCGTAGAAAAAGACTTACAACAAGCCCGGTTCTGGTTCCAAAAAGCTATAGACAACGGTCATGAAAAAGCAAAGGAAGCATTAACCAAAATAAAAAGCGACTTATCCAAAGAAGACACCGAAGACCCACTCCTGTTCACCTAACTATAAGCCAAAAGTACTAATAGGTATAAAGACATAAAAAAAACGAACATGAAACTATATTGTATTATAGCACTTTCTCTTCTGCTTCGCCCGGAAACAGCCACAGCACAACAAGAAGAATCAATAACATTGAGTTTGCAACAAGCTATTGAAATAGCACAAGAAAACTCACCGGAAGCACAAGCTGCCCGTCATACCTATCGGGCAGCTTATTGGAACTACCGTTTTTTCCGGGCGAATTATCTTCCCTCCGTCACATTAACTTCATCTCCTACCCTAAATCGGGAGATAAACAAGATTACCCAACCGGATGGAACAAATCAATTTATCCAGCAAGACCAGTTAAGCACAGATCTCAGCCTTAAAATAAATCAAAATATATGGTTTACCGGTGGCAGCTTGTTTGTAAAAAGTACCACCCAACGCATTGATGAATTTGAAGATAATCATACAGCGTATAACACCCAACCCATAGTAATAGGTTACGAGCAGCAACTTTTTGGATATAATTCTTTAAAATGGGATCACCGTATCGAACCCCTTCGCTACCGGGAAGCCCGTAAAGCATATGCAGAAGCATTGGAACTTGTAGCCTCAGAAACCAGCACTCTTTTCTTCAACCTGGCAACTGCACAAACTAATCTTGACATAGCCACCTACAACTATGCTTCTGCCGATACTTTATACAGGTATGCCGAGGGAAGATATAATATAGGAACCATAACTGAAAACGAAATGCTACAGCTGGAAATAAACAAACTGACAGAAGAAACCAATATGATGAATGCCCGCATCGAAGTAGAGGACCAAATGCAAACACTCCGTTCCTTCCTTGGCATTAATCGGGAAATAAATTTACGAGTCATTCCGGAAGACAGCATTCCTCAACTCGAAATCCCTTTACAAAAAGCATTACAACTGGCATTCAAAAACAGTCCCGATCCTGACACTTATAAACGCAAACAATTAGAAAGCCGCAGCGCATTAGCTTCTGCAAAAGCCAATGCAGGTTTGAAAGCCGACCTGTATGTACAATTCGGGCTTTCTCAAACCGGAAATAAATTTGCAGATTCTTACCGAAACCCCATGAACCAACAATATGCCAGTATTGGTATTTCTTTACCTATCCTGGATTGGGGTCGTGGAAAAGGACGCGTTCGTGTAGCTCGTTCCAATGTAGACTTAGTAGATACACAGGCTGAACAGGGAATGAAAGATTTTGAATTGAATGTATGTAAAATGGTCCGTCAATTCAATCTTCAAGCATACCGTGTAGCAGTAGCCGCCAAGACGGACAAGACGGCCGACCGGCGCCACGATGTAGCACGTCGGCTTTATATCTTAGGAAAATCGACAATTCTGGACCTCAATGCCGCCATTACAGAAAAAGATACCGCACGGAGAAATTATATAACAGCTTTGAAAACTTATTGGAGTCTGTATTATGGTATTAGAAGTATGACGGGATATGATTTCCTCAGAAAAGCAGAGATTTCATGTACTATACCTAAACCTTAACTACACGGCAGATATAAATGATCTTTGTATTATCGCCATACTTAAAAAAGAAATAAAAAAAATTATATCAAAAAACATAAACTAATGGATATAAAAATTGAAAAGAAACCGTGGTACATCCGCTATCGCTACTATATGATAGCTGCACTGGCCTTCATTATCTTCCTTATCTATGTGATAAGCCTTTCATTAGGTCCTCGCAAGCTGCGTATCGAAACAGACAACATTCAGATAGCCGAAGTAAAAGACGACAAATTTATGGAGTATGTAGATGTGGAAGGACTGGTGCAACCCATTCTTACCATCAAAGTAAATACTCGTGAAGCCGGCAGTGTAGACCGCATTGTTGGAGAAGAAGGGAATATGATGAAACAAGGTGACACCTTGTTGATATTGACTAATCCGGATCTGATTCGTTCCATTGAAGACCAACGTGACGAATGGGAAAAACAACGAATCACCTATAAAGAGAAAGAGATAGAAATGGAACAAAAGAGTCTGACACTGAAGCAACAGACATTACAGGCACAATATGAGATGGAACGACTGCGCAAGAGCTTCGGACTGGACAAAGAGGAATTCAAAATGGGAATTAAGAGCAAGGCTGAGCTTCAAGTATCTGAAGATGAATATAAGTATAAACTGAAAAATACGGCATTACAAATGGAAAGCCTGAAACATGATTCATCCGTAACCCTTATCCGCAAAGAATTATTGAAAAATGATCTGGAACGTGAAAGCAAAAAACTGAAACGTGCGGAAGAACGGTTGGAGGATTTGATAATAAAAGCTCCGATTGGCGGCCAACTAAGTTTTGTGAAAGTAACTCCCGGCCAACAGGTTGCTTCGGGAGAAAGTATAGCTGAAATAAAAGTGCTGGATCAATATAAAATTCATACTTCTTTAAGTGAATATTACATTGACCGCATCACAACAGGTCTTCCGGCTACCGTAAACTATCAAGGGAAACGCTACCCCCTGAGAATTACTAAAGTAGTTCCTGAGGTAAAAGACCGTATGTTTGATGTAGATTTGGTATTTACCGGAGAAATGCCCGAGAATGTCCGTGTAGGAAAGAGCTTCCGGGTACAAATAGAATTGGGCCAACCCGAACAAGCTATAGTTATCCCACGTGGAAATTTCTACCAGTCTACTGGAGGACAATGGATTTACAAAATAAACCCATCAAAAACAAAAGCTGTAAAAGTTCCATTGAATATAGGACGCCAAAACCCGCTTCAATATGAAATCACTGAAGGTTTACAGCCTGGAGAATTTGTAATTATCACAGGATATGATACCTTTGGTGACGCAGAAGAATTGATATTAAAATAAAACATGCAACATGAAAACTTTGAAATATGCCTGGCGCTTCTTAATGCGTTCTAAATCGTATACTATCATTAATTTGCTAGGACTGGCTTTCAGTCTGGCATGCAGCATCATCTTGATGCGATATATCCATAGGGAACTGACGGTGGATGCACATAGCGTAGATCCGGAACATATCATCATTCCTATACGGGATATAGAAGGAAATCTTCATCCGGGAAGTTTGCAACAAGGTTGGTCTGAAACTGATTCTGTTTATATTCCTGACCATCAAATAGTGGAACAATGCCGCCTGATGCTACAGCAGCGAGACAATGTGGTATATGAAAACAGTAACTATGCAATGAATATAGCAGCAGTTGACTCCACTTTTTTTCATTTCTTCCACTACCCGGTTGCAGCCGGTGAGGCCCATTTAGATGCCCCTGGTGACGCCATCATCACCCAGCACTATGCCCGTAATATATTTGGTAAAGAAAATCCGATAGGAAAAGTATTGGAATATTATGGTAAAAACATCACCATCAAGGGAGTGATTGGAGAATTGGGATGCAAATCATTACTTCGGTTCGATCTACTGGTATCATACAGATTGGTGGAACACTGGCAACGTATGGATATATCACTGATGCGCATACTCCCCGGTGTAGATCTGGATAAGATAAACAAAGCAAGCAATGTGTACAGAAAGGACAAAAGGGGAAACAGAATACGCTGGGAATTTATTACTTGGAAAAATTTATACTGGAGAAATTCCATTGGTCACGATGACGATTACGATTCCATCATGCAATTCGGTAACCGTACACACCTGTATATTCTTTCAGGAGTAACCATATTGCTATTATTGGTAGGTATATTGAATTTCATCAATATTTATATGGTATTTATGATGAAACGTTCTAAAGAATATGGAGTAAAGAAAGTATTCGGCTTGCAGCGTCTACCTTTGTTTTTACAAATATGGATAGAAAATCTGTTATTAGCCTTTGCCGCATTGCTAACCGCCTGGCTGTTGATAGAAGCAACCCAAGTACCAGTCAGCCGGTTGATGAATGAACAAATTAGCTATTCGACATTCGACTGGCAATTGTCTTTGGGATTCATCATATTATTACCTTTGGTTACTTCTATTTATCCATACATCAGATATAATTATCTCCCTCCTATTGTGTCTATCCGTTCAATAACATCAAACCGTCATGCTATCACTGTACGTATGACATTCCTTTTTTTTCAATACATTATAACCATATTACTCCTTATCCTGTCCTTTTACTTTGGCAAGCAACTGCATTTCCTGCTGAATACCTCTCCCGGATATCGGACAGAAAGAATTCTCAGAGCTGAGTTGTTACACGAAAACAAAAATTATCTGCGCTCTGATACAGAAGAAAAGCGCAATGAGCGCTTTGCCCGCCAAGACCGTATCAAGCAACTATTAAACGAGTGTCCTCACATTGAAATGTGGATGAATTCCCATTATTCTATATTAAGGGGAGGCTCTATCTGCATGTTGTTAAATGACCAGGATACCCGTCAACCCATGCTCACCCTATTTCCTTCTCCACAATTCTTCCAACTATATGATTTAAAAGTACTGGAAGGAGAAATCCCCCAAAAATTTGAAGGTTGGAGTGACAATAAAATGGTACTGAACAAAGCAGCAATGAAAGCTATGGGCTATACTCGGCTAGAAGATGCTTTTGTACGCAGCGAATCCCCGCTTTGGATTAGTGTCAGCGAAAAAGGAGAAATGGAAGAAGGTGGAACCAAACTTATGCCTGTAGTGGCTGTAATAGACGATTATTACCCAAGCCATCTCACTGAAGGAATAAAACCGATGGCATTTGTCGTAGGGCCCAGCAGCGGCAACAGCGATTTTTTGATTGCCGTCAACCCCGATAAAGAAAAAGAAGTCATAGAATATCTGAAGAAAACAGAGAAAGAAATATATAATACCGAAGACTTCACCTATACTTGGTTGACAGATGAAGTCCACAAACTTTATGCTCAGGACCGTCAAACAGCAAACATTTACTTTGTCTTTGCCTTGATAGCAATCATCATCTCCTGTTTGGGATTATTTGGATTATCCTTATTTGATATCCGACAACGTTATCGTGAAATTGCCATCCGCAAAGTAAATGGCGCAGGGATGAAAGACCTTTACCTGCTATTGTTCCGCAAATATATCAAAGTAATAGGTTGTGCATTTGTATTGGCTATTCCACTTGCCTATTACCTCATATATATGTATACACGGGATTTTGTACTAAAAATACCTGTAGATATAGGAATTTATTTAGCAGTTCTAGCTATCATTTCCTTTATTTCATCAAGCACATTAATTTGGCAAATACACAAAGCTGCTCAAATTGATCCCGCAAAAATTATAAGATCAGAATAAACACACATTAAATATGAAAACACTGAAATATGCTTGGCGCTTTTTAATGCGTTCTAAATCGTATACTATCATTAATTTGCTGGGACTGGCATTCAGTCTGGCATGCAGTATCATCTTGATGCGATATATCCATAGGGAACTGACAGTGGACACACATTGCATCGACAGGGAGCATGTGTATGCTATCTGTACCAATACAGAAGGTAACCGGGGACTGAGTGGACTGAAACAATATAACTATGATACCATTTCTATCGACAATCGTTTCGTAGAAGCTATGACCACCTATATTCCATTGGAAAAGGACTATGTCATTTCCGGTACCAACCGTATTCCGGCACGTTGCCTCGTTACCGACAGTGTATTTTTCCAGTTATTTCATTATCCTATAGTGCAAGGAAAGCTATCTCTCACAACACCTCAGTCGGCATTATTAACAGAAAAATACGCCCGTAAGATTTTCGGTAATGAAAATCCGATAGGTAAAGTACTACGTTATAGCAATGGCAAAGATATTACCGTAGAAGGCATTGTAGGAGAACCTGAGTGTAAAACTACAATTAACTTTGATATCATCCTCTCTTCTAAATTATCCCAACATTGGGAAAGGATGAATACAGAGCTCTATCGTTTCCTACCCGGTACAGATATAAATGCCATAAATAAGACAGGTAGTGTTCCACGGTATATAAATGACCCTAAATATGACACTCGCACACATACATTTTCTTTAATTTCTGTGAAGGATATTTACTGGGACGGTTCTTTAACAGACCGTGAACCTGCTATGTTTCTTTCGGGAAACCATTCCCACTTAATCATTTTGTCGGGCGTATGCCTGTTATTGCTCCTCACCGGCATCTTGAATTTTATTAATCTTTACCTGGTAGCATTATTACGCCGCGGAAAAGAATATGGATTGAAGAAAGTATTTGGTGTATGCGGCAAAACATTGTTTGCCAATATATGGATTGAAAATACATTACTAGTTCTGAGCGCCTTATTAGTATCCTGGCTTATTATTGAAATAATGTCTGCCCCTACTGAATATTTGTTCGACATTCACTTTTCTTATACGGCTTTCGACGGATGGCTTTCGGCAAGTATTTTATTATTGTTACCAGTAATAACTTCTATTTATCCATACATTAAATACAATTACACCTCCCCCATTCTTTCCATTCGCTCTATCGGTGTCCAAAGTCATTCCAAACATTTTCGTATGTTCTTTCTAGGGGCACAGTATATTATAACTTTTTTGTTAGTGGTATTATCACTTTATTTTAATCGACAACTTGGAATGTTGTTAAATACCGAACCCGGCTTTCGTACTAAAAACATAATGAATGTAAATTTAGTATATGAATCGAAAGATTTTAGCAGTTATACTTATGAAAGTATGCAACAACGTCGCCAACGTGTCATGCAATTGGATAATGAACTTAATGCATGTCCTTTTATTGAATTGTACGAACCTAGCAATGAAAATATCCTTACTCCTACCTTTGGTACAAACTATCTGAACAATAAAGGAGAAAAGGTGTTTCTGAATATTCATTACGCCACTCCTGCATTTTTCAAATTATATGATATAAAAGTAATTGAAGGTGAGATACCCGATATAAATAAAGAAAACCGGCGCACTGTTTTTGTTGTAAACAAAGCCGCACTGAAAGCATTAGGCTATACTTCAATCAATGGCGCTGGAGTGATTGAAGAAAATCAAAAAAGGGCTAATGCTAACGCTTCTCTTCAACCTATCGTTGCAGTAGTAGAGGATTATTTTGAAGGACATTTGACATCTGGAATCAAGCCTACTATCTATCCTGTCGGAGCACGGTTCAGTGGTGATCTTTATCAGATAGCTTATACACCCGGCAAAAAGAAAGAAGTGATTGATTTCTTACGTAATTTGGAATATAAAGTCTATGGAAGTGAAGACTTTGAATATACTTTCCTGGAAGATGATATCAAAGCGATGTATACACAAGACCGCCAAACAGCCACTATTTATTCTATTTTTGCAGGTATGGCTATTATTATTTCCAGTCTTGGCCTGTTAGGGATTTCTCTTTTTGACATTCGCCAACGATATCGGGAAATAGCGATTCGTAAAGTGAACGGTGCAAGTGCCAAAGACCTTTACCGACTGTTATTCCGCAAATATATAACCGTTTTAATTATAGCATTTGTCATAGCTATTCCTTTGGCTTATTATCTGATAAATACCTATACTCAAGATTTTGCAGTAAGGGCACCTGTCAGTATAGACATTTTTATCATATCATTGCTGTTGGTAATAATCATATCACTGGGCACCTTAGCATACCAAATACAAAAGGCGGCATATATTAATCCGACACAAATCATGAAAACAGAATAATTTTATAAAACAACGGAAATATGTTAAGGCATTATATAAAAATGGCAATGCGCCACTTATTAAAAAATAAGATACAAAATCTGATATCTATCGTAGGGCTATCCGTCGGGATATTATGTTTTAGTATCTGTCTTTATTGTAGCCGGTTCATCAGCGAAGTAGATTCTTGCTTTTCCAATAAAGAACTCATAGCAGACATAAATTTATGTACAACACGGGGAGATTTGTATTCTGGTATTCCGGCAACAACGATTGAAGAATTGCGCAAACTTAGATTCGATGAGGTTCAAGATTTTACCTTTACCGTTTATCCCCGAGAGCGGAGTTACAACGTAGAGATAAAAGAAGGGAAAGAATTGCCATACGATCATTTGATGACAATGGAAGTAGACTCTCTTTTTAGGAAAGTATTCACTCCCCGAATACTACAGGGATCATGGGCAGTAGCCTCCAACACCCCCAATGCCATCATACTGACCCGCTCTTTAGCAAAAAGGATTTTCGGTGAATCAGAAAATCCCATAGGCAAACGTATGATATTGACACAACGTCTTTTTACAGCACCGGATACCACTCCTCGTACTGGAGGCATAGCCTATACCATTCAAGCCGTGATAGAAGATATTCCCCTGAATACCAGCCTGAGTTTTCTTGAGAAACTGGATATGCTGACTTTGAATGACAGTGAAGGAACATTGCAATTCAACGGTCGTAATAATATGACCGGAGGTTTTGGTTTTGCCCTGCTACATCCGGGTAAAACAGCTCGAAAATTAGAAGCCCGTTTTCGCTCCATAAATATGAAGCACCACATATATGACGAAGAAACAACTATAACCGCCTCGCCCTTTGGAGAGGAATTTTGGGATAAGTCCATTGCTCCTTATTTTGCAGGAATAACCATGATAGTAGGCCTGTTGATTTTACTGACCGGACTTCTTAATTTCTTCCATTTTCTTATGGGAACTTTTTTGAATCGTAACCGTGAATACGGGATACGCAAAGTTATGGGCAGTGGAAACCAGCAACTTTTTTACCAACTCTTTGTCCAGTCTGTCATCATTGCATTCATCGCTTTCTTGTTTACGTTCTGCTTGATTGAAATAATCAGTCCCTATTTGAATTTCAATTTATTTAATTACGTTCTTATCATTGAAAAGAACCTCTTGTTTATACAGACCGCAGAGTATATGGTATTCATCTTATTTTTATGTATGATATTATGCTTTATAACTGTATTGCGCATACATTACACACCCATCCAGACAGAGATTCATGGCAGTGAGATAAAACGTCATAAACATGGAATGCGGAATATTCTGCTAGGCATCCAATTTTTTATATGCTGGGTTTTTGTCGCATTTACCGTAGCTCTTTATATGCAAGCGGAGAAAACGGAATCTACCCTATTCAACACATTGACTGAAAAAGAAAAAGCCAATATACTAAGTTTCTCCATAGATTATATGTTTATGAAGAATGAAGAGAAACTGGCTTTAATAGAACGTATATCCAAATTTTCCGGTGTACAAGACAAATTATTGGCAGACATCAGTTATCTGAAAGGTATATCAGGTACTGGGATGCAAATGGAAAAAGGTAACCCGGAAAGCAGTTTTGAAGTAAATGTCATGAATGTTTCCACTAACTTCTTCCAATTCATGAACATACCTTTACTATCGGGACACACATTAAAAGCCAAAGAGGATTTGGTAGTAGACAAAACATGGGCGGAACACCAGAAAAAAGATCTGTTAGGAACTATTTTATACAATTACTCGGAAAGTTATACCATTTGCGGTGTATGTGACGATTTTATCGCCGATGTATATAATCAAAGTCCTGGATTTGTTTTCTTACCCAGCGACTTCAATTATTATGTAGGTCATTGCTATCTGAAATGCGAGCCGGGGAAAACGGCTGAAATAAAAAAAATGATAGAAAAGACATTGCAAGAAACACTCCCGGAAAGTATTCACCCTCAAGTCACTACATTGCAGGAGGATATATATGAAGCACAAGCAATAGAAAATAAATTGAAAGGGATTATTCTATTCTTTTCTATCGTCAGCCTGCTCATTACTTTGTTGGGAGTTTATTCGACCATCACATTGGATACGGAACGCAGACAAAAGGAAGTAGCTATCCGGAAGGTAAATGGAGCAGGATTGAAACAGATTATTTTATTGTTTGCCCGCCTTTATATAAAACTGCTGACTGTTTCCGCAATTATTGCATTTCCATTAATTTATATAGTCATACAAATATGGAAAAAAGCATATATTGTATTCTTTAATGACGGTATCATATATTGGGCAGGAATTTTCATCGGAATAACATTTATTACGGCCCTCACGGTATTATTCCGTATTCTGGGAATTGCACGAATTAACCCTGCAAAAGTAATCAAAAACGAATAACTTTATAAAATATAAGATTATGATCAAAACAGTAAACTTACAGAAAATCTTCAAAACAGAAGAAGTCGAAACATGGGCATTGAACAATGTCAATCTAGAAATCAAAGCAGGCGAATTTGTAGCCATCATGGGACCATCCGGTTGTGGAAAGTCCACCCTGCTGAATATCCTCGGCCTTTTGGACAATCCTACGGGAGGCACTTACGAACTGAACGGAACAGACGTTTCCAAATTTACCGAAGCACAACGCACCAATTTACGTAAAGGGGTCATCGGATTCGTGTTCCAGAGCTTTAACCTGATTGATGAATTGAATGTATTCGAAAATATCGAGTTACCCTTATTGTATATGGGGATTCCGGCGGCAGAACGCAAACGCCGGGTAGAAGATGCCATGAACCGTATGGCTATTGCCCATCGGGTAAAACATTTCCCACAACAACTATCCGGCGGACAGCAACAACGTGTTGCAATAGCCCGTGCTGTAGTAGCAAATCCGAAACTGATTCTAGCAGATGAGCCTACCGGCAATCTGGATTCCAAAAACGGCAAGGAAGTAATGGAACTTCTGACCGAACTGAATAAAGAAGGAACAACAATTGTTATGGTTACCCACTCCCAACACGATTCCGGCTATGCGGGGAGAACCATTAATTTGTTTGACGGGCAGGTGGTGAATGAAATAAAAATATAAGTCAATTTATTATAGAGGTGGTTAAACCACCTCTATAATAACAAAAGGATATTATAACAATGAACGTCTTCTTAAACATCAAACTTATTGCCCGCAACTGGTGGCGAAACAAACTTTTTTTTCTGATTTCGCTATTCAGTCTTACAGCTGGATTAGGATGCACCAATCTGCTTATGACTTTTTTTATCCATGAATATAATGTGGAAAAATATAATACCGACCGTAACCTCATTTATCTATTACGTCAAGACTCTCCAATGGAAGAAGGTATTAAAGTAGCCTACTCTACCTCAGACGCAGCCACACAGATAAAAGAAAAATATGCTGAAATTACAGATATTCTGCGTGTAAACGGAATGTCTGGTAATCTTTGCAAATATAATGGAACAGATATCAAACAGTTTCTTTTTATCAGTGCCGACTCTACTTTAAATCAATTTTTTCCTTATACAACTTCAGAAGGCAGCCTGGAAGAAGTCCTCACGACTCCAGACAAAGTTGCTGTAAACAAAAGATTTGCCCACCAACTTTTCGGAAATCATTCCGGTATTGGAGAAATCTTGGAAATAATCAATAAAGAAGGACAAAGTAAAAGTTATAAAGTAGCAGCTATATTAGAAGATCGTCCACAATCTTTTCTGCATTTTGATTTGCTGACAGGACTATCCGACAAATCATGGGGTGGTCCTGTATTATTGAAACTACAACCAGGTGCATCTCCCTTAGCTTTACAGGAAAAAATTAAAAAAGACAAGATTCCAGCATTAGTACCGGATTCACGATATTATATTGATCCGATAAAAGAACTATACTTTAATACAGGAAAAGACAGCAAGCAGCAACAGTTGGCTTTTTTCCAACATTGTGATGTATTATTACTATATATCAGTCTGATTTCGGCCCTGCTTGTGCTTATCATCGCTTGTTTCAACTATACAAATCTGACTCTCTCACGTACCCTGCAGCAACTTAAAATGATACATATAGAAAAGCTGATGGGAGCAAAATCAAAAGAAATCCGCAGTCAGTTATTTCTTGATGCAGCACTTACCGTTTTATTTGCATTCCTGTTATCATTATTGCTTATTAATGACATGCTGCCGTGGTTTAACAACCTGTTGTCTACCCGCCTTTCCTTCTCTTTCTTTTTCAGCCGGCAAGTTCTACCTTTACTTTTATCCTTCATTTTCCTCATGGCTGTCATTCCTGGTCTGTATATCAGCCATAAACTCTCTCAACAGACTTTGAGCAAGTATCGACAAGCTTATACAGGAAAGAAAAAGCAACAATTTATATGGTTGCTTGTTACCATCCAGTTTATATTTTCAATCGGGTTAGTGTATGCAACCACTCTTGCACAAAAACAAATGGATTTAATCAAATCCCGTGCATACCATTACGAAAATACAATAGAAATAGGGAGTGGCACCCTTCCTCTGTTTCCGCTCTATCAGGAACTGAAACAAATGGATGGAATAGAGTCTATAAGTCTTTCCATGAGCTCTGTACTTTACTGTTGGCTTCGTGAACTTCCTATCCGACAAACAGACGGTAGTATCCAACATAATTCTATAGCACACATCCCTACCGACACAACTTTCTTCCAAACCATGCATATCCGGCAAATTGCCGGAGTATCTCCCTCCCAAGCCTGTCGGGAATATACTCATCCGGCTTTTATCAATGAAAAGCTTGCGCGTCTGCTGAACATAGATGTTTCCCACATAGGTCATAAACTAAATGAATTTGATGAATTCTCGGATTCATTAAGTACTATTGCAGGTATTTTCAAGAACTTCCCATTAAACTCCCTGGAGGAGGAAATCGGTGGTCAACAAATATCTATTGGAACAGAACAAGATTTAATTCAGAAAGGAACATTCATACAAATAAAACTCATTCCTGAATATTATAAAGAAACATTGGTATCTATTGAAAAATTATGGAAGGAAATGAATGGTGACAGAGGTTTCAAATATGTAGATATGCATAAAGAATTTATGTTGCGTAATAACAAAGTAATTATACTCTCCCGAATCCTTATCAGCTACTCATTTATTGCATTGGCCCTGACCTGTTTTGGCCTGTTCGGTATTTCATGGTACGCTGTACGTCATCGTACCCGTGAAATTGCAATCCGTAAAGTGCACGGTGCTTCCAATTGGGAAATAGTATGGTTACTAAACCGTTCGTTTCTATGGCAAATACTAGTAGCATACATCATCGCTATTCCGATAACGTGGTTATTAATGCAACATTGGCTGGAGCAATTTGCTTATCGAATTTCAGCCACACAATGGAATTTCCTGACCCCTGTTCTTATTGTATTGGTAATTACAACCATTACGATAACAATACATAGTTATCTCAGTGCACGCACTAATCCGGTAAACAGCCTGAAAGCTGAATAACAAACGTCTATGTATATGTTCTCTTTTGCTGAAAAAGAACCAAGCTTACAGAAATCACAACAAGGATTATGCCCAAAGCACTGTATGTAGTAAAGAGTTCTTTGAATACAAATACCCCTACCAGGACTGCCGTAAGAGGTTCCAATGCACCCAATAAGGAAGTCAACGTCGGTCCTGCCAATTTTACAGCCTTCACCAACGTAATATTAGAGATCGCAGTTGCAGGAAGTGCCAGTCCTCCGATATAGAGCCAAGTGATTACATTGGTTTCCAAACGGACCCCCTCATCATAGAAAAGTCCTCCCAGCAAAAAGAACAAGGCTCCCAGCCCCATCACATAACAAGTTAATACCGTAGAATTAACTTCCACTGCTCTGGTTTTTCTTATACCTATTATATAACCGGCATAAGAGAAAACCGATATGCAGGCCGCTATCAATCCCATCATTCTATTTCCACCATTATATTCTATATTTCCGGAAGATAATAAAGATGCTCCTACTAATGATAAAACGATAGCAGCGAAAGTCACAATAGACTTTTTTTCTCTAAAGAAAACAGCCATTGTTACTGCAACAGCCAGCGGATACATAAAATGAATGATAGAAGCAACACCACTTGCAATATTCTGATAAGCTATGACAAGACTGAACGAAGTAAGCGCACGCAGCAAGCTCAGTCCGAAAATTGTTTTAAAATCTTTATACCCTATATGAAAATCACATTTGGTAAGAAAAGCAAAAACAAGCAAGACAACTGTAGCAACTCCCCAACGATAAGTCAGCACTTCGAAAGAAGAATATCCAATAGCCAACAAGCTTATGGAAAAAAACGGTGCCAATCCGAAAGTCGCAGAAGACACTGCTGCATATAAAATACCTTTTATCCGATTCATGTCCTTTTCAAGTAAAGCGGATACAAAGATAGACAATAATACATAATAAAAAAACAGGTTGCCTTTACAAAGGCAACCTGTGATATCTTACTTTATGATTTCCAACTTCTTAAAGCATTTGGTCAGTTTATCCACAGCATAGTCAACTTGTTCCTTTGTATGAGTAGCCATCAAAGCAACACGTACCAAAGTATCTTGTGGTGCACAAGCCGGTGGAATAACAGGATTAATAAATATACCTTCGTCAAATGCCAGCTTAGTCACTTCGAATGTCTTATCCGTATCACGAACATAAAGTGGAATAATCGGACTTTCAGTATCACCGATTTCAAAACCGGCCTGACGGAAACAATCCAAAGCATAATTTGTAATCTTCCACAAATTCTCACGACGTTCGGGCTCACTCTTGAGGATATGAAGTGCAGCACGTGCAGCAGCTGTTGCAGCAGGAGTATTACTTGCAGAGAATATATATGAACGTGAGTTGTGACGCAACCAGTTGATTGTATCTTTATCCGCAGCAACAAAACCACCGATAGAAGCCAGTGACTTTGAGAATGTACCCATAATAACATCTACCTGATCTGTCAGTCCGAAGTGATCACAGACACCTCGCCCGTCACGACCGAACACACCCAAGCCGTGTGCTTCATCCACCATGATACTTGCATTGTATTTGTCTTTCAAACGAACAATCTCAGGCAAGTTAGCCAAATCACCTTCCATAGAGAAAACCCCGTCCACCACAATCAGTTTCACAGATTCCGGTTTACACTTCTGAAGTTCTTTCTCAAGGGCTTCCATATCATTGTGCTTGTATTTCAACTGGGTGGAGAAAGAAAGGCGACGTCCGTCTACGATGGAAGCATGGTCACGGTCATCACAGATAATGTAGTCATTGCGGTCTGTCAGGCAAGATACCACACCCTCATTTACAGTAAAACCGGTAGAATAAACCAATGCATCATCTTTCCCTACGAATTCCGCCAATTCCTTTTCTAACTGAACGTGCAGGTCAAGCGTACCATTCAAGAAGCGTGAACCTGCACAACCTGTACCATATTTACGGGTTGCAGCAACAGCTGCTTCAATAATCCGTTCATCGTAGGTTAACCCCATATATGAGTTGGAGCCAAACATCAGCACCTTTTTACCATCCATGATAACCTCTGTATCCTGATGGCTGTCTATCTCACGAAAATAAGGGTAAACGCCTCTTTCCATGTATAGTTGAGGCAATCTGAATTTACTTAACTTGTCTTGTAATAATCCCATATCCTATTGTATATGTAAGCCTCGTCGGCCTACTTTAAAATAATGTATATAAACTCACTAATACATTCTGTTTTCAAGGTGTTCCCGTCAAAACAGGCTGCAAAGATAGTAAATTCTACAACCGATTGTACTTTTTTTCAAAAAAAATATTTAGGGGCATCAAAACTTTTAGGATTTAGGGCAGTTATAAACAAAATGTATTACTTTTGCGTTTAATAAAGAGCTAAACTACCAAAGTAAAAGTATGACCACGAAAAAGAAAATTGTATTTGTCGTTAATCCTATCTCGGGGACACAGGGGAAAAGAGCCATATTAAAATGGATTGACGAACGTATAAACCGTACACTTTATGATTATACGATTGTCAAAACACAATATGCCGGCCATGCTGAAAAGATTGCGGCTACAGCTGCCAAAGAGAAAGTAGATATAGTAGTGGCTATTGGAGGAGATGGAACTATAAACGAAATAGGACGTGCATTGATACATACGGATACGGCATTAGGCATTATACCTTGCGGATCGGGAAACGGACTGGCACGGCATTTACAAATTCCTTTGGAACCCAAGGCTGCTATTGACATTATAAACGAAAGTTCTGTTGCCTGTATTGATTACGGAAAAATAAACAATATACCCTTTTTCTGCACATGCGGAGTAGGTTTTGACGCGTTTGTCAGCTTAAAGTTTGCTGATTCAGGTAAACGCGGACTACTAACCTATCTGGAAAATACCTTGCATGAAAGTCTGAGTTACAAACCTGAAACTTATGAAATAGAAAATGAAGAAGGAACGGTAAAATACAAAGCTTTCCTGATAGCCTGCGGCAATGCCTCCCAATATGGGAACAACGCATATATTGCTCCACAGGCCTCGTTAACCGATGGGTTGATGGATGTCACAATATTAGAGCCGTTCACAGTGCTGGATGTTCCTTCTTTATCTTTTCAACTTTTCAACAAAACCATAGACCAAAACAGCCGGATCAAGACATTCCGTACTAAAAAGATTAAAATACATCGTTCAAAACCCGGAGTTATGCATTATGACGGAGATCCGATCATGGGAGGAAAAGATATTGAGGTAGAATTGATTCCACACGGACTCAACATCATTGTTTCTGATAAAAAAAAAGAGAACGAACCTTTTAGTCTCTTACAGCAAATATCCGAAATATTCAGTGGTATGAAACCTAAAGCTGAAACTTTTGCTTTCCGGCACAGCCATTTATTTGAACTTAACAAAAGTTTATTGCGTCGTCTATCCAAAAAACAATAAAAAATATCTTTTTTCTGAACATCAGTAAAGACTCTGCAAATAAAAACAGTTTCTTTATGATGTTCAGAATAATCCGCTCTCTACATGTTCAGATAGAATTCTTTAGTCAAGGCTATATATTCTTCACTATACACATGACGTGATAATTCGATGGTCAAATCGTCTGTAACACACTTATCCACAGAGAATTTGAAAGCAAGCAGCACCCGTTTGGGCTCTGATCCAGGTTTTGTATGAATGAAAGTCTGATGTGAGAGATGTAATCCGTAACGAGTGGCAGCCATCAAAAAAGATTCTTTACCATCAGCAGGAATAATCACAGAAAAAACGCCTTCGGGATGAAGCAAACGGGCTGCAGATCCTGCTAATTTGTCAAAATCAAGAAAATCTGTATGTCGGGCGATATTACGCTGTTTCCCAGGGCATTTCAATGAATCGCTAAAATAAGGAGGATTGGAAACAATGACATCAAAGAGTGTTTCCGATGTAAAATGACAAATATCCTGCAACTCCACTTCTATCCTATCCTGCCACGGAGATGCCGCCACATTTCCACGAGCCTGTTCCACAGCATCCGCATCTATATCAACCGCTCTTATCCGGGCATTGCACCGCTGTGCCATCATCAAAGAAATCAATCCGGTTCCAGTACCAATATCTAAAATATTACGGGCGGAAACCACATCGGCCCAAGCTCCCAATAAAACTCCGTCCGTACCAACCTTCATGGCACATCTATCATGATAAACAGTAAATTGCTTAAAAGAAAAATAAGGATTTGGCATACTATATTTATTAAATTAGCTGTCAAAAATAGGAAAATCCATTTAATTACTCCAATTATTAGGAAATATTTGATTTTTAAAACTCAATTAGTTCCCATGAATTTTCCTTATTCGACAAGGAATGATTAACTTTGTCCCCGTTTTGGGCATTGGGCTCAATTTAACACAAGAGGAATAAATTATGAAGAGGAATAAGAAAGAGGATATTTTGTTGAATACTGATAACGATGACATCTCTATGTTAGCTGAAATCCAAACGGATCCGGATGAAGTAACTGCTATGGAATTTAATAAAGAAATACCTGTTATGCCTTTACGCAACATGGTAATGTTTCCATCTGTAGTAATGCCTGTGACCATTGGACGCCCCAGCACATTGAAATTGATAAATGCTGCATACAAGAAAAAACTTCCCATAGCGGTAGTTTGTCAGATACAGGGAGATATGGACGATCCCGGTTTTAATGATGTGTACCATGTAGGAGTTATCGGGAAGATTCTCCGTGTATTCGAAATGCCAGGTGGAAATACCACAGTAATTATGCAGTCAAACGGGCCCAAAGTACATTTGGACAGTATCACCAAAACGTCTCCATATTTAAAAGGGATGGTGACTCCTATTCCGGAGGCAAATGACCAACTGGAAACGGACGAATTCAAAGCATTGATTGACACCTGCAAGGATTTGACGAGTAAGTTCATAGAGGCTTCCGAAAAGATGAGTCCGGATACGGTTTTTGCAATCAAGAACTTGGACAATCCGGAAATTTTGGTAAATTTCATTTGTGCAAACTTCCCTATTCCGGTAGAAGAAAAGATAAAATTGCTAAAAGCTGGCGATTTGCAAAGCCGCCTGTATATGCTGGTCAAGATCTTAAATCGTGAAGTACAATTGGCTGATATCAAACAAAGCATTCAAATGCGTACACGCGAAGATATTGACCGTCAGCAACGCGAATATTTCTTGCAGCAACAAATTAAAAACATACAGGATGAACTGGGTGCCGGACAGGAAGATGAAATAGATGAACTCCGCCAAAAAGGAAAAGCCAAGAAATGGAGTCCGGAAATGGCAGAACTCTTTGAAAAAGAAGTTTCCAAATTGGAAAGGACAAATTCCCAATCACCGGATTTCAATGTGCAACTTACCTATTTGCAAACCCTGTTAGGATTACCTTGGAATGTCTTTACCACTGACAACCTGAATATAAGTAATGCCGAAAAGACATTGAACAAAGACCACTACGGACTAGAGAAAGTAAAGGAGCGTATCCTTGAACATTTAGCAGTGCTGAAACTAAAAGGTGATATGAAATCACCCATCATCTGCCTTTATGGTCCTCCGGGAGTCGGTAAAACTTCTTTAGGGCGTTCCATAGCGGCATCATTGAAACGTAAATATGTACGTATGTCATTGGGTGGTGTGCATGACGAAGCTGAGATCCGTGGCCATCGTAAAACTTATATCGGTGCCATGCCGGGCCGTATCATCAAAAGTTTGATAAAAGCCGAGTCCTCTAATCCGGTTATCATTTTGGACGAAATAGACAAACTGGGCAGTGACCACCGCGGAGATCCCAGTTCCGCTATGCTGGAAGTGCTTGATCCCGAACAGAACAACACTTTCCACGATAACTATTTGGATGTAGATTACGACTTGTCTAAAGTAATGTTCATCGCTACGGCAAACAATTTGAGCACCATCCCTCCTGCTCTGCTGGACCGTATGGAGTTGATAGAGGTCAGCGGATATATCACAGAAGAAAAAGTAGAAATAGCCCGCCGGCATCTTGTTCCCAAAGAACTGGAAGCCAACGGCATTAAAAAAGAATATGTGAAGTTCTCTAAAGCTGCCTTGGAATGTATTGTAGAAAATTATACTCGTGAAAGCGGGGTGCGCGAACTTGAGAAGAAGATAAACAAGGTAATGCGTAAAATAGCGTTGGAATTTGCACGTGACGGCTATGAAGTGATGCATGAAATAAAACCTGCCGATGTACGCAAATACCTGGGCACGCCAGAATATAGCCGCGACAAATACCAAGGAAATGAATACGCCGGTGTTGTCACAGGGCTAGCGTGGACAGCTGTCGGAGGTGAAATTTTGTTTGTAGAAACCAGTTTAAGCAAAGGAAAAGGCGGTAAACTGACATTGACCGGGAACTTGGGTGACGTAATGAAAGAGTCGGCCATGCTGGCTTTGGAATATCTCAAGGCACATACCAAACTGCTGAATTTACAGGAAGATATCTTTGACAATTGGAATATCCACATCCATGTACCTGAAGGAGCCATCCCTAAAGATGGTCCGTCAGCCGGTATCACCATGGTGACTTCATTGGCATCCGCCCTCACCCAGCGTAAAGTGAAAGCAAATCTGGCAATGACAGGCGAGATCACATTACGTGGAAAAGTCCTGCCCGTAGGCGGTATCAAAGAAAAGATCCTAGCCGCTAAACGCGCCGGAATCAAAGACATCATTTTATGTGAGGAAAACCGCAAGAACATTGAAGAAATTCAGCCGATGTATCTAGAAGGACTGACATTCCATTATGTCACGGATATTAAGGAAGTATTGGCTTTGGCTCTCACCAATGAAAAAGTAAACGGTGCCATTGATTTTAATATTACCAATCAAAAAACAGAAGAAAAGAAATAAATATGACTTTTGACTTACAATATACAGACCCCAAATCGAATGCCCGTGCCGGATTGATAACGACTGACCACGGGCAAATAGAAACCCCCATCTTTATGCCTGTAGGCACATTGGGAACGGTGAAGGGCGTGCATTTACATGAGTTGAAAGAGGACATTAAAGCGCAGATAATCCTGGGCAACACTTACCACCTGTATTTACGACCGGGACTGGATATAATAGAACGTGCCGGAGGTCTGCATAAATTCAACGGCTTTGACCGTCCTATGCTGACTGATAGTGGTGGTTTTCAGGTATTCTCTTTATCAGGTATCCGCAAAATGAGAGAAGAAGGTGTGGAATTTCGCTCACATATAGACGGTTCGAAACACCTGTTCACTCCTGAACGGGTGATGGACATAGAACGGACTATCGGTGCAGATATCATGATGGCTTTTGACGAATGTACTCCGGGAACCGCAGATTATGAATACGCAAAAAAATCAATGCAGCTTACCCATCGTTGGCTGGACCGTTGCATAAAGCATTTCAACGAAACCGATCCCAAATATGGTTATCAACAGTCATTATTTCCCATAGTACAAGGCTGTGTCTATCCCGACTTACGCAAACAATCAGCGGAATATATTGCCTCCAAGGGAGCTGACGGAAATGCCATCGGTGGCCTGGCCGTAGGTGAGCCAACCGAGAAAATGTACGAAATGATAGAGGTTGTCAATGAAATCTTACCCAAAGACAAGCCCCGCTATCTGATGGGAGTCGGTACACCGGTAAATATACTGGAGGGTATAGAACGCGGTGTAGATATGTTTGATTGTGTAATGCCGACCCGGAACGGACGCAATGGAATGTTATTCACTAAAAACGGCATAATGAACATGCGCAACAAGAAATGGGAGGATGATTATTCTCCTATCGAGGCCGAAGGAGCATCGTATGTAGATACCATGTACAGCCGTGCTTACTTGCGCCATCTGTTCCACGCACAAGAACTGCTGGCCATGCAAATCGCTTCTATCCACAACCTGGCATTCTATCTGTGGCTAGCAGGCGAGGCCCGTAAACACATCATTGCAGGAGATTTCTCTACGTGGAAACCAATGATGGTAAAACGCTTATCTACAAGATTATAAATTACTAGAAATGAAGAATTGGTTCAAGACAAACACAGATTCATCCCCAAAGGATAAAAAATGGTGGAAGCCGAATATCAGTTGGCTGAAACTGGATAAATGGGTGAAAAGACTGGACATATATATCATTAAGAAGTTTCTGGGAACCTACTTTTTCGCTATTGCATTGATTATCTCCATTGCAGTAGTATTTGATGTGAACGAAAATATAGACAGGTTCATCAATAACAAAGCTCCGCTGAAAGCGATTGTATTTGATTATTACATGAACTTCATCCCCTACTTCTCCAATCTGTTCAGCCCCTTGTTTGTCTTTATCGCTGTTATCTTCTTTACTTCCAAGCTGGCAGAAAACTCGGAAATCATTGCCATGTTCTCCACCGGAATGAGTTTTAAACGAATGATGCGGCCCTATATGATTTCGGCCGCAATCATTTCCGTTGTTACTTTCGGACTGGGAGCATACGTCATACCTAAGGGAAATGTAACCCGTTTGGATTTTGAGGACCGTTATAAGAAAAAAAAGAAACAGGAATATGTGCGGAATGTGCAACTGGAAGTAGACAGCGGGGTCATTGCCTACATAGAACGTTATGAAAATTATAATAAAACGGGATACCGTTTCTCTTTAGACAAGTTTGATGACAAGAAACTGGTTGCCCACCTTACTGCCCGAAGTGTCACTTATGATACAGCATCTGTACACAAATGGACAATCAAGAACTATATGATACGTGAGATGGAAGGTATGCGTGAGAAAATCACTCGGGGTGACCGTTTGGATACGATCATTAAAATGGAGCCTCAAGATTTTCTGATTATGAAAGGGCAGCAACAAACCATGACAAGCCCTGAACTGAAAGAATATATAGACAAGCAGAAAAGACGTGGGTTCGCCAACATAAAGGAATTTGAAATTGAATATTACCAACGTATAGCCATGTCTTTTGCCGCTTTTATCTTGACAACCATTGGTGTTTCCTTATCATCCAGAAAAATGAAAGGAGGAATGGGACTGCATTTAGGAGTAGGGTTAGCACTTAGTTTTTCATACATTTTGTTCCAAACAGTGTCAGCAACCTTTGCTGTCAACGGAAACACCCCTCCTATTATAGCGGTATGGATTCCTAATATACTTTACACATTTATTGCTATCTATTTATACAGAAAAGCTCCTAAATAATCATAGGAGCTTTTCTAGTTTTTGACGCCAATCCTCGCCGTTCTCCGGTTGCATCGTAATAAAGCCCAGTTCTTTACCAATAACAATATTGGCCGCACCGTCATCTACAAATATTGTTTCAGCCGGATTCAGTTTACTATCTTTGATCATATAGTTAAAGATGCCAGGATCCGGCTTGGTGGAACCGGCTTCGTAGGAAGTATAAATCTTGTCAACATAAGCGTCCAATGGCTTTCCCGCAGAAGTAAATGCATTGCTCCTCGCCCATCCCATCACATAAGGATTGGTGTTGCTCAATATATATACCTTGTACTTCTTACGAAGCTCATTCAGGTAATCCAATTTATATTGCGGCACGTCCGTAACAAATCCTTTCCACCCATTTTCCACGTCTTGATAAGTCAATTCTTTCCCGCAGATTTTACTCAACTCACAGCGAAAAGTCTCAGCGTCTATGTTTCCATTTTCTACTTCCTGAAAAATCCCCTGCTGGTGGTATTTCCCTAATAAACTGTCCGCTTCCCTCACTCCTATCCGCTCAAATGCCTTTACAGCCTGTTCACGATCAAGGCCAATGACAACCCCGCCGAAATCAAACACAATATTCTTAATCTGTTTCATAATCTTTTTATTTATCCGCTGTAAAGGTAGGCATTTGATTGTGAATGGTAAATGATGTAAGTCAATAAAATACCATATAGCAAAAAAAACCGCAGATTCCATTGAGAATCCACGGTAATTATTTTTGTTGTATTTTTCTTCCTTTCGGAAATGTTCTCTCAATTCAAATAAGAAGAGAGTTCGGATACGGTGACATCCTTGGCAACGATAACACCATTTTCATCTAACAAAAAGTTCTTAAAGCCTCTTTTCAAGCGATAAGTCTGATATAGATCCGATGAAACACCAGCCAATTCCACAAAACAATTAGAAGTTGAAATCTGGTCTTTTTTAATGGTCTCGTTAAATATCGACTTGTATTCATCAAATGAAACGGAAACCATTTCTACATTGTCGGCCTGCGCGACGGCATGATTCAAAGTAGCATTCTGCATCCTTGACAAAGCATCATAGCTGGCCCAAAAACTTAGCAGTACATATTTACCTCTTAAATCCTTCAAGTCAATCAACTGCTTTTCGCCACAGATAGTAAATGTAGGAGCCTTGTCTCCTATGGTCAAGCCTTCTGTCGGCGTGTTTTTCCCTACAAAAGAGAATGAAATCAAGGAACTAATAATTAATACAACAAAAATCCACTTTACATTTTTAATCATGTAATTCGATCTTAGTTAATACTATCCGAGACTGCCCTTAAACAGTGATTTCCACCCGGAACATTATCTTTAGTACTGATAATCAATACCATTTAAATTGGAAATCTGCGGCAAAGGTAAGGAGTTTTGAAATTAACTCCAAGATTTTTTCTCAAAAAATATGTTATACAGCATAAAATCGTCCTTTTCATCGAGAAAAAAGAATGCAGAAAATATAGCTGATAAGGATTTATTTACGTACTTTTGCAATCTGTAAATAGCAACCACAAAGTATGAATAATAATACTGAACTTATTTTAATCAGAATTACCGGTCTTGACCGGCCGGGATTAACCGCTTCCATTACGGAAATTTTGTCAAAATATGATGTTACCATTTTGGATATTGGCCAGGCCGATATTCATAGCACCCTGTCATTAGGCATTTTATTCAAAAGCCAGGAAAAAGATTCAGGGAATATCATGAAAGAGTTGCTATTTAAAGCTTCCGCATTAGGCATCAATATCCGTTTCTATCCCGTTACTGTGGAAGAATATGAGGAATGGGTAAACATGCAAGGCAAGAACCGGTACATCCTGACTTTACTGGGACGCAAGCTGACAGCCAAACAAATCGCGGCAGTCACAGGAATATTAGCGGAACAAGGTTTGAATATTGATGCTATCAAACGTCTTACAGGGCGTATTCCATTGGATGAACGGAAAGCGAATGTACGGGCTTGTATCGAATTCTCCGTCCGTGGCACCCCCCGCCAAAGGGAAGAGATGCAACAGGCGTTAATGAAACTGAGCAGTGACCTGGAAATGGACTTTTCTTTCCAGCTGGACAATATGTACCGGCGTATGCGACGCTTGATTTGTTTTGATATGGATTCCACATTGATACAGACAGAGTGTATAGATGAATTAGCCGAACGCGCCGGTGTGGGTGACCAAGTACGAGAAATCACAGAACGCGCCATGCGTGGAGAAATTGATTTCATAGAAAGCTTCACAGAACGGGTGGCTTTGCTGAAAGGACTGGATGAAAGCGTAATGAAAGAAATCGCAGAAAACCTTCCCATCACCGAAGGTGTGGAACGTCTGATGTTCGTGTTGAAAAGATATGGTTACAAAATAGCCATCCTATCCGGTGGATTCACCTATTTCGGCAATTATCTGAAAGATAAATTCGGCATAGATTACGTATATGCCAATGAACTGGAAATAGTAAATGGCAAATTAACCGGAAGATATCTGGGAGATGTAGTTGACGGAAAACGTAAAGCCGAACTGCTGAAACTGATCGCTCAAGTAGAACGTGTGGACATAGCACAAACTATTGCTGTAGGAGACGGAGCGAATGACTTGCCCATGTTGTCCGAAGCCGGTCTGGGTATAGCATTCCATGCAAAACCCAAAGTAGTGGCTAACGCACAACAGTCCATTAATACGATCGGATTGGACGGCGTCCTCTATTTCCTGGGCTTCAAGGACTCTTACCTGGAAGAACGCGGCAAACTCTAAAGAAAGAAGTAACTATATATATGAAATTTTCAGAACTAAATTTAGAAGAAGGGGTGCTTCAGGCATTAGATGCCATGAGATTTGAAGAATGCACTCCTGTACAAGAACATACCATACCGGTCATTCTTGAAGGAAAAGATTTGATCGGAGTGGCACAGACCGGAACCGGCAAGACTGCCGCATACCTTTTGCCCGTTCTTAATCAATTAAGCAAAGGCGGATATCCGGAAGATGCCATCAATTGTGTGATCATGTCACCCACACGCGAATTAGCGCAACAGATAGACCAGCAAATGGAAGGTTTCTCTTATTTTCTACCGGCATCCAGCGTGGCTGTTTACGGAGGAAACGATGGTGTGCGCTTCGAGCAAGAAAAGAAAGGTTTAACTTTGGGGGCCGATGTAGTCATTGCTACTCCGGGACGTCTGATAAGTCATCTCAGCCTAGGTTACGTAGACTTGTCTAAAGTTTCTTTCTTTATTCTTGATGAAGCGGACCGTATGCTGGATATGGGATTCTCGGATGACATTATGCAAATAGTGAAATATCTGCCGAAAGAACGTCAGACCATCATGTTCTCTGCCACTATGCCGGCTAAAATACAACAATTGGCAAAAACGATCTTAAACAATCCGGTAGAAATAAAATTAGCGGTTTCAAAACCTGCGGAAAAGATTATCCAAACGGCTTATATCTGTTATGAACGCCAGAAATTGGGAATTATTCAATCCCTTTTCCAGGATCAAACACCCGAACGTGTCATTATCTTTGCCTCTTCCAAATTGAAAGTAAAGGAGGTGACACAAGCATTCAAGCGGATGAAACTGAACGTAGGTGAAATGCACTCAGACTTGGAGCAGTCCCAACGGGAACAGATTATGCGTGAATTTAAAAGTGGCAGAATCAATATTCTGATTGCTACCGATATTGTTTCGCGAGGAATAGACATTGACGATATTCGTTTGGTAATCAACTACGATGTTCCACATGACAGCGAGGATTATGTACACCGCATCGGCCGTACAGCTCGTGCCAACCATGATGGTTGCGCCATTACTTTTGTCAGTGAGAAAGAGCAGACCCAATTCAAAGCTATTGAAAATTTCCTGGGTAGGAACATCTATAAAATCCCGGTTCCCGAGGAATTGGGAGAAGCGCCCGAATACAACCCGCGAAGTGGCGCCGGTCGTAGCAATCACAAAGGTGGCGGCTCCAGAAAACAAGGCAATTATAAGGGGAAAAAGAACGGTACGGGCAAGCCCAATGCCAATAATAGAAGAAACACCCCAAAAGAATAGACGGAAGAGATGACATCTAAAAACCATTGGAGGAAGACGGACTTGTTTTCCTCCAATTTTATTTTATGGAGAGGGTCACTTCATGGCTCATCTGCAAAATAGATGCGAGGCAATCACAAACATCCATTATATGTATTGCTTGTAGGATATATAATCTTTCACCTGTAACATTACTAACCTTACACCCCACACATTAGTAACGTATGGGGTGACACGTTACTAACCTTCCGGCATGTACGTTACTAACCTCTCAAACGTCCTGTTCTTTTCAGAAAAGAACAAGGTCTTTAAAAAAAAGAACAGGACGTTTTCATTGAAAGAACAAGAGCTTTTTAAAATTTGACCTGTTGTTTTTTCCATAACGGCATCTACATGCCGAAACGCCTTATTTTTCCTTCAGATCTTTCAGCCATTCCGCAAACGCCCTGCCCATCGGCATTCCGGCTGAAGGATATGCATTGTGAAATGTTTCAGCCGAAAAATATCCTTCAGGAAAACCAATTCCCCAAGAATCGGAAGAATACCAATCCGGCTGAAGGATTCCAATCTCCGGCTGAAGAATTCCCAAGCCCAATCCTTCAGCCGGAATACCGATGGGCAGGGCATTTGCGAGCAGGCTGAAGCTTTTGAAGGATTTTTCAGGGTATTCTCTATAGAGCATGATAGCGACCAAATAGTAATCGCGAAATAAAAAAAATGACATAGCCACGACTACCTTACCAACTCGAATGCAAGTCCTCCATCCTTGCCGGCAGTGATATTGACCATATAACAAGACGCGCCGTCAGGTATGCACACCGTGGCCTGATAATGATACCCTTTCGAATCGACCCCCATAAAATCCATATCCGACAATATAGCCCATTGCAAGAAATCATCCGGAACCACCCCCTTGAACATCTGCTTGGTGATATCTTTGGCATAAAGACTCTTCCTGCCTTCATACACGCAAATGTGTATGATATTGTCATAATATACATTATCCACCCCAAGTCCTTCCTCCGAAACTCCCGGACGCATTACTTTAATCTTTGACGGGTTAATGTACACATATCCGCGATAACGGACATTATCGTATGTCACCACCGAATCTTTCTTAATAACTTCGTTATAAACAGGGATTTCCCGAGTATGGATAAATGCCAGAGAATCATTCTCCGTATCAGACTTATGCAGGCGTATCACATCTCCCACAGCCGAATGAAACCAAAAAATATGCTCCCCCTGCTTCTCAATCTTATAACCATTAGTCCGTGCACCATACGTAATCAACGAATCGCCTATAATTTTAAAAGCAACGGGAGCCGTAGCGGCATCTGCATAAAACAGGGTATCGCCTTTCACCCTCAGTAATGCCGTTTCCGTATTATCGTCCAACCATATACCTTCCAACAAAGATTTTGCCTCCTTGTTTTCTTCCAGAGCGGATGCTTTTTGTTGCGGAGTTCCACAAGAAGACAGCGCAACAGCCAACATTATTATCGAAAAACGTTTGTACATGGTTATTCTCTCTATTTTTTTATTTATCGACCGATGCAATGATAAACAAACCCCATTTCCTGTAGTTCGTCACCATCATAAATATTTCGTCCGTCAAGCACTACAGGCTGCTTCATCGCCTTCTTGATTACTCCCCAGGTAGGAAGACGGAACTCTTTCCACTCGGTTACCAGAATCAACGCATCCGCATCAAGAGCCGCATCATACATATCGTGCGCATAATAAACCGACTCTCCTATCCGGCGGCGGGACTCATCCATAGCAGCAGGATCGTATGCGCGGACATTGCAACCCGACTGTTTCAATTTCTCAATAAGTACCAAAGCCGGAGCCTCACGCATATCGTCCGTACCGGGCTTGAATGCAAGTCCCCACAAAGCCACTGTTTTGCCTTTCAAATCTCCATTGAATACTTTTACCAGTTTCTCGAACAAAATGCCTTTCTGATTCTCGTTCACATCTTCCACCGCTTTCAACACCTGCATGGAATAACCATTCTGCTCGGCAGTCTTAATCAACGCCTTCACATCTTTCGGGAAACAAGATCCACCATAACCGCATCCCGGATACAAGAACTTACGCCCGATACGACTGTCGGAACCTATTCCGTCACGTACCATATTTACATCAGCTCCCACCAGTTCGCACAAGTTGGCAATATCGTTCATAAAGCTGATACGGGTGGCCAACATGGAGTTTGCCGCATACTTGGTCATCTCGGCAGAAGGAATATCCATGAAGATAACGCGGAAGTTAACCAGCATGAAAGGTTTATAAAGCTTGGTCATCAGTTTTTTAGCCCTTTCCGACTCTACGCCCACTACCACACGGTCCGGACTCATAAAGTCATCGATAGCATTACCTTCTTTCAAGAATTCCGGATTAGAAGCCACATCGAAATCTATCGACTCCCCTCTTTTCTCCAATTCCTCCCGGATAGCCGCTTTTACTTTCCGGGCCGTACCCACGGGCACCGTACTCTTGGTCACGACCAAGGTGTATTTCTTCATATTAGCACCAATCGTCTTGGCAACTTCAAGCACATAACGCAAATCGGCACTTCCGTCTTCATCGGGAGGAGTGCCCACAGCACTGAACACAATATCCACATTGTCCAGACAACTCTCTAAAGAGGTGGTGAAATGAAGACGTCCAGCCTTTACATTACGCAAGACCATATCTTCCAATCCCGGTTCATAAATAGGAATAATACCCTGTTGCAGATTAGCAATCTTATCCGCATTTACATCTACACAAGTTACGTCTACGCCAGTTTCGGCAAAACATGTTCCGGTAACAAGTCCTACATACCCGGTTCCTACAATCGCTATATTCATTTTATTTAATTCGTTAGTCTAACTTTTTCGCTGCAAAATTACAATAAATTATGAGTGAGTTGTTATTTTCTTCCATAAAAGTTGCGCTGAAACGGAATAAAAATGCTAATTTTGCGATATGATTGAATTGGCTAGACATATAGAAATTCTGTTACTGGAAAATGACTGTGTGATTATTCCAGACTTTGGCGGTTTTATAGCGCACTATCAACCGGCACGGTATATCAAGGAAGAAAATCTTTATCTTCCCCCTGTACGTACTATTGGTTTCAATCCCCAATTGACTATAAACGATGGTTTATTAGTTCAATCGTATATGCAAGCCCATCACACCGATTTTCCTGATGCCACACGCATGATAGAAGAAGAGGTAGCCGGATTGAAAGAACAACTATACCAAAATGGATGTGCAGAAATGCATGGCATAGGGGTCTTACATTATAATATTCATAGCACATACGAGTTCCATCCCAATGAGGACGGTGCATTATCACCTACCCTATACGGGCTTAGTTCGTTTTCCATCAACAGATTAGAATATCTTACTTCAACAACATCTGCAGCAACCAGAGAATTACTTCCCCGACAAGAAAAAAGGAAGAGAACTGTACGTTTCAAACGTCAGTGGATAGGAAATGCAGTAGCTGTGGCTATAGCTGTAGTCTTATTTTTCTTCTTGTCTGTTCCGGTAGAGAACACATATGTGGACAAAGGTAATTATGCTTCTTTAGGTACGGATGGTCTGTTTGACGCCATTCGTTCCCAATCTTTGGCAACGACCTTGGTAACCGTTCCTTCCAGACCGCAGCAACCCAAGAAGACGAATATCAAAAATAATCAAAACACGTTGAAACCTGTAACTGTAAAAGTAGAGAAGGTAGGAAAAGCACAAGAAGCAGTGCCCAAGAATACTGTTGCAGCAAAATTGAACAGCACAGAACAGCCAGTTGCCAAGCCTGTTACTGTAAGTAAACCTGCCCTTGAGAAGAAAGAAACAGCAACACCTTCGAGCAGTAAAAAAAATAAGTATTATATCATCGTATCCAGTTTACCGACAGCCAATGACGCACAGCAAGTACTTAATGAGTACAAGCAAAAAGGATACAAGGATGTAACAATCATAGAAGGTAACGGACGTTATCGCCTGTCTTTGTGCAACTTTGCAGATAAAGCCGCTGCTTATAAAAAATTAAATGAACTGAAACAAAATGATGCATTCAAGAATGCATGGATATTGAGTTCCAAATAAACAAGATTATTTTTTATGAAAAGAGTTTTGTGTCCCAAATGTGACAACTATATAACTTTTGATGAAACCAAATATACAGAAGGCCAGTCGTTGGTCTTTGTATGCGACCATTGTAAAAAACAATTCAGTATCCGTATCGGAAAATCCAAACTGAAAGCAACCCGTAAAGAAGAAATATTGGACGAACAAGCCAATAAAGAGGATTTTGGAAGTATCGTGGTAGTAGAAAATGTATTCGGATACAAACAAGTATTACCCCTGATGGAAGGTGACAACCTGATAGGACGCAGAAGCAAAGGCACTGAAGTGGACATTCCCATCGAAACATCAGATCCGAGCATGGACAGAAGGCATTGTATCATTAATGTGAAACGCAACAAACAAGGGGAAGTCATTTATACCCTGCGTGATAATGACAGCATTACAGGAACATTTCTGATGAACGAGATTTTGGGGAACAAGGACCGGATACGGATCGAGGAAGGCGCTATCATCACATTAGGTGCGACTACGTTGATTCTGCGTGCCACCGAGAAGTAAGACAATGAGACGTATTATCTTAATCACAGGAGGCCAACGTTCGGGAAAAAGTTCATACGCGGAGAAATTGGCATTAAGCTTATCACCCACTCCCGTTTATATAGCTACTTCCCGTATTTGGGATGAAGAATTCCGCCAACGCGTTATCAAACATCAAGAAAGGCGCGGACCTGAATGGACGAATATAGAAGAAGAAAAAGAACTGAGCCGCCATCAAGTAAAGGATAATGTAGTATTGATTGACTGTGTCACCTTATGGTGTACCAACTTTTTCTTTGATTTGGATGCGGATGTAGAGGCTGCATTGCAGGCTGTCAAACAGGAGTTTGATAATTTTATCCGGCAAGATGCCACTTTTATTTTCGTAACCAATGAAATAGGTTCCGGAGCAGTATCCGAAAACGCCATCCAACGCCGCTTTACAGATTTACAGGGCTGGATGAATCAATATATAGCTTCAAAAGCAGACCAAGTATATTTGATGGTATCGGGAATTCCTGTTCCTATAAAATAATAAATACAATGAAAAACTTTCATATTGAGTATCCCGATGAAGGTCTTCGGGAGGCATTGATAGACAAAATCAACAATTTGACAAAGCCCAAAGGTTCATTGGGCGTTCTGGAAGACCTTGCATTGCAAATCGGATTAATCCAACAAACCCTCTCCCCTACATTAAGCCATCCGCACAACGTACTTTTTGCAGCCGATCATGGTATAGTAGAAGAAGGGGTAAGCAAGTCTCCCAAAGAAATCACTTGGCAACAACTAAGTAATTTTTTACATGGAGGTGCCGGAGTTAATTTTTTATGCCGCCAACATGGTTTTAAGCTTGTATTAGTAGACTCAGGAGTCGATTACGATCTTCCTTACGAGAAAGGCATTATCAACTGTAGCGTAGGACGTGGCACGCACAGTTTTCTAAAAGGTCCTGCAATGAGTATGGAAGAAATGGAATTATGCCTGGAACGTGGAGCAAAGATAACGGATATGATTCATGCTGACGGCTGCAATGTGGTCAGTTTTGGCGAAATGGGTATTGGCAACACCTCCCCTTCCTCTGTCTGGATGCATTTGCTGACAGGTATTTCATTAGAGCAATGTGTAGGTGCGGGAAGCGGACTGGATTCAGAAGGCATCCGCCATAAATACAATGTATTGAAACAATCGGTTGACCATTATGCCGGTGACGGTTCTGCAAAAGATATCATCGCCTGGTTCGGAGGATATGAAATGGTTATGGCAATAGGCGGCATGCTCCGGGCGGCAGAATTAAGAATGATTATTCTGGTAGACGGCTTCATCATGACCAACTGCATACTGGCCGCCTCAAAACTTCATCCGGAAGTTTTGTCGTATGCCATATTCGGACATCAGGGAGATGAAACCGGTCATAAACTAGTATTGGACGCCATGAAAGTACGCCCTTTATTAAATTTAGGTCTGCGCTTGGGAGAAGGAACAGGAGCGATATGCGCTTATCCCATCGTTGTTTCCTCTGTAAACATGATGAATGAGATGGACAATTTCGCCCATGCCTCCATCACTAAATATTTTTAACCATGAAACTGCTTGCCTCCCTCATTTTTTTCACACGCCTTCCGTTTTGGAAAATAGCTGACGTACCACCTGTTTACTTTAAACGAGTAGTGGACTACTGGCCCTTTGTTGGATGGCTGACAGGAGGTATCATGGCAGGCACTCTATGGATCACAGCAGAATTTCTGCCTGTACAAATAGCTGTGCTCATGGCGTTGGCTGCCCGGTTATTAGTAACAGGTGCTTTACACGAAGATGGATTGGCAGACTTCTGCGATGGCTTCGGGGGCGGTACATCACGTGACAAGATTCTGTCCATCATGAAGGATTCACATATCGGCACATACGGAGTGCTCGGATTATTATTCTATTATGGATTGATGTGGAATATACTCACCACACTTTCTGTACCCTTGGCATGTGCGGCCATATTAAGCGGAGATGCCTGGAGCAAGTTTTGTGCCGCACAAATCATCAACACGCTTCCATACGCCCGTAAAGAAGAAGAATCGAAAGCAAAAGTCATATATGACCGTATGAGCCCAGGTGTTTTATTATCCGCTTTTATGGCCGGAGCCCTACCTATGCTTTTATTACTGGATAAAGGATACTGGTGGGCAGCCATCGCTCCTGCTATGATGTTCATCCTTTTAATGTCACTCATGCGCAGACGCCTGCAAGGATATACCGGTGATTGTTGCGGAGCGACTTTCCTATTATGTGAGTTTTCTTTTTATCTGACTATAAACTTAATCTATACAAATCTATGGTAATATACTTCATGCGTCATACTGCTGTTGATGTTCCGCAAGGCGTTTGTTACGGACAGACGGATGTACCCTTAAAGCCGACTTTTGAAATGGAGGCAACTCAAACGGCAGCCCATTTACAAGGCTTATCTTTTGATAAGGTTTATACCAGCCCGTTAACCCGTTGTGTACGCCTGGCTACCTTTTGCGGCTACCCGGATGCAGAACGGGACGACCGCCTGAAGGAACTAAATTTCGGAGATTGGGAAATGCATCGGTTCGATGAAATTGCCGACGCTAATCTGGAAAGATGGTATGCAGATTATCTGCATGTAAAAGCGACCAATGGAGAGTCCTTTGAAGATCAATACCGGCGTGTTGCCGATTTTCTAGACGAACTTCGCCAAAAACCGTATGAACAAGTCGCGATCTTTGCTCATGGCGGCATTTTACTGAACGCACAGATTTATGCAGGTATCATTAAACCCGAAGAGGCGTTTGGCGCACTCACTCCTTATGGAGGAATTGTCAAGATAGAGTTATCATGATGTAAGAACATATCGCTTATTTATTTGTTCTATTCATAAAGACAAATAAATATGCTTACTCATTTCTTGGATTTATTAGCAGCTGTTATAAGTGTGACAAGCCTTTTGATTGTCACATACGGAGCGTTGATAGGTATCATCTCTTTTTTGAAGAATGAAATACGACGTTTTACCGGAGGGTATTCCATTACCAATATACGAAAATTAAGAGCTACATTCGGAACTTATCTGCTTCTTGGCTTAGAATTTCTGATAGCTTCGGATATTTTGAAAACAGTATTGGAGCCCACTTTGAATGAATTGGCCCTATTGGGAGGTATTGTTGTTTTAAGAACCATCCTATCCGTATTCCTCAATAAAGAGATAAAAGAATTGGAAAGTGAAGAAAAATAAAAAAGCACTGAAAAACTAATCATTTATACATATTGGCTTTTTAAGTTGCACACACATTGCATACTTTCATATTTTTGTCGATGAAAGAAACATCTTGATTTACTTACCAAATAATAGAAGAATATCATTTATTGTTTTCAAGGTTCTCTCCGATTTGTTGGAGCAGTCTAAAAGCTCCAGCCATCTTATAGTTACCCAAACATTATTTAGCCTGCATGATGCAACTTTCAACAGTAAGTTTCAAATTTGGTGTGAAAGCGAATTTATTTATCTGCATTTCCTTAGGAAGTTCATTGGCATGATTATTGAGCCATACGATCATTTCATTTAATTTCTCTTCGGAATAAGATTCTTTTTCACCATGATACATAAATTCATGTCAACTGTGTACAAAAATAAAAGAACATATAATTCACACGCTATCTTTTAACAAAAATATTGTTGAAATAAAACCGCTCCCACTTATCACAAGCCGGAACGGTTCAGATTAGTTACGTTTTGACAATCTACTTTATTCTTCAAGAACAAAACAATGACGAATTTGTTCAAAAGGATTTGCCTATTTCTAAAAATATTTTTTGTCACATTATTGCGTATTACAATAGATCCCCAAAACAAGGAGTAATTTTTGTTATGAGATTGGCTTCTACCCCACAATACAAGGCAAAAATACATAAAATTCTATTCTCTTCAGTTGATTGTGTAATCCAATTGGGAAATTGTATTTAAACAAATACCCCGACTCATCACGAGCCGGGGCAGTCCAATTTATAAATTTAAAGTCTTATGATGAAGATTGTCTGTTGCGCCAATGTTTTACTATCAGCACAACGACAAACAAAACAGTTACACAAACACAGGTAAAGCCTTTTTGTTTAAGCAAAGTGGATTCTTTTTTATCCTTTATGATTCTGACCGTTTTTCCTCATGGATATCGGAAGTGGTTTCCTTGTCGGCTTTCACCTCCGTACAGTCTTTGGTTGCAGTTTCCTTCTTTCTATTCTTGCTGAAATCACCTTCTACGTGACCGTCAGCCAGTAACAAAACTTTCCTGGTCGGGCTGTCAGACGGTTTTCTTGTATCATAAATCCGAAAATTAATCACGTAGTTGCCATTGGTTGCAATCAGTTCATTCAAAGAGATGATAGAGCCATATACGATGTTGACCGACTTACGAGTGCTGTCCTTTCTACACTCTTGGCAGTACACTGGACTATACGCTTTTCCAACCAGTCAACCTGCTTCCGCTCGTTCTCATTCTCCACCGAATCGGCAGACGCATTCTCCTTCCGTGCGTTTTGCGGTTTACACAGAATATGACCCCCAGCGGACAGCTTCCAATCCCTTAAAGCCCCAGTTATAGCCAACCAGTCATTTAATTCCATTCTGCCTATTGTTTATCTGATTGATTATAAAATACACACTTAAAAATCCTATCCGCTTGCACCATCGCTGCCAAAACACTAAAATCCATTGTCACAATATGTCAATAAAAAAGACTCTGCAAAATAAGAATTAAAAACGATTTACCAAAGAAGAATATAAATATATTGAATCGGTCTGGAATGTAAAAAATTATATTACAGGCCAGCATCATTTTTTAGTTAATTTTGCACCAATTATTTAATAAATATCTGATAACATTAGTTTAAAAAGCGTTATGTTCGTCTTGTAAATCGGGATATATGGATTCTCCAAATGAGAAGGGATAGTATGATGTTTTCTTACATCATAAAGTAAATCTGACGGCATCACACCTCATATCGGCGAGAACGGTAATTGGCGGATAGGTATGACTGATACAAAAATAAAGGCGCAAGGAGCCAAAGGGGACGATGCCATTGCCCCCAAGTTCAAATCAACGCCACGACAAATGAATGGGAAATCTCAACGGATAGCGGCAAAAACTGGAAATCGACAGGGATTAAGGCGACAGGGGTGATGCTGTATTTGCGGAAAACGGAGTGGACTACACAAGTGATCCTGATAATGTCATATTCACTCTGGCTGACGGAAAGACCAAGCTGACCGTACCACGTACCAAAACATTATCTGTCAAGTTCAAGGATGGTTGCGACATCTTCTCGGTAACTTCCGTTAGTAATACAATTGATATTGAATTTATTGGTCTGACAACAGAGAATTATAAGGCTTTGGTTGCGGAATTGAGAAGTGAGGACGGTACTACAGATATAGACATTGTGACCCGTGCTGAAAATAAGGATGTGGAAATTAAGGAACCTGTATTTACTACGGATGGGAAATGTACTGGAACGACAGTCAAAATCAACAAGAAAGGAATAAGTGGAGAAAAGGCCGTTCTGAAAGTGACCCTTATAGATAACAACGGGCAGGAAATTTCAGTTTCCCGTATCGTGAAATTCTTTGGTGCGGGTGCTCTTGATGAAGCCACCCAGAACGGAGGTAGCTTTATATTGTCTAATGACATTATTCTGGAGAAGCCGGTTGAGGTGGCAAAAGGGAAGGAACTTGTATTGGATCTAAACGGTAAAACCATCTCTAATTTCTGAACGGATAAGCATCCGCGTGCATATATCCCTGGTTGATTGCCTCATTGACCAAGGTACGGAGCTGTCTCATGTACTTGGCTATCGTATTGTCCGCATTGCCCTTTTCCCTTAAGTATTGCTCAAAATCACGAAGGAATGTATAGGTAAGATCCTTGAAGTCCAATCCGGAACGGAAATCATTCAGGACCGCCAGTGTAGAGTGCAGGTTGTCCTTGGTGGACTGCTTCTTGTCCGAATTGTCAATGGCTGATTTGGCAAAAGTGGAGAAACTGACATTCACGGCACTTTTCTTCTTGACAGCATCCTTCAGTAGTGAGAGTGTGGCAGGTATTCCGCGCTTCCAATACCCCAATTCTATGCCTTGCAGATACAGGATGTATTCATAGAGCATTGCGTTGAGTTCGTTAGATTGGGGGTGGTTAATGACTTGTGCCCCCTCACGGCTCCAGCACTCCGGTTTGAGGTAAACATTGGTCTTCAGGTAGATTTTCCTTTGGTTCAAATAGGCTTCAACCTGTACAAGAGCCGTGCCCTGCCTGTTTAGCGTGTTCTGGCGGTTATATACAAGACGGTATCTGATTTTATCCATTTTTCCGCAAAGGTGCGAAAAGATTAATGGAAGAAAGGTATCAATGTGGAACATTTCCACATCATCCCACACTATATGAGGATTTTTTCCATTTCACATATAATTAGTAAAATATTAACCAACTGATAATCAGATCAAATATTCTTTTGGCATAAAAATTGTTTTATTATTATCGTAAAACAACAACCATTAAAAATATAAGATTATGAAAAAATTTTTTGTTGCAGTAGCATTGGTAATGGGATTAGGAACAACAGTGGCATTTGCCGAAAATTTGATCTCAGATGTTGAAATTGTCATGGCAGTAAATGACTTCACCCCTATTGAAGTGAAGGACCTTCCGGCAGCGGTAACGGAAGCAATCGCCAAAAATTTTGCGGAATCAACCGTTAAGGAAGCAGCGGTAGAAGCGGCAGAGGATGGCAGTAAGACCTATCAGGTTGTTCTGACAGACAAGGAAGGAACTGAAAGTACGGTGTTCTTCAATGAAAAAGGTGAAATACTGAAATAATATATTTTGCGTCTCTTTGAATAAAGAATAGCCTCTACCTTTACAAGCAGAGGCTATTCTTATAACAAAAAGATACATAAAAAGACGGGATTCACCAATCCTGCCTTTTTCAATACAAACTGCTTTACTTATCAAGATGCCTTACAACATCCCAGTTTAATGAATCTAAAAATAAAAACACATTCAGTTATTTGTGATAGCAAAGCTATAACAAATATTTTAAAGAAAAATCTTATGCATAAAAAATGCACAGAATAAACTATATATAGACCAACATACAACACATTTAAAACAATATTGTAATACAGGGTCATTGACACAAACATTCTGAAAGAACAAAAGAAAGACGCATGACTGATAGCCAATCCGAAAGAGTATGTTATTGAGGTTGTTAAAAAAACTAAAAGAAATTTAGTTAAAGTCCTATTACTGAAAACAACGTAACAGATTATTCCTTAAATTTGCTTATATATAAACTTTAAATATAATGACATATGAAAACGATTGCAATTCTAATTACTTTACTTTTAATAATTAATATAAACATTTATCAAGGTAATTCAACTGAAGTTTTAGCAAGTAACGAAAGCGGTATCTTTCAATATTAGGATCTAGAGAAGAAAAAATGTCTTAGCAATGGACATAAAAGTATATCGTTTCATTAACTCTCATGCAATGACTCAGATTTTTTTTTATCAAAAAAATGAAAAACAAAATTATACAGATATTTTTACTGGGACTATTATCAGCTTGCTTTGGGAATAAAAATTCCATTGAAACAACCGTTCCTTTAAGTTGTGATATAAATAAAGTAGAAATACCTCTTGATAAAACTTATTACGATTCCATTACCAGTCACATTTCAGATACATCATTTGTAATTCTAAACGAAAAGAACAACATAATGTTCTCCTATATTGACAAAATAATAGAATACAATAATAAATACTATATCCTAGATAAAAGTTCATTACGGACTGTTGTATCTTTTAAAAAAGATGGTACACCTGATACTAAATATGGTCGTATAGGACAAGGTCCAGGAGAATATGTTTTTCCCTGGGATATGGACATAGACGAAACTGGGGTATATGTGTTGGATACAAATTCAAAAAAAGTTATCCATTACAATGAATCCGGGAATCTTATAGGTGAACGGAAAATTCCTTTTTTTGCAGATGCTATTAAGCGACTAAAGAATGGTAATTTCATATTTAACATAACACCTGACGGCACGCAGATTCCTAGCTTGATTTATACAGATTCGTTAATGAATCCAATATGGAATTCAAGGCCTTACCAGGAAGGCTATGTAGGGGGGTATACAACATGTGGTATTTTCAGGAACAGCAATTTAGGGTTATGTTTTTATCGTTCACCTTCAGATTCCTTAGCAATATTAGATGAAAATGGAAAAGTTCAAACTTTTATCGTTTTTGATTTTTTGGATAAATCTGTTCCTCAAATAGCAAAAATTGATTATATAGCCTTTAACCAAAATAACCATTCTATTGATTACTTGCATTTTGTTAACAATCCGATCAGCGTTACCGATAGTCTTTGGATAGGACTTATTGAAGATGGACACAATCAATACACTATTATATTTAATCCATTCAATAATAAATGTGGAGCCAAAAAATTTACAAAAACCTCTTCTATATACGATATAATAGAACCTATATTTTCTGATAATAAAGGAACTATTGTAAGTGTAATCAGCCAAGAGCTAAAAAATAAGTGTAAAGATTATGAATTATTACCTGACACTATAATAAATGCATTGAATGATGGAAATAGAGTTTTATTGATTAACAAATTTCATTTTTATCGTAATTAACAGTATTTATCTTTATCAAGAAATACGATGTGACAAATATTATTTTGCATCGTATTTCTTGATTATCAATTCCGGCATCATACGATATCCCTTCGATTGTGACAAATTTCGTATTTCACTCAATTCTTACATTTGCAGCTGTCCTTTTATTATAAAACTCAACCTACCCGGTAAACAATTTGAAGCCTACGTAAGTATTTGCTGCATTCTCATAAAGGAATTTCAAGAACAGAGCATACCCGAAACGATTGAAAAAGACCTATGGTGCCGCTTTCAATTGCCACATATTTAAACGTACTTTTGATTGCGTGATCGTACCTGCAATACAGCATCAATGCAATAATATCCAGTGTCGGATTCATCAGCAGATTCAGTACTTCCACTCTAAAATTATTCTTAGTCGATTTCTGCGAATACATTTCACCAAACACTACCCAAACTTCTTTGTTTTTTCGAAATGTTTTTTTAATATATGCAATCGGAAAACTATTCTTTGTCACATACTACTCTCTAAACATAAAAAAACGCCCCTCATAAACCGTCGCTTTTTAATCTTTTGGCTATATCTGCTTCTTGCCGTTTGCGCAAACGTTAGAGCTTCTTATAAGAAATCTTATCAAATATGCTTGTTTCTATGATAATAATTATATATTTGCACTGCAAACTTAAAATAACCTTTAAAAAAGAACTAGTTTATTAACCTATCAACTTAATATATATTATGTAAATATTCAACTTCACCATCAAGACATATAAAATTGAAATCAAATCATTTTAAATACATCTTTAATATTAAATCTATGAAAAAAAATCGACTGAATCTAGTCAGTGCTATGCTACTTTTATCCGGTCTTTCTACCGGATATCTTCAGGCAGCACCTCATAAGGTCGTTACAAAAATGTATTCCACACAACAAGACAACACCTGTGTGGGACAAGTTGTAGACCAAAAAGGTGAAACGGTAATCGGAGCATCGGTTATAGTAAAGGGAACCAGCAATGGTACAATTACTGATTTCGACGGTAATTTTACATTGAATGAAGTGAAAACTGGAGACATGATTGAAATTTCCTATGTAGGTTATCAAACACAAGTGGTACAATATGATGGGAAAACACTGAAAATAACTTTAAAGGAAAATACCGAATTGTTGGATGAAGTGGTAGTAGTGGGCTATGGAGTCCAGAAGAAAAGAGACCTTACCGGTGCCATTTCTTCCGTAAAAATGGATGAAACACCTGTCAATACTTATTCTACGGTCAGCCATGCGCTGGCTGGAAAGGCTGCCGGTCTGCAAGTAACACAAAGCAGTGCACAGGTAGGTGGTGGATCCACTTTCCGCATCCGTGGTGCAGCTTCAACCGGTGCGGGAAATGATCCGTTGATTATCATCGATGGTATTCCTGTATCTTCGGGAAGTTCATTAGGATCCGGGAACAGATATAATGCGGGCACAACAGACAATGTGTTGTCTTCAATCAATCCTAATGACATCGAATCTATCGAAGTACTGAAGGATGCAAGTTCTACTGCTATCTACGGTTCCCGTGCAGGTCATGGTGTTATCATTGTAACCACCAAGCGAGGCAAGGAACAAAAGGCACAGGTGCGTTACTCGGGAAATGTCTCAGTCCAGACTATGAAAAACGGCTATAAAGCTTTAAACGGTCCCGAATACATGGAGTATTACAACCGATTCACTTACGAAGACTACCTGATGACCAACGGATTGGGAATATATGAAAACTACGTGGATTTAGGTGCTGGTCATGAAGCACCCGAATACCACCCTACTTATTCACCAGACCAGATAGCCAATGCACAAAACACGGACTGGTTTGATGAAGTGAGTCGAACCGGTATGATGCATTCTCATAACGTATCAGTCAACGGAGGTTCAAAAACTACACAATATATGGCTTCCTTGGGATATATGGGACAATCGGGCGTGGTAAAAAACAACAATATGGACCGTGTCACTGCCAAAATCAATTTAGACCAAACCTTGTCCAAATACGCAAAGGCAGGAATATCACTGAACATCAGCCGCAATTCGTTGGACAATGTACCGTTAGGAACTGGAACTTTTGAAAATGCAGGTATCCTTTCTTCTGCCGCGATGTTCAATCCAACCCTTCCTGTATATGATGAAAACGGCAAATACTCTGTAAATCCTTATTTTACTCAGCTGCCTAACCCTGTTTCTCTATTGGAAATCACGGACAAGACCACCAAAGACCGCATCCTTGCTTCCGCATACCTACAAATAGAGCCTGTTAAGGGACTCATCCTAAAAGCAAACTTCGGGATAGACCGCCAATACGAGAAGCGCAAACAGTATCTTCCTAAGACCACCATGTATGGTGAGCAGGCCAACGGACAGGCCAGTATCTCCCAGTCCGACAACAATGACTACCTGATGGACCTTACTGCTACTTATATGAAGGATTTCGGGAATCATAGTCTGACTGTACTGGCAGGCTATTCATTCCAGCAGTTTAACAGTGAATGGGTTTCCGCAGGTAATCAGGATTTCATTACAGACGGATTCCTCTACAATAATCTAGGAGCAGGCAATTTCGCCAAGCCGTCTGTAGGGTCGGGAGCTTCAAAAACGTCATTAGGTTCCTATTTCGGCCGTATCAACTACTCCTATCTGAGCCGCTATCTACTGACTTTGACCATGCGTGCCGACGGAGCTTCCAACTTTGACCCAGACAATCGCTGGGGCTTCTTCCCTTCCGTATCCGCAGGCTGGAGATTCAGCGACGAGCCATTTATGGCAAGTTTGAATGACGTGGTATCCAACGGCAAGTTGCGTATTAGTTATGGACAGACAGGTAACTCAAATGTGGGCAACCGTACAATGAACCTGTACAACACAGGATATAACAATGTGTTCGGCAATACCATACATACCGGTGTACTTGCTTCACAGTTGGGCAACCCTAACCTAACTTGGGAAACCACCAAAGAATTCAATGTAGGTTTGGATTTGGGATTCATCAATAACCGCATCTCATTGAGTATGGAATATTTCAACCGCACCATCTCCGATCTGCTTGTAAAGGAAAAATCATTGCCTTCCTACAATGAGGTAACTTCCATAGCCTCCAATATAGGTGAAACGAAAAGCCAGGGATTTGAAATGACACTGAACACCGTAAACATAGACAACCGCGACTGGACTTGGACAACAGACCTGACGCTGTCTCTGTATCGCGACCGCTGGAAGGAACGTGACCCGAATTGGAAACCGGCTGCATATCAAAAGGAAGATGACTGGATCCGATCCATGTACAGTTTCGTATCTGACGGACTGATGCAACCCGGAGAAGAAAGACCAAAACATCAGCCCACCTTGATGCCCGGTCAAATCAAAATGAAAGATTTGGATAAAAACGGTGTATTAGATGATCATGACAAGGTGCTGCTCGGCTCTAAGGACCCTGCATTCCTATTCGGTTTCAACAACACAGTAAGATATAAAAACTTTGATTTAAATATCTATTTATATGGTGAGGTGAATGCTTTAAAAGGAGCCAGCTACTACGATGACTGGACTACCATGGGATATGGCTTTACACAAGGACGTAACTCCTCACAAGGATTCAAGGACACTTGGAGACACGACAACCAACATGCGAAATACGCCAATATCACAGGGGTTGGACCAGATGGAGCCGGAGATTATTTCATAAAGAAGATATCATATCTCCGCTGTCGCAACATCACCTTGGGCTATACCATTCCTGTTTCCAATAAAATCCTGAACAACATCCGTGTATATGCTGATGTAAACAACCCGTTTGTACTTACAAACTGGACTGGTCTGGACCCTGAAACAGACAACGGAAACTCATATGCTTATCCTAATGTAACAAGTTTTAGTCTTGGTGTAGATATAACTTTCTAATATAATGAATCAATGAAAACAAAAATTAAATATTGCCTGATGGGAGGGCTTATAGCTGCTTCCTTAACAGGATTCAACAGTTGCCAGCTAGAATCGGAAATCTATGACTCAATCAACGCCGGCATGTTTCCCCAAACAGAAGCAGACGCAGAGGCTATGGTTACAGCCAACGGATATGGAGTGTTTCAATCCAACGGCTATGGTGGAATGTTTAATGTCGCTAACGGAATACCGTTAGTATCAGACCTGCTTTCTGATTATGGTGAATGCTCTTGGCGAGGATGGGAGTCGGTACTGTATCTGAGTTTTACAGGAAACCATAACTGCAACAGTATTGCAGACAATCAGTGGAGATGGTATCAGTTCTTGGGAAAAATGACCATGACCATAGACCGCTTGGAACAAATGAACATTGACCCAGATGTGAAAGAACAATGTCTGGCAGAAATGCATTGCGCACGCGGATGGCTGGCATTCTGTCTGTATGACTTCTTCGGACCGGTGCCTTTGGTAGATGTGGAAACATTGAAAAACCCGCTGGAAGAAAAAATCGTCCCTCGCGCTACAGAAGAGGAGATGAAAGAATTCATTGTAAACGAATTGACCCAAGCTTCCAATGTCTTGCCTTATAGTTATGAAAAAGGAAACGCAGAATACGGTCGCTTTACCAGAGGGTTATGCAATACCGTACTAATGAAGTTCTATATGCAGACACAGCAATGGGACAAGGCCGTAACAATCGGTCAGGAATTCATCCGGAACAAAGACAAATACGGTTATGATCTGATACCGGACTACCGGGACTTGTTTACTCTAAAGAACGAGAAGCACAACGAAACAATCTGGGCTGTAAACTGCCAACGCGGTACACAAGAACATCTATGGCATGCGCATGTATTGCCCAATGACTATCCAGGCACTGATAAGTTGACCAAGTGGAACGGATGGAAAGTTTCATGGGATTTCATGCACACTTTTGAAAAAGGGGACAAGCGTAAGGAAACTTTAATTTATGAATATACCAATGCCAATGGTCAACTCCACAACGAAACAGAAGACAGAAAGGCAACCAGCAATCTTCTGTATTACGGTGCCCCCCCATGCAAATACGATTATCTGGACTTTGCAGGAACATTGGGTCAAAACTCGGAAACGGACTACATCATCTACCGCTATGCGGACGTACTGACCCTATATGCAGAAGCCATTGTAAGAAATGGCAACGCAATCACCGAGGAGGCTTTAGGCTATCTGAATCAGGTTAGAACCCGCGCAGGGTTAGAAGCCTACAAGATGAATGACTTTACCGGTCCGCGTGATTTCCTAGACAAGCTACTCATGGAACGCGCACATGAATTTGTATTTGAGGGAGTACGACGCCAGGACCTGATCCGAGACGGCTCCTATGTGGAAGCCATGAAGAAAAAGGCCCAATATGCCGGGAAAACCACTTTGGCTAACGAACACTACCAGCGTATTCCTCTTCCTCAGTATGTTATCAACGAAGGGCAAGGAAAAATAGAACAAAATCCGGGATACGGAAACTAAGTTCTTTTACCTGACTTCTTTAAAAAAAGAGAAACTAAAATTTGTTTTTGAAGCGTAAAGGTGAAGAAATACAATATTTTCTTTATCTTTACGTTTCTTTTTTATAGAGAAACCTTTTGTAATGATTTTATAAAATACATTTTTAATAATATTAATTCTAACCATGAAAAGTATTTCCATTTTACGCCTAACCGCAATCCTTTTGTGCAGCATGCACCTATTGGGATCCGCCTCACTTCAAGCCCAAATGAACAAATGGGTAAACTATAGCCCGGATTTGACCACCGTACTGAAAAATCCTGCCATGGGATGGATGATGTACGAAGAAGGCTGGTCTTTTCAGGGAACACGCCACAATAAAAGCAACATCTATACTCCCGAAGTTTTTTGGAAACAGATGGAAGAATGCAAAGCAGCTGATTATTCCAATATTCTGTACATCAGAATGCTGTGGAAAGATTTGGAACCCGAGGAGGGCAAATATGCATGGATTTACAATGAACGGTATAAATGGTATATACAAAAAGCCAAAGACAAAGGGCTTAAACTGGCCTTCAGGGTGTTCTTTCATGGTGTAGACGGAGTACCGTCCTATGTGTACGAAGCCGGAGCCACAGAAAGTCCAATAGACGATGAAGGCAAAACCCAGCCTTATTATGATAATCCAGTATTCCTTGAAAAGCTGGACAAGTTCATAGAGGCTTTTGCAAAGGAATATGACAATCCGGATGAGGTAGATTATATTGATGCATATGGATTGGGAAGATGGGGAGAAGGACATGGACTGGTACTCGAAAAGCAAGATAATCTGGAAAGCGTTATCCGACAGATAACCGAATCGTATGCAAGGCACTTCAAAAAAGTGCTTACGGTAATGAATCTTTCGCAGAGTGACTACAGGTTTTCCAAGCCGCTAGTATATGACAAGCTTGGGTTTCTTCCTCGCAGGGATGGTATAGGCAGTTTTTGGTTTTCTAATGAAGAACGTGCGATGGTGCATGACGAGCTTTTCCCGAAAAGAGCTCTTATTGGTGAGGGATGCTGGTGGTTTAACGCACAAAATGGTGACAATTCAAAATACAAGCATTTCCAAGGAGACAAACGTTTTGCCATGAACGATTTCAAAGAAGCTTTTATTGTTTCTGTGACTGATGCTTTAGACAATCATTGCAATACGTTGGATTTGCGTGTGCCTTTACAGTGTAAGTTTTGGATAGAAGAACTACCGGATCAGGTTCAGCGTTTTATAACTTTTGGTGGTTATCGTCTCTATCCGGATTATATCAAAGTAGAACAGAATAACAGAACATTGACTTTGTTTCATTCATGGAAAAACTATGGTGTGGGTGTATTGCCTAATAATCATCCCAATTGGAATTATAAATATCAGGTTAGTTTTGTTTTGATGAATGAAAAAAAGGAAATTGTATTTCTTTATACAGAACCGGAAGCAGAACCTTCCGAATGGTTGAAGGGAATATCATACAATTATTTGAGTCGGTTTAATATTCCGGCAGAATTGCAAGGAAAGTATACCTTATGTGTCGGCTTGACTGACAAGACAAAAAATAACGAAGCGGCTATTGATCTAGCTGTGTCTGGGAATTTAAAAATAGGGAAATGGATATTTGTGGTTGAACTGGAGTTGTAATGTGTGTACTTGGCATTTTTGCACCAATTAATAAAGAAGCTTCTGACTGATTATCAAAAAATAAGAACTTTCTCTATATCCGCACCCAGTAAATCCAATATGTTTAGGGATATTCTTTCAACAGTACAAAATTATACAATCTATTCAAGTTAAATCATTGCTAATCAGCTAGTTTTTTTGTATCTTTGGATATCCCTCAAAAAAGAAAATTAAGAATATAAATTAGTGGAAAATAAAAGTGCAATTCTGATTATTGATGGATTGCACTTTTTATTACTTTTGTAAAGACATTGTTTCTTCACATATAATTTGAGATTATGAAAATAACGTTTTCATATTTCTCCTGTCTTTTCATTATCGGATGTACACATCAATCCAACCAAGGAAAATCGTTATAGAAAGCAGCAATGCAGATGCAATTCGTGTAAGTGCCGATACTTTAGCGTATGAATATACTGCATGGGCATTTATAAACAAATCTGTTCCCATATTTCTCATTAGCCATATACTGCTCAATCAATTTACATAATGATGTTCAAACCACCTGTATTCATCTTCCTCAAATAGTGCTAAAAAAGAGAATTCTGATAGCCAACTAACTGACTATCAGAATTCTCTTTGGAGCGGCAAACGGGACTCGAACCCGCGACCCTCAGCTTGGGAAGCTGATGCTCTACCAACTGAGCTACTGCCGCATCTCTAAAACGGAAACAAAAGTAATATATATTTTTCAGCCGACCAAATATAAGCAAACAATATTTACTATAACCATCAAAATTTCTGCTCTCCTGTTTATATCGACAGCTTTATGCATATCCTGTGTATGGATAAACCGATCCTTATCTCCAATAAAAGGTTTATAGACTATCTCTCCAAAATAAACATGAGGACCTCCAAAACGGCAATTCAAGATACCTGCTAAAGCAGACTCCGGATAACCTGAATTAGGACTCGCATGCCGGTTACCATATTTACCTACAAATCTCAGCAAACCGGGACGCCCTGCACACAGCACCATTAAAAATGCAGTTAGACGAGCCGGAATATAGTTCGCCATATCATCAATATGTGCAGCGACACAACCAAACTGAAGATAACGTTCATTCCTATAGCCTATCATAGAGTCAAGCGTATTAACCATCTTATAAGCAAGCATACCGGGAACTCCCAAAAGCAAATACCAGAATAATGGAGCAATAACCCCGTCACTCAAATTCTCAGCCAATGTTTCCAAAGCAGCCGTACGCACTTCCTGATCTGTCAGTTCCGAAGTATCACGCCCTACAATATGGGAAACCTGCTTTCTTCCTTCCTCCAAAGAATGATCCGCAGCCAAAAAAACCTGCCTTACTTCGTTGATAAGTGTAGTTCCTGCCAAACAATAGAAAACAAGCACAGCAGAGAGGATAATACCCAACCAACGGTTTAGCACAAACAGATAATGCAATACCAAAACAGATCCTGCATACACTAGCAAAATAAGCATAATGGCCGCCACCCCTCCTTTCAACATCCGATGTGTCCCACAGTTCCATCGTTTCTCACAAAAAGAGATCAGCTTCCCGAATCCTACCACTGGATGCGGCAATCCTACCGGATCCCCAAGCAATTTATCTAATATCCATCCTATCAACAACGGAAGAATTAATACATATATGTCCATTTCTTTATACTTTCTACCAGTTTGTCATTTTCTTCCGGAGTTTGTGTAGCAATACGGAAGAAGTGTTCATTCAGCCCTTCAAAATTGGATGCGTCACGAATAAGAATCCCCTGCTCTGTTGCCAGATATTCTTTCAAAGCCGCCGCCTTTCCCATCCGCAATTGAACTAACATATAGTGAGTATCCGATGGCCAGATCTCCATTCCCCCTATTGAAAGTAAAGATTGAACTAATCTCTCTTTTTCCCTCAATAACAAAGAGATATCTATATCATATTGAGAAGAAGACAATAAATAATGCCCGGCCTCTATAGCCAACTGATTAACAGACCAAGGCATCCGCTGTGTCCGGATTTCATGTAGCAGTTCTTTACATGCAGTGATATATCCTAAACGCAAGCCGGGCACGGCAAAACGTTTTGTCATGGAATGCAACAGAATAACATTCGGAAATTCCGCAGCCTCCCTGGCTGTAAGCAAAGCCTTCTGTGTAAAGAATTCATACGACTGGTCCATGATAAAAATACGCTGCGGATTTTGTTTTATACAGGCTGTCAAGACTTCCTTCTCCCTAACCTCTCCTGTGGGATTATTAGGATTACATAACCATATCAACCTCCCCCTATCCGGCAAACGGTTCAAATTATATATAGGAACCACTTTATGACCATGCAGACGACAAGCATCCGCATATTCGCTGAAAGTGGGCATCAAGATAGCCGAAATCTGATTCCTGAATGTCTGAGCTATTAAATAAATGGCTTCCGTAGCCCCATTGGTCACACAAACCTCTTCAGACGAAAGATGAAACCGTTCCGCTAAAACCTTTTCCAACGAATAAGGTTCCGGCTCGGGGTACGTACGGATACTTTCCATCTGCTGAAACAAATGTTGATGTAATCCGCTATGGTCTACATGATTATATACGTTTGAACTGAAATTTATCTTTATTGCTTTATACTTATAAGCATCATCACCATGTCCTTCAATCATTCCCACTCATTATTTGGTACAACAAAGGCAGATTAAGATGACTGCGTACATGCTCTGCCAATTTATCATATTGTTCTTCTTTATAAGTCCGGTAATCCAACACCGTATGACACTCCAGTTTTTCTGCGTATGGTTCCAGCAAATAATCTATAAATGCCTGATTATCCAATATTCCATGAATATAACTTCCCATACATTTTTGGTTTACAAAACAACCGTCCTCTCCACCGTCTTCCAGTCTATTCAAAGGAACTACAGACACCCCCGGAACCGGGCGGGTTTCTCCCATGTGTATTTCATATCCTTGGCAAGTTTCCGCATTCTCAAGAAAATGAAAATTCACCTGCCGCGTCACCTTCTCCCCTTGCATCGTAGTAATGACGGGAAGCAGTCCCAGTCCCGGCAATTGGCGGATCTCTCCCTCCACTCCTTCCGGATCGTGAATCTCAAGTCCCATCAATTGGTATCCCCCACAAATTCCCATTACAGTAACCCCTTCCCTATGCGCACGTAGGACAGCTTGCGCCACCCCGTTCCGTCTCAACTCATACAAGTCATCCAAAGTGCTTTTGCTGCCAGGAAGCAGAATAATATCAGCTTTGGCCAGATCTTCCGTATTATTGGTATAATAAAGGTGCACCCGTTCATCCCGTTCCAATCTGTTGAAATCTGTAAAATTTGAGAGATGACGCAACAGAACAACTGCTATGTTTATTTTGCCTTCCACGGCTTGCATCCGTTTATAGTCCAAGACTACGGAATCCTCTTCCTCAATATGTATATTTCTATAATAAGGTATTATTCCCAAGACAGGAATACCACATAAATCCTCCATCATCTTCACACCAGACTCAAACAAACGGATATCCCCTCTGAATTTATTAATGATTACTCCTTTTATACGTTTCTTGTCCTCAGGAGTTTGTAACATGACCGAACCATAGACACTGGCAAATACTCCTCCCCGGTCAATATCAGCTACCAAAATCACATCCGCATCCGCATAACAGGCCATCGGCATATTCACCAAATCAGTATCCCGCAGATTTATTTCGGAAATACTCCCTGCTCCCTCCATTACAATAGGGTTATAACGTGCGGCAAGACGGTCAAAGGCTGCGTTTACCTCCTGCCTCAGCTCTTCACGTCCCTCCTTGCGAAAATACTCAAAAGCGTTACGATTACCGATGGGACGACCGTTTAATACCACTTGCGAAGTATGATCGGAACTGGGTTTCAACAACAAAGGATTCATGTCCGTATGACAAGGAACTCCAGCCGCTTCGGCCTGTACAGCTTGTGCACGCCCTATTTCCAACCCATCCGGAGTGGCATATGAATTCAGTGCCATATTCTGTGCCTTAAAAGGTGCTGGTCGATAACCGTCCTGTTTAAAAATGCGGCATAATGCAGCAGCGATGACACTTTTGCCAACATCACTGCCTGTTCCTGCCAACATAATCGGGTGTAAATTCTTTTTCATCACTCTTTCTTCTTTCTTTTATATGCAAAGGACTGCCACTTTTCTTCCGTCCAGTTCTGTTGTTGCATCTCATAACGGGCCATAACAAAAAACAAATCGGACAGCCGGTTGATAAACCGAAGAATAATCTCCGGTAACGGATCTTGTTTATGCAAAGTCCATAATCTCCGTTCAGCCCGGCGTGCCACCGTCCTAGCAAACTGCAGCTGCGCTGATACCGGCGTTCCTCCGGGAAGGATAAAGGAACTATTATCCTCCATCTGTTCCATCAATGTATCCATTGCTTCCTCACAAAAAGAGCATAAATCATCAGGCAAGATATTAGGATTCCCTTCACGGATAGTTGATGGTGTAGCCACATGGCTCATCACTGCCATCATGTTTTTCTGAATTGAAAAAAGCAAGGATTGCCATTCGTGCTCCTGAGGTAAAAACGAACGCACAATTCCTATAACAGCATTCAACTCATCAATACATCCATTAGCTTCAATGCGGATATCATCTTTAAAAACCCGCTCTCCACCATGAATTCCTGTCATGCCCTTATCTCCGGTTCGTGTATAAATACGTTTCATACTTTCCATAATTTCAAGATATCCGTTTCCCCCCAATATAGATGAGTATATCCGGCTATCACGTTTTTATATTTATAAAGCGGGGTACTCACTTCCATTCCTCTTGCCGTAAATTGTTTTGCTACAGAAGGCATAGCGTCAGGAGCAACAACATTGGAATAATGAAATTCGTGCCCGCGAAGCTCCATCCCTTTATATTCTATACGACGATATCCTAGATGAAGTCTGGCACCCACCATGGTACAATCCAAAGGCAAAATACCCGTCATGGCATATGCAGTCCCTCCCTGGCGGGCTGTCAGGGAACGGGTGAGAAACATCATACCTCCACACTCGGCCAAAATTTTCCCCCCCTCCTCTGCATAAGTTCTTAATGCTTCCATTAACTTTTTGCGCCGATGTAGTTGACGGGCGAACAATTCCGGATATCCTCCGGGTAAATAAACCAAATCAGCATCCGGCAAATCACTACCATATACAGGACTGAAATAAGTAATGCTTCCTAGCGCAGACAAGCGGTCTATGTTTTCTCTATAGATAAAGTTGAAAGCCGGATCCCGCGCTATGGCTATCTTCATCTTTTTAGCAGAAGGAGTAAAACTTTCCACCCCTGTTTCTGAACTATAAGGCAATGTATACCGACACGGGAAATTACGATGACAAATACTCAGCAGCTTATCCAAATCCACATATTTTCCAACCAATTCCGCAGCCTGTTCTATCAAGGTGTTCATGGAACGTTTGGCTGTCAATGTCAAACCCAAGTGCCGGGATGGAATTTTCAACCCTTCTGTCATAGGCAGATATCCCAAACATTCCACTCCTGCATCAACACAAGCCTCACGTAAATAAGCGAAATGAGAAGGAGATGACACTTGATTGAAAACAATACCTGCAATCTTCACAGCCGGATTAAAATGCTTGAAACCATAAATTAACGGAGCCACAGAATAAGCTGTAGAACGCGCACTTACTATAAGCACTACAGGGATATTCAACAATCTGGCTATTTCAGCACTACTTCCCTGCATTCTTTGATAACCGTCAAACAATCCCATCACTCCTTCGGTTACACATACATCGGCTCCATCTCCATATTTATTATACAGATGTTGTACATGGGTATTTGATGCCATCCAAGTATCCAAATTCACCGACTCATGGTCAGCAGCCAGCGTATGAAATTGTGTATCAATATAATCAGGACCACATTTAAAAGGCTGTACCCGCAGACCTCGTTTGTGCAATGCCCGCAGCAGCCCCATCGTAAAAGTCGTTTTTCCGCTTCCCGATGTAGCGGCCCCTATGAGTAATTGTGGCTTCATTCTTTAGTATTTCTTTAAAAACGGATACAAAGATAGTGCAAATTGCAAATTATCGAAATTAGAATAACAGATTAATTCATAATTCCGACATATCAAGTAAATATCCTTAGAAAGCAATTAAAGTTTTATGGTTTATCAATTAAATAAGCTACCTTTGCAGTCATTTTTGCCAGAATGACAGCTATACAACAATGATAAAATTGATACTATAAATAATTAAACTAGATAATGAATTATGGAACTTTTTAGAAATCTCTTTGAAGGGTACCCTAATTTATGGGGCGGCGGAGTAGCACATTCCGTACTTATTCTTTCACTGGTCATTGCTTTCGGCATCATGTTAGGAAAAATAAAAGTGGCAGGTATCTCATTGGGAGTAACCTGGATACTTTTTGTAGGAATTGTATTCGGTCATTTCAATCTGAACCTGGACGAACATCTGTTGCATTTCTTAAAGGAGTTCGGTCTGATATTATTTGTCTACTCAGTCGGACTACAAGTGGGTCCCGGTTTCTTCTCAGCATTCAAGAAAGGAGGATTCACACTGAACCTGCTTGCCATGATGGTTGTATTTTTAGGTGTGACCATCACCATTATACTCCATTTCATAACAGGTGTCCCCATTACCACAATGGTAGGAATTCTTTCGGGAGCTGTAACCAATACCCCGGGACTAGGTGCCGCACAGCAAGCAAACAGTGATCTGAATGGTATAGATGCTCCCGAAATAGCACTGGGATATGCCGTAGCCTATCCATTGGGAGTAGTAGGGTGTATTCTCTCCCTGCTGGCATTGAAATATATCCTGCGCATCAACACAAAAACCGAAGAAGCCGATGCGGAACGGGGATTGGGGCATCTACAAGAACTGACTGTACGCCCTATCTCACTAGAAATACGCAATGAAGCCGTAGAAGGTAAAACAATAAAAGAAATCAAGCCATTGGTAAACCGTGATTTTGTGATTTCACGCATACGGCATTGTGACGGAGACAGACAAACAGAACTGGTGAACTCCACTACTGTATTTCACATACACGATGAGATTCTTGTTATCGCCAATCCGATAGATGTAGAAGCTATCACTGTCTTTTTTGGAAAACAAGTGAATGTGGAATGGGATTTCCAAAACAAACAACTTATCTCCAGAAAAATTCTGATCACCAAGCCTGAATTGAACGGTAAGACATTGGCCCAACTAAAAATCAGGAATAACTTCGGAGCAAGCATTACCCGTGTAAACCGTTCGGGTGTAGACCTTGTGGCCACTCCCAACCTGCAATTGCAAATGGGTGACCGGGTGAAGATTGTGGGTAGCGAACTAGCTGTAGCCCATGCCGAAAAGATTCTAGGTAATTCCATGAAACGTTTGAATCATCCCAACCTGATCCCTATTTTCTTAGGCATCGCATTAGGGTGTATTCTAGGAAGCACTCCTTTTTTATTCCCCGGTATCCCCCAACCGGTAAAACTGGGACTGGCAGGAGGCCCCCTTATCGTATCCATCCTGATAAGCCGTTTCGGACCACATTATAAACTGATAACCTATACCACCATAAGTGCCAATTTGATGGTACGTGAAATCGGTATCTCGCTTTTCCTTGCTTGCGTAGGATTAGGAGCCGGCAAAGGATTCATCGAAACAATCATTAACGAGGGTGGATATGTATGGATAGCATACGGCGCCATTATTACGCTGCTGCCTTTACTGATTGTAGGTATAATAGGACGATATGTTTATAAACTGAACTATTACACCTTGATCGGAGTATTGTCCGGAGCCACCACCAATCCGCCCGCATTAGCCTACTCCAATGATTTGACCTCTTGTGACGCTCCGGCAGTGGGTTATGCCACCGTTTATCCGCTTACCATGTTTTTACGTGTACTCACAGCACAAATATTAATATTGGCACTTGCCTGATCCCGCCAGAATTATTGCAAATTCATATTACCGTAGGAGTGAATTAGATTCACTCCTACGGTTCAAAATCCCCCACCTCTTTCAAAAGCAACCATTTTTTCATTAATCTTAAAACATATATAAAATAATTGCCTACCTTTGTGCCCGATTTGGTGATATAGGCAGCCTTTCTCTGCCTGTATAAAAGGGAATTCGGTTATAGAATCCGAAGCAGTGCCCGCTACTGTGAAACCCGTCTGATGAAAAGCAATTCTCACCAAGCCACTGTTTCTTTTGCCAGAAATGGGAAGGCGCTTTTCAGGGTGAAGCCAGGAAACCTGCCAAGTCCGAACATAGATAATCATGCTCTCCCGGGGTCAGGAAAGTGAATTATTAATCCTTAAATTCTTTCGATGAAAGTAAAGTTATTATTGACAGCAATTACTTTAAGCTGTCTGGCTATTGACGTACTGGCACAAGTCAGTATCAGTGGAAAGATTGTGAGTGCCGATACCAACGAACCTGTAGTGGGAGCTAATATCCGTATCGATCAAAGCCTTTCAGGATGCACCACAAATGATAAAGGCGAGTTTTCCATCAGCAATCTCCCTGATGGGAAACACGTATTAAGAATCACGCATGTCAGTTACACACCCAAGTCTATCACGACAAAAGGAGGTGAAAAGAATCTTCTTATCAAGCTACAAGACAGTTTTACCAATATAGGCCAGGTAGTAGTAACCGGTACAGGAACACACCACCGCATGACGGACAGTCCCGTGCCTGTTTCCGTTATCACTGCAAAGGATTTAAGTAATGCCAGTGTAACATCGCTGGACGAGGCCTTACAAAAGCTGACCCCGTCTTTCTCAAGTATGACCAACGGCATGGGGACAACATTGAGTCTGAATGGATTGCCTGATGATTATTTCATTTTTCTGGAAAATGGCAAACGCCTGTATGGAGATGACACCTATGCTCGAATCAATGTTGCCAAAATCAAACGTATTGAAATATTGAACGGCGCTTCTTCCGCTCTTTACGGAACAAATGCTATCGGAGGAGTTATCAACATCATTACTGATGATGCAAAAAATGCTATCAATGTTTCCAGCGATACCCGTTATGCCAGTAAAGGACGTTTTACCCAGTCCGTAAACATAGATGTCAATACCGGCAAGTTCGGCTCCTACACCTCTTATCGCCGTCAGCAGGCCGAAGGATGGCAACTGAATCCATACGAGGAGAACTCCAAAACTCATGAATTGGAAAAAACCGGGAAAGTAGCTTCTACAGGCTTCTATGCAAATACTGTCAATCAAAAATTCACTTTCGATGCTACCGACAAACTCTCCTTTTATGCCCGCGGCGGATATTATGACAACAAGACACGCCGCCCTTATGAAGCATACGACTACAACATATTACATGAAACCTTTAATTATGGCATTGGTGCCCAATACATGATAAATAAAGGGAATTATATTACCGCAGACTGTTACGCCGATCATTTTTCTTCCTCTTATTGTTTTTTTAAAGACAATAAAACCTATAATGGAAAAGCAGGTGAAGAGCAAGTGCGCAAACGGACCCGTAATCACAATCTTAGCATAAAAGGTATCTTTAAATTAGGTAACCGGCACAAACTTTCAGTCGGCACAGAATATATCGTTGATGTCTTGAAAAGTCAAACAGACAATATAGCCAAAGAAGATGCTTATACACTGGCCTTGTTTGCACAAGATGAAATAAAGTTACTGAGAAACCTACAGGCTTTGATTGGTGTACGTTACATTTATCATGAAAATTTCAAAAATCATGCCACTCCCAATGTAGCACTGATGTATAAACCCGGCAAATTCAATTTCCGTGCCTCCTATGCAGCAGGTTTCCGAACTCCTACCCTGTCTGAACTCTATGCCACTGACATAGCTAAAAAAAATGACAGGTTGACAATAGGCAATTTGGATTTAAAGCCGGAAAAGAATGATTATTTCTCATTGAGTGCAGAGTATGTACATGAGCGTTTTTCTGTATCAGTCAATGCTTTTTATAATAATATTCGTGACATGATAGATTATAATACGATTGCCACGGGAGATAAAGCTATGGAGCAATATGGTCATAAGGAAGTTCGTCAACGTGATAATATAGCGGAGGCTAAAGTCCACGGAATCAATGTATCCGCCAATGCATATCTAGGTGCCGGGTTCAATTTAAGCGGAGGATACACTCATCTTAATACCCAAGATGTGGAATTGGAACAACCCATCGACAAAAGTATAAAAAACGCATACAATATCAATGCCCAATGGGCGCATTCATGGAAAATATATCGGTTGAATATAAATTTGAACGGCCGTATCAACAGCAAGCGTTTCTCTAAAAGTTACGGTTATGCTCCCGAGTATCAATTGTGGGATTTAAACACACGCCATTCTTTCAACTTAAAATCTGTAATCATCGAACCCGGATGCGGCATGGAAAACCTGTTCGATTATATGGATGACCGTCCTTATAACAGCAATTATGCGACACTTACCCCCGGACGTTCATTCTACATCAGTCTGTCTTTAAAATTTAAAAGCTAAAAAAATCAAAGACTTATCGAAGATAATATAAAATAAACCTCTATCTTTGCAACGGAATTAGTAATCGGGCTATCACATAGCCCGATGCAAGGGAACCCGGTGTAAATCCGGGGCTGTACCTGCAGCTGTAAATCCTCATGATGTTGATTGGATAGTCTAAAACCACTGTTTCATTTGAAGAAATGGGAAGGTTTCCAATCAGAGGAAAGCCAGAATACCTGCTAAGTCTGTTGAACAATAAACACCAAGCTTCCAGGATTAGAAGTATGTGTCCATTCGAACAAGCGTTTTCCAACGTCTATTCCTTTGTGGCATTTCTCTTTATCAGAGGGAAACTTGATGTTTTATTTTGCAAATTAAATAAAACATAATATGAGGTATTTACTTCCTGCTATTCTACTATTAGGTACACAAATTGCAAGTGCCCAAAGTATTCTCAAAGATAAAGACGATAAAGAATTGTCCGTATTACTGAATGAAGTGGTCATCACGGGTACAGGTACTGAACATTATCTGAAAGATGCTCCCGTACAGACTGAAGTCATAACCAGCAAAGCTTTGGAACAATATCAGGCACGCAGTATAGACGATTTGCTCAGTGGTCTTAGTCCTTCATTGACCTTTCATGATGGTGATATGGGGAGCCATATCCAACTAAACGGATTGAACAATGACTATATCCTGATCATGATAAATGGAAAAAGAATGAATGGCGATGTAGGAGGGCAAAACGACTTGAATCAATTAAATCCAGCTAATATAGAACGCATAGAGATTGTAAAAGGGGCCGCTTCTTCACTTTATGGCAGTGACGCAATAGCCGGAGTTATCAATATCATAACCAAACGTAACCGTGAAAAAATGGAGCTCACCAACACATCCCGCATAGGTGAATATGGCGATATACGTCAAAGTACCAGTTTCGGCTTTAACTATAGAAAGATAAAATCTGTAACCGGAATCAACTTCCGGCATACCGATGGTTGGCGGAATACAGACCTACAATGGGATCAGAATCAATTGAAATCCGGCTCTACTATGTTGACCGTAAACCGTTCTTCAAACTATACCCTGTCCGAAAACATTGAATGGCAAGTCAACCGTAAACTAGACCTCACTGCAGAAGGCACTTATTATGAGCGTTGGGTAATGCGTACACACGGTCCTTGGAAATATCAAGCCAATGATTTTTATTATCGCAACTATACATTTGCAGTGGGAAGTAAATATAAATTAGGAAAACGGAATTATCTGACAGCAGACCTATCTTATGGCAGATACGGTTACTTCTATGACTATAAGCTAAACGAGCATACTGATTATTTTCTAGACAATGACCGCCATGAACGTATCACCTACTTTGCCGGTCAACGTATCAAACAAAGTATTCAGAAACAAATATTAGGCCAGGTAAAAAGTGTATTTTATCTTGGAGAGGATCATATTTTAAATGCAGGAATCGAATATCAGTACAATCATTTGGAATCACCTCATCACATTGACGGTGACCGCGCTTCCGTTTATACGTTGGCAGCTTATATACAGGAGGAATGGACAGCCAGAGAAAATCTGGTTCTGACTGCCGGGGTACGAGGAACACAACACAAGGAAACAGGGTTGAATTTCAGTCCGAAAATATCAGGACTTTATAAACCCGGAGAACATATTAATTTGCGTGCGTCTTATGCTTTAGGCTACAAAGCACCCACTATTAAAGAACTTTATTATAATTATACCGGAGTTATCGGAGGCGGTGCTTTGACTGCATATCATGGCAACACAGATCTAAAAGCACAAACCTCACAATATGCTTCAATCGGTATCGAATACGTAGGGCAAAAATTCCAAGCCAGTTTAACCGGATACATGAATTATCTTCACAACATGATTGAGTTGGTTGAAATTTCCGTAACTCCCGATGAAAAGTTTCTTGAAGTAGAAAAGAGCAAACAATATAAGAATCTGACAAAGGCACGTATTTATGGTATGGATTTCACCTTCAACTATCATCCTGCAAAATCTCTCAGCCTTGCCGGTGGATATAGTTATGCTGATCCGAAAGCACAATATCCTAACAAAGGTATAAATTATATGAAATATCTTCCTATTGATGCCACTTCCAGCCATAATGCAAATTTAAATGTCTTATGGCAACATTCATGGAAACTATATCGTTTGGGTGTCGGCATTTATGGCAGATATCAGTCTACACGCCGTTATATCAATGATAACAATGCCGACGGATTCCAAACTTGGCGTATCAACACAGCCCACTCATTATTAAAAATGAAACGGTGGTCATTAACGATGAATGCCGGGATAGATAATGTATTTGACTATGTAGACCGTACTCCCTTCGGACGGAATCGTGCTACATCAACTCCAGGAAGAACTTTTTATGTATCTGCCCTTATTAAATTCAAAAACAATTAATAACCAACAATTTATAAATCATTTTTTATTCGTATGAAACAATTCAAGTATTATCTGATGGCGGCTTTTGTTGCTGCCGTAACTTGCACAGGATTCAGTTCCTGTAGCGACAATGATGATGAAGAAAGTACTGTTAATCCTGCTGTGGATGTAGTGAGCAAAACCAAACAACATGACACTGCCATCTTACTCTGTACTTTCGGCAGCACCTATAATGAGTCCCTAACTGTTTATGATGACATTATTGAGGATTTCAAATCTAAATTCCCCAATACGGATATTTATATGTCATTCACTTCACGTACATGTATCGGGCGCGTAGAAGCATCTACCGGCATAGCACGTTATGAATTGGACCAATGGTTGAAAGCAATAGGCGATGCAGGATACAAACGTGTGGCTGTACAATCATTGCACGTAATTCCAGGCGAAGAATATCTTTCATTGATGAATACTGATGTAAAAAAATACTTTATGATTCAATGGTATCCGCATATTGATGTATTGAAAGGTGCCAACCTTCTTTCCAGTGCAGAAGATACTAAAGATGTAGCAGAGATACTTTACAAACACTATGAGTCTAAATTAGCAGGCAAGAACAACATCGTGCTTCTAATGGGACACGGTAATCCGGATGAGAATTACAATGCCAACACAAAGTATTCTGACATGGAAAAAGCATTGCAGGAACTTGCTGCCAACAACAATATCTTTGTAGGTACTGTGGATTATGGTGACATGCTTTTCTTCCCGAAAGAAATAGAGAAAGAGCCGGCTAATAGAATTCCTGTAGAAGGATTTGACAAAACCCAATATCCCAACTGTATGTACTCTAAGGTGATGAGCTATTGCGAAAAGAACGGTCTGAACCCATCAGAAGTAAATGTTTATCTTGCACCTTTCATGTCAATTGCCGGTGACCATGCCCACAACGATCTTTGGGGATTGGAAGCTATGGCCGAAGATGACGATGTAAGTAGTGTGGAAATCAATACAAATGAATATAGCTGGCGTGAACGTTTGGAGAAATTAGGATTCAAAGTAGACAGAACATTCGAAAGCCACCCGACAGATCAAGCCGGAGCCGATCATGGTATTAAAGACGGATGTAATATGAAACCTTTGGGTAGTTATCCTGAGATTCGCCAAATTTGGGTAAACCATTTATATGAAAACTGGAATGATGACAGTGCATGGGAAAACGGTGAAGACTATCAACCGGAAGCATAACCAACTTAATATATTTATCTGAAAAAGGCGGAATTTATTTCCGCCTTTTTCAGATACGCCAAAACCGATAGATACCATCTTTCATCTCATCCCCGTATATCCGATAGAAATGCTAATGGGTATCAGGAGATATGTCAATTGGTTACTCATAGCACTGTACATGGAAATAGTAGCTGTGCTGCTTGGAAGCATGGTAATAGAACTTGCCCAAGAGGCTTAATGCTATCCAAATTTTACAAATCATTTCTGATTTTTAAACGAACTCAATGCTGTAATAATTCCAATTTTCATTATCTTTGTTCCCGAATCGGTTCCGAATAGATGTCCTCTATCCGGATTAAAAGGGAATCGGGTGTAAATCCCGGACAGTCCCGCTGCTGTGAAACTCCGATAAAATTTCCGATACGTACCTATTGCCACTGCCTGACTCCACATAACGAGAACGCGGGAAGGCATCGGAAATGAGGAGCCAGTCAGAAGACCTGCCATTCATCAAAGGCCGTTTCTACTCGTGGGGTTAGGGAAGCGGTACGAAAATATACAATAATTCATACCAACAGCATCTCATGCAAATAATTAAAAGGAATGGGACAACAGAATCCTACGACAGGGAAAAAATAGCCGTTGCCATACGGAAAAGTTTTATCAGTACCCAAAAAGAAATAACAGATGAAGCTGTCTACACCATAGTAGATGAAGTGGAACAATTTCTGCATCAAAACGAAGCAAATCGTAGTGTAGAACGCATTCAGGACGAAGTGGAACGTAGCTTGATGGAACATGGCTTTTACGCAGAAGCCAAAAACTATATACTTTACCGTTGGCAGCGCACAGAAAGAAGAAAAGTCCTCAGTCAAATCATTACCGGAACCGGTGATGATACTATAGCAAATATACTGAAAGAGATACAAAAAGACTTCTCCGGGAAGGAATATAGTCTAACCTTTCTCGCAGAGAAATTCACAAGTTTCTGTAAACCGGATATGACATCCGGGGAACGGTTGGCGGCACTTGTCAAAGCGGCTGTAGAACTGACAACACAAGAAACTCCCGACTGGGAATTCATTGCAGCGCGTCTGCTGAATTTCCGATTGACAAAGAAACTGACCGAACAGGCGGAAGCTGCCGGCATCTTTTCATTTTATGATAAATTACGCTACCTCACCGACGAGGGCTTGTATGGTAATTATATCTTGGCCTCCTATACTCCACAGGAGATAGAAACGGCAGCCGGCTTCATGTGTCCCGAACGTGACAAGCTTTTCAATTATTCAGGACTGGATCTGCTTGCCAAACGTTATCTGATCCGTACCCGTTCACACGAACCTATAGAGTCTGTGCAGGAAATGTATTTAGGGATTGCCCTTCATCTCGCTATGCCCGAAAAACAGAACAGACTGCAATGGGTAAAAAAGTTCTATGATATATTAAGTCGTCTGGAAGTCACAATGGCCACTCCTACCCTGGCAAATGCCCGAAAACCTTATCACCAGTTATCCAGTTGCTTCATTGATACAGTGCCCGATAGTCTGGAAGGCATTTACCGCAGCTTAGACAATTTTGCGATGGTAAGCAAATTTGGAGGAGGAATGGGAATGTACTTTGGCAAAGTTCGTGCCGCAGGTGGAAACATACGCGGATTCAAAGGTGTGGCCGGAGGTGTAATCCGATGGATGAAACTGGTGAATGACACTGCTGTAGCCGTTGACCAGTTAGGTATGCGTCAGGGAGCCGTAGCCGTCTATCTGGATGTATGGCACAAAGACTTGCCTGAGTTTCTGCAACTCCGGACCAATAATGGAGATGACCGGATGAAAGCGCACGACATCTTCCCCGCCGTATGCTATCCGGACTTATTCTGGCGTATGGCGAAACGGGATTTAAACCAGCAATGGCATTTATTCTGCCCCAATGAAATAATGACCGTCAAAGGATACTGTCTGGAAGACTACTACGGAGAGGAATGGGAACAAAGATACATGGATTGCGTAAATGACTCCCGACTCTCCAAGCGCAGCATGAGCATCAAAGATATCGTCAGACTGATACTGCGTTCGGCTGTAGAAACAGGTACTCCCTTTACATTCAATCGTGACACCGTGAACCGTGCCAATCCCAATGCGCACCGGGGAATCATTTATTGCTCCAATCTTTGCACGGAAATAGCACAAAACATGTCCTCCATTGAAACAGTCTCTACAGAGATATGTACGGAAGATGGTGATACAGTGGTAGTCAAAACAATCCGGCCCGGAGACTTTGTGGTATGTAATCTTGCCAGCCTTTCATTAGGACATTTGCCCTTGGAGGATGAAAAACAAATGAAAGAAAAGGTGGCAACTGTAGTACGGGCATTGGATAATGTGATTGAACTGAACTTTTATCCGATTCCTTTCGCTCAGATTACCAATCATCGCTACCGCAGTATCGGCTTGGGAGTCAGCGGCTATCATCATGCTCTTGCTGTTCGCGGCATTCGTTGGGAAAGCGAGGAACATCTCAGTTTTATGGATAAAGTTTTCGAACGTATCAACTATGCTGCCATAACAGCAAGTAGCGAACTGGCAAAAGAAAAAGGGGCCTATCATTATTTTGAAGGCAGCGACTGGCAGACCGGAGCTTATTTTATAAAACGGGGTTACAATTCGCCAGAATGGAAAGCATTGGCTGTAAAGGTTTCACAAGGAATGAGAAACGCCTATCTTCTTGCCATTGCCCCCACCAGCAGCACCAGTATCATTGCCGGAACCACTGCCGGAACAGATCCGGTAATGAAACGTTTCTTCTTGGAAGAAAAGAAAGGAGCCATGCTGCCACGTGTTGCACCGGCATTGTCCGATAAGACCTATTGGATATATAAAAGTGCTTATCTGACAGATCAGACATGGAGTATCCGTGCCGCAGGGATCCGGCAGTTACATATAGACCAGGCGCAAAGTCTGAATCTATACATTACCAATGAATTTACCCTGAGACAAGTATTAAACCTGTATTTGCTGGCATGGGAATGTGGCGTAAAAACAGTATATTATGTCCGCAGCAAATCATTGGAAGTAGAAGAATGTGAAAGCTGTGCTTCCTGATCTTTTCGTAAACACTCCAGTACTGAATTGTCATGCTAAAACATTTCTTGTAGGGGCACCATGCTTGCGCCCCTACAAGAAATGAATAACAAATTTATTTTTAATATACAGCCTTGAGTTAGCAGTAAAACAAGAAGACAGAATATAAAACAACAATAAATCATGAATACAATAAAATTAAAAAAGAATGCCCTTTTCAATCCTGAGGGAGATACCGACCTCCGTCACAGAAGAATGATTGGAGGAAACACCACCAATTTGAATGATTTCAATAATATGCGCTACAAATGGGTTAGTGACTGGTATCGTCAGGCCATGAATAATTTTTGGATTCCCGAAGAAATCAATCTCACCCAAGACACCAAGGATTATCCTCACCTGGACCAGGCAGAGCGCACCGCCTATGATAAAATCCTGAGTTTTTTAGTGTTCCTTGATTCTTTACAAAGCAATAATCTGCCCACCATCAGCGAATACATCACAGCCAATGAAGTTAATCTATGCCTCCATATCCAAGCCTTTCAGGAATGTGTACACAGCCAAAGCTACAGTTACATGCTGGATTCTATCTGTAGCCCCGAAAAGCGTAACGAGATCCTTTACCAATGGAAGACAGACGGACACCTGCTGAAAAGAAATACCTTTATAGGCAATTGCTATAACGAATTTCAGGAAAGTCAGGATGGATTCACATTGATGAAAACCCTTATCGCCAACTATATATTGGAAGGAATCTATTTCTATAGCGGATTCATGTTTTTCTATAACTTGAGCCGTAATGGAAAAATGTCAGGTTCCGCACAAGAAATTCGATATATCAATCGAGATGAAAACACGCATCTGTGGTTATTCCGCAACATTATTCTGGAATTAAAGAAAGAGGAACCGGATTTATTCACTCCCGATAAAGTAAAAATATATGAATACATGATGCGTGAGGGGGTCAAGCAGGAAATAGAATGGGGACAATATGTGATAGGAGACAATATACAGGGACTCAACCGGAAAATGATAGAAGATTATATTCAATATTTAGGCAATCTCCGTTGGAGTAGTTTAGGTTTTGGCCCTCTGTACGAAGAAAACCATAAAGAGCCGGAAAGCATGCACTGGGTATCTCAATATTCCAATGCCAATATGGTAAAGACTGATTTTTTTGAAGCAAAGAGTACGGCTTATGCCAAAAGCACAGCTTTGGAAGATGACTTATAACCCATTTACAAAATAATTTTGCTCCGCATCTTAAACCGTTAAGATACGGAGCAATAAATGACCTGACAGAAACATTTCCATTAAAGACTATCAATAAACAGCTGTCGCCACCTCTTTCACATTATCCACCGCACCCACTGTATAAAAATGTATCCCCGGAACCCCATATGCTATCAGCTCCCGGCATTGATTGATACACCACTCTATGCCTAATGCACGCGCTTCTTTATCATCCTTGCATTTCATTGCTTCCACAACCAATTCCTGTGGTAAATCCACATTGAATGTTTTAGGAATAACACTGAGTTGTGATAGCTTGGAAAAAGGTTTGATGCCCGGTACGATAGGAACATTAATCCCCTCTTTTCTTGCACGCTCCACAAAGTCAACGTATTTTCGGTTATCATAAAACATTTGTGTCACTACATAATCGGCTCCGGCTTCCACTTTCTTTTTTAACCAATATAAATCTTGTTCCATGTTGGGAGATTCCTCATGCTTCTCCGGATAGCCTGCCACCCCATAACGAAAAGGAGTTAAAGGAGCCTGAATCGGCGTTCCATCAATAAATTTGCCTTCATTAAAAGCATTGATCTGCTCTTCCAACTCCAAAGCATGGGCATAACCATCTTTCTCGGGAACAAAAGAAGATTCATCTTTTGCCTTGTCACCCCGGAGTACCAACAGATTAGTAATACCTAAGAATTGCAAATCAAGCAATATATATTCCGTATCTTCACGCGAGAAACCACTGCACAAAATATGCGGTACAACAGTAATATCATATTTATTATGTATAGCCGCAGCCACCGCTACCGTACCCGGACGCCGCCGATAACGATTACGTTCATATAAGCCACCCCCCAACTCGCGATACACATATTCGCTGCGATGAGTGGTAATATTGACATAAAGAGGATCAAACTCCCGTAATGTATCTATTGTAGCATATAGTTTTTCAATTCCAGTACCTTTCAACGGTGGAAGAACCTCGAAAGAAAATGCTGTTTTCTTTTCCTTATTTATCAACTCAGCAATACCCATCTTTTTTGACCTTTTTACTTATTAATTCCGATAAATCCATATAACAGACAGCTATATAGAAGATTTATCTTTATATTAATCACATTTCAGATTTATTTCTTCACAAAGATAGGAATAGCAGATTTTACATCCAATAAATCATTTTATTTTAGATAATTATTCTAAATAAAGAGTATCAAAAGAATTATTATCTAAAATAACCTGTTCGAAAGTCCTATAACAGGTTATTTATTCTATGACGCAAATTGCCGGGAGAGGGCGGACAGCGCTCCTCTCCCGGCAATAATATTACAAATTAAAAACTCAATTTCACTCCGGCAAAGTAAGAACGCGGCATACCCGGTCCATAAATGTAACCGGAATCACGTTTTGCCCCCCGGTCAAAGTCACTTTGATACGCATTAAAGATATTATGTACTCCAGCATTGACCTGCATGGTTATGCCTTTATACAAATTGAAATCATAACCGGCTTTCAGATTCAATTCAAAGAAATCAGGTGTATTCACAGCAATGTCCTTATCAATAAAACCTGCTTTATGTTCTACCATCATACTACCGGTATAAGTACCGGATAATGCAATAGTCATCGGTACGAAAGGATTGTATGACAAAGTGAAATATCCATAAGTATTCGGAGTACGGAACATTTTTTTCTCCATCGGAACCGTTTCATCATCACTCCATGCACGTGCCTGCTTGTATTCGGCCTTCTGCATGGTAACGCCGGCCTGCAATTGAAGTAAGGAACGGTAAGCAATCTTTCCTTCCAAAGTCAAACCATATACCTTAGCTCCTTTCTCGTTATACCGTTCATTGATAATAATACCGTCACGTTCTCCTTTCTGACGTAAGGCAAATACGTCTGAAAGCGAAGTATAAAAACCTTCTATAAGCAAGTTTCCCTGAAAATCTCCCCAACGATGATACAAATCTCCCGATATACTCAGACTTTGTGATTTTTCTTCTGTCAAGTCTTTTGCCAGTTCAATCATAGACACAGTCCCACCTACATTTTCTATATGCAAATCTTCATCAAAGGCCTGAGGTGCACGGAATCCGAAAGAATAGCTGGCACGCAGGTTCATATTTTCGGTCGGATTGTAACGAAGATTAGCACGCGGACTGAAGATTACATGATCCACCATATTATGTTTATCCAAACGCCCCCCAAGTAAAAAGCTCCACTGCTTGTTCTTCCATTCATTCTGGAAAAATGCACTGGCTATACGGACTTCTTGTTTGGTATAACGGTTATACCCCCACATATCATCCGTCAAGTTATCCTGATTATATTCCAGTCCTCCGGTAAAATCGGCAGGCATAAAGAAACATTTATCAAAACTATAGATATACTGCGATCCTGTGACCCAGGTAAAATCCGTGGTCGCGCCATACGCATTCACATCTTGTCCTCCACCATAATAACTGTCGCGTCCTGTATGCTGTGCAGAAGCATATACACTCAGCCGCTGTTTCTCATCCGGAGAGAAATAATCAAATTTCGCTCCCCCGCTATTGATAGTATGCTGCAATTGTTCGGCTATATCCGCTTCATGGGGAGGTCGGTTCAGTTTATTCCCGCCACGACGGAACTCACTGAGATGATGATATTCAAAAGTCAGTTTTGAATATGTACTTGTTTTGATAAAAGAACGAAAACCGACTGTCTGATTTTTCAGTTTTGGCAATTCGGTGTAGCCATCGCCATCATTGTCATAACCGCTTCTTTCTCTGTTCTGTCCAAAAATATACAATCCTGCCTTATGATTATCAGTCACTAACGAAGCATTCAGTGTCGTATTATTATCCCAAGAAGAAGTACCGCCTATGCCTGTCAGAGTATGTGTCAACTGCCCTGAGTTCCGTACAGGCTCCTTGGTGATTATATTAATGGTTCCCGCAATGGCTGAAGAACCGAACAATGCCGAACCTCCTCCGCGCATCACCTCTACACGCTCAATCATATTGGCAGGTATCTGTTCCAATCCATATACACCGGCCAAGGCACTGAATATAGGACGCGAGTCAATCAATATCTGCGTATAAGGGCCATCCAACCCATTGATACGTACTTGCTGGAAACCACAGTTCTGACAATTATTCTCGACCCGCACTCCGGGCTGAAAATTCAGTCCTTGCGACAAGGTGGAGGAATTAGTGTTCTCAAACACTTTCACATCCATCACATTAACCAACGTAGGTGCCATGCGGCGGGTGGTCTCACTACGATTGGCAGACACCACCACTCCGTCCAATGCTATCAAATCCTCTTCTATCTCGAAGTTCTCCTCCAAAGTTTTCCCTTTTCTTAAAGTTACTTTCCGGCTGACCGTCTTGTAACCGACAGCACTTACCTCCATGGTAAATTCTCCTTCAGGCAGATTTTTAAGAAAATAGTGTCCACTGGCGTCAGTCATAGTTCCTATGGTAGTTCCTTTCAGCGATACGCTGATAAAAGAAAGATGCTCTTCCGTATTCTTATCCAATACATGACCTATGATATTGGCATCGGACTTATTCAATTCATTGGCGTGCACAGCCGATGATGAGAGTAGAAAACATACTGCTCCCATCAAGAAAAATATATATTTCTTCATGTGTTGTTATTCTGTTTATTAATAAATAAAAGGATAGCGGTCAGAAGAATGAATCCGCAAACAGATAATGTAACGGAAAATCACTCCACCAACATAAAAATATACTATTTAACAAACAGCGGGAGGCGCACGCAAATAAATGCCACAACCGGTTCGTATCAGTTTGATGCGTTCTACAGCCGGCACAGCCAGCAAACACAGCAATGCCCAAAAGACCGTTGTGGAAGACGGAGTGAACAAACTACCGGAAGCAGCAAAAGAAGAAAGGAAAAAGATAGTTTCCAATTCCACTTCTGTATGTTGATGCTCCCCTTTAAACGGATGCGAGTGTACGATAATCACCCCATTTACCACATGCGAGTGAGTAAAAAGGGTAATACCTCCCAAATAGGCAATAAATATCAGTGGAAGGAAAAGCTTTAGAATATGAATCAAATGCTTCTTCATCGTAACGGGGGCAAAGATAGAACTATTTCCAATAGCAGTCAATACCTATTAATAGTAGTTATGGATTTAAAACCGGAAACAAGCCTCTTATCCTGCCAAAGAAAATGCCCATTCGTCCTTAGTTGTCCCTTCCTTATACATTAAGAAGCCTATAAATCAGTATCAAACATCACAAAAATGTTTCTTTTATTTTCAGAATCCCAAAAGATTTTAAAATAAAACCCTACCTTTGCATCAGATTTGGTGATGTAAGTACTTTCCGTATTTGCATAAAAGGGAATTCGGTCATAGAATCCGAAGCAGTGCCCGCTACTGTGAAACCCGTCAATGAAAAGCAACTCTCGCCATGCCACTGTTTCCTTTGTAAGAAATGGGAAGGCGCTTTTCAGGGTGAAGCCAGGAAACCTGCCAGGTCTGAACATAGATAATTCACGCTTTCCCGGGGCCAGGAAAGCTAATTATTAATTCTTAAATTATTTCGATGAAAAAGAAATGTTTACTGACAGCCTTATTCGGCTGCATGGTGGTGTGTGCGTCCGCCCAGATATCGTTAAGTGGAAAAGTAGTGGATGCCCGTACAGGAAAGCCGGTGGAAGGCGCTAACGTACGTTTGGAACAAACTACAATAGGATGTGCTACCAATCCTAAAGGAGAATTTTTGTTGAAAGACATCAAAGAGGGAACGTATACCCTGCGTACCAGTTGCCTGAATTATGCTCCTGTCACTCAGAAAGTCAGTCAAAGTCAAAAAGAAATGGTGATAAGGCTGAAAAGTACCACTTTCAACATGGATCAGGTAGTGGTAACCGGAACCGGAACTCACCACAAGCTGAAAGACAGCCCTGTACCCGTAGAGGTCATTTCCCAACGTGATCTGCAAAATGCCAATCCATCCAGTTTCCAGGATGCCTTGGTGAAACTGGTTCCCTCTATCTCGGTGCAAACCACCGCTATGGGAACAACCCTATACGTAAACGGACTGCCTGATAAATACCTCCTCGTATTAATTAACGGTAAAAAAGTAGCCGGAGATATTTCGGGATCTATAGATTACGACCGGATCAATATGGATGCCGTAAAACGTATTGAAGTATTGAAAGGAGCATCTTCCGCCCTTTATGGCAGTGACGCCATCGCAGGAGTAATCAATATCATTACCGATGATCCTAAATCTGCATTGAATGTATCTTCCAATACCCGTGTAAGTTCTCACGGACGAATTTCAGAATCAGTCAACGCAGACGCCAATGATGGAAAATTATCCGCACACTTGAACTATAATTACCGCACTTCGGATGGATGGCAACTGAATCCGTATGAGGAAAGCAAGGGAGAACTGGTGGAAACCACAAAGAAACCGGTCTATAAGAATCATTCGCATAATGTGAGCCAAACCTTGAGCTACGCAGCCACAGAGCGTTTAAGCCTTCATTTGAACGGTAATCTTTTTATCAGCGAGAACGACCGTACCGGAGCCTACGATTACAACAACCGGCATCAGTCCTATACAGTGGGTGGAACAGCCAAATATCTGTTGGCTAAGCGGGCTTCATATATAGAAGGGAATATAAGCACCACCAATTTCCGTTCTTTTTATGACTATATAAATGATGCAAAAACGCATAAAACCGGTGACGAAGTCCTCAGTAAAGACCAGACTTACACCAATGCCAATCTAAAAGGTGTATTCAAAACCCACGAAAACAATACACTTTTTACCGGACTGGACTATGTATTCGAAGGCTTGGAGCCGACTGAAACCAGCAAGATGCTGAATAATGAATACCAAAGTGTTTATACACTGGCAGCATACGTACAGGACGAAGTAAAACTACTGGATGCAATCAGCGTAGTGGCAGGTATACGGTATGCCTATAATGAAAAGTTTAAAAGCCAGTTCACGCCCAAACTATCCTTGATGTACCAATATTCAGGACTGAATGTACGTGCATCCTATGCTGCCGGATTCCGTTCACCTACCTTGCAACAAATGTATGCCGTTTCTGAAAGCCGTGGACAAATCACGGTCGGAGACCCTGACCTGGACCCGGAAAAGAGCAATTTCTATAATTTGAATATAGAATACAATCATCGTTTGTTCTCCATTGCCGCGTCCATTTATCAGAATGACCTGAAAGACAAGATCGAAGCGGAAGATATAGGAACAACGCCCGAAGATATTGAAAACGGCATCACTCGCAGACGCCAGTACCGCAATATAGAAAAGGCACGTGTGAAAGGCTTTGACATAGGTTTTTCAGTCCGTCCCTTCACAGGCTTCATGTTCGGAGCAAACTATATTTACACGGACGGGCGCAACCGTACGGAAGACATCCGTTTGGAAAGAACAGTACGTCACTCGGGTAATTTCAATGCCAGTTGGCGAAAAACATGGAATGATTATACATTCAATATTGCAATCAACGGACGCTATCAAGGTACACGCTGGTCTAAAACTTACGGCAACGCCCCCGCCCACCAGCTTTGGGATATCAACACACGCCATTCATTCAATTTAAAATCTGTTGCTCTGGAACCCGCCGTCGGAGTTGAAAACATTTTCAATTACACAGATGACCGTCCTTATAACAGTAATTATGCAACTCTGACACCGGGACGCTCTTTCTATGTCAGTCTGCTGGTTCGTTTCAAGCAATAAAACTATTTTTAGCATGACCTCTAAAACCAGACTTGTCTATCTGCTCATAACAACTTTCTGCCTGGCAGGTTGCGGCTATAAAAGCCGCAACCCGGTGAGTGAAAACGGGCTACCTTCCGCAGATACCATACAAACAGCCCTGGCCCCCCGTTATGCCAAAGGCTTCAAGATAACTGTTCGTCCGGATGGAGTAAAGCTTCTGTCCATCTCGGAGCCGAACAATAACCATGCAATACCCGAACTTTTCGCCTTAGTTCCTAAAGGAACAAAAGCCGAGATACCCGATGGCTATACCGTTATTCCGACCCCGACAGACAGAGTGATCTGCATGACCACGCCGCAACTGGCAGGTTTTACCGGTCTGAACGCTTATGACAAAGTGGTAGCGACAAGTACCACCCGCCGGATGCAGAATAAGGAATGGCTTGCCCGATTAAAAGACGGACGGGTGAAAAAGATAGGAATGGAAGGAAACTTTGATACGGAAATCATCATTGCATCCCAACCCGATATCATTTTCGTATCTCCCAACCGCCGGGGAGGGTATGAAGTGATGAAAGAGCTGAACATCCCTCTGGTCCCCTATTGGGCTTTCAAGGAAACATCACCATTGGGGCTGTCCGAATGGATCAAGGTAGCAGGTATGTTTATCGGTAAAGAGGAAGAGGCATGCCAATTATTTGCACAAATGGAACAACGCTATAACCTGTTGAAAGCCAAAGTTTCCAATGTAAAACAGCGTCCCAGTGTATTCAGTGGAGAAATGAGAAGAGATACCTGGTATGTACCCGGAGGACAAAGTTTCTATGCCCGCTTGTTCGCCGACGCAGGGGCCGATTACTTTATGAAGGATAATAGTGAAACAGGAGGTGTACTCATGGATTTTGAAACCGTATACGCCAAAGGATATAATGCCGGCTACTGGAGAGTGATGAATGGTTATAAAGGAGAATTCTCTTATGAAGCATTAAAAGCTTCCAATCCACAATATGCTGATTTCCGGGCTTTTAAAGAAAAGAAGGTTATTTATTGCAATCTGGAATGGATACCTTTGTATGAGAATCTTCCCCTCTCACCCGATGTTCTTCTGAGTGACATGATAAAAGCTTTTCACCCGGAACTACTTCCCGATTATCATCCTGTGTTTTATTCGCTTCTGGAAAAAGAATAAGTATTCCAGTTCTCATGCTTATGGTAACAAACAGTTTTAATCCAGTTTATCTATTTCACTATTACAAAAATGGCTGAAGTCTCGGACTTCAGCCATTCCGTAAAAGGTTATTCCAATATACCGGCAATATCCTCCGCCATCTGCTTGTCAGTCAACCGGTTGGCTTTCATCAGCTCATCCAGATTATAGCGGTCTGCAAATTCTTTACGAAGTCCGTAATTCAGCACCCGCATTTCAGAATTACCATAATAACGCGCTATCTTCTCGCCGAATCCTCCATCCAGCACCCCGTCTTCCAACGTTACGACAATACGATGCCCCACTTTCAACTCTTCCAGCATCGGTTCGTCAAGCCCTGTTATGTAACGGGGATTAATCAAAGTAGCCTCAACACCCGACTCTTCCCGAAGCTTATTCTTCAAAGCCTGTCCCAAATCATAGAAAGAACCCAATGCAAGAATAGCGACAGTTTCTCCCCTGGCTGTCATTTTGTAGCGGTTTAACTCGCTATAATCCGTGTCAAACTCTTCCTTACGATGCACCACTGCCACTCCCGGCACACGAATGGCAACGGGATATTCCGTCTGGCGGACAGCCCATTCCAACATAGCAAAATACTCTTCGGAACACGTAGGAGCCAGATAAACCATATTCGGGATATTGCTGATAAGCGGAATATCGAAGAAACCCAGATGAGTCACATCGTTCATTCCGGCTACTGTCCCCATAAACACAGTGATCACCGCCGGATTTCCATTGATACACAAATCCTGAGACAACTGGTCATAGCAACGCTGGATAAAAGTACTGTAAACCCCGTACACCGGATGTCCGCCACCGGCAGCGATACCCGATGCCAATGCCACGGCATGTTCCTCGGCAATACCTACATCCACAAACTGACGCCCTGCCTGTTTCCGGCGTTCAGGAGTAAAACCTATCACAGTAGGAGTACCCGAACTGATGGCAACAACCGTGTGGTCCTCCTTCATCTTCTCCAACAAAAACTTCCCGGTCAGGCTATGGTAATCCTCCATACCGCTGCAATCCACCTTCGGCTTACCCGTTTCCAGATCGAAAGGCATCTCCCAATGAAATTCCTCCCGGTCGGCTTCTGCCGGAGCGTATCCCTTTCCTTTCTGTGTGTGAATATGAACCACTGTGGGACGTGATGTATCTTTCACCTTGGCAAAAGCCGCAACCAAAGACGGAATATCATTCCCCTCTCCCACATAAAGATAATCCAACCCCAGAGAACGGAAGAAATTACAGGACGACCGTCCCTCCGTGTCGCGCAGTTCTTTCAGGTTCTGATAGAGCCCGCCGTGGTTTTCGGCAATGGACATTTCATTATCATTAACCACTATAATAAGGTTGGTTCCCATTTCTCCCGCATTGCTCAGACCTTCATAAGCTTCTCCGCCGCTGAGCGAGCCATCCCCTATCACGGCTATGATATTCTCGTGTCCGCCTTTCAGATCTCTGGCTTTGGCAAGACCGCAAGCCAGACTGACAGAGGTGGAAGTATGGCCGATAGTGAAAAAATCGTGCCCGCTTTCCCGGGGATTGGTGTATCCGGACACCACATCATAATCCTCCGGATTCAGGAAAGCATCCTTACGCCCGGTCAGCATCTTATGTGTATAACTTTGATGGGATACATCATATACCATCTTATCCGTCGGTGAATTGAATACATAGTGCAATGCTATTGTAGCCTCCACCATTCCCAGATTAGGTCCCACATGTCCTCCGTGGGCACTTAACTTGGTCAATAATGCATTGCGGACTTCACCTGCCAACTGTCTTAACTGTTCCGCAGAAAACTGTTTTATGTCTTGCGGAGAATTTACTTGTTCAATATACATCGTTCTACCTGTTTAAATGATTTCATCTGTTGTCTTGCTTCATTCCGATGCGGACAAAGCCGCTTTCATTTCACAATGCAAAGATAAGCCAGGCCCCATTCATTCTTTGTAGATAAATTACAGATAGAATTACCATTTTTACAGAAGGGAACTGTATCACAAAAACATGGTACTGCAACCCGGTTATCAATTCTGCGAGAGCCGGTAATCACTGGGGGCGACACCTGTTATTTTCTTGAAAAGCACACTGAAGCACTGCACATTAGGATAGCCTAACTTCCGTGCCACAGCAGCAGGCGTATGACCGTCCTGCAACAACATGTGCCTGGCTATATCCAGCCGCTTCAGTTGCAAATATTCCTCCAAAGTCTTGCCGGTTTCAAATTTCAGCAGATCATTGAAGTAAGCGACAGACAAATCAAGCTCTCCCGCCATATAGCCGGATGTGGGCAACTTGCCGCCTTGCAACCTTCCGGATGCGATATATTCCACAAACAAACGTTCCATGTTTTCCAAAAGAGCCTTGTTCTTATTCTCACGGGTAATAAACTGGCGTTCGTAATACCGGGTGCAATAATCCAACAGAAGTTCTATATGCCGGGAAAGAATAATACTGCTATGAGTATCAATGGGATGATGCAACTCATCCTCTATATTCGAGAGGCAACACGTCACTTTCTCTGTCTCACGCCGTGAAAGATGCAGCGCTTCTTCCTTGCGATAATGGAAAAAGGTATAATTTTTAATATGATTCTTCAGTGAGGTGCGGAACAACAGGTCAGGATGAAATGCCAAAAGATATCCTTTATCCGGCAACGTATTCTCCTTACTCATACGAAAGATCTCGCCGGGAGTGAGAAACACCATGGTAGCATTGGAGTAATCATAGTATTTCCGTCCGCAGCAGCAACAACCGCCCGGACAATCCTCAATCAGCAAGACAGCATAGAATTCAAACTTCACCGCATCCTCTTCCAATGAAGGATTCTCCAGATTGATGATGCCCACCTGCGGATGCAATGTCTTGCAACCCAGACAGCGGTTACATTCATATACAGTCCTCAAGTCCAACATAGTCTCTTGCATTGCTTGTTACGACAGAATACTATAAAAGAAGGTTTTGTGCCCGATATTCATTCGGTGTACAGCCCACACGCTTCTTGAACAACCGGCAGAAATGCTGCGGATATTGAAATCCCAGTGAATAGGCTACCCTGCTAACGGTTTCTCTCCTGTCGGACATCCGTTCCTTTGCCAGTTCTATCACTTTTTCCTGAATATATTCCTGTGGAGTCTTGCCGGTTTCCTTCTTGAACATATCCCCGAAGTAGTTGGATGAAAGGCACAGTTTGTCAGCAAAGTATTTCACGGTAGGCAATCCGTCACGCTCGGCAAGTTCGCCCTCAAAATAATCGTCAAGCAACCCTTCAAAGCGTGTCAACACATCACGGTTCGAATGACTGCGGGTGGCGAACTGACGTTCATAAAAACGCATACAGTAATTAAGAAGCAGTTCTATATAGTTTACCAGCAAGGTCTTACTATGCTTGTCCACTCCCCGTTCCAGTTCCATACGGATAATCTTCAGGCAATCTGTCATAATATTGCGCTCATCTTCCGAAAGGTGCAGCGCCTCGCTCACTTCATACGAAAAGAAGGTATATTTCTTTATTGTTTTTCCAAGCGTGGTCCCCCGTAACAAATCCGGATGAAAAAGAATGCCAAGCACATTCAACTGCACACGGTCGGTGGTCAATGTGGTTTCCGTTGTTTGTCCCGGAGCAAAACATACCACGGTTCCCTCCTGATAGTCATAACTCCGACGCCCGTATTTGATATCACAAGCTTTCTCCAATTTCAGATAAAGTGCATAAACGCCATAATTCCAGTGCACATAGTCCATCTGCCGGGTAGCCTTGTTCAAATCAATGACACTGACCAACGGATTCAGTGTTTCAAGTCCGTATAGACTGTTATATTGGTCCACACTGTCTAAATTTAATATCTTATCCATCATTCTAACTTGTTTAATGTCTGCTAAAATACAGCTTTTTCAGTTATTTGAAATATTCCGGTCACAAAAATAAGAAGTTATCCGGACAAGGTTATAACCCCAATTACGGATTATCTTACCTTAGTTACCGAATCTTATCCCATCCGGGAATAAAAAGAAGAGCCGGAATGTTCCTGCCGGGCTACCCACTCCATATATATGGCAGAATCTGTAATTAAGGTCAGGATACCCGTAATTTATCTACAAAGAACCCAAGCAAATATACCTAAATTTGCAACATCATAAAATATTAAAACGTATATTTGAACCAAATAACATAAATCGTATGAAAAGACTCGGATTATTTATGACGGTAATCATGATACTGTGTATTACCGTAAACGCACAGAAACAGAGCAACAGAACATTAGTAGCTTACTTCTCGGCAACAGGTACAACAGAGAAAGCCGCCAAACAGATAGCGGAGGTGACAGGCGGAGCCCTCTACGAAATACAACCTGCAAAGAAATATACCTCCGCCGACCTGGACTGGCACGACAAATCCTCGCGCAGCAGTGTGGAAATGGCAGATGCCTCGTCACGTCCCGCATTGCGTTCCCAGCCCCAAAACTTGGCAGCCTATGATACCATCTATATCGGTTTCCCCATTTGGTGGAACCTGGCTCCAAGAATCATCAACAGTTTTATAGAAAAAGGTGATTTCACAGGCAAGATCCTCATTCCATTCGCTACCTCGGGTGGAAGCCGCATTTCTAACGCCGAACAAGAATTAAAGAAAGCCTACCCCAGCCTGAACTGGCAGAAAGGCAGGCTGATGAACGGTGCTACCAAAGAAGAGATTAAACAATGGACTAAAAAATAAATAGTATGAGAAAGAATTTAGGAGCAAAACCTTTTACCTATCCGCAACCGGTATTTATCATCGCCGCATACGATGAAAACGGTCTTCCCAATGCCATGAATGCGGCTTGGGGCGGTATCAGTGAAATGAATGAAATCAGTATTTGTATCAGCGAAGGTCACAAGACAACGGCCAACATCCTGAAACGCAAAGCATTCACAGTGAGCATGGCAGAAGCCGGGCAAATCATCGCTTGCGATTATGTAGGCATTGTTTCGGGCAACAAGGTTCCGGACAAATTCGCCCGTGCGGGATTCCATGCCACCCGGTCGGAATTTGTGGATGCCCCGCTGATTGATGAATTATCCGTAGCTGTGGAATGCAAGCTGAAGGATTACAATCCCGAAACCTGTATCCTGCGCGGCGAAATAGTCAATGTAAGTGTAGATGAACGTGTACTGGATCAGAATGGAAAAGTGGATGCCTCCAAAGTTATTCCTGTCATCTTCGACCCGTTCAATAATGATTATCTGAAAGTAGGAGAAAAAGTGGGTAATGCTTTCTCGGATGGCAAGGCCTTAAAATAACGGAATCCGATATGATACAAACAGCGGAGGCAGCTTCTTCCATACAGAACAAACTCCGGCAAGCCGATTCCTAAGCTCTCACATCCTTGTGACTAAGCCTTTTTGAACGAATGATTTCTATCTCCCAAGCTTGCGGAGTTAAATCCATAGCCTTTGGAGTTATCTCCATAAGCTTTGGAGTTAACTCCAAAGGCTATGGAGATAGAAATCATAGGTTTAAAAAGGGTTAAGTGCAGGAATAAAAAGGCTTAACCATCCCCATAGTGCCCCCCAATGATTCCGCCAACATTTTTTCTTCAAACTTATCTATCAGCAAATCGCTATAATTCTTAGTTCCTTTTTTAATTCTCACCGGCAATATCCTCTGCTTTGCCGACTTCCCGACTACGGCACATTCTGAATGATGCCTTATTCATTATTAAGCCTGATAAAAAAAGATTTCCATAATTTATAGAAAGAAAAGACTTGTTTCTCCCGCTCAAATAAGTAACTTTGTACGGTTAAGTTTGGCTCCGCATGCCAGCCACCACTTTCAGTCCGTCTATGTAAAAGCCTGAAAGCAAGATGAAGGAACTACTGTCAGGACAGCGCATTGTCATTCAGAGGATTATATTGGCTGAAAGCACTGAAGGAAACTTTTAAATCAGATTCCGGAAAGGAATAATTATATAATAAAAAATGAAAAAGGCCCAATTAATCGTAGCCGGCATTGGTCCCGGCTCACCCGAAGATATAACCCCCGCTGTAATACAAGCAGTCAAGAACAGCGATGTAGTAATCGGCTATAAATACTATTTCCAGTTTATCGAACCCTATCTGGAACCGGGCACCGAATGTATAGACACCGGAATGAAACGTGAAAAAGCACGTGCCGAACAGGCTTTCGAGCTGGCGGAACAAGGAAAGACTGTATGCGTTATCAGCTCGGGAGATGCCGGAATTTATGGCATGGCTCCGCTGGTTTACGAAATGAAACGCGAGCGTGGCAGCCGGGTGGAAATAGAAGTATTGCCGGGTATCAGTGCTTTTCAGAAAGCGGCTTCCCTGTTGGGAGCCCCCATCGGTCACGATTTCTGTGTGATTTCCCTCTCCGACCTCATGACACCATGGGACCGGATTGAAAAACGCATCCATGCAGCCGCAACGGCAGATTTTGTAACGGCGGTCTATAATCCCAAAAGCGAAGGGCGGTATTGGCAACTCTACAGATTAAAAGAAATTTTTCTGAAAGAGCGTGACCCCGAAACTCCGGTAGGCTTTGTGCGTCAGGCCGGACGTAAGGAAGAAACCGTGACAATCACCACTTTGCAAGAGTTCGATCCCGAACAGGTGGATATGTTTACAGTGGTATTGATTGGCAACTCCCAGTCTTATTATCGGGAAGGGAAATTAATCACTCCACGTGGTTATTACCGGGAAAAGACTACCGATGCGACAGGAATCGGTCAGGAGATTATGATAAACAGTTTCCGTACTATTGAGAAAGAATTGAAAAATAAAAATATTCCTTCGGATCACAAATGGGCATTACTGCATGCCATCCATACCACAGCCGATTTCGAGATGGAAAACATATTGCATATAGATCCTCTTGCCGTAGAATGTCTGTATAAAATATTGAATGAAGGAAAAGTACGTACAATTATTACGGATGTGACGATGGCTGCCGCGGGCATCCGTAAAGGTGCTTTGGAACGGATGGGCATCGGGGTGAAATGCTATCTGGGTGACGAACGCGCGGCAGCATTGGCAAAAGAAAAAGGAATCACCCGTACACAGGCCGGTATACGTATGGCAGCAGAGGAACATCCGGAAGCTTTATATGTATTCGGTAATGCCCCTACAGCATTGATGGAACTGTGTGACCTGATACGGAAAGAAAAAGCGCATCCATGCGGCATCATCGCTGCTCCGGTGGGCTTTGTGCACGTTTGCGAAAGCAAACACATGGTGAAACCTTTCAGCCACATCCCCAAACTGATAGTAGAAGGACGCAAAGGGGGAAGCAATCTGGCAGCGACTCTGGTAAATGCCATCCTTACTTTTGATGATGCGGAACAACTGAAACCGGGAAGAGATGTATAAGTCCATGCAAACATTCTATATAATAGGTATAAGCGATAACCGGAATCAATTTCTTTCTCCTGAAATCCGGAACTTGGTTTCTCAAGGGAAAGTCTTCTCGGGAGGAAAACGTCATCACGAACTGGTACACGCTTATTTGCCGGAAGATGCCGTATGGATAGACATCACCGTCCCGCTGGATGCGGTATTCTGCCGTTACGAGGAACATCCCGAAATAATCGTTTTCGCTTCGGGCGACCCGTTGTTTTTCGGCTTCGCCAATACCGTCATGAGAAAACTCCCGTCGGCAAAGATTATCTTATTCCCCACCTTCAACTCGCTGCAAATGCTGGCACACCGTATATTGCTCCCCTATCAGGAGATGCAGACCTTGTCGCTGACCGGACGTCCTTGGGATGCATTCGACTCTGCTTTAATCAGAGGAGATAAACTGATAGGCGTGTTGACCGACCGGGAAAAGACACCTGCCACCATTGCCGCCCGGATGCTGGAGTATGGATATGACAACTACCGCATGACCGTGGGGGAAGCATTAGGCAATGGCGAGGAAGAATCTGTACGTACATTCTCTTTAGAGGAAGCCTCCCAATCTGCTTTCCGCTTTCCCAATTGCCTGATACTGCAAAGAAACAAGGTGCATCCCCGTCCGTTCGGAATTCCCGAAAGTGAGTTTCATCTGTTGAACGGACGCAACAGAATGATTACCAAAATGCCTGTCCGCTTGCTTACTCTCAGTATGCTGACATTAAGGGAAAAGAAATCATTCTGGGACATCGGTTTCTGCACCGGCTCTGTTTCCATAGAAGCCAAGCTCCAATTTCCGGAGCTGAAAGTGACAGCATTCGAACAGCGTACGGAAGGTAAAGAGTTAATGGCACGCAACAGTCGTAAATTCGGCACGCCCGGCATTACAACCGTCATGGGTGATTTTCTGGAAACGGAACTCGGCGGGCTTCCCGCCCCCGATGCCGTATTTATAGGTGGTCATGGAGGAAAAATGATAGAGATTCTACAAAAAATCAAAGAAGTGCTGTTGCCTGACGGAGTCATTGTATTCAATTCGGTTTCGGAAGAGAGCAAGGCCCTGTTCACAAAAGGTATAACGCAAATCAACAAGAAGGTAACACAGTGTACCCGTATTGCTGTGGATGCCTTTAATCCGATAGAGATAATGAGAGCGGAATAAATGATTTAAAACAGATAACAAATGAAAGCAATCATACTGATATCAGAAGCCAGCCTGCCGTTGGCAAAAACACTACAAAGAGAATTGCCGGATACCCTTATTTATACCAAAAACGAATGCGAAGGCTGTATTTCCATCACATCCTGCCATCGGTTCATAGAGGAGCATTTCAATGACTTCGACAGCATCATCTTTATCGGTGCCATGGGAATCTGTGTACGCAGCATTGCAGGATGCATAAAAAACAAATATAAAGATCCGGCAGTGGTCTGTGTGGACAGTACGGGGCGCTTTGTCATTTCAGTACTTTCCGGGCATGTGGGGGGAGCCAATGAACTGACCCGCCATATTGCCGCCATTACAGGAGGAGAAGCTGTGATTACCACCCAAAGTGACAATGCCGGGTTATGGGCGCTGGACACGCTGGCTGGAAAATATGGCTGGAAAATAACTGTTCCTCATGCAGAAATGAACAGACTGGTCACACTTTTTGTCAACCGGGAACCAACGGCGCTGCTGCTCGATATAAAGGATAAAGGTACGGAGTATCTGGAACGCACGCTTCCCGCACACGTAAAAGTGTTCTATCATTTCGAAGACATGCCCCAATCGGAATTCAAGTTGATTATTGCTGTTACACCTTATATATATAGTGCGGAGATTCCCATGCTCTGCTTCCATCCCGCCGTCCTCCACTTGGGAATAGGTTGCCGGAAACAATGCGATCCTTCGGGCATTGCGGAATACATAGAAGCCATAATGCACAGACATGGTTTGTGTCCGTTCTCTCTCGCTTCCCTCAATACCATCGAACTGAAAAAAGACGAGCCTCTGCTGGAAATCCTCCACCGGCGATGGACCGATACGGAAACCCATATTTATCCTGCGGAAGAACTGAAAGATATCACAGTTCCCCATCCGTCTGAAAAGGCATTCGAAGTGACAGGCGTCTATGGAGTGGCCGAAAGCACAGCCTTGAAAAGCAGCGGTGAAGGAACACTTGTATTGGAAAAGCAAAAGGGCATGCTGACAGAAGGAAACCACTTCACTTTTGCCATAGCCGTCAGTGCGACAGCCATGCGTGGCGGACATATAGAGATAGTGGGTGCAGGTCCCGGTGATCCCGAACTGATTTCGGTACGCGGAAAACGAATGTTGGAGAAAGCGGATCTTGTTCTGTATGCCGGAAGTCTTGTTCCCCGCGAACTGACCTTTTATGCTAAAGAAGGAGCGACCGTACGCAGTTCCGCCGGTATGGATTTGGAGGAACAGTTCGCCTTGATGAAAGAGTTTTATGATAAAGGATTGTTTATTGTACGCTTGCACACGGGAGACCCTTGCATTTATGGAGCCATCCAGGAACAAATGGCTTTCTTCGACCGCTACAAGATGAGTTATCATATCACTCCGGGGATCTCCTCGTTCCAGGCGGCTGCGGCAGCATTGAGGTCACAGTTCACCATCCCCGAAAAAGTACAAAGCATAATCCTCACCCGTGGGGAAGGCCGTACTCCGATGCCCGAAAAAGAACAATTACATAAATTGGCGCAATCGCAAAGTACAATGTGCATTTATTTAAGTGCGGGCATTGTGGAACAGGTACAGGAAGAGCTGATGCAGGCATACCCTCCCGAAACTCCGGTTGCCGCCTGTTATAAGCTGACTTGGAAAGAAGAAAAGATTTATCGCGGAGAGTTGAAGGATTTGGCTAAGATAGTACGTGACAATAACCTGACGCTGACTACCTTATTGGTAGTAGGCGAAGCGATAGACAACCGGAAAGGTCTGTCCCGACTCTATGCGCACGAGTTCAAACACTTGTTCAGAAAGTAAAAAAAGAATCATTCACATCCAGCCTATGATACTGATTTTAGGAGGAACCACCGAAGGGCGCACCGCCGTGAAAGTTGCCGATGAAGCCGGAAAGCCCTACTTCTACTCTACCAAAGGAGAATGGCAGGAGATACAATGCAAGCACGGCATCCATATCACCGGAGGAATGAACACGGAGAAAATGGAAAGTTTCTGCCGCCAAAACAACATCCGTTTGTTGGTGGATGCTGCCCACCCGTTTGCCTCCCAACTCCACCGGACTGTGGATGAAACAAGCCGGACGCTACATCTTCCTGTCATACGTTTTGAAAGGAAGTATCCTCCACGCACCGAAAACATCATCTGGTGTGAAGACTATGCAGATGCCATTTACCGGTTAGAGAAAGCAGGGACCGATCGTCTGCTGGCACTGACCGGAGTACAGACCATCGGGAAGTTACGCCCTTATTGGGAGAAACATACCTGTTGGTTCCGCGTACTGGAACGGGAAACTTCCATCACATTAGCCCAAGAACAAGGCTTTCCGAAAGGAAATCTGGTATTCTATCATGCCGGAGAATCCGAAGCTCTTTTATTAGAAACACTACATCCACAGGCCATTCTGACCAAGGAAAGCGGAGAATCCGGAGGATTTTCGGAGAAAGTGAAAGCGGCACAGGCTGCAAAAATCCCGGTCTTTGCTATAAAACGCCCTCCCCTTCCCAGGCATTTCATGATCGTTACCGGTGAATATGGATTGAGAAAACAGATAGAAAAGAACATCCCTGCTTTTTACCCGTTGAGAAGCGGCTACACCACAGGGGCCTGCGCTACTGCAGCTGCAAAAGCAGCATTGACGGCTCTGATTTTAGGGGAAGAACAGAAAATGATATCCTTCCGCCTTCCCGATGACGAGGAAATGACCTTACCGGTAGCCCATACAGAAATAGAAAAGAACAGTGCCACCTGCACCGTTGTTAAAGATGCGGGAGATGATCCGGATGTCACTCACGGCGCATCCATTGTGGTAACGGTAAGTTTTAGCAATCACCCGGACATCCGTTTCCTGCAAGGTGAAGGAGTGGGACGAGTCACCCTTCCGGGGCTGGGATTGGAAATCGGGGAACCCGCCATCAATCGCATCCCCCGACAAATGATAATGAAAGAATTATCGGCGCTTTATGACAAAGGGCTGGATGTTACCATTTCCGTTCCCAGAGGAAAAGAGTTGGCACAACGTACTTTCAATCCTAAACTAGGAATTGTGGACGGCATTTCCATCATTGGAACTTCGGGCATAGTCCGTCCTTTTTCTTCAGAAGCTTTTGTCGAGGCTATCCGCAGGGAAGTGGAGGTTTGTGTGGCTGTGGGCTCATCCAGACTCATCATTAATTCGGGAGCAAAAAGCGAACGTTTTGTGAAGAAGGAGTATCCGGGATTACCTGCTCAGGCTTTTGTACATTATGGAAATTTTATAGGGGAGACACTCAAGATAGCTGCCAAGCTTAAGGTTCCATTGGTTACTTTAGGCATTATGATAGGCAAGGCGGTGAAACTGGCCGAAGGAAATCTGGACACACACAGTAAGAAAGTGGTGATGAATAAAGAATTCCTAAGACAGGTGGCAATGGAAGCCGGATGCTCTCCGGATGTTGAAAGCATGATAGAAAGGTTGACATTAGCCCGTGAATTATGGACCTTGCTGTCTGAAGAAGACGGCGGAAAGTTCTTTCCGTGTTTGTTGGAACATTGTTTTGCACATTGCGTCCCCTTATTGCCCGAAGGAAAATTGACAATCCTCTTGATTGATGAAGAAGGAAATATTCCTTTCAGGATACAATAACTGATTATTTAGACGCTGCTGCTAAACGGAAGCCAATATAGCAGTGACCTGTTCTAACAATTCCTCTATGGTATCTACCTTTATCGTCCTCCCGGCTACCGGGTGGATAATATATCCACTGGTAGTCATATCTCCCGTTTCAATATAAAAATCGGACTCAACACGCCGGCTTGCCAGAATACCATTCCGCTGCAAGGCTTTCCGTACCATCGCATACTTATTCCCATGTCCCACCAGACGGACTTCTTTTTCAAACTCATTGTCAATGCGGAACAGTCCGGTTTCCATATCAAAAACAATACCCTTACGGGAGAAAAAATTACTCAGGCATCCGTCTATGGAAAGATCTTCAGGAGTTCCTATAGTCACTCCATTGGCTTTATCCATCAGCCAAATCTTATCAGCAATCTGCAAAGCTAACTCTAAATCATGGGTGGAAAGAAAAATCGTCTTGTTGGTAGAACGTGACAAATGATGAAGCAGTTGCATAATCTCCACTTTACTGGGGAAATCAAGAAAAGCAGTCGGCTCATCCAGAAAAATCACCGGGGTTTCCTGTGCCAACGCCTTTGCTATCATTACTTTCTGACGCTCACCGTCACTCAAAGTATGTACCATCCGGTATTTCAAATCCTCAATCCTTACCAGCTCAATGGCATCGTTTACTGTATTCTTGTCCTCCTTGCTTAAATTTCCCCAGAAACCGGTATAAGGACTGCGCCCCATACCCACCAGTTCTTCCACGGTCATGTTCCGCAGACTGCATTTTTCGGTCAATACCACTCCGATAACTGTCGCCAACTGTTTATCGGTGTAATCCGTCAGTTTCTTTCCCATTATTTCTATCTCTCCTCCTACAGGCGGCTGAAAGGCAGACAAAGTACGCAATAAAGTAGATTTCCCTACTCCATTCGCCCCCAAAAGACAAGTCAGTTCCCCACTGCGGATAGTAGCATCAATGTCCTTCGCTACAATCTTGGTTCCCCCCTTACCGGGATAACCGGTAGTCAGTTTCCGAATATGTATAGTTTCTTGATTCATCATTACTCATTCATTTCATTGCGACGTTTATTGAATAAAACCGACATCACTACCGGAGCACCTACCAAAGCCGTCACCGAATTTACCGGCAATGCACCTTCGAAACCGGGCATACGGGCAATCAGATTACATACCAATGCCAATGACGCACCTGCCAGTAAAGAAGCAGGCATCAGAATACGATGATCGGATGTGCGGAACATTCCCCTGCAAAGATGCGGAACGGCCAGCCCCAGAAAAATAATCGGGCCGCAATATGCGGTAACAATAGCTACCAATACTCCCGAACAAGTAATGACAAGCAGACGGGCACGTTTTATATTCAATCCGAGATTCCGTGCGTATGCATCTCCCAGCAGCAAAAGATTCAATGTTTTGACAAGCAGGAAGGAAAGTGGCAACAATACCACCATGATACATATAAATAAAGTCATCTGATCTCCCGATACACGGGCAAAACTTCCCAACCCCCAAATGACATATGCACGAATATCCTCCTCCACACTGAAAAATTTCAGCACACCGATCACCGCATTGGCTATGTAACCAATCATCACACCGATAATCAGCAAAGTAACATTGCCCCTTACTTTTTGGGAAACGAAAACAATAAGTGCCATAATGGAAAGTGAACCTGCAATAGCTGCTATGGTAAGGGCTATTTCCCCCATAAAGCCTAGCTTGCTCAAAGCAACACCACCCAAACTGCCCGAAAGAAGCACCACAAAAGCAACTCCCATACTGGCTCCCGAACTGATGCCCAGTACCGACGGACCGGCCAAAGGATTGCGGAAAACAGTCTGCATCTGTAAACCGCTGACAGAGAGCCCCGCCCCCGCCGCCAATGCGGTAAGCGCCTGTGGTACCCGTGATTTCCAAATAATATTTTGCCATATAACAGACTCATTCCCTGTTCCCCAAAGGATATTCCACACAGCACGAAGCGGTATGGAAACAGAACCTAATACCAGATTCAGGAAGAAAAACAGAAAAATAGAAGCCATAATTAACAGCATATAAAATGCAACAGGTCGTTTCATATACTATTTTCCTATTTAAGCAATTCATAATATCCCGGTTGGTGACCGGACAAAAGCTGCGGATGAAAGATTTGAATCAAATCTGCCAGAACAACTTCCGGTTCTGTAGGCATACTCTCATAAAAAGGTTTTTCACGCATGTTACAATAAATCACCCCTTTCTCTTTGTATGCTTTAAAATCAACATAACGGGCATCTTCCTCTTTCAACGTGTTATAAGAAAATTCTCCTTGATAGCTATTCACAATACGCCAATAATCGGCACCTGCCGCTTGGCTGTAAACTGTTTCAAAATCGAGGGTGACTCCTCCAGACTGTTCATCGTCTTTCAAAAAATAATCGGCACCGGCATCTTTAAACAATTGTGCGAGAAAACTCCTCCCTCCTACAGCATACCAATTGCCGCCCCGCAATTCTCCACTGAATACCACCGGGCGTTTTGTCACCCGACCGGTCAGTTCCTTCAGTTCGTTATATCTTTTCTTAATAGCGGCAAACTGCTTATTAGCTTTATCTTCTCTTCCCAATAACAAGCCCACAAACTTTATCCATTCAGCCTGTCCCAAAGGAGTCATTTCCTTATATCCCAAATGCGGCATCAAAGGAATGCCTACCTCTTTCAAAGCATCGTACCCCCCTCGTTTAAAAGGAGAGATCAAAATCAAATCCGGGTTTACACTCATAATCACCTCATTATCGAAATTCCCTTCAATACCTATCTTATGAATGCTTCCATCTTTCAAACGATCATTTATTTTCTTGTTAAACAAATGACGTGTACTAGTGATACCCACCACCGCATCCAGCTCTTCCAACTTGATAAAATTGGAAAGTTGCAGGGAAGTCATGCAGATAACGCTTCGTATGGGAGTTTCAATAACCGTATAATCCGCAGGTATGTTTTCCGCTTCCACACCTCTTGGCACCAAAGCATAATGAAAAGACTGACTTTCTTTATTCTGAGGGTCCTGAATGTCAAGCAGACAAGCCTGATCCGTATAGGTTATTTTAAACCCTTGGGCATATTCCGGAATAATCTTCACAATAGAAGAATCTGTCAATGTCTTATGCTCCAGATTCCCGGAGCCCTGTTTGTGCTTATTTTGGCAGGCTGTAACAGTCAATAATAACAAAAGGCCCGAAGCCCATATTAGTTTTTTCATGTTCTTTTCTGTTTTTCAGCCAACAAAGGTAATCAATTCTCTTGCTTTATACGGAATTTTTCAGCACTTTTGCGTGCTTAAAAACTGTAAATACCTACAAAAGATGAGTCATCCGATCTATTTTGTTTCTTTAGGACCCGGTGATGCCGAACTGATTACATTGAAATCATTGCATGCTTTACAGCAAGCAGACATAATATATTGTCCATCAACGGTTCGGGAACCAGACAAAATCTTGTCACGTGCCGCCACCCTGTTACATAAGCTAGGCATCAAAGGAGATATACACCTATTCTCGCTCCCGATGAGCAAAGACAGAACAAAAGCAATCAAAGTCTATCGGCAACTTTTCGAAGAAATGAGGCTGGAACAAAAAGCAGGAAAACGGTTGGCGGTAGCAGTAGAAGGCGATGCGGGAATTTACGCCTCCGTTCACTATGTACTGGATCTCCTCGAAGAAAATGGAATCCCCGTAGAGCAACTTCCCGGTATTCCTTCATTCATCGCTGCGGAAGCGGCCGCAAAACTACATCTCATCAGCCAAAAAGAAAGACTGGTCATTATTCCGGGCAATATTACTTCGGACGAACTGGACATGTATCTGAGCCATCATCATGTGCCGGTTATCATGAAATTATCTCAATGTGCAGACATAGTACAGGATTACATGGAGTCCCACCCCCAATACAGTTATCATTATTTTGAAAATATATCGACAGCCGAAGAATATCATTCTTCCCATCAGGCGGAACTGAAAAGAAGAGTATTTCCTTATTTTTCCTTAATGATCATCTTTAACGAACAGACACGGAAGGATGATAGTGCAAAATAGCGTTCAGAATACCTTCAATATTTACATCATCTTTCTTGATAACTAAAAAATTGTGGTACATTCCTTCTTTCCGGTAACGGATCACAATCGACTTGAGTTTACCAGACTTTGTGTACTCCTTTTCTATCTCTGTGATGTTTTGCAAAGGAAAAACATGCCGAGGCTTCATCCCTCTTATAGCTAAGGTAAAAGAATCAGGAGTAATAGTATAAACAGACAATAACCTTACCCCCGTTATCAACAGAGGAGGAGTCAGGACCAGCAAAGATGCATATCTTCCATGCGCTATAAAAAGGCATGTACACGCCACCAACATAATAGCAATAACTGCCCAAATCCATAAAGGATAGCCGGGTCTGAATTCTTGTTTTTCCATATGCCACATCTATCTTGTATAGATACAAAAATAGGGAGATTCAGTTTTATAACCAAATCTCCCTCAAGGAATTTATAAACTATTTCTAACAATTAATCTGATTAGAGAATGCCCTTTACTGTTTCCAGCATACCCTTTTCTTGAATAGAGTCAAGATCAGCTTTTACTGCTGCGGTCAAGCCCGGAATGTTGTTCAAGTTCTCACCCCAAATAGATTCTGCTGCCAACACGCCTTCCGCCACTTTCTGAGTGCAGCCTGTAGCCCAAAGTTCTTTCAGCAGATTCATGATTTCAGGAGCATCGTTCGGAACAATCTCAGCACCGTCAGCACGAACACCACCTTTATAATAAGTGATGATAGCCGCCAGTCCCAATACCAAGCCTTTAGGCAACTCACCCTTACGTTCCAGATAAACTTTCAAGCCCGGGAGGTCGCGAGTTTCATATTTAGGGAATGAATTCAGCATGATAGAAGTCACCTGGTGATCAACAAACGGATTGTTGAAACGCTCCAAAACATCTTCCGCAAACTTCTTCAATTCTTCTTTCGGCAGGTTCAGGGTTTCCATCAACTCATCGAACATAACTTTATGAATGTATTTACCTACCACTTCATGCTCGCAAGCCTCGCGCACAATGTTGATTCCAGACAGATAAGCTACCGGAGACAGCACTGTGTGAGGACCGTTCAGCAAAGTAACTTTTCTTTCGTGATAAGGAGCTTCAGACGGAACGAACAATACATTCAAACCGGCTTTGTCGGCAGGGAATTCCTTGGCGACCTCCTGCGGAGCTTCAATTACCCACAAATGGAAGATTTCTGCCTGTACCACCAGATTGTCATCATACTGCAATTTTTCTTTAATAGCAGCGATATCTTTGCGGGGGAATCCCGGCACAATACGGTCTACCAAAGTAGCATAGACACCACAAGCTTCCTCAAACCATTGCTTGAAGTCTTCACCCAAGTTCCACAAATCAATATATTGATAGATGGTTTCTTTCAGTTTATGGCCGTTCAGGAAAATCAATTCGCAAGGGAAAATTATCAAACCTTTGCTCTTGTCACCATTGAACGTTTTATAACGGTGATACAGCAACTGGGTCAGTTTGCCCGGATAAGATGAAGCAGGGGCATCATCCAGCTTGCAGGCAGGATCAAAAGCGATACCGGCCTCTGTCGTATTAGAGATAACGAAACGCATTTCCGGCTGTTCCGCCAATTTCATAAATTCATCATTCTGAGAATAAGGATTCAAGGCACGACTGATCACATCAATTTTTGTCAGGCTGTTTACCACCTGTCCTTTATCCAAACCCTGCAAGTTTACATGATACAGACAATCTTGTGCGTTCAACATGTCAACCATACCTTTTTCAATAGGTTGAACCACCACCACACTGCTGTTGAAATCAGTTTTTTCGTTCATGTTGTAGATAATCCAATCCACAAACGCACGCAGGAAGTTACCCTCACCAAATTGAATGATTCTTTCGGGACGTTGAGTCTTTGCTGCTGTCTCCTTGTTTAATGCTTTCATATTTTTAATTATATTATGTGTTTATCCATACCTGTACTTATTGAAGACGAATCAGATTTTATTGTGTACTCATAGTATTCATGCTTTCTTTCAAATGGTAATATATATTTAAGTTTTTATATATCATCATTGAACCAAGCATTTAAAATCTTTAAATCTTCGCCGCAAAGATACAAATAATTTTGTTATTCCAAATAAAATTTCTACTTTCGTGTTCGATAACGGTTAATAAATCTAAAGAGATGCTCTTTGACATCTTTTTTAGAATGAGTTTTTACTGAAAGTCAAAATAAACAACAATTATATAGATATAAAAAGACTACTTATGAAAAACTTTATGGATGAAAACTTCCTGCTTCAGACAGAAACTGCGCAGAAGTTGTATCATGAACATGCGGCTAAAATGCCTATTATCGATTACCACTGCCACCTGATTCCCCAGATGGTTGCTGATGACTATCAGTTTAAGTCACTGACAGAAATCTGGTTGGGTGGAGACCACTATAAATGGCGTGCCATGCGTACCAACGGTGTGGACGAACGTTATTGTACCGGTAAAGACACCACGGACTGGGAAAAATTTGAAAAATGGGCGGAAACAGTTCCTTATACCTTCCGCAACCCATTATACCATTGGACTCATTTGGAATTGAAAACCGCATTTGGAATCAATAAAGTATTGAATCCGAAAACTGCCCGCGAGATTTTTGATGAATGTAATGAAAAGCTTGCCAAACCGGAATACTCCGCACGAGGCATGATGCGTCGTTATCATGTGGAAACCGTTTGTACAACCGATGATCCGGTAGATTCATTGGAATATCACATCAAAACCCGTGAAAGCGGATTCGAAATTAAAATGCTTCCCACTTGGCGTCCGGACAAGGCGATGGCAGTAGAAGTTCCCGCTGATTTCCGTGCTTATATGGAAAAATTGTCTGCTGTAAGCGGTGTCACGATATCTTCTTTCGATGACATGGTGGCTGCTTTGCGGAAACGTCATGACTTCTTTGCTGAACAAGGTTGTAAATTGTCTGACCACGGAATTGAAGAGTTTTATGCTGAAGACTATACTGATGCTGAAATCAATGCTATATTTAATAAGGTATATGGTGGTACAGAACTGACCAAGGAAGAAATTCTGAAATTCAAATCAGCCATGCTGATCGTATTTGGGGAAATGGATTGGGAAAAAGGCTGGACCCAGCAGTTCCACTATGGAGCAATCCGCAACAACAACACCAAGATGTTCAAACTTCTGGGACCTGATACCGGTTTCGATTCAATCGGTGAGTTTACCACCGCCAAAGCGATGGCTAAATTCCTTGACCGCCTGAATACAGAAGGAAAACTGACCAAAACTATCCTTTACAACTTGAATCCTTGCGCCAATGAAGTAATTGCCACCATGTTAGGCAACTTCCAGGATGGCACAATTCCAGGCAAGATTCAATTCGGTTCCGGATGGTGGTTCCTCGATCAGAAAGACGGTATGGAAAAACAGATGAATGCACTGTCATTGTTAGGCTTGTTGAGCCGCTTCGTAGGTATGCTGACAGACTCTCGTTCATTCCTGTCTTATCCGCGTCACGAATATTTCCGCCGTACTTTGTGCAACTTGCTGGGTAATGATGTGGAAAACGGCGAAATCCCGGCTTGCGAAATAGAACGCGTCAATCAGATGGTGGAAGATATCTGCTATAATAATGCCAAGAAGTTCTTCCAATTCTGACAACCGTCAGAATGCTGAATATAAATAAATGAGGATGGAACAAATGTGTCTGCAAAAGTTTTCACTTTTTGTTCCATCCTCATTCCAGTCATAGCAATTCTTCTATAGCCTCCGTTATTTCCTTGTCGGTTTTTCCCATGCCATATCCTCGGATGACTTTCCGTATAATCCGTTCTTTATCCAAAATAAAAAAGTACGGAGCCGCCCCACCCGTCCGGTAATCTTCTATCACTTTATCATCTCCATCCAAAAACATATAATTCAATTCCTTTCTCTTTGCATAATTCTGAAGTGAATGCATCCGGCTCCAACTTTCAATGGCTACCAATTCAAAATCTTCTTCTTGGTACTTTCTTTTCAGTTCTTTCAGAAAAGGGATAGAAGCCTGGCAAGCTCCACAGCCTATTCCTGTTATATTTACCAAGATGACCTTACTTTTCAAATCACTCAATGACACGGGACGCTCCTTTATATCATTCAATGTCCATTCCGGTGCTTTCTTACCCGTCAGATTAGCGGCCATATTCCTGGAAGGAGCGCCATAATCATATTTTTTTGTTTCATAACCTTGCGGAACATAATCGAAAACATCAAACCTGTCAATTGTTTCTTTGTTTATTTCCACATTACAGCAAGTTTCCACCGATATATTATGGGACATCGCTCTCCGTTTCTTATAAGGCAAACCATTCGACTTGTGAATCCACAGTTCATAAATAGAGGTCGGCTCTACATAAAAAGGAGGTGGAGGCATGTGATAAGCTTTACCAAAGAACTCCACTTGTGTATCTTCGTTTATGACAAGTTTAAAATGAAAATAATCCCCACAATCTTCCAATGTGGTAACTATGCTGTCTTCTGTTTCCAAAGCATACCTGACAATATTCTTGCAATAATTAAAGAAAGGTGGGGTCAACGGTCTGAAAGGTAACGGTCTGGTGGTAAAATTATCGATTTTTATTTCCTTGACAGCATGATTCACCAACACACGTACTTCACCATTATAACCGAATTGGAACTCTTTACCATCATCTGTTCCCAAATTCACAAAACTTGCCCCTATCGTAGAATCAGCCGGATTATCGAACTCTTTCACCATATATTTTCTAATACTGGAAGGAATTGTATCACCAGGATTCCAGACTTCGCCCTCTACTTTATACGTTGCTGACTTAATCTGCTCTAAATTATCCAACACCTTTTTCAAATACTCTCTCTTGTCATCTTGGCCATTCACCACATACACCGGCAATAACAAGAGAAAAAATAAAACAGCTTTTGTTCTCATACGTTTCTTGCTTTTATTGATTCGCAAAATATTTTGCTGACGCAAAGAAGAAGAAAAGCCTGTATCTCTGCAAAATATTTATCTGAACTCTTTCTGAATTTTCTCCTTTTTCAGAAAAAGATCAGATAAAACACCTGTTTTTTCCTTAACGTTATTTACTTTTGCATTTAAAATTCATACGATGAAAAGGGCAAAAACACACATTATCTTATTTATGGCAGTCACCATCACCGTTCTATATACTGTTTATATCGCTTTTCATAATAGTGCCGAACGAGTGAATACCCAAATAGACCACGCTTTCAAATCCGCCATTACGGAAGATTACAATGAAAGACTTGCCTACATCAGCTATTATCATCCCGAACCTACAAACTGGGATATAAAAATGTATACTATCGCGCCCAGCCTACACCAAAAAGTAAAAAGCTACACCATAAGAACCAGACAAGGAAAAACAATCTATACCTTTAAAGACAGTCTGGACGAGCAGACCGCCAAACGTATGCTGAACCAATACATTCTATCCCAACTAAAACCCATAAAGCCCGATGAGTTAAATGCAACCTTTAGAAAAATATTATCCGATCATGGCATAACCGGCAGGACCGGAACTATTTATTATAACAAATCCATTTCCCAACACAGCGACCAAAGTTCTGCAATTCCCCGAACGGCATACAATACTCCCCGATACATAGTAGATATCACCCAGAACATCAAGGTACAAGCATGGGTAAACTATGACTTCAAAACTATTTTACGACACATAGACAACACACTCTTTTGGCTCATCGGACAATTGATGATTCTTATTTTCATACTCATTTTTCTTAAAAAGGAAAAGGATACTCAAACACTCCTTACCCGTATGAACATAGACATGGAGAAACAAGAGTTGTATATAGGAAACAAAAAGTGCAACATTCAGAAATTAGACCTCACTTTACTAAATATGCTTTATGAAAGAGCAGGAACTTGCGTAAGCCGTGAAGAAATAAAAAAGAGTTTCTGGCCTACGGATGATAATGCCAATGAAAAAATAGATGCACACATCAAATCAATCCGGAAAGTTTTAAAAGAATTCCAAGAATATAAATTAATAACAGTCAGAGGAAAGGGTTATTATCTACGTATTCCATAATCCAGATTCCAGGCATTCTTTTAAAACAATATCCGCTAAATCATCTTTCCGAAAAAGCCTGTTTCTATTTTATTTCCTCCTTTTTTTATGTATATTTGCGGCTCTTTTAACACAAAAAACGTGGGGATTCACTAGAATTGGGAGAGCAACAAAATGAAAATCAAATTTATAAGTCTCGCAAGCGGAAGTAGCGGCAACTGCTATTTTCTCGGAACAGACAGATATGGCATATTGGTGGATGCAGGCATTGGCATCCGTACAATAAAAAAAACATTAAAAGAACTTGGAATCGGACTGGATATCATCCGGGCAGTATTCATAACACACGATCATGCCGACCACATCAAAGCAGTAGGGCATTTAGGAGAGAAATTTGGAATTCCTGTTTACTCCACTCCGGAAGTACATGCAGGAATCAACAAAAGTTATTGCATGACCGAGAAATTATCGACCTGCGTACACTATCTGCACAAAGGTGAGACAATGGAATTGGAAGATTTCACGATTACAGCTTTTGAAGTTCCTCACGACGGAACTGACAATGTAGGCTATTGCATGAATATAGACGGTAAAATATTTTCTTTCCTTACTGACTTGGGGCATATCACCCCCACTGCCGCCGAATATATATGTAAAGCAAACTATTTGGTATTGGAAGCGAATTACGATGAAGAGATGTTGAAAATGGGACCTTATCCCCAATATTTAAAAGAACGTATTGCCGGGCCTAATGGACATATGAGTAACCGCGAAACCGCCGATTTTTTGGCAGAAAATATCAATGAAAGTCTTAAATACATTTGGCTTTGTCATCTTAGCAAAGACAACAACCACCCCGAACTGGCATACAAGACAGTAGAACTCTCACTACGAAACAAAGGGATTATCGTCGGCAAAGATGTGCAAGTCATTGCTTTAAAGCGGAATACACCTTCAGATGTTTATGAGTTTGAATAAATTTCGATGAAAAGGTGAAAAAATGGTGCAAAATGTTGGATGTTTAAAAGAAAACACCTACCTTTGCAACCGCAAATCAGAAATGAATGCACTCTTAGCTCAGTTGGTAGAGCAACTGACTCTTAATCAGTGGGTCCAGGGTTCGAATCCCTGAGGGTGTACGAAAGAAAAACAGTTTGTAATTTGCACTCTTAGCTCAGCTGGTAGAGCAATTGACTCTTAATCAATGGGTCCAGGGTTCGAGTCCCTGAGGGTGTACAAAAAAATGGTTTGCATTTTGCACTCTTAGCTCAGTTGGTAGAGCAACTGACTCTTAATCAGTGGGTCCAGGGTTCGAATCCCTGAGGGTGTACAAAAGGAGTAACTTCGGTTATTCCTTTTTTTATAAGCCCGTCAAATAAAAGCGGCTACCCCTCCCGGGCCGCCGCTTTAAAATACAAATGAGCGTACAGCCATTAATGACTGCACAAGGAAAATCAGTTATCTTATATTTTTAATAATTCGCTAATTCTGCTCAAAACTCCCATATCCAAATCCTTTAACTCAATAACATTTAGTGTATCTGTAACATAAAGGTCATTGCCTAAAAATAAATATTTTGCATGAAATATCCTATTATTATAAAAGAAATCCAAAGCTATCTCCCTATCATTCTTTTTATTGCATAATTCTTTAATTCTATTTATAACATACGATTTTTCCATAACAAATAATATTACAGTACTTTTTTACAATTAATCTGCTACAAAGATAAAAAACCCCTTATTAAACTTCACATTATTTATAGAAAAGTTATGTGAAAGTTATTAACAATTTTATTATATTCAAGCTATTAAATGAACAATTAAAACAATATCAGTGATCCATCCGAGTTCTATTTATCCCATATACCTACCTTCTGTTTTTTTCCATCATTATAGCACAAGCTTAAACAATAAAATCCACAAGCAAGCATCTCCTACCGGAATGTCAAGTTTCTCCAAAGGGGAAACGTATAAAAGATGTATCTAAAAATAGTTCCTGAACAGGCTGAAAATAGTTAAGAGAGAAAAATCAAGAAGATTGGAAATGAAATAGCTTCCTTAACAACAAAGCAGAGAACAACAAGGATTTAATTTACATAATACAATCCAGACAGGCAGCCTTCCGGCTGCCTGTTATACTTCTATTTATCTTTAACATTTCCCTTTATAGGGGTCAGGGTTATTTTAGCCCCTTCAACTATCGGAGTTAATATATCAAAAATAACCTGTTTGTATTCAGATAAAGCAATACTCAATAATAGCTCCTCTTTTCTTATCTTATCCGCCAAAGCATTATTATCCTTTTTATATGATTGATCCTGCATATACAGCCGGTAAGTCTTATAGTTCTCATAAAATGCGGAAATAGACCGGAACAAGCGACCATAATTTTCCTTCAGATTCTGACGATCATTCTCACTGAAGTAATTTCCCGGATTAGAAACAAACACTGTATCTTGAACAGAAACCACAGGCTGTGATACCACAGGCAGAGAATCTACCGGCATCTTCTGATCCAAATAGCCCAGCACCGCTTTTATCTCATTCTCATTAACTAAGTCTTTCAAGATTTTCAATGAGGTATCATAATACTTCATCACTTCATTCGCATTCTCCACACTCATGCTACTGCTATCCATAACGTGATTACTCTTGGAGCCACCGGAACAAGAGGATATGGAGAGGGCGCAAAGAAACACACCATACAATAATAAATTCTTCTTCATACTGCCAGTATTAAATTATAATACCTTGATAACAATATGAAATGATAATTGCTCACGCTCCTGTCCCGTTTTTTTCCAAATTGCTCTTAATTTTCTCTAACAAATAAAGGCATCCCTGCATTTTGGGATTTTCGTAACATACATAGGCCTGTTCAAACAGCATATCTACCGTATCCTTTAAATTAGGAGTAAAAGCAGCCTTATCTATCTGCATTGTTGGGGGAAGTTCCTGAGAATCAAACCATTTTTTCAACTCATTAACCTCTTCTTGAGTATATGTTCTCTTTCTTTCTTTTATCATATTATATATATTTTCTTTAAAATGGATAACCTACTGCAAAGTGAAAAGCAAAATCACGGCTAAAGCGTGGTCGGATAACAGGATATCGCTTTTTACCTGTTTCCACAGGATTTATGGCCTTCATGCCACCGTCAAAACGCAAAATCAAATAATCCAGATCAAGGCGGATTCCCAAACCGTATGCTACAGCTATCTGTTTATAAAACTCGTTAAATTTGAACAAACCACCTTCCTGTCCGGAGTCATCACGAATAGTCCAGATATTACCGGCATCCACAAAAGCCGCTCCATTCAATTTCCAAAACAAATGAGTACGATATTCTATATTCAAGTCCAATTTAATATCACCAGCCTGGTTGATAAAGTCCATTCTCCCATCCTCACTACCTTTATAAACACCAGGTCCTAAAGAACGTACAGACCACCCACGTACACTGTTCGCGCCACCGGAAAAATACCTCTTTTCAAAAGGAAGCATTTTGGAGTTACCATACGGATAAGCCACCCCCACTCCTATATGAAACACAAATGAGTTACGCGGATCTATCATGAAATTCTTTGCAAAATCAAAATCTGCTTTCACATATTGAGCAAAAGGAATATTCGCCAGCACATAATCTTCTCCATCTTTCGGATTAGGGTGAACCAATTTGGAAGCAGCATACAATAAATTACCAGCCTCTTCAATATTGGCACGAATAGAATAGGAATTTTTAGTAGGTGTACGCATCATGGCGTTTCCTGCACTGTTATAGGTAAAGCTGTACCCTGTACGCACAACAAGCTGATTTTCATAACTGGCTTTCAAAGCTGAATTCCTCAGACTCATGCTGTCCAAATATTCCTGAAAAGCCGATGACTTTCTAGGCATATATACATAATTGACATCTACCAAATCCAAACGGTGTTGCATACGTTTCCTGTCAGTCCATTTATAACTCCATGAAGCAGAAGCCAGTGTACGCGAGAATTCCGGACGAACTTGCGATGTGAACTTTAAGCCGACCTCTGAAGTAGCTCTAATTTTCTTTTTAAAATTCGATGATAGAAAAGGAAACATGAACTGAGGGAAATTCAAGCTGCTTTCTACCCCATACTCCATGTAATTATCATTCACATAATCCTGTGAAGCCACCCCCAATCCCGTAATGGCCTCATAAGCGCCACGTACTTTCATCATAAAGGTTTCGGAACCTTTGAATACATTGCGGTGCTGAAAAGAAACCGAGGCAGCCGCTCCCAAGTCACCAGCCGAATTAGTTCCTTCTACTTCAAACGCCATGGATTTATTTTTGTTCTTCGCCAAAAATACGTACGCGTCCAGTTGCGTACCATTTTCTCCATTCACTTCACGAAAACGAATATTAGAGTATTTCAAGGCACGCAAACGCCCCAGATTGGAATAGGTGTTTTGCACATCCTGTTCACTATACAGTTCTCCCGGACGGATACGATTGAAATCAACCAACACTTGCGGACGGAGAAAAGCCTTTCCCTTGTAATACATACTATATCCTTTGTATCGCAAAGAATCAAATTCTTCCAAAGTACCTTCCTGTACCGACATGATTTCATCATCCGCCAGAAAGTTCACTTCTCCCACCTTGTATTGTCTATGCTTCTGCGGCAAATCTTCTTTTCTACGCTGATAAGGAAGTAATCTTAAAGTCAAGTCCACCAAATAGGTATTTCTAGCCGTATCCGCCTGATAGACCAAAAAATCCTTGTTGAACTTATAATAACCCTTATTCTGCAATAATTTGGTAATCCGCTGCCGTTCAGCATCCAGCACATTCACATCAAACAGCATACCGGGCGCCAACAAACTTTGGGCAGAATCCTGCCGCATATAGTCACTGATAACCAAATCATCTATATCATACACCACATGACGTACCTTATAAGAATGCCCGGCATGAATACGGTAAGCCAATTTCAATTTGTTCTTCCTCGTTTTTTTATCCAGGTGCACAGTAGCCCCCATATACCCCATATTACGTACTGCTTTCTCTATTTCCTCCTGGGATTTCAGGGCAACAGATTCATCATAGATTACCGGAGCATCACCAATCTTCCTAAAAAAACGATTAATCCATTTAGTGGAGTCCACACCTGAGACGCAATAAGTACGCATAGGTATCTTAACCAAATTGAACCATTTGGCATTAGGATTCTGACGAATATATGAATTGAATAGTGACGGCTTCACCTCCTTCGTTTCAGATACAATCCTGACCTCATCCAATAAATATTTATCCTCAGGAATAAATTTACTGACCGAACACGAGGTGCATAGTGCTATAATAAATGTGCATATATATGGGCGTGCGCTTTTCTTCATACAAATCCGTAACCTTCGCAAATTTATCTACAAAGATAGATATTAATTGAAAATATCTTCTTAGCTTTGCTCCAAATATTTGTTATTAAATAGAAATTATCATGCTGAGCAAAAACAAAATAAAATATATCCGTTCGTTGGAACTGAAAAAAAAACGCAAAGAAGAACAAGTTTTTGTGGCCGAAGGGCATAAATTGGTAGGCGATTTATTGGGACACTTCCCTTGCAAGTTACTGATTGCCACTTCCAATTGGCTGAGAATGAACCACTCTGCCACGGCCAACGAAATTATTGAAGTAACACAAGAAGAGTTGTCACGTGCCAGTCTTCAAAAGACGCCCCAAGAGGTATTGGCCGTTTTTGTACAACCTTCTTATGATTTAAATCCGGAAGTTATTAAAAGTTCTCTATGCCTGGCGCTGGACGATGTACAAGACCCAGGGAATCTGGGAACCATTATCCGCTTGGCAGACTGGTTTGGCATTGAACATATCTTCTGCTCGACAGGGACAGCAGATGTGTATAATCCCAAAACCGTACAGGCAACCATGGGGGCATTGGCAAGAGTAAAAGTTCATTACTGTTCTTTACCACAGCTTATTGAAAGCCTGACCGATATTCCTGTATACGGCACCTTTTTAAACGGGAACATTATTTATGCAGAATCCCTGTCGGCCCATGGATTGATTGTCATGGGAAATGAAGGAAAAGGAGTAAGCCCTGAAGTAGAGAGACTGATAAACAAGAAGTTATATATTCCCAATTATCCTCAAGAACGGGAAACCTCCGAATCGTTGAATGTGGCAATTGCCACAGCAGTGGTTTGCTCGGAGTTCAGAAGACGTTTATTGCCTTAAAATTCATATTTCCATCGGTATATGCAATAATTTCTGAATGGGAAATACTATAACGCTACCCTAAGCATATATTATAAACGTACCAGTCTGCTTCCCGTTGTAAACTCCTTTCCCGGCAAATCAAAATCAGCTATATGCCATGCATATACAGGCTGTTCACATCCTGTTTCCAGCATGGCACGGTGCAGGAAATCAGCAAACTTCTCTCCGGAACAAATCTCCAACCCATACATCGGAGAAATAATAATCACTCCGCCTATCCATTGTGTCGCACTAAGCTCCTCCTTCAATGGAAAATATGCACGCACTCTACCGCTGTCTTCCAACTCCACTACATATTTAGAATAACAGCCATCCGCCGAAACATAAAGATAATGACAAGCAAAACGTCTCATACCCACAAAAGATAATTAATTTCTGCGCTTGATTCTCTGAGGACGATCTGAGTGAGAATGATCTGCCGCATTATTCTCCTTCATTTCACGTGGATTCATACGGACGGGAACATTTTTCCTGATATCCACCGATTGAATCGAATCTGCTTTCTTCTCTGTTACCACCGAATCAGTTCCAACACTCTGTTCCACAGCCAAACTATCTTTTCCGGCAACTGTCATTGTATCTACCGGTTCATGATAACGGGTCAAAGCAATATTATTGATAACCAGTCCCGGCTTATTCGTTGACGAATCACTATCCATATAGTAAATAAATCCGCTCACACTCTTGATGGCAAAAGCAGAATCAGGCTTTATATACAAAGTCTGCACACCGGAACACGTGATATCCTTCACACGCCCCACCACAGAATCATTATCAAACAAAATATTGAATCCCATAGTGGCTCTCCGTTCCCCTTCCGAAAGGAATATATAATCAGCAGACCACAGGAAAGCATCCTTTGCTTTAAAATTACTATCGGCGGGAATCTCAAAAGTCACCTTATTCGCCAACGGAACATCTGTCAGCCAATAAAGCTTACGGTCATACCATACATCCACAGTATCTCCCGGCAACGATGCAGCCGGTTTATCCTCACGCAACGCCAGCAACTCCTGCATGCGTTTTTTCTCACTGCGGAAGCGTTCCCCCACCTTTTTATAAAGACCGGCAAGTTCCTCCGTGTGGCGTGTGTACCACACCATGGACGAATCGAAATCAGCTTCAGTAATATGATACTTCTCGAAGACATAATTCTTATACGCCTCCTTTTGATAATTATCAGAATAACTCAGATTATTGCCCATGGAGATACTTAAATGATAATCGTACAAGATATTCTCCATCCTGTCCGGCTGGATAATATCTTCAGGCACTTGCTTGCCACACCCCACCATAAAAGCCGCACCCAGCAGCCACACCCAAGTAATATTCCTGCGACGCATCATTTATTCTTTAATTTCTTCTGCTGACGGGTGAATATTCTTATTCAGATACTTACCGTAAAATAACAACAACGCCACAATACCGCAACTGATGGCAGCATCGGCAAAATTAAATATCGGACTGAAAAATATGAAATGTTCCCCTCCTATTCCCGGTATCCATTCGGGCCAGTTGGTTTCAATAATGGGAAAATAGAACATATCCACCACCTTACCATGCAACCATTCCGAATACCCTTCACCTACCGGAACAAAAGAAGCGATGGTACTATGAGTACTTTCATTAAAAACAACGCCATAGAACACACTGTCTATAATATTACCGATAGCCCCTGCCAAAATTAAAGAGATACATACAATATAACCAGTCTTATAATTCTGTTTCACTATTTTTGCCAGATACCAGATAATCAATCCCACAGCTACAATACGGAAGGTAGTAAGGAATAACTTTCCGAATATTTCCATACCGAAAGCCATGCCGTTATTTTCTGTAAAATAGATATAAAACCAATCTGTTATGCGGATACTCTCATGCCAGTACATATTGGTCTTTACCAATATCTTTATTATCTGGTCGATAATCAGAACTGCAAAGACGATAAGAACAGAGAGCTGCCCTTTGGTGAGTAGTTTCTTCATTTATTAAATTGAAAATTAATTAATGGTTAATGATTAGCCGTTAGCGGTTAATACTGTAACATGACAGTGAAACTCATTAACTATTAATCACTAACCATTAACCACTATTTTATTTCTTTCCTTCGTTCTTTGCCTCAATGCTCAGTGTTGCATGAGGTACTGCACGAAGCCTTTCCTTCGGAATCAACTTGCCGGTTTCACGGCAAATACCATAAGTTTTGTTCTCGATACGTACCAATGCCGCCTGCAATCCCTGAATAAACTTCAGCTGACGTGCCGCCAACCGGGTCGTTTCTTCTTTAGACAATGTATTAGCACCTTCTTCCAAAACTTTATAAGTAGGGGAAGTATCGTCCGTATCATTACCGTCCTTATTCATGATACTACTTTTCAGTCTATCATAGTCACGCTGAGCCAATTCCAGTTTTTCCATGATAATGGCACGGAATTCCTCCAGTTCCGCATCTGAATATCTAGTTTTTTCAGCCATATAACTTAGTTTTAAAAGGTTAATTATTCTTTTACGACACTCACATAAAGTGAGAAATCATCAAAATTTAATTCTGTACCGTTCTTCACTTCATCCACTAATTCCAGGGAGTTAGCAAGAACCTGGTTACAAATATAAGTATTATATTCATTTACCGCATCATCGGTTTGAGGATTTTTAGATAATGCCACTTTTATTTTGTCCGTTATCTCAAAACCACTGCTCTTACGGATATTCTGTATACGGTTTACCAATTCACGGGCAACCCCCTCACGACGCAGTTCTTCGGTTACGGTAACCTCCAAGGCCACAGTCAGTTTACCTTCATTGGCAACCAGCCATCCCGGAATATCCTCACTGAAAATCTCCACATCCGTTGTTTCGATAACCGCTTCCGCACCATCAAGCACAAAGGTATATTTACCATTTTTCTCCAATTCGGCAATAGCTTCCTGCGACATTCCGGCTACGGCTGCGGCGACAGCTTTCATCTGTTTGCCGAATTTCGGGCCGAGTTTTTTAAAGTCACATTTCACCTTTTTCACCAATACGCCTGCGGCTCCGTCTACAAACTTGATTTCTTTCACGTTCACTTCGCTCATAATCAAGTCTTTTACGGCTTCGATGTGCATTTTCTGCTCTTCGTCCACCACTGGAACCATGATACACTGCAAAGGCTGGCGCACTTTGATATTGACTTTGCGGCGCAATGCCAATACCATAGAAGTAACATCCTGAGCCATCTGCATACGCGCTTCCAGTTCTCCGTCTATCAATGCCTCATTACATTCCGGGAACTTGGCCAAGTGTACAGAAACCACGGTGTCACGACCTGTAGCCGCAATCAAATCCGTATACAACCGGTCGGCATAGAACGGAGCGATGGGCGCCATCAGCCTGGCCACTGTTTCAAGACAAGTGTACAATGTCTGATAAGCGGACAGCTTATCCTGTGACATGGCATTACCCCAGAAACGTTTACGGTTCAAGCGCACGTACCAGTTACTCAAATTATCATTTACGAAGTCTGTAATCAGACGTCCCGCCTTGGTCGGTTCGTAATCGTTGTAGCAAGCGTCCACGTTCTTCACCAATGAATTCAGAACAGACAGAATCCAACGGTCTATCTCCGGACGTTCATTTACCGGCACTTCCGCTTCCTGATAAGCGAAGCCATCCACATTGGCATAAAGTGCGAAGAACGAATAGGTATTATACAAAGTACCGAAGAATTTACGACGAACCTCATCCACCCCGTCGGTATCAAATTTCAAGTTATCCCACGGAGAAGAATTGGTAATCATGTACCAACGCAAAGGATCGGAGCCATACTGTTCGATAGCGCCGAACGGATCTACCGCATTGCCCAGACGTTTTGACATTTTGTTTCCGTTCTTGTCCAGAACCAAGCCGTTAGAGATTACGTTCTTGTAAGCCACACTGTCGAATACCATCGTAGCGATAGCATGTAACGTAAAGAACCAGCCACGGGTCTGGTCCACCCCTTCTGCAATGAAGTCCGCAGGATAATAAGTGCGGTTGTCCACAATTTCCTTATTTTCGAACGGATAGTGCAACTGCGCGTAAGGCATCGCACCGGAGTCGAACCACACATCAATCAAGTCCGCCTCACGTTTCATCGGCTTGCCGCTTTCAGATACCAAGATGATATCATCCACATACGGACGGTGAAGGTCTATCTTGTCATAGTTCTCCCCGTTATATTCGCCCGGAACAAAACCTTTTTCCTTATAAGGATTGACGGTCATAAATCCGGCAGCTATTGATTTTTCTATTTCATTATACAATTCCTCTACGGAACCGATACAAAGCTCCTCTCCTTCTTCACTGCGCCAGATAGGCAGCGGAGTTCCCCAATAACGAGAACGGCTCAAGTTCCAGTCATTCAAGTTTTCCAGCCACTTGCCGAAACGGCCTGTTCCGGTAGATTCCGGCTTCCAGTTGATAGTCTTGTTCAGTTCCATCATGCGCTCTTTGGCTGCGGTAGACCGGATGAACCAACTGTCCAGCGGATAGTAGAGCACCGGTTTGTCAGTACGCCAGCAGTGCGGATAATTGTGTACATGCTTTTCTATCTTGAACGCCTTGTTGGCGGCTTTCATCATCATACAGATATAGATATCGAGTGATTCGGCGGCAGCGGCAGCTTTTTCATCGTACTTGCCATCTACAGTAAACTGAGGATCATAAGCATTCTTCACCCACCGGCCCTGATATTCCTTATATTTCTCTACGTCCACACATTCCTTTACGAAAGCCTCGTCCAGTTCGTCCAACAGATAGAATTTACCAGTCAGATCCACCATAGGACGGGTTTCCCCCTTCTTGTTTATCATGAACAGAGAAGGAATACCTGCCGCACGTGCCACAAAAGCATCGTCTGCACCGAATGTCGGAGCGATATGTACGATACCCGTACCATCTTCGGTAGTTACATAGTCACCGGGAATAACACGGAATGCCTCACCGGCCGCTTCTTGCCATTTCCCGTTTTCATCCACTGTCACCGGTTTCACCCAAGGAATAAGCTGTTCGTATTCCATGCCTACCAGATCCGGTCCTTTATATTCACCCACTACTTTGAACGGAATCAGTTTGTCACCCGGCTTATAGTCTTCCAGCGCCAATTCTTCCGCTTTCTTGTTAAAGTGAGTATAGAGCAAAGCTTTCGCCAACACTACGGTCATCTTTTCCCCGGTATATCCGTTGTAAGTCTGCACAGCCACATAGTCTATTTTCGGCCCTACGCACAATGCCGTATTCGAAGGCAATGTCCACGGAGTAGTGGTCCATGCCAGGAAATAAGGCGTTCCCCATTCCGCCATTTCGGGTTTCGGATTCTTCATCTTGAACTGTCCTACCACAGTGGTGTCTTTCACATCACGGTAACAGCCCGGCTGGTTCAGCTCGTGCGAGCTCAATCCTGTTCCGGCAGCCGGAGAGTAAGGCTGGATGGTGTAGCCTTTATATAACAGACCTTTGTTATAAAGCTGCTTCAAGAGCCACCACAGCGTTTCAATATAGCGGTTGTCATAAGTGATATAGGGATTCTCCAAATCCACCCAGTAACCCATCTTATGAGTAAGGTCTGTCCACTCTTTGGTAAACTTCATCACGTCCTTACGGCAAGCTGCGTTGTACTCGGCAACAGAAATGGTCTTTCCGATATCCTCTTTGGTGATATGCAATGCCTTTTCCACACCCAGTTCCACAGGCAGTCCGTGAGTATCCCATCCGGCCTTACGCTTTACCTGGAACCCTTTCATGGTTTTATAGCGGCAGAAAGTATCTTTAATGGTACGCGCCATCACGTGGTGAATACCCGGCATACCATTGGCCGAGGGAGGTCCTTCATAAAACACGAAAGAAGGACATCCTTCACGTTCTGTCATACTCTTGGCGAAAACATCGTTTTCATCCCACTTCTTCAGCACATCTTTATTGACCTGTGATAGGTTGAGTTGCGAGTGTTCAGCAAATTTCTTACTCATAATTTTATATCGTTTTCTTGTATTCTCTAACTAAAAGGCAATGCCTTCCAAAAATTAAGGTGCAAATTTACAAGAAAATTAGATAGATAGAAAGTTTTGACGCTTGTTTTTTTAATCAGATAACGGATACTGTTTCAGAATAACTGCATAAGGCATGGGAAAAGCCCCTGTTCTTATCAAAATCAACAGCAACAAGGACCGGTTCTTGTTATTGCAGTCTTTTCCGGTATGCCGAGGTATTTTCCCCCGTCATATTCTTAAAGAAGCGGCTGAAAGTACCCACACTTTCAAAGCCCAAAATCACCGATATCTCTTTGATGCTGTGCGAGGTATGCAGCAACAGCCGTTTCGCTTCGGTCACCACTCGTTCTTGTATAATCTTCAAAGGGGAAGGCATACCGTAGGCGGCAAATAAATTGGAAAGCGTCTTGGGAGAACGATGCAACAAAGCAGCATATGCCTGTACCTGTTTTTTCTCCTTGAAGTGATTGTCCACCAACACATAATAACGCTGGATGATGTCAAAACCTTTTTCATTAACCGGAAAGCCGGACAACTGCTTACGGGCCAGCCGGGTACACAGAATGATGAAACGTTTCAACAGCAGGCGGAGCATTTCTCCCTGTAGGTTATCCCGCAGGATGTATTCGGTAACCATTCTGTCCACCACCTCGTGCAACAGTTCGGAATCGGCTATCGGGAGCCGCAGATGCACTATACCGGAAGTTCCGTTAAACAGCACTCCGCTGCACGATACTTCTTTCTCGTGCTTGTAAATGCCGTAAAAATTCTCGTTGAAAAGAAGAGCAAGATACCTGCCCGATACATTCTTGAACTCCGTGCGGTGAAGATTACTCACAGAGATGATTTCATCCTGCTCCATCTCTATTTCCACATGGTCTACTATCAATGTCAGTTTGCCTTCCTGGACCCATATAAACTTATACAGACTACCATTGTCACAGATGACCCTGTCTGTGTGAAACGCTTCAGTCAGTATCATCGTTTCCTGCAAAGATGTATCGTATGCGTAATTCATCATGGCTAAACTGTTTTGTGCATTTCTTTCTGTTGGTTTATACAAAGATAGTGATTTTCACTTATATTAAACCACCCTGTTATTGCACAGTCCAGAAGCAATACACATAATTAACAATCTGATTTACAACGCATAGCACATATCACAATGTAAAGAGGAGGCAAAGTATCAGAAAGAAAAAAGGAATTTTTGCCATCATTTTAGGAAATCTAGCTATGATATAACCCTACAGGGAATTCGTCAACCATTAAAATAAGCGTATCTTTGTGCCAAGAGATTTCCTTCTATAATCTAGACGAAAAAGAACACTTGATTCTTTTAACCTGAACTTTGGACTTTGATTTTCTCCCAATAAGGATTTCTCTCATAATAAATTCAGATTTTATCCCGCCGGGAGGCAAGATAAGGTCATGCAAAAAAATCTCCCAAAAAAAGAAGAGGGTGTCCGCCATTGAAACGGACACCCTCTATTATGTGTATATCCACATTGCCGGAAACCATTTATTTCCCTGTTTCCCCCATCGTGTTTGCAGGTTTTTCAATACCTTCGCTTGTAGCACGTTCTTCCATACGCTGGATACGTGCGTCAAGATCGGGATGAGTAGAGAACAACTGATTCAGCTTGCTGCTTTTCTTTGCTCCTGCCTCTTCTTGCAATTTTTTCAATTTCTGGAATGACAATGCCATCGCCCAAGGATTCTTACCTGCTTTCTTCAGAAATTCGTAACCGTAATCATCGGCGGCGCGTTCCTGTTTTTGTGAATAAGTAGCATTGACCAATGCCTCTCCCAAGTCACCCAACTGGGAATCTGTCAGAGCAGCCGCTTTTCCTCCTTGTGATGAAATACCATCTTTCAATGCCGATGTCAGCAATGCGGTACGGAAGCCGTTCTTTGAGTCCTTGTGTGCCACATGGCCTACCTCATGGCCTATTACCCCCAACAGTTCTTCGTCTGTCATGATATCCATCAATGAAGAGAATACCCGCACACTACCGTCTGCACAGGCGAACGCATTTACATCAATCACATAATATACTTTGAAATTCAGCGGCATCCCTTCCACTTCGGTCAACCCTTCAGTCAGTTTTTTCAAGCGGACAGTATACGGATCATCGTCTGCACAAACCTGATTATGCTTATCCATCCAGTCAATGTACTCCTTTACATACTCTGTCATCTGCTCATCGGTCAAAGTCACCGCTTTTGCAGCCTTCACGGCTCCCCCCACTGCCTTCTTCAAATTAAACTGGGCCATTGCAGGAGTTACCCCCGCCAAGCATAACAGCATGACGACCACCTTTAATAATGCTTTTTTCATTTTTGTGTGTTTTAGATTAAACGCTTCATTTTATTTCTTAAGAAACGGTACAAAAGAACACATTTTTATTCTATCTACCAATCTTTACAAGAATATTTTTGCCAACGCCCCGCCTCAAGCACCCGCCGGAAAGTGAAAAGCCATCGCGAATCCACTTCGCGATGGCCCTTACCCATTTTATATACACCTTTAAACAAAATGATACCCACGCCCTAATTCACTAACCCCTTGCGGGCATGAGCTGATCTTTTTCTTATTTATTTGCACGGGCTTCCGCAATGTAGCCCAATGCTTCTTTACATTTTGCCGTTACATACGCCCAGTCTTCCGCGGCTACCTTGTCGCCAGGGAACAATTTAGAACCCATACCCACACAGAACACACCTGCCTTAATCCAAGAAGTCAGATTTTCCTGAGTCGGTTCCACACCACCGGTTACCATCAGTTTAGACCAAGGCATCGGAGCCAGCAGACCTTTAACCAATTTTGCTCCCAATACATCACCCGGGAATATTTTGCAAAGATCGCAACCTACTTCCTGAGCGAAACCCACCTCGGACACGCTTCCGCATCCCGGAGTATAAGCCACCAAACGACGGTTGCACACTTTAGCGATTTCAGGATTGAACAACGGACCTACCACAAAGCAAGCACCCAATTGCAAGTAAAGAGCGGCAGTAGCAGGATCAACAATAGAACCTACTCCCATAGCCATTTCAGGACACTCCTTTGCCGCGTATTTCACAACTTCCGCAAATACCTCATGAGCAAAGTCACCACGGTTTGTAAATTCGAATGCACGAACTCCGCCGTCATAACAAGCTTTCACCACTTTCTTTGCCACTTCTGCATCTTTATGGTAGAATACAGGAACCATACCGGTTGAACCAATCTTGTCCAACACTGCTATTTTATCAAAACGAGCCATAATGTTATATTTTAGTTTAAATGAAAGATAGGAACACAAATGATACAAATAAAACATGTATCAAAAATTTGCGTTATTTGCGTCATTCGTGTTCCTATAAAAAACAAATTTAGCGTTGTACACGTCCGCTGGCATCGCCACCGGCCAATGCTTCCACTTCGTCTACAGATACCAAATTGAAGTCACCGTTGATAGTATGCTTCAAAGCAGAAGCGGCAACAGCAAATTCAAGGGCGGCACCCTGATTCGGTTTGGTCAGCAGACCGTGAATGATACCTCCGGAGAATGAGTCGCCACCACCTACCCGGTCAATAATCGGGTTGATGTCATAGCGTTTTGATTCATAAAATTCTTCTCCGTTGTAAATCATAGCCTTCCAGCCGTTGTGAGTAGCCGAGAATGATTCGCGCAAGGTAGAAACCACATATTTAAAGCCGAATTCTTTTGCCATAGCCTTGAAGATTCCTTTGTAACCTTCCGCATTGGTTTCACCGGCTTCCACATTCGCTTCCGGTTTGAAGCCCAGACAAAGTTCGGCATCTTCTTCGTTACCTATACATACATCTACATACTGCATCAACGGTTTCATGATAGACTGTGCTTTTTCTTTTGTCCACAGTTTCTTGCGGAAATTCAAGTCTACAGATACCGTAACGCCATGACGTTTTGCAGCTTCACAAGCCAGTTTGGTCAGTTCGGCAGCCTTGTCAGAAATAGCCGGAGTGATACCCGACCAGTGGAACCAGTCCGCACCTTCCATGATAGCGTCAAAGTCGAAATCGCAAGGATCGGCTTCGGCGATAGCCGAGTGGGCACGGTCATAAATTACTTTGCTAGGACGCATGGAAGCTCCTGTTTCCAGATAATAGATACCTACGCGGTCGCCACCACGACAGATGAAATCGGTCTTCACACCATATTTACGCAATGCATTCACAGCAGACTGTCCAATTTCGTGTTTCGGCAATTTAGTTACGAAATAAGCTTCGTGACCGTAGTTCGCGCAACTCACCGCTACGTTCGCTTCACCACCGCCATAAACAACATCAAATGAATCCGACTGTACAAAACGTGTGTTTCCCGGAGTTGACAATCTCAACATAATTTCACCTAAGGTTACTACTTTTCCCATAATTTCGTGATTTTAAATTGTTATATATTTATTCGTTTAACTTTCAACCCAATTAAAATACTGGTTTACATATCCATAGACGAATCACATCGTAACCTTGTACTCAACAGACCACTCAAATAATTCATCCGTGTGCGTGCACAAAGGTACTATTTATTTTTTTAAAACCAAAAATTGTTATATATTTGTATCGAAAAAAAATAAATTATCAGTGTGCACGAGCACAATATATATAATTAAGGTATGAATAAACTGCCCGAAAGAATCAGAATCAAGGATATCGCGCGCCTGGCAGATGTGTCAGTCGGCACAGTAGACCGTGTATTGCATGGCCGCACAGGGGTATCCGAAGCCAGCCGGAAACGGGTGGAAGAAATATTGAAGCAACTGGATTACCAGCCCAATATGTATGCCAGCGCATTGGCATCCAACAAAAAGTATCTGTTTGTCTGCCTGCTGCCACAGCACAAGGAAGGCGATTACTGGACCGATGTGGAACTGGGGATGAAAAGAGCCGTAGAAACCTTTTCGGATTTCCACATCACCCTGTCCGTGATGTACTATGACCAATATGAATATTCCTCCTTCATCAATGCCGGTGAGGAAATACTGAAACAAGAGCCGGACGGCGTATTGCTCGCCCCCACTATTCCTGAGATGACGGCCAGATTCACCGACAAGTTGCAAGAACGGGAAATACCTTATATATTTATAGACTCCAACGTGGCCAGTCTGAACCCGCTGGCATTCTTCGGGCAGAAATCCGACCAAAGCGGATACTTTGCCGCCCGCATGGCCATGATGTTGGGAGAATGTCCCAAAGAAATCGTTATCTTCAGACAAATCAACGAAGGCCGCCTGGGATCAAACCAGCAGGAAAACCGTGAAAAAGGATTCAGAAAATATATGCAGGAGCATTTTCCCGACTGCAAGATAGTGGAACTGAACCTCTACGCCAAGCGTCCGGACGAGGACGAGGCGCTGATGAACCGCTTTTTCCAAGAGAACCCACAGGTTACGTGCGGCATCACTTTCAACTCGAAAGTGTACATTATAGGAGAATATCTCATCGGGCACAACATGAAAAATTTCAAACTGATTGGGTACGATTTATTACACCGGAACGTCTCTTGTCTGAAAGAGGGCGCAGTGGATTTCCTGATTGCTCAGCAACCTACCGCACAAGGATACAGCGGCGTAGAGAGCCTGTGCAATCACCTGATCTTCAAGAAAGAGGTGAAACAATGCAATTACATGCCCATCACCCTGCTTGCGGTGGAGAACGTGGATTTCTATCTGGACGCGCATAAAAAGTAAATCTGATAACTAAAAATAGAAATGGAAACAAAGTATTTGAAAATCAATCCGGCTGATAACGTAGTGGTGGCTATCTCGGACTTAAAAGCAGGCGAGACCATCACGGTAGACGGTCATGCCATCACGTTGAAGGAAGACGTGCCTGCCGGCCATAAGGTGACACTGAAAGATTTCGCCCAAGGCGAGAATATCATCAAGTATGGTTACCCCATCGGCCATGCCGTGACTGCCGTGGAACAAGGACGCTGGATCAATGAAACCCAGATAAAGACAAACCTTGCCGGACTGTTGGATTACACCTACAATCCGGTCAGCGTAGATCTCAATATCCCGAAGAAAGACCTGACGTTCAAAGGATACCGCCGCAAAAACGGTGATGTAGGTATCCGTAACGAGGTATGGATTATCCCCACCGTGGGTTGTGTAAACGGTATCATCGGACAACTGGCCGAAGCGTTACGCCGCGAAACCAACTGCGAAGGTGTGGACGCTATCGTGGCATTCCCTCACAACTATGGCTGTTCACAGCTGGGCGATGACCACGAGAATACCAAGAAAATTCTCCGCGACATGATTCTGCATCCTAATGCAGGAGCCGTACTGATTGTCAGTCTGGGCTGCGAGAACAACCAGCCGGATGTTTTCCGCGAGTTTCTGGGCGATTACGACACAGACCGCGTAAAGTTCATGGTAACTCAGAAAGTGGGGGATGAATTTGAAGAGGGTATGAAGATTCTGCGTGAACTGTACGCCAAAGCCAAGACCGATGTACGCGAGGATGTTCCTTTGTCCGAGCTGCGTGTAGGCTTGAAATGCGGCGGTTCGGATGGCTTCTCAGGTATCCCCGCCAATCCGTTGCTGGGTATGTTCTCCGACTTCCTGATTGCACAGGGCGGTACTTCCGTACTGACGGAGGTTCCCGAAATGTTCGGTGCGGAAACCATCCTGATGAACCGTTGCCGCACCAAGGAACTGTTCGAGCAGACCGTACACCTGATTAATGACTTTAAGGAATATTTCCTGTCACACGGCGAGCCAGTGGGCGAAAATCCGTCACCGGGCAACAAGGCAGGTGGTATCTCCACCCTGGAAGACAAAGCGTTGGGATGTACCCAAAAATGCGGCAAAGCATACGTTGACGGAGTTATGGGCTATGGCGACCGCCTGAAAGTGAAAGGTTTGAACTTGCTTTCCGCACCGGGCAACGATTTGGTAGCTGCCACCGCCCTCGCCTCCTGCGGCTGTCACATGGTGCTCTTCACTACCGGCCGCGGTACTCCGTTCGGTACGTTTGTTCCTACCATGAAGATTTCCACCAACTCCACTCTGGCTAAAAACAAACCGGGATGGATTGACTTCAATGCCGGAGTCATCGTAGAAAACGAACCGATGGAAAAGACCTGCGAACGCTTTATAGACTATATCATCCGTGTTGCCAGCGGAGAACCGGTAAACAATGAAAAGAAGAATTATCGTGAAATCGCCATCTTCAAGACAGGCGTGACACTATAATCCAATTTTATCCCCAACTTTCCCAATACCCTTACAGCCCTGCCTTCCCTGTTACGAAGGTGGGGCTGTGACCTTTTTCCCCCATATATTGTTATACAGCAAGTCTTTTTGTAACTTTGCACCTCATTTTATAAAATACAAATTCATGAACGGTGAAAAATTAACTCCAATAACCAATAAGCCCAGTCTATGGGCACTCAGTCCACTGCTGGTATTTCTATGCCTGTATCTGGTGACTTCCATCATTGTAAACGACTTCTATAAAGTCCCCATCACGATTGCTTTCATGGTATCCTCGGTCTATGCGGTATGCATCACCAAAGGCCTGAGCCTGAATGAGCGAATGCTGCAATATTCCATCGGCGCAGCCAACAAGAACATCATGCTGATGATCTGGATTTTCATCCTGGCAGGCGCATTCGCCCAAAGTGCCAAAGATATCGGGGCCATTGACGCGACCGTCAACCTTACGCTTCTCCTGCTGCCGGACAATCTGCTGCTGGCAGGCATCTTCCTGGCTGCCTGTTTCATCTCACTCTCCATCGGAACCTCGGTAGGAACCATCGTGGCACTAGTCCCCGTGGCAGCAGGCATCGCAGAGAAAACCGACATGAACCTGGCCTTCATGACAGGTATCGTGGTGGGAGGAGCCTTCTTCGGCGATAACCTTTCATTCATCTCGGATACCACCATCGCCGCCACCCGTACCCAGGGATGCGCCATGCGTGACAAGTTCCGGGTAAACTTCATGATAGCCCTTCCGGCTGCTCTGATGGTTTTCGGCTACTATATTTTCAGAGGGATGGACGTGATGACCACCCACGACATCCAGTCGGTGGAATGGATCAAAATCCTCCCCTACCTGGTTGTGTTGGGAACCGCCATAGCAGGTATGAATGTGGCACTCGTACTGATACTGGGCATCGCCACAACGGGAGTGATCGGCCTGTTCACGGGGAGCATCGGCCTGTTCGACTGGCTCGGCTCCATGGGCACAGGGATCACCGGGATGGGTGAGCTCATCATCATCACCTTGATGGCAGGCGGTATGCTGGAACTGATCCGTTTTAATGGCGGAGTGGACTATATCATCCAAAAACTGACCAAACACGTCAACAGCAAACGCGGAGCCGAACTTTGCATCGCGGCTTTGGTGAGTATCGCCAATTTCTGCACAGCCAACAATACGATAGCCATCATCACAGTGGGACCGCTTGCCAACGATATCGCTACCCGCTACAGGGTGGACAAACGCAAGAGTGCAAGTATTCTGGATACTTTCTCGTGTGTCATCCAGGGAATCATCCCTTACGGAGCACAAATGCTGATTGCTGCCAAACTGGCTTCCCTGTCTCCTTTGAGCATTATCGAATACTTGTACTATCCGGTAGCCATCGGGATATTTGCCCTGCTGAGCATCTTCTTGAGATACCCCAGACGGTATTCGTGAAAACAAGCGGCAGACGGTTATATTCCACCACGCACAGACCGGCTGAACTCTTTCGCAATGTCCAGACGATGAAGGTGAAAGATTTATAATCTTACAGCTGTAAGATATAGCATCTTACACGTGAAAGATCCATATCTTCCGTGATTAACGGCGCGTACCTGGGGGGGCAAATAGCATTCAACAAAGATACGATATGCATTTATCCATGGGCGGTCCAACTCCTCTTTCTTCCAAATCCGGAATCGTGCGTGGTGTATCCACCCGAACCCGGATAGGGAAAATCTCATTGATATAGCGTTTCTGTCGAGGTGCAAATCCTATGTTTTTGAAGAGTTCAACAACAGCAACAACAGTTATTTCTTTTTCTTTGTTACTGTTGTTTTTCTTCTCTTCTCTATTCTTTTCTTCTCTTATAAAGTTTTGCTTAAAGCTTGCTTGCAAACTCCTATTAACACATTCATTATCAATACATTGCAGTGTATTTTCGGTTACATTTTCATCATCACTTTTTTCAATCGTGTTTTTCATGCATTTTACACTGTTTTCCGCATTGTTTTCCGTGTTGTTTTCCTTATTGTCTGCATCGTCATTCGCTTCTTTATCCGCTGCCGTGAGGACAGTAGAAGTGATTACTTTTTCAGCTGTCTGCACAGTCTTTTTCTTGCTGCTTCTTCCTCCTTTGCTACCGGCGGCGGCACGTTGCTCCGAAAGCTTATTCTGATAACCCATCACCTCATCCAGATACAGACATCGGAAATATCCGTCCTCCATTATGACAAACAAGTTAAAGTCTTTAATGAGATGCTGCAGATCTTCCACTGTAGCCCCCCATTGTCCAGCCAACAAATCCAGTTCGTTAAAATCGTGTTTGTATTCCTGTTGCCTTCGCAGGAACAATATCATTTGAATATATAATCCTATTCCCATGCATTTCATTTCGGCATTCAGCTTCATCATTTTGTAATCCGACATCAAACTGCAATTCAGCCGGATAAACTGTTCGGTGTAATCCATTCCTTTGGTGTGTTAGTATATAAATAGATTACAAAGAAACAAAAAATATCAATAGGGTGTATAGATAATTGCCACCAATTATGACATTATCTTCATTTTTATCTCAAACAAATATAAACAACTAGTAAACAAATACTTACACAGCACATTCAATTCAAGAAAAAAGTATAATTCTCCAGAAAAGATAAAGTTCTTATCCCCTGCAATTAATGAATATTTTTTATCGCCAGAATTCGGAGATAAATTCCCAATAAATGATCCTATGTTAAAACACACGCTATATCCGTCCAAAGGTAACAGAAGAAGATTTATGAATATTTATTTTGAAAATATACATAAAAGGATTATCTTTGCACCGCAAATGAATCAATGATATGAACCAATTACAGACTACATACAGCATACATCACCTTACATCGGGAAATACCCCCCTGTGTAATCACTTCATTGTGCATGTACATTGGTTCAGCGGCTTTGTTTAGATTTCCACTCACACGTAATTTATTACCCAACTTTCATCCTACCCACACACGTGCCCGATGAAAGATATATTGCATGATGGTTCTCATTCGGTGAAACCGTCGGGTTGTATATGTTTTACTATAAAAATTGATTGCTATGTTTACTATTATATCTATTATGTTTGTTGGTATCGGTATAGGATATGTATTGCGCAACTTGCAGTTTTTACAGAAAATAGAAAAGAGTACATCACTCACTATCTTCCTGCTGCTGTTTGTTTTGGGAATCTCTATCGGCTCCAACAGCTTAATCATTAACAATTTAGGCAGATTCGGATGGCAGGCGGCTATATTGGCTACATTAAGCATTTTGGGCAGTATGCTAGCTTCTTTCCTGGTATTTCATCTGTTTTTTAAGAAAGGAGGCAAACAATGAAAGGCAGTTTGGTTGTTGTCGCATTTTTTTGTGCAGGATGTATGATTGGAGCTGTCAATAATTTCCAGTATGACATGCACTCTGTTTCCATGTATGTGCTTTATGCACTGATGCTCCAAGTAGGAATCAGCATAGGCAGCAATAAGAAATTGAAAGAACTGATTAAAAGCTTACGGCTGAAAATGCTCCTGGTACCGATGGCTACCATTGCGGGAACCTTGCTTTTCTCGGCACTGGCCAGCCTGCTATTAAGCCAATGGAGTGTATTCGACTGTATGGCGGTGGGCAGCGGCTTTGCCTATTATTCACTATCCTCCATTCTGATCACACAGTTCAAAGAACCGTCTATCGGATTACAACTGGCCACCGAATTGGGAACCATTGCGTTACTGGCCAATATTTTCCGGGAGATGATGGCATTGCTCGGTGCTCCGCTCATACGGAAATATTTCGGACAGCTGGCTCCCATCTCGGCTGCCGGAGTGAACTCGATGGATGTATTGCTGCCATCCATCACACGTTATTCGGGAAAAGACATGATTCCCCTGGCCATATTCCACGGAATACTGATTGATATGAGTGTTCCTGTTTTCGTATCCTTCTTCTGTAATTTATAAAAAAAGAGAAGCCCGCTTGATTGGTTAAGCGGGCTTCTTTTTCATATATAATATAGGCGGGAACTATTTCGCAACCTTTTCCAGTTTCTTCATGATAGAGAAGATGAACAATGCTGAAAGCAAGCAGCACACAATCAATACACTCCATACCATCCACAACTGCATATCACCCCACAAATAACCGATGATAGCTACCAGATAGTTACCAATAGCAGTAGCCACAAACCAAAGTCCCATCATAGCGCCTTTATACTTGGGAGGAGCTACCTTGGAAACAAATGAGATACCCATCGGTGACAGGAACAATTCGGCAAAAGTCAATACCAGATAAGTCGAGATCAGCCAGTTGGGTGAAACCAACGCGCTCTCGGCAATACCATTGGCTTCTACTTCGGCAGGAGTAGGCAGACCGAATGAGCCGAATGCCAGCAACATGAAACCTACTGCGGCAATCACCATACCGATACCGATTTTACGCGGAGCTGATGGTTCTTTTCCTTTTTTTGCCAATGAACCGAATACTGCCAGTGATACCGGAGTCAGAGCGACAACGAAGAAGGGGTTAAACTGTTGGAAAATCTGAGGAAGGATAGGCAATGTAGGGTCCATAGTACCATAATTGACTCCTAAAACCACAAGAGCCAAGGTAGCAATAACGCCTGAAATCAATTTGCCCTTGCCTGTCTTGGACTGGAACAGTGAGAAACCTGCATAAACGGTTACAATAAGCAGAGCCAGATTCCATACGCTGAAGCCAAGGCGATCCAGACCGGTTACCTCATGTGCCGTGTAGTCACGGGCGAAGAAGGTCATGGTAAGACCGTTCTGATGGAATGCCATCCAGAAGAAAATAACCACAGCGAATACCAGTAACAAAGCGACGATGCGTTCTTTGGTCTGTGCGGGAGTCAGCTCTTCTTCGTGTACATTGGCCGGTTTAGCCTGCTTGGAGTTGTAATCGGCATGTTTGAATGTAGAACGGAAAATAACATAAATAGCCATAGAGGCAACCAGTGAGATACAAGCTACACCGAAACCATAATTATAGGCTTCAGACAATTTATCAATATAGGTAGTACAGAAATCGGCCATACTTCCTGTGAAATTCTGTGCGCTCTGCATGGCAGTCAGTGTGGCCTCGCCTTCAGCCGTTATCGTACCGTCAAGGAACTGGTGTGCCAAAGAAGGTATCTGGGGCACATAGCTGAAGCCTGCTTTGCCCAACACATAGTTGGTCATGGCAGTAGCGGCAGTCGGAGCGAACAGGGCGCCGATGTTGATTGCCATATAGAACAAACTGAAAGCGGTATCACGTTTCGCGCTATACTCAGGAGCATCATACAGATTACCTACCATTACTTGCAGATTTCCCTTGAAAAGTCCGGTTCCCAAAGCAATCAGGGCAAGAGCGCCGAACATGGAATACAATCCGATATTGGTTGCCATCGGGATAGCCAGCAGCACATAACCGGCAAACATGATAACGATACCGGTAGTAACCATCTTGCCATAACCGAATTTATCGGCCAGGATACCTCCGATAAGCGGCATGAAATACACTCCTGCCAGGAAACTGGCAAAGATTGTTGACGTCGTGGCGGCTGTAAAGCCGAATTTCGCTTGCAGGAAGAGAGTGAAAATAGCAAGCATGGTGTAATAACCAAAGCGTTCGCCGGTATTGGCGAGAGCTAATGCGTATAAGCCTTTAGGCTGTCCTTCAAACATAGTTGATAAAGATTTAATTAATAGTTAGTATTCTTTTTTTGCAAAGATATAACTTTTAGTCTATCTGAAAAAAAAAGAGCCACAAATGTGACTCTTTTTGGCATATTTATTCGGTGAAAAGGGAACAAATCTCTGCTTTCGTTTCTTTTATCAGGTCATCGGCCGCTATTTTTATCTGTAATCCGCGGATACCGGCACTGATATAAATGTACGGGAATGCGGTGCAAGTCTCGTGTATATAGGTGGGGAAATGCTTTTTCATGCCGATGGGAGAACATCCTCCCCGGATATATCCTGTCAGGGGAAGCAGCTCTTTCATGGGAATCAGGTCGCATTTCTTGTTACCTGAGACTTTTGCCGCCATTTTTAAATCCACCTCGTGCTCGCCGGGTATGACACAGACAAAATATCCGGATTTATCCCCATGAAGCACCAAAGTCTTGAAGACTTGTTCTATGTTCTCGCCCAAACTGGCGGCAACGTGAACAGCGCTGAGGTCGTTCTCGTCTACTTCGTATGGAATAAGCTCGTATGCTATCTTGGCCTTATCAAGCAGACGGGCTACGTTGGTTTTAGCTATTTTCTCTTTCATTGCTGGTATGCCGGTTAATTTTCCAATTCTTCTTTTATAAATTTCGGGGTATATCCTTTCTTGCTTCCGGCCACTTCCTCAGGAGTTCCGGCAGCAAGCACCTGTCCTCCGCCCCTTCCGCCTTCGGGACCCATATCGATGATGTAATCCGCCAGTTTGATCACGTCCAGGTTATGTTCGATAACCAGAACGGTATTGCCTTTCTCCACCAGTTTGTTCAGTACATTCATCAGCACACGGATATCTTCGAAATGAAGCCCGGTAGTAGGCTCATCCAGAATATACATCGTTTTGCCGGTATCACGCTTGGACAGTTCCGTAGCCAGTTTCACACGCTGGCTCTCTCCGCCCGACAAGGTGGTGGAGGGCTGTCCCAGTTTAATATATCCTAACCCCACCTCTTGCAGCACTTTGATTTTATTCAGAATCTGAGGCACATTCTCAAAGAACTCTACAGCACGATTGATGGTCATGTCCAGTACATCGGCTATGGATTTACCCTTATAGCGCACTTCCAGCGTCTCGCGGTTATATCGTTTGCCGTGACAAACCTCGCAAGGTACCAGCACATCGGGCAGGAAATTCATTTCGATGGTCTTGTATCCGTTACCGCCGCAAGCCTCGCAGCGTCCTCCGGTTACATTGAACGAGAAACGCCCCGGCTTATAGCCACGGATCTTCGCTTCGGGCAGACCGACAAACAGATTCCGGATATCCGAGAATACTCCTGTATAGGTGGCCGGATTGGAACGCGGTGTCCTGCCCAGCGGCGACTGGTCCACATTCACCACCTTATCTATATAGTCCAGTCCCTCCACACTGTCATAGGGCAGAGGTTCCTGCAAAGAACGGTAGAAATGCTGTGACAGGATGGGCTGCAAGGTATCGTTTATCAGCGTGGATTTGCCACTGCCGGACACCCCTGTGACGCAAATGAGTTTTCCCAAAGGAAATTCCACATCCACATTCTTCAGGTTGTTTCCCTTCGCCCCTCTCAGCCATAAGGATTTCCCGTTACCGGGGCGGCGTTCGACCGGTATCTCTATCTTCATCTGTCCGTTTAAATACTTAGAGGTAAGTGTTTCTGTCTGAAGCATTTGTTTCGGAGTTCCTTGAAATACTACTTCCCCACCCAAACGGCCTGCCTTCGGTCCCATATCAACCACATAGTCTGCCGCCAGCATCATATCCTTGTCATGCTCCACCACGATGACAGAGTTACCTGTGTCACGCAACTTCTTCAAGGAGTTGATAAGGCGGAGGTTGTCCCGTTGGTGCAATCCGATACTCGGTTCATCCAGAATATAAAGCACGTTCACCAGCTGGGAGCCGATTTGAGTTGCCAGACGGATGCGCTGGCTCTCGCCTCCCGAAAGGGATACCGAGGTGCGGTTCAGTGAAAGATAATCCAGTCCCACATCCAACAGAAACTTAAGACGGGTACGGATCTCCTTCAAAATCTCGGCGGCAATCATGCGCTGCTTGTCTTCCAGAAAAGGATCGACCTGTTGCAGCCAGTCATACAGTTCGTTGATATCCATGCTTGCCAGTTCATAGATGTTCTTGTCGTGGATACGGAAATGCAACGCCTCCTTGTTCAGGCGCGCGCCCTTGCATTCGGGGCAGACATCGGTCTTGGCAAACTGTTCCGCCCACTTCTGGGCAGTGGCCGACGCATCTTTCTCCTGCATCATCTGGATGTACTTCACAATCCCTTCATAAGTTACAAAGTAATCGGAAGAGGTATGAATCAAGGTGCTCTTTATCTTGATACGCTCATCCGAGCCATAGAGTATTTCGTCTATCGCATCATCCGGCATATCCTTGACCGGTGTCTTGATCGTAAAATCATATTTTTCAAGCAGGGCCTCTATCTGCCAGAAAATCATGGCATTTTTATATTTGCCCAAAGGAGCGATGGCTCCTTCGTAAATGGAAAGATTCCTGTCGGGAATCACTTTGTCCACATCAATCAGATTCACATACCCCAGTCCCTTACAACGGGGGCAGGCTCCCTGCGGAGAGTTAAACGAGAAATTATGAGGGGCAGGCTCTTTATAAGACAGTCCGGTGACAGGACACATCAACCGCTTACTGTAATGGCGCACCTCCCGGGTATCGGCATCATAAATCATAATCAGCCCCTCACCCTGCTGCATGGCAGTGGCAACGCTCTGTTTCAGCCGTTTGTCGTCCTTTTCCGATACGACCAGCTTGTCTATCACGACTTCGATATCGTGGTTCTTGTAACGGTCCAGCTTCATGCCGTGTACAATTTCGCGCACCTCGCCGTCCACGCGGACATACAGATAACCTTTCTTGCGCACTTGTTCGAAAAGTTCTTTGTAATGCCCCTTGCGGGTACGTACCAACGGGGCAAGCATGAATATCTTCTTACCCTGATAATCCCGGTGAATCAGACCGATGATCTGTTCCTCGGTATATTTCACCATTTTCTCTCCCGAAAGATAAGAATAAGCAACCCCTGCACGGGCATAGAGCAAACGGAGATAATCGTATATCTCTGTCGTAGTCCCCACGGTAGAGCGGGGATTCTTGTTTGTCGTTTTCTGTTCGATGGAAATTACCGGGCTGAGTCCTGTAATCTTATCCACATCCGGGCGCTCCAACCCTCCCAGGAAATTACGGGCATATGCGGAAAAGGTCTCAATGTATCTCCGCTGCCCTTCGGCGAAGATGGTATCGAATGCCAAAGACGATTTACCGCTTCCGCTCAATCCGGTTATCACCGTCAGGCTGTTCCGTGGAATTTCAACATCTATATCTTTCAAGTTATGTACACGGGCACCGTATACATTAATCAGTTCTTTTTCTTCACTCATAATCTTCTTACTCTGCGTAATCTTTGCAAAATTAATGCTTCCCGACGAAATATTTAATTAAAAAGCCTAATAATATTTTCTATTCTTTCTATATAATGTGAATAAAACAGTTTTTTTTGTACTTTTGCCACTCAGTTTAATCAACACACTGCAAATGAAATTTATTCGAGCATTATATCTTATCGCAGCCTTGTCTGCCAGCAGCACCGGAATGATGGCTCAAACACAGTCTTCCGGCTATTTCCTGCACACCATTACCAAAGGGCAAAGTCTTTATTCCATAGCCAGCATGTATAATGTCACTACCGGTGATATCGTTAAAATGAACCCCGGCAGCGACCAGAAAATTAAAACCGGTGAAACATTGAAGATTCCACAAAAGAACATCGGAACGGAACAGCAGATGTTCCATACCATCCAGTCGGGTGAAACCTTGTACAAGCTGACACAACGCTATGGAGTAACCGCACAACGCATCTGCCAGGCAAATCCCGGACTGAGCGCGGAGAATTTCCGTATCGGACAGGTTATCGTAATTCCCGCCAAAGTGACGGACAGCGAGGAGATAATCATGAACGAGGTGAAAGCCGCACAGACTATCAGACCGGCCACCACTTCCACCCCACTGAAACCCAATTGCAGGGATATGCATAAAGTGGAACGCAAGGAAACGATATTCAGCATCAGCCGCCTGTATGGCATTACAGAAGCCGAACTGATTGCCGCCAATCCTGAACTGCGTACCGAAAAACTGAAAAAAGGAAAGTTCCTTTGTATTCCATATCCTAAGGATACAAAGACTGAAACGCCTGTGGATAATACGCCTGCCGTAATCCCCACGGACGACCAGCTGTTTAATGAAAGCAAGAAGGAGGCACGCAAAATATCTACCATCAAAGCTGCCGTAATGCTGCCATTCATGACAGACGGCAAGGGCAACCGTGACGAACAGACACGTATGGTGGAATACTATGAAGGCTTCCTGATGGCAGTAGACAGCTTGAAGGAAAAAGGAGTATCCATCGACCTGTACTCATACGATACCCATAACAATACTTCTTCCATCAAAAACATTCTGGATAGAAGTGAATTGAAGAGCATGGATATTATCTTCGGCCCGGCTTATCCCGACCAGGTGAAACCGGTTGCGGAATTCGCCAAGAAAAACAATATCCGGCTGGTAGTACCTTTTACCTCCAAAGGGAATGAAGTTTTCAGCAATCCCGCCATCTATCAGATAAATACTCCCCAATCTTATCTGTACTCGGAAGTTTACGAGCATTTTACCCGCAAGTTTACAACCGCCAATGTTATCTTCCTGGATGCAGAAGATGGTGACAAAGACAAAGTGGATTTTATAAAAGGACTGAAAGAGGAGTTAAAAACCAAACGCATTCCTTTTACCGAATTAAAAGGGGAAAATATTACTCCGGAATCATTGAAAGGCGCAATGAACCATAGTATGGATAATGTATTCATCCCGACTTCCGGCACCAACGTGGCATTGATAAAACTGTTACCACAACTGATTGTGACCTCCCGTGACAATCCCGACTACCGTATGCAGTTATTCGGCTATCCGGAATGGCAGACCTATACCAACGACCATCTGGCCAGTTTCTATGAACTGGACACCTATTTCTATTCTTCGTTTTACACAAACAATTTATTTCCGGAAGCCGTTCAATTCTCATCGGCTTACCGCAAATGGTACAGCAAGGATATGCTCAACTCATTCCCTAAATATGGTATGCTGGGATTCGATACAGGATATTTCTTCCTGAAGGGCCTGTCCCAATACGGCAACAAACTGGAAGACAAACTGGACAAGGTGGCTGTCACCCCTATCCAGACCGGATTTAAATTTGAACGCGTAAACAACTGGGGTGGATTTATCAATCGTAAAGTGTTCTTCGTTCATTTTACCAAGGACTTTGAACTGATTAAACTTGATTTTGAATAATGAAAAAGTATAAGAACTTCGGGCTGCTTGTACTGGCATTGTTCTTTGCATTGCCGGCAGCTGCACAGTTGGGTGAAGAACGTCATAATTTTGCCGTCGGCATCAATGGTGGTCTGAACATGAGTTCCGTCAGCTTCAACCCGAAAATCAAACTGAACACCTTGAACACCATGTCTATGGGGGTTACCATGAGATATATGTCCGAGAAATATTTCAAGATGATGTGTGGCGTGCAAATGGAAATAAACTATTCACAACGCGGATGGGACGAAAAGATAGAAGATGATTCCGGCAATTCTTACAGCCGTACCATGAATTATCTGGAAATCCCTTTCATGGCACATCTGGCATTCGGCAAGGATGCATTGAACCGGGGAGTGAAGGTCTTTTTCAATGCAGGACCACAAATCGGCTTTTTCCTGGGTGACAACGAAAAGATAAACTGGACTACTTCTACAACAAGACCGGAACACGGTAAAGAGGTGGAGAATAAATTTGATTATGGTATCACAGCCGGCGCCGGTCTGGAAGTAAGTACCGGTATCGGACATTTCCTGCTGGAAGGACGTTACTATATGGGATTGAGCGACTTTTACAAGAACTCGAAAAGAGATTTCTTCGAAAGATCAGCCCATTCATTCATAGGCATACGGCTGAGTTATCTGATAGATATTACTAAATAAAAAAAGGACTCTCTCTCATAATACAAAAGCCTGCAAGATGAATCTTGCAGGCTTTTTATATCATACATAATAATTCCCTCAGCTTATCTCAAACGGTCGTATGCTTTAACCAATACCTCATCCTTACCAATGGCGCGGATGGCAAGCCAATTCAAAATGATGGCAACCAACGGCAGACACACAGTCCATGAAGGAGAAAATGTCATAGACTCTTCTTTCAACATAAAAATAAAAGTGACCAATGTGGCATAATACCCGATCAACAAAATGGTGCTGAAAATAGTCAGACGGATTTGCAACATGCGTTTTTTGAACAAGAAGATAGTGCCGAAAGCAAGAACCGCAACAACCAGCAAAATCACAAACAAGGCCCATGGAGCATAATCTTTAGTACCATCCGCCATAGTAAGACACAGATTTGTTAAAGCGGAAACACTATAATCACTTCCTATGTATGAGCCTACGGGACTACACAGGCAAATAATAATCAAAATGGTAACAACAAGTAAATAAACAGATTGAATGCGTTGTATCATAGTCTCTTTAATTTTAATCATACAACCCGTCATTCTAAACGCAGTGAAAAACCTGAAAACACAAAGTGAATGGTTATCAGATTCCTCACTGCGTTCAGCATAACAGGGCTAATATAATGTGAGGTGCATCAAAATGTACCACAGATTACTCAGATTGATACAGTTTCCACACGAAACGACTCATGTTTCAAAATAGAACGATCCGTGTAACCTGCGGTAAAGACCTTTTGCACAGCCCCAAATGAAAAATCACTGTAGTTTCTCTTTTTCTTTAGCAGGATTACGGAAATAAACCTTGCCTTCTTCATATTCCTGAGCAGCGATCAATGTCGGTTTCGGAAGTTTTTCGTAATAACGTGAGATTTCGATCTGCTCTCTATTTTCAAAGACTTCTTCCAGGTTATCGTTGTATGAGGCAAACTCCTGCAATTTCTTTGAAAGATCATTCTTCATCTCAACACTAATCTGGTTGGCACGTTTGCCAATGATAGCAACAGTTTCATAAATGTTACCTGTGTCTGCACATAAATCCATCATGTCACGGGTAACAGTATTACTTGGAGCGTTTGTCTTTTTGTAATCCATAATTTCTTATTTAGTTTTATTCATTAAATTCTTTTACGTACTTATTGGCATCCTTGTAGATGCTCTCCACTTCTTTAGTATACTTGCTGTCGGGAAACTCGTTCTTGAAAGAATAATATTCATCTATCGTTTCACGCATACGCTCTTCTTTCTTTTCTTCCACGCTCGCTTTCGCCATATCATATTTGGCACGCAAGACCAGGATAGAAAGATCTTCGCGCATCTTGGTATAGGGATAGTCTTTCAAAGCATTCTGGGCGGTAACGATGCAAGACAAATAGTTGTTACCGGTAGTGCTATAAGTACTGTTTCCTGTATAAGAGCCCAAATCATAATACAATTTCGCAGCCAGATAGTCTTTCATCACCAGCTTGTCCTGCAAATCAAAAATCATTTGCTGTGCATCCTGCCGACGGCTACTGGTAGGGAAATATTCCATAAACATCTGCAACTCCTGAATAGCCTTATAGGTGCTCGACTGGTCCAAACGAGGTTCCGGAGTATCCAGGAACAATGCTTTTCCTGAAAAATATCTGGCCTGTTCCGTATAGACCCCACGCGGATAAGTATTATAATAAGTGGTGAAATAATGCGAAGCTGTGATGAAGTCACCCTGATTATAGTAGGTCATACCCAACATATAAAGTGATTCCTCAGCCTTATCCGTTCCCTTCATGATGGTAATCAATTCCTCCAGAATGGTGGCCGCCTTAGTATTCTGCCCTTTGCCAAAGTAACTTTTGGCCGCTTCGTACTTGTATTCGTAGTCCGTGCTTTTTAAAACTTTGTTATACTCTCCACAAGACGTTAGAACCGTACCGGAGACAAGAGCTATAATGATATATTTTTTCATCTTATTCAAATAATTGCGCAAATTTACGCCTTTCCACCGAATAATGCAATATTTCCATGTTTTTAAATGCTAAAAAGTCGACAAGAGTCTATTTTTTAGAGATGAATAGATAATATCTAAGGAAATAACTGTATTTTTACATCTCATTAAACCAAACATGCTATTATGAATTTTGAATTGATTTCCGAATACCAACCCACCGGCGACCAACCGGAAGCTATCGCCCAGCTGACCGAAGGGGTGCTGGAAGGAGTCCCCGCACAAACTTTATTGGGGGTCACCGGGTCCGGCAAGACTTTCACGATTGCAAATGTAATTAAAAACATCAATAAGCCCACCTTGATATTAAGCCATAACAAAACATTGGCAGCCCAGTTATACGGAGAGTTCAAGAGTTTCTTTCCCAATAATGCTGTGGAATACTATGTATCTTATTATGACTATTACCAGCCGGAAGCATACTTGCCGTCCAGCGACACCTATATAGAAAAGGATCTGGCCATTAATGAAGAGATTGACAAATTGCGGCTGGCTGCCACCTCTGCCCTGCTGTCGGGACGGAAGGACGTGGTGGTGGTGTCTTCCGTGTCCTGCATCTACGGTATGGGGAACCCGTCGGATTTCTATAATAACGTAATCGAGATAAAAAAAGGCAAACTGCTGGACAGGAATGTATTTTTACGCCGCTTGGTGGACAGCCTGTATGTGCGTAACGACATAGAACTGAACCGCGGAAACTTCCGCGTAAAAGGTGACACGGTAGACATTTACCTGGCATATAGCGACAATCTCCTCCGGGTTATGTTTTGGGACGATGAAATTGATGCCATTGAAGAGATAGACCCTATTTCGGGAATCCGTCTGGCAACTTTTGATGAATACAAAATTTATCCGGCCAATCTTTTTATGACCACCAAAGAGAGCCAGTTGAGAGCTATTCATCAGATTGAGGACGACTTGACGAAAGAGGTGGCCAAATTCGAGGAGGAAGGAAAAATGTATGAGGCGAAACGACTCTATGAGCGCGTGACATACGATATGGAGATGATTCGCGAACTGGGGCATTGTTCGGGCATAGAAAATTATTCCCGCTACTTTGACGGGCGTAATGCAGGTACCCGTCCTTACTGTCTGCTGGACTTCTTTCCGGATGATTTCCTGATTGTAATAGACGAAAGCCATGTCAGCGTACCGCAAATACGTGCCATGTATGGTGGTGACCGGGCCAGAAAAACCAATTTGGTGGAATATGGTTTCCGGATGGAGTCGGCTTTTGACAACCGTCCTCTAAAATTTGAAGAGTTCAAGGAACTGGCCAAACAAGTGATTTATGTCAGTGCCACACCTGCCGATTATGAATTGGTGGAAAGTGAAGGCATTATCGTTGAACAGGTTATCCGTCCTACCGGATTGCTGGACCCGGTAATTGAAGTACGCCCCAGTCTGAATCAGATTGACGACCTGATGGAAGAGATACAGCAACGCATCGAGAAAGAAGAACGTGTACTGGTGACCACGCTTACCAAACGCATGGCAGAAGAATTGACCGAATATCTGCTGCGCAATGACATCCGCTGCAACTACATCCACAGCGATGTGGACACTTTGGAACGCGTCAAGATTATGGATGAATTACGTCAGGGCGTTTATGATGTACTGGTGGGTGTGAATTTGCTTCGTGAAGGTCTGGACTTGCCCGAAGTGTCTTTGGTAGCCATTCTGGATGCAGACAAAGAAGGGTTCCTCCGCTCCCACCGTTCGCTGACCCAGACAGCAGGACGCGCCGCCCGCAATATCAATGGAAAAGTAATCATGTATGCAGACCGCATGACGGACAGCATGAAAAAAACGATAGACGAAACCAACCGCCGTCGTGAAAAACAGCTGGCATATAACGAAGAGCATGGAATCACCCCCAAACAGATACAGCGTGCGCGGAATGCTGCCTTGTTGGGCAACAACAGCAACGAAGTTGCCGGAACCACTCAAGGCCCCAAGGCATACATCGAGCCATCTTCCGATACAACGGCTGCCGACCCGATTGTTCAGTATATGACCAAGCCACAGATGGAGAAAACGATAGAACGTACCCGGAAACTGATGCAGGAAGCTGCCAAGAAGCTGGAATTTATAGAAGCTGCACAATACAGGGATGAGCTGCTGAAACTGGAAGATATGATGAAAGAGAGGTGGGGATAGACTTGCCCCCTTGGCAGAAGAAGGCGCACTGCCTGTCGAGGAAAAGCTTGTTACCCGAAGAAATATCACGGATATGCCGGTGAGTTCCGGAATAAAGGCAGGGATGGAAAAGGAAAAGACAAGAAGGACAAACAGCAAAAAAGCAGGGAGTGTCCCCCTGCTTTTTTCAGAACCGTACCATTAATTCCATCACAAACTTGTCTTGTTCGGACTCTTTTGCCAAAGATAGTTTATCATAGAAATATTTCTCGTAATTAAGACGCAAATCCGCTTGAAAAGCCTTTCCAAAGCTTAATGTCACACCTCCAGTCACACGCTGGCGGGAATAATCGGTAATGTAAAGCTTACCATCCTCATCCGCATTACCGTTACTATGATCTCCCATACTGTCATAACGTCCTAGAAATGAAATTTTCCGGAACAGGCCTTTCTTGATAAACAAATCGTAATTGACAAAGGCGTTGAAAGCATGTACATCATCAAATGAGTTTTTCGCATAAGTTTTATAAAGGTATTCGGCTTCTATATGCCAATTATCAAACTCGTAGTAAGTACCGATATCATACATATAAATGCTGATTTTATCGGGATGTATTTTCTGGGTACTCAAAGTCAAGTTATAATTTTTCCACGGCATCAATTGAAGCTTAACAGAATAATTCAACGTGTTGTGCCACTCTTTCTGATTGGTGAGTCCGGAGCCGTTGAACAGTCCGCCTTCCAGTTTCAACGGCAGTCCCTCCTTTAAAGAGAAAGCTCCGGTAGCACCCACATCACGCACATTCCCCACCTGTTTGGCTATGAACGAACGATTGGCAAAATATTGTTGGTGGGGAGATCGATGAGCGTCTATGGTGAAAGGCACACGCATCTGTCCTAGTGTGACATTCCATGTATCATTGGGGACAAAGCGGGCATATGCATCCAGCATCTTGATGCTTCCCTCATCGGACAAGTCTATTTCAGCCTTATAAGCAATTACCGGAAGAACCTTCCCGTCCAGACTGACACGGGCGTTACGTACCTGGAACCGTTGCATTCCGTTAGTGGTTTGAAGTTCATATTTACCGCGGATCGTTCCATGTACTTCCGGCAGATATTCTTTAGGAATAGTCAGCTGTGCGGAAGCAGTTGCAATACTCAGCATTGTAAAAGCAGACGCTACAAGTGTATTTCTCATTTTTATTAATGTGACTTTCTTTGTTTACGGCTGCAAAGATATAGGTTCGGTATATCTGTAATATTTCATCCATATTACAAATATGTTTCATTTGATATGGGGAAGACATTTTACAGCCACATTCCGTATTCTTCTCATCTGCTGTGAACGCAGTGAATATGGCCCCAAAAATATCGACGTACCGACAGAGTTATTCAATAATACGGGCAGTTTCCACCTTCTCCAGACGTGCACGGAGTTTTCCCATCATGGATTTACGTATCCGGAGCCTCATCAGGCAATCCATATCATATGATTGCTCCAAGATGGCAGGCTCGTCTTCTTTCACAATGCGCATGATATCATTCATAAAAGGATATTCAAAGGATACGGTGATTTCTTCATCCACTGTTCTTTCCACTATATCAGCAGCAGCTATTGCTTCGGCAGCGGCGGCCTTGTAAGCGACAATCAGTCCGCTGGTTCCCAATTTTATACCTCCAAAGTAACGGACCACTATAATAAGGATATCCGTCAGCTCATTGGAATTTATTTGCCCCAAAATAGGCTTTCCTGCAGTACCCGAAGGCTCTCCGTTATCATTTGCCCTGAAATCCTTCCTTTCATGCCCCAGCATATAAGCGTAACACACATGGCGGGCATCGTAATATTTCTTCTGATACGTGTCAAGATGCTGCTTTATTTCCTCTATGGTACGTACCGGAATGGCAATAGCTATAAATTTACTCCGTTTCTCCGTATATATGCCTTCGGCAATGTCTGTAATGGTTTTATAAGTATCTTCTTGTATCATGGGTTTCAGAAATCATAAATCTTTAATTATAACTCACAGAATCTGTCTGGCAATCCATGCACACGCCTCAGCATCAGCCAGCGCATGATGGTGATTCTCCAATTCAAAACCAAAAAAACCGGCCACCGTATGTAACTGGTGGTTTCTCAACCCTTTCAGCTTCCGGGAAGCCTGATAGGTACAATAAAAGTCATAATCAGGATAATCCATACAATAAGTACGGAACACGGCTTTCAAACACCCCTCATCAAAGGCTTTGTTATGCGCAACCAGCGGAAGCCCCTCTATTTTAGGGGCAACCTGCTTCCATACTTCCGAAAAAACAGGAGCATGGGCAGTATCTTCCTGTGTCAATCCATGAATACGGGTGTTCCAATACAAATAGTAATCCGGTTCGGGATGAACGAGGCTGTAGAACCGGTCGGCTATCTCACCATTTCTCACAATAACCACCCCTACACTACATATGCTGGTACGTTCATTATTTGCCGTCTCGAAGTCTATTGCTGCAAAATTATCCATACTTTTTTTCGTTATACAGACAAAGGTACGACAAAAAAGCGATATACAAAATTCTTTTTTCCGGTACAATTCCCTATCTTTGAAACCTCAGCAGCAAAATAGACCAATATCTATGACAATCAGCACTTGTGAAAGCTGAAAGATTAGACCATCTTTGCACTGTTTTTGTTTTTTAACTTAAACTAGATTTATAGTAAAATGAAAAAAATGAAATTCCCGACCCTGTTAATAGCAGCAGGGTTACTTTGTATCTCCGTTCACACAACGGCCCAACCTGGGCCCCGAAAAAAAGTGGGCGTTGTTCTCAGCGGCGGAGGAGCCAAAGGAATGGCACATATAGGTGCTTTGAAAGTTATAGAAGAAGCGGGTATCCCTATAGATTACGTGGTAGGGACCAGTATGGGCTCCATTATAGGCGGACTTTATTCCATCGGTTATACTCCCGAACAGATGGATAGCATGGTTCGCCGGCAGGATTGGTCCTTTCTGCTGAGTGACAAAATACCACGCAGCGAACAGAATATGGCGGAACGGGAGGCTTCCGAAAAATATGTATTTTCCCTGCCATTCGGTAAAAATGCCAAAACGCAAGCCGTAGGAGGATTGATAAAGGGACAGAACCTGGCAAACCTGTTCAGTGAGCTGACCGTAGGATATCATGATTCCATCGATTTCAACAAGTTACCTATTCCCTTCGCCTGTGTTTCCGAAAATATTGTAAATGGCAACGAGGTAAATTTTCACAAAGGTGTATTGGCTACGGCCATGCGGGCCAGTATGGCCATACCGGGAGTATTCACTCCGGTCCGGCTGGACAGTATGGTTCTAGTGGATGGAGGTGTGGTAAACAACTACCCTGTAAATGTAGCGCGTGCCATGGGGGCGGACATTATTATAGGAGTGGATGTTCAAAATGACTTGAAACCCGCCAACGAACTGAATAGCACCGGCAGTATCTTGGGGCAACTCATCAATTTAATGGGACTGGAACTTTATAAAAAGAATCTGAAAGAAACCGATACATATATAAAGGTGGATGTGGAGGGGTATTCTGCCGCCAGTTTCACCCCCAGTGCGGTGGACACACTGATTCGTCGGGGAGAAGAAGCGGCATTGGCACAAAAAAACTCCTTGATAAAGTTGAAGCAGGAACTGGGGCTGGACAGTACCTATATGCCGAAACCCCTTCCCAGCTATCCGTACTCCCCCAACCGCAAAGTGTATATAAAAGAAATCACCTTTGACGGATTGGACGAAAAAGACAAACGGTGGCTGTTGAAGCGCTGTGATTTGAAAGAAGACTCCGAAATAAGCCTTCGCCGCATAGAAGAAGCAACAGCCATACTATGCTCCAATCTGGAATATTCCAGCGCCACTTACAATCTGCCCGAAGCCCCCGGCGGAGGTTATAACCTGCATTTTCTTTTAAGCAAGAAATATGAGAATAAGCTGAACGTAGGAATCCGTTTTGATTCGGAAGAAACAGCCAGTCTGCTCATTAATGTCACCAGCAATTTCCGGGGAAAAGTACCCACTACGCTGTCACTGACAGGACGATTGGGCAAACGTTATGCCGCCCGCATAGATTATGGATTCGAACCGGCTCCATTGAAGAACATCGGACTGGCATATATGTTCCAGTACAATGATATAAACTTTTACCATCATGGAGATAAATCACATAACTCTACCTACCGCTATCATTTGGGAGAATTATCCTTTTCGGATGTTTGGTACAAAAACATACGCTTTGCCGTGGGGCTGAGGTATGAATTATATGACTACGACAAATTCCTATACCAGGAAGGGAACCAAGGTTTTGACGTAGGAACAGAACACTTCTTCAGCTATTTCGCACAAATGCATTACGAAACTTTCGACAAGGCATATTTCCCTACCAAAGGCATATCAGCACGAGCGTCCTATGCACTTTATACGGATAATTTCACCAAATATGACGACCACGCTCCTTTCTCTGCCATAAAAGGCTATTGCCAGGGAGTGATTCCCGTTACACGCAGATTCTCCATACTGCCTGCCATATACGGACGTTTTCTGATAGGGAAAGATATTCCTTACTCCAAACTCAATGCGATGGGGGGGGATGTGCAAGGACGTTTCCTGCAACAGCAACTACCATTTGTCGGGATAAACAATGTGGAATTAACAAAGAATGCGTTACTGATAGGAAGCATGAAATTCCGCCAACGGATGGGAAGTGTGCATTATCTGACGTTAACGGGCAATTATGCGCTGAGTGCAAGCAAGCTGAGGTACCTATTGGAACAGGATACCATGTTCGGCTGTGGTATAGGCTACGGTTTGGATAGTATGTTCGGCCCCTTAGAGGCATCACTAAACTATGCAAACCGAGCCAATAAAGTGAGTATGTACGTCAATCTAGGATTTAAGTTTTGATTCCTCGTTGATAACCGCCATCATGCCTTCTATCTGAGCCAAGGCCATCATACGGCCATGAAACGAATAACCCGGGTTGTATCCTTTGCCGGCATCATCCAGCATCATGCGCCCATGATCCACACGCATCGGGACACCCGGACGTTCTTTCTCAAAAATACGGATCAACTCTATCACATGAGCACGCCCTCCCAAATGAGATGCTTCTATAAAATTCCCGTTGGGAAACGCATTGGTACTGCGCAAATGTACAAAATGAGTGCGGTGTGCAAACATACGTGCCAACAAAGGTACATTGTTATGCAATCCGGCGCTGAGCGAACCGGCACAGAATGTCAGCCCGTTATGCGGGTTATCAACCGCATGGAGAAGCCAGTTGATATCTTCCTCACCGGTCACAATACGCGGCAAGCCCAATACCTGGAAAGGGGGATCGTCCGGATGGATGCACATATTTATACCGTACTCATCACACACCGACATGACAGCCTGCAAGAAATAACGTAAGTTTTCACGCAGGGCATCACGGTCTATCCCATCATACAAAGACAAAAGACGGCGGAATATGGTTACCGGATGCCGGTCTCCCTCCTTTATATTACCATTTACAAATCCCTGCGTCTTGACTATAATGGTATCGACCAATTCGTTTTTCTCGGCTTCGGTTATAGTCTTATCCAATTCACGCACCTGTTGTAATTCCAAATCGGTATAGTCTTTCTCCGCCCCTTCACGCTGAAGAATCATACAGTCAAAATAGGCGAACCGGATCTTGTCAAAGTACAAAGAACTGGTTCCGTCCTCCCAAGGATGTTCCAAATCGGTACGTATCCAATCAATGACAGGCATGAAGTTATAGCATACGGTCTTGATACCCGCTTTACCTAGGTTGGCAAGGCTTACTTTGTAGTTTTCTATCAATTGATCCCGTTCAGGACCGGCATATTTGATAGCTTCACTTACCGGCAGGCTTTCTACCACCGACCAGCGCAATTGATGAGATTCAATATAATCTTTTAAACTTTGGATAGCTTCCAAAGCCCAGATTTCACCGTTAGGTACATCATGAAGGGCGGTCACGATTCCTTCCACCCCGATTTGCCTAAGCATGGGAAGCGTTATCTTATCTTTCTTCCCAAACCATCTCCATGTCTTTTCCATTCGTATTATGTGTTTTAGTCTGTATGACAAAGTCTTTATTAATCCTCTTTGAGCCTTCTATTGATGTATAATCATGGCAGAACGTGCCGGTACCATAAGCTCATCACCTGAAACCTGTCCCAAGCCTTTCATGTTTATTTTACCATCCTTACAGATTACAGTGTATTTACCCGACGGAATGTCCAGCTTGACAGGCTCTGCACGGCTGTTCAAAGCCACGATGATATTTTTCCATGAGTCACCATTTGCATTGTCTTTCAAGATAAAGGCAACCACATTCGTATTTTCTACAGGTAAAAACTCCAATTGCCTACGTACCATATCGGCATCCCCCATACGAAAAGCGGGATGTGCTTTACGCATAGCTATTAAACCTTTCACATATTCGAACACATCTTTGTGTGCGGTCTTATTTTTCCAATCTATCGTATTAATACTGTCAGGACTATTATAAGAATTATGAACTCCTTTCTTGTCACGCATCATCTCATCCCCTGCAAATATAAACGGTACTCCTTGTGAAGTAAAGACAAATGTTTCCGCTAACTTCTGCAAAGCCGCCAGTTCCTCTACCGAAGCATCCGGCATGGTAGCTTTCAGACGGTCGGCAAGACACATGTCATCGTGGCAACTTACATAACTTATCATCTGGGTAGGTTGTAAAGCCCAAGGTTTCTTACTATAATTCACAGAATCACTTATAACCTGCGGATGTTCGATGGCTCCCACAATTCCAAATTTGATACTCATTTCGTGTCCTGGCTCCCCTACTAGAAAAGCTCCTTTAGTATCATCATCCCAACCACCTCGCAATCCATCACGCATTTCATCTGAGAAAGCGGCGATACGGGGCATCTTTTCCACATTGGCTTTCATCGCCAGCCTGTCTGCCTCTAATTGAGGAGAACTGGCAGCCCATCCTTCACCATACATAAAAATAGACGGATCTATTTTATCAATAGCCGCACGTATCTCATTCATGGTTTCAATATCATGTATCCCCATCAAGTCAAAACGAAAGCCGTCTATGTGATATTCATTAATCCAATATAAAATAGATTCTATCATATATTTACGCATCATGGCGCGGTCGCTTGCCGTTTCATTTCCACATCCCGAACCATTTGCCCATTGCCCGTCCTTCGTCTGGCGATAGAAATAACCGGGAACCGTACGTTCGAAATTGCTTTCGTCTGTATTGAAGGTGTGATTATACACCACATCAAGCACCACTCTGATTCCCGCCTTATGTAAAGCTTGTACCATTTGTTTGAATTCCCTGATACGGACATCGGGTTTATAAGGATCTGTAGAATAAGAACCGTCAGGCACATTGTAATTTTGCGGATCATACCCCCAATTATATTGGGCCTTGTCCAGTTTTGTTTCATCCACCGAGGCATAATCATACGACGGCAATAAGTGCACGTGGGTAATTCCCAATTCTTTCAGATGGTCAATACCTGTCTTCTCGCCTGAAGAACTGGTAGTACCCTGCTCCGTCAAAGCCAGGAACTTGCCTTTATTTTGAATTCCGGAAACAGAATCCAAAGAGAAATCGCGATGATGCATCTCATAAACCGTAATATCAGCATAATTCTTCAAAGGAGGACGCACATCGTTCTCCCATCCTTCCGGATCTGTAGAACGAAGATCAAGCACAGCTGCCCGCTTACCATTTACCCCTACGGCTTTTGCCATAATTCCCGGAGTGTCTCCTAACCATTTCCCGTTTACCTTCACATTAAAGGTATAGAATTTACCCTTCAGGTCCTCTTTTATTGAAATATTCCAAGTACCATTCTCTCCCATCTCCATTGGAAAAGTATTAGAAGCTGAACCTTCATTACCCGATTCAAATAAAAGGATACGCACCTCTTCCGCTGTAGGAGCCCAAAGTGAAAACTTGGTTTCGGCAGGCGAGTACTCCATTTCAGTCAGCGCATCTTCACGGACAGGATATTCATCAAACGAATTATATTCTTTTTTCACAGACTGACAACTAATAGTAGTAGAAACAATTGATGCCCAAATAACATGTCTCACATTCATAATCTTATCTTTTTATTTTATCAGGATTCTTATTTATAAAATCTTTCCAGCCGGAATATTCTTTAGTCAATGTCGGTCTGCCCATTTGTAAATAATGACAATAAGCAGCCGCCAACCCATCTGTTGCATCCATAAAAGGCAGCATATCACTCTCCGGTATATGTAACATCCTTTTCAACATATCAGCGACCTGTTCCTTGCTGGCTTGCCCATTACCGGTTATCGCCATCTTTATCTTCAACGGCGCATATTCTGTTATAGGAATATCACGGCTCAAAGCAGCAGCCATAGCCACTCCCTGTGCCCTCCCTAATTTTAACATCGACTGCACATTTTTTCCAAAAAAAGGCGCCTCAATAGCTAACTCATCAGGTAAATAAGCTTCTATTATACCAACCACCCGTTCAAAAATACGGCGCAGTTTTAAATAATGGTCACCATATTTACGAAGATCAATGACCCCCATAGTCATTACCTGCGGTTTAGTACCTACTACTTTCAGCAGGCCATACCCCATTATGGTTGTTCCAGGATCTATACCCAGAATGATTTTCTCTTTTATCGGCTGAATCACTTAATCACCTCCATCAAAGTGGGAAAGCCAACCACCTTATCTTTAAATATCTTCATCATTTCCTCATTCAGATGCATCCCTTGCTGAGTATGCCAACGATGCAAGGCCGCTGTATCTTCCACCTCCCATTGCAATGAAAAACATTCTGAATCCTGCTCTTTGTGACTAAGGATGTGCGTAAGACGGGGATTTTGCAATATTCCCGTCTTTTCCACTTCGGGAATATAGCTTTCACTAAGCCAAATGACAAAATTACGCGCATCGTCAATGCCTGTTTGATAAGTTGTATTATAAATTAACATATCTATAGTCTTTAAATTAAAAAAGGCCTGCTTCGCAGACCTTCATTTTATCATTAAAAAAGTGGAGCATGCGAGACTCGAACTCGCCACCTTTAGACTGCCAGTCTAACGCTCTAGCCAGATGAGCTAATACCCCGAGAAATAATAACGATGCAAAGATACATAGAAAATCAATAATACAAAGCTTTTGGGAAAGTTTTTTTTCATGTGAACAAAAAATTTACCCAATTATATACTTTAATGCACTAATTTTAATTCTATCTGTTTATATCTTATTTCAATAGGGAAATCTTTTGGGTTTCCCTATTTTTATGCCCGTTTTCAAGTGAATCAAAGAATTTTGTTAAAGAATCCTAAGTAGATAACACTTGAGATTGGATTTGTGTATTTATTGTCATATATCTTTTTAAGCATAAAAACGTATGAAAAAAGAAAATTTAAAAGTTGGAGCAATAGTAGCTCTAAAATCAGGTGGACCTGATATGACAGTAATTGAATATCCATATATGGAAAATGGAATTCCATATATGGATAAAGTAAAATGTACTTGGTTTGATAAAACTGATAATTTGCATGAGAAAGTATTTCTTATTGCAAATTTAGAAGATGCCAGTACTAATGAGTATGACCTTATTCCGAAGTGTAAACCCTAGTTTTTCTAAAATTGGTTTTATACACAGGAATACCTAAAAAGTAAAGATCGAAACCAATAATTCTTCCATTGGTGTCGAGAAAGTTGATTTTTTTGATCATAAGCTAAAATTTTTAAGTAGGAACCCGATTGTTCAGAGCAGTCGGGTTCTATTTTTTTATATAGATATATGATAATTATACTCAGATAAAAACCAAGTGTTCCAAGTATCATATTGGAAGCACTTGGTTAATGTTTAAATGAGCAATAATTACAGGATATATGTATATGATAATTATACCCAATTGTTTTATTTAAGTGTCTAATTTTTAACTACTTATGTTTTATATGTTAGGAATTTTTATTATATTTATATAATAAAAATAACATGTCAATTGGAAACAGAAATAATCAATATTGTAGAAATAATAAAGAAGAATAAACAAATGCGAGAAGTAAAGTCATTTATTGATTTGATGAAATCCTTTTATGATGAAAAATCATGTAGAGAATTTCTTGAAGATATTAAATGGCGTGGAGAACCGATTTGCCCACACTGTAATTGTCAAACGAAAGAGCATTATAAGTTAAAGTCTAATGGAGAATTTAAAGGACTATATAAATGTAAACGATGTAAGAAAAGATTTACGGTTACTATTGGTACAATGTTTGAAGGTAGTCATGTGTCATTAAAGAAATGGTTCTATGCATTGTATATATTCTTAGCCCATAAGAAAGGAATAAGTAGCATACAATTATCTAAGGATATAGATGTAACACAGAAAACAGCTTGGTTCATGTTGGAACGGATAAGACATAATTTGAAAGACAAGCTTGTAGTTCAATTTAATGATATGACACAAGTTGATGAAACCTATGTCGGTGGTAAGAATAAAGGTAGAGTAAAGAATGCACAAGGAAGAAGCCTTAAAGTTAAGACTCCCGTAGTAGGTCTATTATCTAATGGAATGGCCTATACAGCCGTTGTTCCAAATACCGGTGGAAAGGTTTTGAAAACGATAATCAATACTTTAGTCAAGGAAGGTTCTACCGTTATAACAGATGGATGGAAAGGTTATACTGGAATATCGAAAAATTATATTCATAAAGTAGTTGAACATAGTACAGGTGAATATGTAAAAGACGGATTCCATACCAATAGTATTGAGGGATTTTGGTCACACTTGAAACGTGGAATATTAGGAATATATCATAAGGTAAGTCCAAAGCATTTGGATAAATACTGTGATGAATTTGCATTTAGATATAATACGAGAGGACTAACAGATGTTGAAAGATTTACTTATTTTACGATGTCAGCCTATAAAAGATTAAAGTATCAAAGTTTGATTTCCCCATAAGAATAGGTAAATTTGAATTGAAAATAGAAAAAGAGCAGTTCACGAAGTAGCATTTTTGCTAAATAGTTCCTATATTTGCATTGTCCCAAGAGGGACAGACATAGTTTAGGAAGCGTTTAGCTTATTCCTTGTCAATGAATCTGGACAATTCACCTGCACTGAGGAATATGAAAGAATGCTCCCTTTGGTTTGCATATATAGCACTGATGTGTTGATATACAGCCAAAGGCGTGAGCTGTTTTCATTTTTCGGTGCAGAGGTAGTCCAGAACCCATTGACGGAATTTGATAACAGTCTTGCGCCTTCCCTATTTTAGAAAATGCTTTCTTTGAGACTGGGAGAGCGCAAAGTGATTGTGTATGAGAACAGTCTTCTGCAATGATTGTCATTTGTCGGATGATATTCCAAAATTAGTTGCTGATGAATTGTTGGGTATTCAGCAATTAGATATGTTAAAGGCTCGTTATAAGCAAATGAGAAAGTGCTATGACTTCTCGTATGCAGAATGGCAAAAAGAGTTTTCCGATGATTTGAAGCCTTTTAATGGATATACAGATACTACCTCTGTTTGTATTCCTATTTTGAATCCATTGTTTAGAAAAGATTTTGCGGATAAAGGTGCAATAGGTTTGGATTTGCCGACTTGGTTTAATGTTCAAGTCGATAATATCCGAATTATGCTTATTGCGCAAGACCCGTTACGTAATGCAAAATGGTATGAAGAATGCCATGATGCGATAGTGTCAAGTCCATTTGGACTGCATGATGCAACCCATAGAAAAAGTGGAAGTGGTGGCAAAATGACTGACTTATTGATTAATGGTCTGATTAAGAAAGGGTTTGCAATATACTTGACTGATGCGAATAAGTATTTTGTACATGATAGAGAAATGTCTAAGACTTATGCTGAAAGTAGATTAAAGACATATACTGATATATTGCAAAAAGAATTAGACTTGGTAAGACCAAATCTTTGTGTTTGTTTAGGCAAGAAAGCGAAAGAGGTTTTAGATAAATGTGTGGTAAATGCCAAATCAATAGTGTTGCCACATTTGTCGGGAACTGCACGAGGGGCAATAGTCAAAAAGTTTCCAATATTAGAAGACATTAAAGCAACAGCCGAAAATGTTGCAAATGTATATGTGGATGAAATTGTTGAATCATTAAAATAGTAGAATTATGGGGCTTTTAGGAAGTATTTTTGGCAATAAAAGCCAAATTGAATCACTAAAAAGAGAAATAGAGCAGTGTCAAAGAAATATCAAAAAGGCGCAGCAGGATATTAAAAACGGATATAATAAAGAACGATTAAAGAAACAGATTGCATCAGATCGGCAGAAGATAAAAAATAGGAGAGAAAATATAAAGAAACTTAGAGGTAAATAATTATGGGTTGTATAACATTCGTATTGTTAGTATTGAATATCATTGCATTAGTTGCAATAGATATTATGTTTTGGGCTGAAAGTGCAGCTTCGGGACTTGCTGGAGTATTTGGTATTATAGCATTCTTTATAGGATATGCTTTGAGTGTGGAAGTAACGATTGCTCCAAGAGATTTTTGGGTAAATTCTGCATTTGGTATCTTTATAAAGAAACTTGGTGTAGCCAATATGACAGCTTTTGCAGTATGGTTTATTGGAAATTTGATAATTGGGTAAAAACATTAAAATGAGAAGATATGAGCAATAATGAAAATTCAGTTATAGAATATTTGAAAACAAACAATGAAGTATTGTTTGATAAAATCGTGAATGCTTTGCGTAAAGGAAAGCAAGTTAATTTTACGGATATTAATCAAAGTGATATTATCATTTTGAGTCCACAGAAAGCATTTGAATATGCAGGAGAAGAAGGCGATAAGTATTTTAAAGTTTGGATGGTGGGGAGTACTATTGCTTGGTGTACTTGGGCTAATTCAATGGTTGATAGTGATTTCCGTTGGAATGCTAAGGCAAGAAATGAAAATAAAAGAGATAATAAGGACATTTTGGGTAATGAACCTTATGTTTCTGCCTATTTGAAGTCTAATTCTGCTATTGAACAATGTTCAGTAGTTTATATGTTCCCGTTTGAAGCCTTTTCCAAGAAGAAAGTAGAAGTTGTGAAAAAGGTGGAAAAGATAGAGAAGGCAAATAAAGATGAAAATAAAACAACCGATGTACAAGTAAAAAAACTGATAGACAGACTTTCCCATTTGGTAGAAGATGTAGCAGAATATTTTGCACCTGCTCCTCCTATACCTATATTAGGCCCATTGTTGAAGTCAATGGATGAAGAAGACTATCGTAGGTGTCGGACTGAATTTGATACTAAATTGATGAGATTGAAATGTTTGGATGAGCATAATAAGATGATACCGTATTTTGAAAAGAAAGCAGAAGAGTGGGATTATAAAAAAGCTGGACTATTGGGAAAAATAGCGAAAGTGTTGAAGAAATGATTTGAATATAGAGAATTTTAGTAAGACCGTATCAAAGTATAAGCATTGAGATACGGTCTTGTTTTATACATATATAAATCATAAATGAAATACAGATTTATGTATAAAGAAAGATTCCTAATATCCCCCCCCATTTAGGTAATCAAGTGACGAAATCCACCATTGGTGTACCACCTCGTAAAAGTGTTGAATTGTTTTTGAGAAAGGAGGTGCAGTATGGCTTGGTCTAGTTTATCGTCAAATGAGATACCTACGAAATCAGAAGTACAGGAAGCTATAAATTCAGCAGGATTTGAAGTGTGGAGAGGTAAATCATACATAGCAAATAAAGATGGAAGCTTTGCTGATATATTTCATAACAATGACCCGTTTAAATCGGCTTTAATTTCATTGGAAGCCCATTCTAATACTGGTATAAATAGTACACGAACTGTTTATGCAGAAAAATATGTTACACATAAGTACCAAATGAATGCAGGAGATCCATATTACTTTTTTACTGTTTATATGTCAAGTACTTATATACGAGTAACTAAAAATAGCGCAGGGTATATGGATGACATGTATGTTAGGCAAATACTTTATTTGCCATAATTAGAAAATGTATATGATTGTGATTTAAGAATAGCCGCACCTAAGTTTGAATTTGGGTGCGGCTTTTATTTTTGTGTGATTGGTGCATTAAAGTATATAATTGGGAAAATTTATTTGCCACTTTTACTCCAAAGAGTTACTGTTGCGTGAAATTGTTAACCAATAGCCGACCAAGTTTAATAGCATAACAAGCGGATAACCCCGATTTGTGACAAGTCGGAGCTATCTAAATCATAAGTTAAAAGTTATTATGAAAAATCATTGTTGTATCAATACTATACCCCATCGGCATAATAACAGTCACAATAGTTACACGAACACCAAAGGGATCCCCACAGAAAGCTTCATTGGGAATACGGTGTATTTAGCTATGAATAACAACTATATGTCAAGAATGGATAGGATCGGAAAAAAGTCATACTGAAGCATCTTAGTAAAAGAACAATCATCGTCCTATCAAGTGCTACCCGGCATTATCTATAATCAGTCCGGCAAAAGCATGAAAGGAGAAATATACCGAATATCCTAGAAGAGAAAGAAATATTCATGTCCGCCAATAACAAATCCACCACAAATACAACCAAGGGTTGCTGCTATTAACGGCTACGTACCATTTCAATTACAGCACTGTATTTCACAACTCTATGATTGGCAAGGCAAAAAAAGATGTAAAAATTGCATTAAACCTCCTCTATCGGCTTGGACCAAACTTCCTCTTTCGTTTCTTTACACATTACGGAAATAGTTCCTCCAACAAAATCCTTCACATATCCTTTGCGTTCAGCCAACATATCTTCCGCCATTCTAATGGCCTTAGCCTTATCTTTCAATGAAAATCCTTTATTAGCAAAATCATTACCTTCTTTAAAATATATATCATAAGTTTCCATTGTATCACCTTTTTAAATTTGAGTGGCAAAGATAAAACCTACAATTATTATGCACAAGAGATTTCTTAATTATTTTTCGAATATCGTCAAGAAACAATTTAACTAAAAAAATTCCCGACTTATCACAAGCCGGGAATTCATGTAAAAGCACTATTATAAATATACTAACTATTGCAAAATTTTACCATCTTCACCTAAGAACAATGTCTGTTCATGAGCATCACTTGTCAACACATTAATTTTATAAATACGGCTTCCATCAATGCCATAGGCCATAAAAGCCTGCTTTATCATAGCACCTTCCAGTGCAAGCCTGTCCATCACAGCTTCCGGCACATCATTCATATAGATTTCCGAGAAAACCAACTTCTTAGATTGTTGAGGCTTTTCCACTACCGGAACCTCTACCGGAGCCGCTTGAGCAAAAGAAACAGACACGCCTAAAGTCATCACTAATACCAATGTTACTAATACCTTTTTCATAATTACTTTATTTTTTATTCATTTTTACCGACAACAATAAAACAAGAAGCGTGCCACAAATCTGCTCATTTTAATATCTAACTAAAAATCAACCACATACATATACGCTTTTTCATTTCAGGAGTGTAGATTCCTGTTGACAACACCACAAAAGTGTGGAAAAAATCCACAAAATCAGGTTTTATACCGGCGAACAAAAAGTATAGCCAAGCTGTTTTATCAACCTCATCAAAACATTTAAATACCATGAAGAAGAGATGTTATTCTATATGTATAATATTATGGGTACTGATCACCACCTTGTCTGCTACCTCTCCCACTACATTTCATATAGCACTGAAAAAGATATATCCACATGCCACAAACGTAAGCTGGAGCCAACAAGGGAATTATTATGTGGCCTCTTTTACCCAAAATGGTTTTGAAAAAGAAGTATGGATGAACGGTAATGCCCAATGGGTAATGACTAATACCGATTTACAAACTACAGATCAACTGACACCTAACGTATATAATGATTTTACATTGAGTCCATACGCCATGTGGACTGCCACCAATGTAAATCTCATAGAATTTCCTAAACGAACCACTCTGTACGTAATTACTGTTAACCTAAACAATTCGTCGGCCACCAAACAATTATTCTACACACTGAATGGCAGGCTATTGCAAACACGTGACGTCAGTTATATCAATCCTACATTATCCCCCGGAATCTTTGAATTCTAATACTATTATGACTGAACAAATAACATTTCCGGAAAAGGGACACATCAACAATTGGCAAACGATTATAAACTAGCATTTTAAAGTAAAATAATAAAAGAATCTACATTTTCAGGGCGTTAAATTAATGTAAAAAACTGTTTCATTTCCCATCCCCCTTACCTCATTTTACTACTTTTGCGCACACTCAGCCTATAAATGTGCAAAAGTTATCATGGAACTAGAACAGAGTTTTATTGCTCTTATCGAGCAAAGTATAAAAACAAATTGGTATTTAAACGCTCTTACAGACTATAAAGGCATCACATTACAATACAGAGATGTGGCCCGTAAAATAGAGAAAATACATATCTTGCTGGAAAATGCCGGCATTGAGAAGGGAGATAAAATAGCCATCTGCGGGCGTAATAGCGCTCATTGGACAGTAACTTACCTTGCCGTCATCACCTATGGTGCCGTAGTAGTACCTATCCTACATGAATTCAAAGCCGATCAGGTACACAATATTGTAAACCACTCTGAAGCCCGCCTGTTGTTCGTAGGCGATCAGATATGGGAGAACTTGAATGAAGCAGCCATGCCTCATTTGGAAGGTATCATAGAATTGAAAGATTTCGGTGTACCCGTATCCCGTTCGGAAAAACTGGCTTATGCCCGCGACCATCTGAATGAGATATTCGGGCACAAATTCCCTTGCAGATTTCGTCCCGATGATATTTCTTATGAAAAAGAAAAATCAGAAGACCTGGCCATCATTAATTACACTTCAGGTACTACCGGATATTCCAAAGGCGTAATGCTGCCTTATCGTAGCATACTCTCCAACGTGCTCTACTGTAAAGAAAAAATAGGTCTGAAAGCAGGTGACAGCGTCGTATCCATGTTACCTTTGGGACACGTATTCGGCATGACTTTCGATTTTCTTTACGGTTTCACAGCAGGCGCCCATCTATGGTTTCTTACCCGCATGCCATCGCCCAAAATCATAGCCGAATCATTTGCGGAAATCCGCCCGCGCGTCATAGCCTGCGTGCCACTGATTGTGGAAAAAATATTCAAGAAAAATATTCTTCCCAAGGTAGACAACAAATTAGGTAAACTGCTATTACATGTTCCCATCATCAGCGATAAGATAAAAGAACTTATCAAGCAGAAGGCGATGGAAGTTTTCGGCGGAAATTTCATCGAAATCATCATCGGAGGGGCTCCTTTCAATGCCGAAGTGGAAGCCTTTCTAAAAATGATAGATTTCCCATACACCATTGCATACGGAATGACTGAATGTGGTCCCATCATCTGCCATAGTCATTGGACAGAACTGAAACTGGCATCTTGCGGAAAAGTTGCCGCACGTATGGAAGCCAAGGTACTGTCTCCTAACCCATCAGCCATTGCGGGTGAACTGGTATGCCGTGGAGCCAACCTGATGTTGGGCTATTATAAGAACGAGGAAGCGACACGGCAAGTCATTGATACTGAAGGATGGTTGCATACAGGCGATATGGCGACAATAGACGAAGACGGAAATGTTTTTATCAAAGGACGTTGCAAAAACCTGTTACTCACTTCTTCCGGACAAAACATTTATCCGGAAGAAATAGAGTCCAAGCTAAACAATATGCCATACGTGTCAGAGTCACTGATTATTCTGCAACAAGACAAACTGGTGGGCCTAATCTATCCGGATTCCGATGATGCTTTTGCTCACGGCTTGAGCCAATCAGACCTTGTACGGGTAATGGAAGAAAACCGCCTTGAACTGAACAAACAATTACCGGCATTTTCCCAAATAGCCCGCTTCAAGCTATATCCTGAGGAATTTGAAAAAACAGCCAAGAAAAGTATCAAGCGCTTCTTGTACCAAGATATAAAAGAATAAATCAAAAAAAGCTCTCTTCATAATATGAAGATGTATCAAAAGTAAAATGGCGTATCATTTTGCCAGTAGGGGCAAGGTTCGCTCGCCCAAAAATAGTTTGCTTATGCATTTGGGCAGGCAAACCCTGCCCCTACAGTTGACAACATGTTAAAATAAGCCCATTTTTATTTATTTTCCACTATTTGGTCTATATACGCAAATCTCTGTATTATAGTGCATTTTAGCAAATTTTCAGTCTCAATAATTTGCATCGTTTTCCGATAATCTCTATTTTTGTATGCAAATCGTATGCAC